>Ga0207703_10001956_pt1 | contig 18195 bp, 14 predicted proteins | sample KBSSwiS12_FD_184304 | JGI IMG/M metagenome (GOLD analysis project Ga0207703, IMG submission 184304) | Switchgrass rhizosphere microbial communities from Kellogg Biological Station, Michigan, USA - KBS Switchgrass S1-2 (SPAdes) (version 2) | ecosystem: Host-associated > Plants > Roots >...
GCCGGCAATGACACGCTCGACGGCAGCAGCGGCGCGGACACGCTCGTCGACGGTCCCGGCAACGATCTCTACAAGGTCGACAATGCGGCCGACCTGATCGTCGAACTTGCGGGCGAAGGCACCGACACCGTCTCCGCCACCGCCAGCTTCACCCTGCCCGACAACGTCGAGAAGCTCACCCTCACCGGCTCGGCCAACCTCGCCGGCACCGGCAACACCCTCGCCAACACGCTCACCGGCAACGCTGGCCGCAACCTCCTCACCGGGCTCGACGGCGAAGACACGCTCGACGGCGGCGCCGGCGCCGATACGCTCATCGGCGGCCAGGGCAACGATACGTACAAGGTCGACAATGCGGCCGACCTGATCGTCGAACTCGCTGGCGAAGGCACTGACACCGTCACCGCCACCGTCACTCACACCCTCGCCGCCAATGTCGAGAACCTGACCCTCGTCGGCACCGCCGTCCTCTCGGGCACCGGCAACGCGCTCGCCAATGTCCTCACCGGCAACGCCGCGGCCAACCTGCTCACCGGGCTGGAGGGCAACGACACGCTCGACGGCGGCGCCGGCGCCGATACGCTCGTCGGCGGCTCCGGCAACGATACCTACAAGGTCGACAATGCGGCCGACGCGATCGTCGAAGCTCCCGGCGAAGGCACCGATCTCGTTTCCGCCGCCGTCAGCTTCACCCTGCCCGCCGAGGTCGAATCCCTCACCCTCACGGGCACCGCCGCTCTCACCGGCACCGGCAACGCCGCGGCCAATTCGCTCCTCGGCAATGGCGGCGCCAACCTGCTGTCAGGCCTCGCCGGGAATGATACTCTGAACGGCGGCGCAGGCACCGATACCCTGATCGGCGGCGCGGGGGCCGATACCCTCACCGGCGGCACCGGAGCCGATACCTTCGTGTTCGACATCCTGGAAACCGCCGCCAATCGTGACGCGATCACCGATTTCGCCCACCTCGCCGATCACCTCGCCTTCGCCCGCAGCGCCTTCGCCGCCCTTGCCTCGCTCCCCCCCGGCGCGCTCGATCCGGCGCAGCTCGCCCTCGGCGCGGCGGCCACCACCGCCCAGCAACACCTCGTCTACACCCAGGGCACCGGCTCGCTGTACTACGACGTCGATGGAGCCGCCGGTGCCGCCCAGATCCTCGTCGCCACGCTCACCACCAAGCCCGTCCTCTCGGCGGCCGATTTCCTGATCCTCTAGGCTCAGCCCACCGCCCGCCGATAGAGATGCCACGTCGCGTGCCCCAGCACCGGCAGCGCCACGAACAGCCCGAGAAACCCCGGCACCATCCCCACCCCCAGCCCTGCCGCCAGCAGCGCCGCCCAGCCGAGCATCACCGCCGGGCTTGCCCGCACCACCGCCATGCTCACCAGCATCGCGGTGACGAAATCCACGTCGCGGTCGACCAGCAGTGGCAGGCTGATAACCGTCACCGCATAGAACAGCGCCGCGATCCCCGCGCCCACCGCGCCGCCCACCGCCAGCATCGCCATGCCCGACGGCGTCGCGAACAGCGCCAGCGATTCGCTGCCGATCCCGCTTTCGGCAAGGAACACCGCGAAGATCCCGTGAGCGATGATGATCCAGAACGTCACCCCCACGAACAGGAACCCGCCCAGCATCAGCACCTGGTCGTCGCCGCGCCCGCGCACCCCGCCGAGCACGTCGCCCCAGCCTACCGCCTGGCCCGCCTCGCGGCGCCGGCTGATCTCGTAGAGCGCCACCGCGATGAACGGCGCGATCAGCGGAAAGCACCCCGCCGCCGGCACCAGCCAGGCGACCTGCCCCTGCCGGTAGAGCGCGACATAGAGCAGCCAGCCTCCCGCAACGTAGATCCCCGCGAGCGCCAGCCCGTAGAGCGGGCAGCCCAGGAAATCGCGCCAGCTCGCCGCCAGCGCCCTGCCCAGGTCGCCCCACGAAACCTCGCGCAAGGAAAGATCGCGCACCCTGATCGGCGCGGCTTCAGCCGGTTCGGCCATTGTCCCACTCCCACCCGGCGCCCGGACGGAACCCTGCCCCAACTCGCTCTCGCCGCCAACCGAAAACGGTTACGTCAGAAACCAGGGGTTCGGTCGTGGTGCGGCATGGTACTGTTCGACCTGCCCCTGGGCTGTGTCGCCATTCAGTTCAGGACGATGCGAAAATGGGGGCTCTTGCGTGACCCGGCGCGAACTACCCTTGTTGGTCGTGAGCACCGCAAGCACGCAGAACCACCCTTTGCAGGCCGCCATGGGCTGATTGGTGATGCAGCCTAAAGCCAGCCCTGCTCGCGATACCACGCTGCGGTCGCCTTCAGCCCCACCCGCGTCTCGATCGTCGGCTGCCACAGCCGTTGCGGCGGCCTTGCGCGTTCGCTCACCACCCAGTCGGGATGGCACATGTAGCTCACCCGGTCGCCGGTCAGCTTGGCCTTGTCCTTGCGCCACCACCCGTCGATCCGCGCCACCCGGTGCAGCATGGCCGGCGACAGGTGCATCACCAGCGGGCGCCGGTCCACCGCCCAGCCGATCGCGCGGGCCATCTCGTAATGGCTCCACCCGCCCGGCCGCCCGTCGTCAGGCTCGAGCACCTTGTGCGCGGTCCGCCGGTCCGCCGGGACCAGCGCCAGCAGCAGTCGCGCCAGGTCGTCGACATGGATCAGCGAGGCGCGCCCGGCGCGCGGCGGCATCGGCAGCACGCGCCAGCGCGCCAGCCGGAACAGCTCGAGCATCTCGCGGTCGCGCGGGCCATAGATTGCCGGCGGGCGCACGATGGTCCAGTCCAGCCCCGAGGCCTTGACCAGCTTCTCGGCCTTGGCCTTGCTTGCCCCGTATGCCGAGAGCCGCGGCTCGCGCGCGGCGAGCGACGAGACGAACACGAACCGCGGTACCCCTGCCTTGCGCGCCGCCTCGACCACGGTCAGCGTCCCCGCGACATTGCCCGCCTCGAACCCGGCGTGGTCGGCCGCGTTGATCACGCCCGCCACGTGGATCACGCATTCCGCGCCCTTCATCAGCCGGGCCAGCGCGCGGCTGTCGGCAAGGTCGCCGTGCACCCAGGTCAGCCCCTTGCGCTTGGGCTGCTCGCGCCGCGCCAGCGCGCGCACGGCCAGCCCCTCGGCCAGCGCACGGTCGATCAGCGACTGGCCGACAAAGCCCGTCGCGCCGGTGACAGCAATCAGCGTCACAGCAGGACGAGCTGGTCGCGGTGGACGATCGCCGAACGCGGCGAATAGCCGAGCAGCGCCTCGTGTTCGCTCGAATGACGGCCCAGCAGCCGACGGCATTCGGCCGCGTCGTATTCCGAAAGGCCATGCGCCAGCACCGCGCCCTCGGGCGAACGGATCGCCACTGCGTCGCCGCGCGCAAACTCTCCCTCGACCGCGGTAATCCCGCGCGCCAGCAGGCTGGCGCCACCCGCCAGCGCCGCCGCCGCCCCGGAGTCGACCGCCAGCGTGCCTTTTAGACGCAGCCGCCCGCCCAGCCACGCCTGCCGCGCGCGCGCCTTCTGACGGGGAAGAAACAGCGTCCCGATCCCCTGTTCCATCACCCGCGCAATCGGGGCGTCCTTGGTGCCGTTGCCGATGGCGAGCGCAATCCCCGCGCGTTCGGCGATCTCGGCGGCCTGCAGCTTGGAGGTCATCCCCCCCGAGCCCATGCCCGAGCCTGAGCCGCCATCGGCCATGGCATGGATATCCGCAGTCACCCCGCGCACCACCGGCAGCAGCTGCGCGCCGGCCTCCTTGGGGTTGCGGTCATACAGCCCGTCCACGTCCGACAGCAGCAGCACCGCGCTGGCATGCGCGGCCTGCGCCACCCGAGCGGCGAGGCGGTCGTTGTCGCCGAAGCGGATTTCCTGCGTGGCGACCGAATCGTTCTCGTTCACCACCGGCACCGCGCCCGCGTCGAGCAGCCGGCCCAGCGTCGCCGCGGCATTGAGGTAGCGCCGGCGGTCCTCGAGGTCTTCCAGCGTCAACAGCAGTTGCGCCGCGGTCAGCCCATGCGCGCCGAGCAGCTCGGCCCAGAGCCCCGAAAGCGCGATCTGGCCCACCGCGGCTGCGGCTTGCGCATCGGCCAGGCTCCCGCGCCCGCCCTTCTCCAGCGCGAGCGTCCGCGCCCCCAGCGCGATCGCCCCCGAACTGACCACCACCACGTCCTGTCCGCGCGCCCGCGCCGCCGCGATCTCGCCCGCCAGCGCCGCGATCCACGCCCGCCGCGGCCCATCGGCATCGACCAGCAGCGCCGAGCCGACCTTCACCACCAGCCGCGGACAAGGCCCGGGCTTGGCAAGGTCCGCCAGGCTGGCAATGGAAGTTGTCCCCGTCTGCATCTGCCCCAGCCGATTAGGCCAAACCCGCCACGATGCAAGATCGCATCACCGCAAGCGAGACTCGCCTGGCGGCTGAGGCGCGTCTGCGATGGGGTGAACGCCGGCGCCAGCAACCGGCGTCCCACCCCCTCCCGAAGCCCTGCTCCCAACCGTTGGTGCCGAGGAGGCCCGAAGCCGCAGGGCGAACGGATGAGGGGTGATGCCCCGATTTTCCTACAAGCCCCGAACCTGCCAGGATCCCGCCCGACGCCCCCAGCGCCAGCTCTTTGACAGCGACAACCCCGGTCTTTCGCGCCCGAAACGGGCAAAAGTGTCACCCAACCGGGCACAACGCACTGAATACATAAGGAAAAACCGGGTGACACCACTGTCACCCAGTGTCACCCACCCGCAGGCAAGTGCCTGAAACACCTGAACAAAAAAGCGGACACCCAGCCGGACACGGTGTCACCCGTGTCACCCGACGCTGCTCAGACCGGCGACCACGGCTTGCGGTCTTCCTCGTCCTCGACCTCGCCGTCCGGCCGCTCGGTCACGGTTGCGGCCGGGAGATAGTCGAGCACCGCGTCGAGCAGCGCGTCGAGCCCCGCGCCGGTCGCCCCGGAAATCGGGAACACCGCGTCGGCCCCGGCCTCGAGCAGTTCCTCGCTGAACGCCTTGACCAGCTCGGCGTCGACGAGGTCGATCTTGTTGAGCGCGACCAGCCGCGGCTTGTCGATCAGCCCCCCGCCATAAGCATCGAGCTCCTCCTCGACGATCTCCATTGCCTCGACCGGGTCGGTGCCGCTCACGTCGATCAGGTGGATCAGCACCCGGCAGCGCTCGATATGGCCCAGGAAGCGGTCGCCCACGCCCGCGCCTTCGGCCGCCCCGGCGATCAGCCCGGGGATGTCGGCCAGCACGAACTCGCGGTTGCGGTGGCGCACCACGCCCAGCTGCGGGCGCAGCGTGGTGAAGGCATAGTCGCCCACCTTGGCCTTGGTGTTGGTGATCTTGTTGATGAAGGTCGATTTGCCTGCATTGGGCAGGCCCACCAGCCCCGCATCGGCGAGCAGCTTGAGCCGCAGCCAGACCCACAGCTCCTCGCCCGGGATGCCCGGCTGGTGCTGGCGCGGGGCGCGGTTGGTGCTGGTCTTGTACGAGGCGTTGCCGCGCCCGCCCATGCCGCCCTCGAGCAGGACCACGCGCTGCCCGGCCTCGGTCAGGTCGGCAAGCACGGTCTCGCGGTCCTCGTCGGAAATCAGCTGGGTGCCGACCGGCACCTTGATCACAAGGTCCTGCCCGCCCGCGCCGGTGCGGTTCTTGCCCATCCCGCCGCCGCCGCGCTGCGCCTTGAAGTGCTGGGTATAGCGGAAGTCGATCAGCGTATTGAGGCCGGCCACGGCCTCGACCACGATGTCGCCGCCCTTGCCCCCGTCGCCGCCATCCGGACCGCCGTACTCGACGTACTTCTCCCGGCGAAACGAAACCGCCCCAGGCCCGCCCGAGCCGGCGCGCACGTAGATCTTGGCCTGGTCGAGGAAATGCATGAGTGTAAAACTAGCGGTTGCGCCCGGCCATCGGCAAGCTCGAGGCGAAGCAGGGGGAAGCGATTGCCGCGCAGATCGGCGCAAACGCCTCGAAACCGCGCGCCTAGCCCCCCGGCGCTGGACCGTCAACCTTGCGGCAGAGAGGGGGCTGGCCCTAGCGCCGGCTGACGGTCGCGGTCACCCGGCCGAGAATGGCCAGCACGTACTGCTGCGTCTCCGCGATCGGCGGAACCCCGCCCGCCCGCTCGACCCGCCCGACGCCCGCGTTGTAGGCGGCCAGCGCCTTGACGAGGTCCCCGTCAAAATGGTCGATCAGGCTACGCAAGTAGCGCGCGCCGCCCATCAGGTTGGCGGAAGGATCGCGCGGATCGACCCCAAGCTCCCGCGCCGTGCCCGGCATCAGCTGGGTCAGTCCGATTGCCCCCTTGCGCGAGACGGCTCCCGGATGCCAGCGGCTCTCCTGCCACACCAGCGCCTCGAGCAGCGCCGGATGAAGCCCGGCCTCGGCCGCGGCCTGGTCGAGCATCGGTGCAGCGGCGCTGCGATCCCACGCCGGCTGGTAAGCGGCTGGTTGATCGGAAACTGGCTGATCAGGGACCGGCTGCACCGGAGCCGCTGATTGCATCGCGACCAGGCTGACTCTCCGCCGATCCGACGAATGTCTCGCCGTTGCGCTCGGCGTAGTGGTGGCGCTGCTGCTGCTGCTGTTGCTGCTGGTGCTGCCGTGACGAACCCGCACCACGCCATCATCGAGGCGATAGACCTGCGCCGCGGCCGGACTGGCCACCGCCAGCGCCACCACCGCCAATGTCCACCGCGAAAATTGCATCGAATGTCCCGCCACAAGGCCCCCAGCGGTCCCTAGCGCAACGGGGTTAACAGCCTGCTAGCGGGGCGGCTGAATCAGGATCGGGCCGAGGAAGGCGCGCGGAACGGAAGAGCGTGCTGGAAATTGCCTCGGCCCGGAGCGAGAATGGCGCCGTCCGGTAACCGGCCCGCAGCAACCATCTGGTCGCGAGCACCGGAAGCGCCAGATCAGTGCCGTTCGCAGGCCGGATTGGGTGATCCGAAGCACACTGGTGGAGCCGAGGGGGATCGAACCCCTGACCTCGTCATTGCGAACGACGCGCTCTCCCAGCTGAGCTACGGCCCCGTTCCAGTGCAACTCCGCGATGCCGCGCCACCGGGGTGGCCGCTCGCGGGAGCGGCCCCCTTAGCGAAGGGGGCGGCCCATGCAAAGACTATTTTTGCCTCAGCGACCGACCGAGGCGCCCGCGGCCCCGAGCCCTGCTCCGGACGGCATCGATGCGGAGACTGCCGGGGCGGGATTGAGCTGGGTCGGCGCAGGTCCGTAGCGGGTGTTCCACTCCGCCAGGGCCACCCGGTACTCGTCGTAGCGGCGATAGAAATCGTCGAACACGATCTCGATGTTGGGCAGGCTCCGCGCGGCGAACGGCTCGAGTTCGGCGGGCTTCAGCCCCGTCGCATCGCGGCTGACGGCGAGCACCGCGGTGCAGAACGCGTCGAGCGTCGGCGGGAGCGCGAAGTGGTTGTAGACCTCGGTCATGTACTTCTCGCGCGGCACCACGAAACCCGCGCCGTACCTGGCCTTGAACTCCCCATCGACCTTGCGGTTGGCCGCGGCCAGGCCCTTGCCGTGGGCCTTGAGAAAGGCGCGGTAGTTGACCACGATCTCGGGGTACTTTGTCTCCGCGCAGTTCAGCGCCGCGACGTTGTAGGCCGAGCGCAGGTTCCACACGCTCTGCGCGGGGGTGATGTTGCGGTTGACGCTGTACCGCAGCCCGGCCGCATCGACCGGCGGAGGCACGAGGTTGGGCGACGCATGATCGGGCGGGGTCGGCCGCGGAGGGACGACGATGACCACCGGCGGCGGAGGCGGGGGCGGCGGGGGCGGCGCTTCGGGGCCGCACGCCGTAACACCGGCAATGACGCCCAGCGCCGCAGCCTGTTTCCAGTGAAACCGCATTGTCCCATCCTCCCGCATCTCGCCCCGGACCCTAGTGGTTAATGCCGCCAAAGAAAATGCCCGGCGCGCCGGGTAGCGCGCCGGGCAGGGATTTTTGCGGCAGGCCGCAGGCAAGCCGTCAGCGACGGTCGCCCATGAACTGCAGGAGGAAGGTGAACATGTTGATGAAGTCGAGATAGAGGCTGAGCGCCCCCATGATCACGACCTTGCCCATCATGTCCGAACCGGCGACCTGATCGTACATCATCTTCAGGCGCTGGGTGTCGTAGGCGGTAAGACCCGCGAAGATCACCACGCCGAGCAGCGAGATCGCGAGGCCGAGCCCCTGCGAAGGCCAGATCATGTTGATGATCATCGCCGCCAGCAGGCCCCACACACCCATGATCAGGAAGGTGCCGAAGCCCGACAGGTCCTTCTTGGTGGTGTAGCCCACGAGGCTGAGGCCAGCGAAGGCGGCAGCCGTCGCAAAGAACGTCGTGGCGATCGACGGGCCGGTGTAGACGAAGAAGATCGACGAGAGCGAGAGGCCCATCGCCACGCTGAAGGCCCAGAACAGCATGCGGAGCGTGCCGGTCTGCATGCGGTTGAGGCCGAAGCTCATCGCCATCACGAAGCCCAGCGGGGCCAGAGCGATCAGCCAGCGCAGCGGGGTCGCGAAGACCGCAGCGGCCGCGCCCGAACTTGCGAACAGCAGGGCGACGATGCCCGAGAGCAGCACGCCCGAGGCCATGTAGTTGTAGATCGAAAGCATGTAGCGGCGCAGGCCCATGTCGTAACCGACGCGGGCGCCTGTCGCGGAAAGGCCCGGAGCCGCGCCGAAGCCCATCCGGGGCTGGGGGTCGTTCCAGTTTGCCATTGTGTCCAAGCTCCTAGCGATCCGGAATAGGATCGTGGCGACAATATCGCCCTCATCGGTCAACGATTCAAGAAGAACCGGACAAGCTGGCGTGTCGCAAAGTGTAACGACGGAAGGTGGAGGTCGGGAGAATTCAGCCCTTTGCGCGGGCCTCGGCGGCCATTTCGGTGCCGCGATCCCGCGCCGCGCGCAAGGTCTCGGCGATGAGAGCAGCCAGCCGTCCGTCGTCATCGAGCACGTCGAGGCCAGCACGGGTCGTGCCTCCCGGGCTGGCCACGCGGTCGGCCAGATCGCCCGGCGCGAGCGGCGACGCGGCCGCCAGGGCGCTTGCCCCTTCAACCATGCCGAGCGCCAGCCGGTCCGCCTGGTCCCGCGGCAAGCCGAGCGCCACGGCTCCAGCCGCCAGTGTGTCGATCAGGCGATAGACGAACGCCGGCCCCGACCCGGCGAGCGCCGTGACGACATCCATCAGTTCTTCGCGAGCGACCCACTCGGCCGTTCCGAGCGGCGCCATCAACGCGTCCACCACCTTGCGCGATGCCTCCGGGCCATCGCCGAACAGGCCGATCGAAGACTTGCCCAGTGCTGCGGCCAGGTTCGGCATGACCCGCACCACCGCGCCGGCGTGCGGAAAGCGGCGCCGCAGGGTGGCGAGGTCTACGCCCGCGAGGATCGACAGAACGATGCTGCCCTCTCCCACGACCGGGATGATCGGCGCGGACGCTTCCGCGAACTGCTGCGGCTTGAATCCGAGCAACACGACGTCGAATGCCCCGCCTTCAGGAATGTCGCGCAGCAGTGCTACACCGGCGGGAGCATCGGCGAGGTAGGGATCGACGACCGTGAACTCGGACGCCTCGCAGCCGCCCGCCAGCCAGCCGGCAAGCATCGCCCCGCCCATGTTGCCGCAGCCCACCAGCAGGATACGGCTCACCTCAGGCTTCCCCGGCGGCGTCGACCAGCGCGCTTGCCAGCGCCTCGGCGGGCGACTTGTCGCCCCAGAGAATGAACTGAAAGGCGGGGTAGAACCGGTCGCACTCGTCGATCGCCGCTTCGACCGCCGTCTGCGCCTGCGCGATCGAGAGGAGGCCTTCGTCCCCCAGCATCAGCGCGTGGCGGTAGAGCAGCACCATGCCGTTCGACCAGACGTCGAAGTGGCCCAGCCACATCTGCTCGTTGACCATGGCGAGCACCTCGAACATCGGTGCGCGCTTGTCATCGGGGATGCGGATGTCGGGCAGGCAGAGCAGCTGGAGCACGTGATCCTCGCGGCGCCAGATGCCGCGCAGCTGGTAAGTCGCCCAGGAGCCCTGAATCTCGCCGCTGATCTCGTCGTCACCAACGAATTCGAATTGCCAGCCGCGCGCCTCGAATAGCGAGGCGAGCATCTCGACCGGCGCGGCATCCTCGTCGCGTTCCACGTCGGTTTGGCTGGTCCTCACAAGCTCTCCTTCAGCGCGCCTCGAGCCGGCTGGCCTGCAGCGATGCGAGGGCTGGATGCTTCGGCAGGCGCCGTTTGCACAATGCGCGAGCCGCGAGACCCTGCGCAAAACTCGACAACACTGTTTACAAGGTGTGGAAAAGGCAGGGGTTCCCCGGGGACAGCCGGAGGCGCTCAACGCGCCGGGAGGGGATCGACAATCTGGCCCGCGGGACTGGTCCACACGAAGGCATCCAGCCCCGCTTTCCGAGCCTTGCCGAGGAACGCGTCCGCTGCCGCCTCGCTCGCGAAGGGGCCCGCCAGCAGCCGGTTGGTCCGACCCCAGTCGGAGACCGACGGCGACTGGCCCTTGAACAAGGCCGGGTTGTCCTTGGCGAATCCGCGCCACGTGAACCCGAGCGCGCCGGTATCGCGGCCCACGCCGAGCTGGACCCAGATGCGGCTCGGATGCGCAGGCTTGGGCGGCGCCTTGGCGGCTTCGGCGCGAGTGCGCGCTTCGGCCAGCTTGCGGACATCGACGGCGCCAGGGGCAGGCGCGGCGGCGCCCTTCGGCAGCGTCGCCAGGTCGGCGAACGCATCGGCGATTCGCGGGCGCGGCTTGGGCGCAGCGGCCGGAGCCGGCGCCGCGACTGACGGCGCAGCAGGACCCCTGGCCAGCACGGGCGCAACGGGTGGCGCGGGCGGTGCCGGTGGCGGCGCTGGTGTCGAACTGGCGGGTACGCGAGCGAGATCAAACCCGCTGCCGGAGGTCAGCCCAGGCCCTGCCGCAGCGGCGGACGTTCGGACGGGTGGTGCAGCCGTGGCAGCGGCCGGCCCGATCGCGGGCCGCGACGGAGGCACTGGCGTTGACATGGCAGGCACCGGAGCCGCCGGACCGGCGGGGCGCGGCGTCGCTTGGGCCAGGCTTGAAACCGGAGCCTGGACGGGAGCGGCGGGGCTTGGAGCAGCCGCGACCGGCCGCGGCGGTGTTTGGGCCCAGGCCGGAACAGGAGCCGCAGCCGAGTTCGGCGGTACCGATGCCGTTCGCGGTGCTGACGAGGTGAACCCGGGGCTGGGCGCAGGTGTAGTAGTGGCGGCGAATGCCGGGCGCGGCGCGGCGGGCGGCAGGTCCGAGCGGGTGGGCGCGACTTCGGGCGGCGCGGTGCGGGTCGGGACGGCGCTCGCGACCTGCGCCGGGCGCTGTTCGGCTCGGCGAAAGCGGCTGCGGCCCAGCGGCTCGCCCGCCGGCACCAGCGCTGCGCCCACGCTTGAGGCCACCTGCCGCGGCGGCGCGTAGAGCGCCACGCGCGGATCGTCGCGACCGATATCCGCTGCTCGTGGAAAGCGGCCGAGGTTGGCGGCTGCGGCCTGCTGCGCGGCGGTCAGCCGCGGCATGAAGCGGAGATAGGGCGCAATGCCGTTGGCCAGCTCCGCCGGCATGACCTGGTTGGCGATCGCCACGCCCTCCTCGGGTGCGCCGAGGATCGCCAGGGCGAAGGCACGCGCGCGCCAGGCGCCCTTGTCCTGCCGTTGGAGCAATGGTGAGAGGGTCGCCTCCATACCCTTGCGATCGCCGGCGATCGCCTGACTGATCGCAAGCCGGCGGAGCGCTTCGTCGCTGGGACCGGCGGCAAGCGCCTGGCGATAGTACTTCTGTGCCGATGCGGTATCGCCGACGAGATCGTAGGCGAGCCCACGGTCTACCGCCAGCACCGGATCGACTGCCCCTGCGCGCTCCGCCTCGGCGAACAGCGGGATGGCGTCATACGGATTTTCACTGCGCACGAGCGCGCCGGCGAGTCCTGCCTTGACCCGCATGTTGTTGGGCGAAAGCTGATCCGCACGGGCGAAGAAGCCGATCGCGGCGTCCACATCGCCCATCTGCAGAGCCGCGTTGCCGGCATCGATCAGTGCGGCAAGGTCCCGCGGATCACGGGCCAGACGGGCAAGCGCAGCATTGAGTGTCAGGCCCGCAGGGGCGGCAGGCAGCGGCTGGACAACCGCTTGAGCCCCCGCCGCGGCAGGCGTGAAGATTCCGGCAGGGGCGACCAGCAGCATCGGCAGCGCCGCGCAGTCAGCCAGCCTGCGAACCCGTGGCCATCCCCGCTTCGTCATGCGCTCATCCCGCCCATCGGACATTTGCCTGGCCATCATTGCCGCCGTGCTGCGCCCCGTGCGCGGCTTTGGGCCCACGGGGCTGAACCACAGCGGAACGGTCTGGCCGCCAGCGCACCCCCCGCGCGCCGGCGATCCTCTTACTGGTTGTTCTGCCGTCCGAGGAAGCGGGGGATCGAGATCGACGGGCCGTCCCCGTCATCATCGCTCTCGTCGTCCTTGCGACCGCCGCCGCGCGACAGGTTGGCCATCCGCTCGAACAGGGTGCTGCCGCCACCCGACAGGCGCGGGGTGCGCTCCTCTGGTTCGGAGACCAGCGGCCGACGCCGGCCCAGGAGCGGCGAGGCCGGCTCATCTTCGGCCGCAAGGCGGCTGGCATCAAGCAGCAGCTCGTCGCCCTGCTCCGGCTCAGGTTCGGGTTCCGCAGCCGCGGCGACTTCCGGCTCCGCGACGGCATCCAACTGAAGTTCGAGCGGCTCGGCCTCGGTCGGCTCCGGCTCGAGCGAGAGCGGCTCGGCGGTCGGAGCCGCTGGCTCGAACGCCGCGGCGACCGGCGCAGGTTCGGGTGCCGGCTCGGGAGCGGCAAACGGGGCCGGTGCAGGAGCGGGAGCTGCCTCAGGCTCGCCACTGCGGGCCATGCCGGGGCGGGCAATGCCGCCACGGGTACCGCTGATCGGGAAGCCGCGGCTGATTTCCTGCTGCTGCTGCTCGGTCTGCTCGATCCCGGTGGCGACCACCGAGACGCGAATCTTGCCCTGTAGATCGGGGTTGAAGGCCGAGCCCCAGATGATGTTGGCGTTGGGATCGACCAGGTCGCGAATATGGTTCGCGGCTTCGTCGACCTCGAGCAGCTTCATGTCCTCGCCGCCGATGATCGAGATGATCACGCCCTTGGCGCCCTGCATCGACACGCCATCAAGCAGCGGGTTGGAGATCGCGCGCTCGGCCGCTTCCATGGCGCGATTGGGGCCATCGGCCTCGCCGGTGCCCATCATCGCCTTGCCCATCTCGCCCATGACCGAGCGGACATCGGCGAAGTCGAGGTTGATGAGGCCCGGCATGACCATGAGGTCGGTGATCGAGCGCACGCCCTGCTGCAGCACTTCGTCGGCGAGCTGGAACGCTTCCTTGAAGGTCGTCTCCGCCTTGGCGACAAGGAACAGGTTCTGGTTCGGGATGACGATCAGGGTATCGACGTGCTTCTGCAGTTCCTCGATCCCGGCCTCGGCCGAGCGCATCCGCCGGGTGCCCTCAAACAGGAACGGCTTGGTGACGACGCCGACGGTCAGCACGCCCTTGTCGCGCGCAGTCTTGGCGATGACCGGGGCGGCGCCGGTACCCGTGCCTCCACCCATGCCCGCGGCGATGAAGCACATGTGCACGCCTTCGAGCGCCCGCTCGATCTCGGCGATCGTTTCCTCGGCGGCCGCGCGGCCGACTTCGGGCCGCGATCCGGCGCCGAGACCCTGGGTGATGTCAGGACCGAGCTGGATGCGATGTTCGGCGACCGCGTTGTTGAGCGCCTGAGCATCGGTATTGGCGACGATGAAATCGACGCCCTCGATCTCCGCGTGGATCATGTTGGCGATGGCATTGCCGCCAGCGCCACCGACGCCGATCACGGTGATGCGGGGACGCAGCTCTTCCACTGCCGGCGGTCCGATATTGATGCTCATCGCGGTCTCCAACGGGGCCGCTGCAGCTGGCCCTTAGCCCTGAACTAGATTCATTTCGGTAGATGCACCTTAGCGTTAACGCGACCAAGGGCACCCACAGCTTTGTCCACAGTCGATGCAGTTCGGGATATCTATGTAAAATCCCTAGAAATACTCCAGAACCGCCCGGTATATCCTGCTCAGAAGCCCCAGGCCGCCCTTCCCCTGCGATGGTTGGTAGCGCGGCCCCACTGCGCGGATATCCACAGGCTCGGCGGCGGCGAACAGGACGAGGCCCGCAAGGGTGACGAAGCCCGGTCGCAGGTAGGCTTCCGGCAGCCCCGGCAAGGCCGGCGGGCGGCCGATCCGCACCGGCTTGCCGAGCGCGGCTTGCGCATAGTCGGCAAGGCCGATCAGTTCGGCGCCGCCGCCGGTGAACACCACCTGCTGCCCCCGCTGCCCGGTAAATCCCAGCGATTTCAGCGCACGGTTCACGTCTTCCATGATCCGCCCGAGCTGGCCGGTGATGACCGAGACAAGCTCGGCGCGGGGAATGCGGTTCTGCTCGTCTGCATGGCGGGCGAGCGGCTGTCCGGCATCCTCGCCGGGCCCGTTCACGGGAATCAGCTCGCGATGGTCCGCCGGGCTCGCCAGCGCCGAGCCGTTGACGCATTTGAGGCGCTCGGCCTGAAAGCGGCGAATGCCGAAGTGCGAGGCGATGGCGTCGGTGATGTCGGCCGAGCCCAGCGGGATCGAGGCGAGCCCCAGCAGCATCCCGGCCGCATAGACTGAGACCGTCGTGACGTCAGCGCCGAATTCGACGAGGGCGACGCCAAGGTCGCGCTCCTCGGCGGTGAGGCAGGCATGGCCCGCGGCCACGGGCGAGCCGACCACAGCCTCGACCTCGAGATGCGCCTGCTGCACCGATTCGGTAAGGTTCCGGATCGGCGCACCGTCGGCCAGCATGACATGGATATCGACGCCCAGCCGCTCGGCATGGAGGCCCTTCGGGTTGGCAACGCCGTGCGCCCCGTCAAGCGTGTAGTGGGCGGGCTGCGCGTGGAGCACCATGCGCCCGTCCGGCTGGATCACCTCGCGGCCCGCTACCAGGAGATGATCGATGTCGTCCTGCTCGATCCGCCGCCCGCCGACCTCGACCTCGACTTGCGCGACCTGGCTGGCGAGCCCGGCCCCAGCGGTGCCGATCAGCACCGGCCCAACGCTGACCTGCGCCTGCTTCTCGGCCCGCTCGATCGCATCGCGCACGGCATAGGTCGCCGCGGCCATGTCGGTCACGTAGCCACGCTTGACGCCCTGCGCGGCGCGATGGGCCGAGCCGAGCACGATCAGTTCGCCGCTCTCGGTAATGCCGGCGATGATCGCCGCAATCCGGAACGAACCGATATTCACCGCGCCGATGACGCGGGTGAGCCGCGGGGGGCTCATCAGGTGTCCTCCCGCGTCTTGCCCGCCGCGGGCTTGGCCGAAGGCTTTGCCGCGGGCGCCTTGGCATGATCGCCCCCGGCATCGGCCGACTTGACGGAACTGGCCGCAGCCGCAGGCTTGTCACCCTTGTCGGCGGCAGCGGCAACCTTGGCGGCAGCCGCCGCAGCGGCGGCGTGCGCCTCATCCTCGGTGCGGCCGGGGACGCGGAAATAGATCCGGTCAGGCGCGCGCATGTCAAAGGCGACGACCTTGCCGCCGAGCAGCCGGTTGACCCCGTCCAGCCGCGCGAAGGCCATCAGCGCGTTGGGCGCTGCCTGGTCACCCTCGGGCAGAGCCAGGACCTGGCCGGTCTTGAAGGTCAGGTTCCACCGCCGGTTGCCGACCCATTCGGCCTCGCGGACCTGCGGCTTGAGCGCCGGCGCCGCGTCCAGCAAGGTGCCGAGAGCCTCGACCTGCTGCCCCGCGCCCGGCCCGGAGACGATCAGCCAGCCGCTGGCGCGCTGTGGCGCCACCGGTTCCAGCTCGGTCCCTTGGGCGTCGATCAGCACCAGCCGGTCGGGCTTGCGCAGTACGGCGTGCGGCTTGCGCTCGACTATGTCGATCACCAGCGTATCGGGCAGCTGGCGTGAGACGCGGGCATCCTCCACCCACGATAGCTGGAGCAGTTGCTGGCGCAGGCCGTCGATGTCGACCAGCGGCAGCGCCTGGCCTTTCTGGGCCAGCGCCGTCTCATAGACCTTGAGTTCATTCAGATGCTTGACCCCGCGCACGTCCACCTTGCGCACGGCAAAGCCCGCATCGGCGGCGACCATGCCGAACTGGTCGCGCGCGAGCGTCGGCACGCCCGCCATGACTGCAACCGCCCAGACCCCCGCCACGAACAGCGCAAAGAACAGCCCGAGGAAGATGCGATGGAGCTGGTCGTCGCTGAACGGCAGCCAGCTCATGGCCGCGTCGAGCGCCGAGCCGGTCCGCGCCTTGGCCGCCTTGACCTTGCGCGCCTTGCCCTGCTGCGCGGCAACCTGGCGCGCATTGGGTGCCTTGCGCTTGAGTGTCTGGCTCATGCCGGCTGCGCTCCTCGCGACCCGGCAGCATCCTTGAGCGCCTCGGCAATGATCGCCTCGACCAGGTCCTCGTAGCTCATGCCGCAGTGCCGGGCCTGCTCGGGCACGAGGCTCAGCGGGGTCATCCCGGGCTGGGTGTTGACCTCCAGCAGGAACAGACCTTCCACCCCGCGCTCGTCGTCCCAGCGAAAGTCCGAGCGACTGGTCCCCTGGCAGCCGAGCAGCTGGTGTGCCCGCAACGCGATGTCCTTGCAGGCCTGGGTAATCTCGTCCGGCAGGTCGGCCGGACAGACATGCTCGGTAAGCCCGTCGGTGTATTTGGAATCGAAATCATAGAACCCGCTCTTGGGCTTGAGCTCGGTGACCATCAGCGCCTGATCGCCGATCACGGCCGTGGTCAGTTCCTTGCCTCGGATGAAAGGTTCGGCCAGCAGCCGCTCGAACTCCTGCCACGGGCCCTTGGCCGTGCGGCTGATCGGATTGCCCATGTTGCCCTCGGCGGTGACGATCGCCACGCCCACCGACGAGCCCTCGTTCACCGGCTTGAGCACATAAGGCCGCGCCAGCGGATCACGGCTGTAGAGCTCCTCGCTTTCCACGATGCGCCCTCCCGGCATGGGGATGCCATGCGGCACCAGCGTCTGCTTGGTCAGCTCCTTGTCGATCGCGATGACCGAGGTTGCGAGCCCGGAATGGGTGTAGGTGAGGCCCATCAGGTCCATCATGCCCTGGACCGTTCCGTCCTCGCCGGGCGCACCGTGCAGCGCATTGAACACGACGTCAGGAGCGGCCTCGGCGAGCCGCTGGGCGACATCGCGCCCCATGTCGATCCGGGTCACCTTGTGCCCGCGAGATTCAAGCGCCTTGGCCACGCCCTCGCCCGACATCAGGCTGACCGGGCGTTCCGAGGACCAGCCGCCCATGAGGACGGCGACGTGCAGTTTGGGCAGCGTCACGTCACCCCACCTGTGGCTTGCTGGATGCTGCGGCAGACTTGCCGACGCGCTGGATTTCCCACTCGAGCTCTACTCCGGAATTCGCCTTCACCCGCCGCCGGACCTCTTCGCCCAGCGCCTCGATCTCCGCGCTGGTGGCCTCGCCAGTGTTGATCAGGAAATTGGTGTGCTTCTCGCTCACCTGTGCCCCGCCCAGCTGCAAGCCGCGGCAGCCCGCCCGGTCGACCAGTTGCCAGGCCTTCTCGCCCGGCGGATTCTTGAAGGTCGAGCCGCCGGTCTTCGAGCGCAGCGGCTGGCTGGCTTCGCGGCTGGCGGAAATGCGGTCCATCTCGGCCTGGATCGCCGCCGGCTCGCCCGGCCGTCCGCGAAATCGCGCGGCGACGACGATCGCGCCCTCGGGCAGATCGCTATGACGATAGGTGAAACCGAGCTCCGCATTCGTCAGCGTGCGCAGCTCGCCCGACCGCAGCACGACATCGCAGTCGACGAGAATGTCCTGCACCTCGCTGCCATAGGCCCCGCCATTCATCCGCACGAAGCCACCGACGGTGCCGGGGATCGAGCGCAGGAATTCGAGTCCCGCGATGCCGGCGTCGCGGGCGGTCGAGGAAACGAGAATGCCACTCGCTCCCGCCCCGCAAGCAAGCGTGTTGCAGTCCGCTTGCAGTACCGTTGCAAAGGCCTTGCCGAGCCGCACCACTACGCCCGGAACCCCGCCGTCGCGGATGATCAGGTTGGACCCTAGCCCCAGCGCCATGACCGGAACGGACGGATCGAGCGCGCGCAGGAAGCTGCACAGGTCTTTGATGTCCTTCGGCTCGAACAGCCACTGCGCCGCGCCGCC
>Ga0207703_10001957_pt1 | contig 18193 bp, 16 predicted proteins | sample KBSSwiS12_FD_184304 | JGI IMG/M metagenome (GOLD analysis project Ga0207703, IMG submission 184304) | Switchgrass rhizosphere microbial communities from Kellogg Biological Station, Michigan, USA - KBS Switchgrass S1-2 (SPAdes) (version 2) | ecosystem: Host-associated > Plants > Roots >...
TGCGGGACCCAGCCTGATGCGAACTGGTCTCTGGTGCGCAAATTCCCAGAAAAGGCTCATTTGCTGGGAATTTTGCAGTGAAGCTGGGAAAGTCCAGTGCACCGTCCGGGATATCCCCCTGCAATCACAAGGATTTTTTCCCAATTCCCAGAGTGCCGGCTCTGGGAATATTTCCGACGATCTCTGGGAATGAGAGCACCTGTTCCACAGTGCTCGTGGGAATCCGCCATGCCAGAAAATCCAATGATACGAAGGATTTGCGCTTTGGTTACGCGCACAAAACATGGTTACTTCGTCTTCCGGGTGGAGGCACCTCCTGCTATATATGCCCGCGATCGTCGGATGACGAACAGGAGGAAGCACCGATGACGAGCGCCTTCATGGCACTCCGAGGGGCATTCTGCGGCCAGCCGCAGACGCGACTGGCCTTGCATTATGCCGCAAGGAGATCAGTCAATGAAGGAAGTCAGACAACGCCGTCGTCCAACCGGCGCGCTCACCAGTACCACGACCATCAGCAGCGGCAGCGCTGTCACCAACTGGCCGGTCGAAGGCCCCGACATTCGTGTGACCTATCACGCAATCGGGGACCTGAAGCCGCCCAGACGCCAGCTGCGCATGCACAAGCCCAAACAGCTTGCCCAGATCCAGGCACAGATCGAACGGCACGGCTTTATCAATCCGGTCATTGTTGATGCCGAGCTTCGCATCGTTGCCGGTGTTGGCCGTTACATTGCCGCGCGTGAGATCGGTTTGCAGCGGGTACCGGTTATCAAGATCGACCATCTGAGCGAGGCCGAACTCAGGGCCTATGCGATCGCCGACAACAAGCTGGTTTTGAACGATAGCTGGAACGAGGAGCTGCTCACGATCGAGCTGTCCGAACTGATGGTACTCGATATCGACCTGCCGATCGAGCTCACCGCCTTCGATCTCGTGGAGATCGACAATCTCCTGATGGCGGATGATTCCGGCGAGGACGGGCCCCTCGAGCCTGACGAAGAGGAGCCCGTAAGCCGGACCGGCGACCTGTTCGTGCTCGGCGCGCACCGGCTTTATTGCGGCGATTCCCGTGAAGAGGAAAGCTATGAGCGGCTGCTCGGCAGCGAGCGGGCGCGCGCCGTATTTTCTGATAATCCGTACAATATCAAGATACCAGGCAATGTTAGCGGCCTCGGGCGGGTAAAGCACAAAGACTTCGTCATGGCCTCGGGCGAGATGACCCAGACGGAGTACACGGCCTTCCTCACCGGCGTTTTTGTCCCCCTGGTCAAATACAGCATCGATGGCGCAATACATTTCCAGTGCATCGACCACCGGCATCTGCGCGAGATGCTGGATGCCGGCGAGGCGGCCTATGGCGGGCCAAAGACTCTCGTCGTCTGGGATAAGCAAGTGCCGGGCATGGGATCATTTTACCGTAACCAGTTCGAGCTCATTTTCGTTTTTAAGGTCGGCACAGCACCGCATCGCAACACCTTCGGGCTCGGCGCATCCGGCCGGAACCGCAGCTCGATATGGTCATATCCCGGCGCCAATGCCATGCGCCGCGGCCGGCTGGAGGATCTTGCGCTTCATCCGACGGTGAAGAATCTGCAGATGGTGATGGATGCGATCCGCGATGTGACCCATCGCGGCGAGATCGTGCTTGATCCCTTCTGCGGCGCGTCCACCACGATCATAGCGGCGGAGCGGACTGGCCGCAAGGCCCGCGGCATCGAGCTTGACCCCAAATATGTCGATGTCGGGATCAAGCGCTGGGAAAAGCTGACCGGCAGGGAAGCTGTGCACGAGGCGACTGGCAAGACATTCAACGAGCTTGCCGCGTGGCGGGCCGGCGAGCCCGATGAGGACGACGACGACGCGGAGGAGCATGACGCCGCGATCGACGAAGACCAGGGCTGATCCAGCGCGGCGCTCCCGCGCGGGAGCGCCGCACGCCCCCCACCTTCACGCGGGCAGGCCGCTGCCTCCCCCAATCGAAAGATATTTGCATGAGAAACGACACCACAGACCCCACTGATCCGCCAAAGGCGGCCGTGCGCACGCGCATCCGCAGCACACCCCCGCCTGCAGGCGCCGAGCCCGGCTACCTCGTCGGCTATCGCAAGCCGCCGGTGCACAGCCGTTTCCAGCCGGGGCCTGACGCGCGGCGCCACAAGGGGCGCAAGAAGGGCGCAAAGAACGCCAACACCTCGATCATCGCGATGATGCACAGCCCGACCGGCGTGCGCACGCCTGATGGCACGGTTGCCACGATTTCCACGGCAGACGCGATGCTACGCAAGCTTCGCGAAATGAGCCTGACCGGCGACCTGAAGGCGCTCGCAAAAGCGCTCGACCTCTATTGCAAGGCATTGCCCGGATCGGACGAGGAAAAGGACGGCAAGGATTCAAAGGGAGAGATAGCCGTCGATCCCAGCGAGACAGATGAGGCCATTCTGGCCTGGTACGCACAGGAGGTGCTCGAAAAAGGCAGCAGTTCCTCTGGAAAGGAGTCGTCCGATGAAAATGCAGACTGATGTCGTCAGGGCGCTCGCACGCCAGCGAATATTGCCGATGCTGATGTTGGCTTTTGCCATGCATCATCCGGATTCCCCGCCGCTGGAGCCCAGCTGGTATATCCGGGCCATGTGTCACTGGCTGGAGCGCATGGCCAAAGGCGAGCTCCGGCGCTCGATGATCTGGATCCAGCCGCGCACCCTCAAGTCGTTCACGGTCGCGGTGGTCTTTCCCTGCTGGCTGCTCGGCCGCAATCCGTCCGCGAAAATCATGGTCGGCACCTATGGCGGCACATTGGCACGCGATCATGCCATCAAGCGGCGCCAGATTATGGACAGCGACTGGTACCAGAAGCTGTTTCCCCGCACGCGTCTGGCCGCCGTCGGCAACCGCGATGGTGATCTGGCCACAACCGCAGGCGGTTATTGCATCTGCGCGACCGTGGGCGGCCCCGTGACCGGCCGCGGCGCCGATTTCATTCTCCTCGATGATTGCATGAAGGCCGAAGACGAGACCAGCGAGGCGATGCGCGAGGCCGTGAAACGCTGGTTCTCGAGCACGCTCTCCACCCGCCGCAATGACAAGCGCACCAGTTCCATCCTCTCGATCCAGCAGCGGATCGGCGAGGATGACCTGCCCTCGCATCTGCTGACCAAGGGCTATGCCTGTCTCAACCTGCCGGCCATTGCCGAGCGGGAGGAGGATATCGAACTGGCTGAAGGCATCGTACATCACCGTAGCCGAGGGGACCTGCTAGATCCGATCCGGTTTCCCATGGAGGTGCTCGAAGAGGAGCGGCTGAACCTCGGACCACAGGCCTTTGCCGCACAATATATGCAGAACCCGGTCGCCCCGGAAGGCAATCTGCTCCGGATGGAGCAGTTCAGGAGGTTCGAGATACCGATCTCGCGCGAGCGCTTCGACCGCGTGATCCAGAGCTGGGATCCGGCCGCGACTGACCTGCCGACCAGCGACTGGTCGGTCGGCACCACTTGGGGGCTGCTTGCCGGGCGCTTCTTCCTCCTCGATATTCACCGTGCAAGGCTTGACTATCCCGGCCTCAAGCGCGCGGTCATCGCCCAGCGCGCCAAATGGCGTGCCGACCAGGTCGTGATCGAAAAGTCGAGCAACGGTCTGGCGCTTGTCCAGCAGCTTCAGCAGGAAGGGCCGTTCCGTCCCTTTGCCTGGCCACCTGCTGGAATACGCCAGATCGACAAGGCCGAGCGACTCCTGGCCCAGACCGGGCAGATTGAAGAGGGGCGGGTCTGGCTGCCCGCCTCGCTTGATGGACTGGACGCCTTTCTCTCGGAGCTGCGCGCCTTTCCCAACGGCCGATTTGACGACCAAGTCGACAGCCTCACCCAGATGCTTGAATACACCTTCTGGAACTGGCGCCAGCTTAGGGAAGAACACAATGCATCCGGCCGACTGATTGCGCCAGTCCGGGGAAAGCGTCCGCCGCTCCCTGCCCTACCTGACTGGATCAGATGAGGTGCATTCCGTGGTTCAGCCCGCTTGATAGCCTGCCCTGAGGGTCGCAACGATCGCCGGCGGCGTGAGGAGACGGAGGTCGCCGGTAGGTGGGCTCTCGGCCGGTTCATAGCCGGCAAAGGACCAGAGCCACCATTGTCCCTGACGGCGAAGCCAGGCCTTTTCTGTGCCCGGGGCTGTGACCATGGCCCCATCGGGCAGGTCTTGGGGCTGTGGACAGGGTGCAAGGGTGCCGCGCTCACCGGCCAGCTCCCTATCCATGTCCGCAACGCCGGGCAATTGTGCCAGCCCATGGGCACGTGCCTAGGCCTGCTTGAAGGTCTACAGCGCCGCCGCACGGCACGATCCGCACGGCCGGTGCCCGGCTGCCAGCGCGGTCGGCTCGTCCAGAAAGAAGAGTTCGGTATAATGGCTGGGTGCCATCAGTGTCCTACGGATGCCGGACCACGCAAGCAGACAGGATATCCATGCTCGGCCGTTCGACGTCCGGACGATATTGCCGGCCTCATCATGAAGGCAGCCGCGATTGCCCATGAGATTGCCGCGCTCGGGCGTGGCGACAATGTCGCCAAAAGGCGTCACCCGATTTTGCCGCGGCGCATGAAGTGGCAAGGATGCGGTCATTGCTGCAGTCTGGCCAAGCGGGGACGAAGGCTGTTGACGAACTGATTGGCGGCAGACGAGAGCAATGCGACCTGCCGCGTCTCCTCGCCCTCGTCCCATGGCCAGGACGAGGCCCACTCCAGACTTATCGAGGCCTCGCCATCGCTCCTCGTCCATTCGGGCACGCAATGCCGGAGCCTACTTTGGGCTCGTGCCGAGGCGTCATCAATCGGGCGAACTCGACTGGACTGGACGCATCACCAAACAAGGCGACGGTATGGTGCGCAAGCTGCTCTATGAAGCCGCCAACTCCATCCTCACCCGGAGCCGGGAAAGCTTCGCGCTCAAGAGCTGGGCGCTGAAAATCTCGAAGCGCCGTGGCCTGAAGAAGGCCAGGATCGCACTCGCCCGCCGTCTCTCTGTCATCATGCATGCCATGTTGCGCGACGGCACTTTGTTCGAAGCATGAGGTAAGGTAGAAGCAGTTCGCCAGCGGTGAAGCGCCAGCGCTGATCCGAGGGCGGTGTCCCGCGAGGGAACGCAGGGACGGACGATATGCGAAGGTGTCAGATGGGCATCCAAGCCCGCATCGAGTCAATGCAACGTCCGGCCTTGTGGGACCCGATACAGCACGACCAAGCCTCTCGGCTCGGCCAGTGCGGACAGATCCTTGAAACCCTCAAGGGGCCACACCGCCAAAGCTCTGCAAATTACAGATCCTGACCCTAGTTGTCACGAAAGGCGCGCGCGAATTGATCGCACAAAGGCTTCGTCACATAGGACAACATGGTCCGGTCGCCGGTCTCGATGAAGATCTCCGCCGGCATGCCTGGCCGCAGCTGAATTCTCGGATCGCTTTTCAGTGCCTTGGCGTCGATCGAAACGCGGATGGCGAAATAGTTCTGGCGCGTCGTCTGATCGACCGTGCGCTCGGCGGCGACAAAGTCGACCACGCCTGGAATCTCGGGCGTTGCGGTCGAATTCATGCTGGTGAAGCGGATTCTCGCCCTTTGCTTCGGCCGGACCTGGTCGACATCCGCCGGGCTGATGGACCCTTCGACCAGCAATACATCCCGGTCGGGAACAATCTCCATGATCACGTCGGCGGGCCGTATGACGCCGCCCACCGTTGTCACCGCAAGCTTGTCGACGATGCCGTCATAGGGCGCGCGTATCACACTGCGGTCATGGGTGTCGGTGGCCGATACGCTGCGCACCTGCTGCTGGTTGAGCGTGGCGTTGACCTGCGCCAGCTGGGTGCCGGCGTCGGCGCGGCGGGTTTCGCTCAGCTGGATTGTCTGTTCGTGCGCCTCGGAAATCCGGGCCTGGGTCTGCGCGATGCTGGCCTGCAAAGCGCCGATGCTGCCCTTGAAGTCGACCGCCGTGCGTTCGAGCTGGTTGAGATGGCCGATGGTGACCAGCCCCTTGTCCCAAAGCTTGCGCACCCCTGCGCGTTCGGGCTCGATCAGCTTGGCCTGTTGCTCATAGGATTCGATCTGGGCCTGATAGCCCTGTATCTGCGACCCATATTGCCGGATGCGCGCCGCGAGCTGTGCGGCCATGCCAGCCTGCTCCTGCTTGCGGATCTGGAACAGCCTGGTTTCTTCCGCGATCGCCTTGCGGGCTTCGGCGTCCCGCCGGTTCGTGAGTTCGGACGGAAAACTGATGACGGACGACCCCAATCGCTCGGCCTCCAGCCTTGCGCGCTGCGCCATGAGCTGGTCGACGGAAAGCGAGGACAACCGGGCATCGGCGCCGCTTACCGTGTCGTCGAGGCGAAGCAGTATCTGTCCCTTGCGCACATGCTGGCCGTTTGCCACCAATATCTGCGCGACGGTGCCGCCGGACGGATGGGTGATCTGCTTGACCCGTGACTCCACGCCGATCTGCCCGGAGCCGACGACCGCGCCGCCGATCGGGACGAGTGCCGCCGCGCCGCCAAGGCCGAACACCAGCACGGCTATGAGGATCAGGGCGGAGCGGAGTTTGGATTCGATCTTTTCGTCGGGATCATAGCGTCCCAGTTGGCGGCTGTGGGGGGCGAGGGCGATGGGCAGGTTCATCGTCATGTCAGCCTTCCTTCGCCATTTCCGCCTTCGCCATTTCCGGCTGCCGCTGCGCATCATCAGGGTTCGAACTGATGATGCGCGGCTTGCCGATTATCTTTTCGAGAATCTCGTCGCGCGGACCAAAGGCTTCCATCCGCCCCTGGCGCATCACCAATATGTGGCTGACATTGGCGAGCGCCGAGGGGCGGTGGGCGATGACGATGCAGATGCCGCCGCGTTCCCGCACCGCACTGATCGCCGCCGTCAGCGCCGTCTCGCCGTCGGCGTCGAGGTTGGAGTTCGGCTCGTCGAGCAGCACGACGAACGGATCCCGGTAAAGCGCGCGCGCCAGGCCGATACGCTGGCGTTGCCCGGCCGAAAGGGCGGTGCCATCCATGCCCACCGGCGTCTCGTAACCCTCCGGCATCTCGACGATCATGTCGTGCACATTGGCGGCCGTCGCGGCGGCCACGACGTCGTCCGAGCGCCGGTCAGGATCGAAGCGGGCGATGTTTTCGGCAATCGTGCCCTCGAGCAGTTCGACGCTTTGCGGCAGGAAGCCGATGAATGTGCCCCGCACGTCGGAATCCCATTGGTCGATCGACGCGCCGTCGAGGCGCACCATGCCGCGCGCCGGCTGCCAGGCACCGATCAGCGCCATGCCAAGCGATGACTTGCCAGCCGCACTCGGCCCGACGATGCCAAGGGCCATGCCCGCCTCGAGCTTGAAGTCGACGCCTTGCACGATCACCTTGTTGCTTCCCGGCGGCGAAACGAACAACTGCTGTGCTTGAAATGTGGATCGCGGTGCTGGAAGGGCCGTTACCGGCAGGGTCGTGGCGGGCACGCGGTCCAGCAACTCGGCCAGCCGCTTCCAGCCGATGCGCGCGGCGGAAAAGTTTCGCCAGTTGGCGATGGCCTGATCTACAGGCGCCAGCGCCCGCCCGGACAGGATCGACGAGGCAAAGATCACGCCGCCGCTCGCCTTGCCATCGATCACCAGCAGCGCGCCCACCGTGAGGATCAGCGATTGCAGCAGCAGGCGGAAGATCTTGCTGATGCCGCTCATGGTGAGGACCGATTGCGACACATTATTTTGTGCCGTCAGATAGAGCTGGTCGATGGCGTTCCAGCGGGCAGCCATCCGCCCGCGCATGCCCAGCACCTTCATCAGCTCGGCATGGCGCAAATGGGTCTCGGCGATATTGTTGCGATGCGCCGCGATCAGGGCAATCTGCGAGGTCGGTTCCTTCGTCACGCGGTTGGTCTGAAGGGTCAGCAGCAGCAGCACGACCGCTCCCGCCAGCGCGGTGACGGCCAGCCAGAAGTGCAGCAGGAACAGGACGGCCAGAAAGAAGAGGATCCACGGCAGGTCGATCAATGTGGATGGCCCGCCATTGGCCATGAACGACCGGATCTGCTCGAGATCGCGCATCGCGCCCAGGCCGTCGCCCGGGGATCGCTGGCCGGCAAGCGTGCTCGACGCGATCGCCTGCTGCACCCGCCCGGACAGGCGCCGCGCAAAGGCATTGGCCACGTCGCTCAATATCCGCGACCGCATATTGTCGAACAGGCCCTGGAAGGCATAGACGACGACGATCATCGCCAGCAGGCCGAAAAGTGTCGGCAGGCTGTGGCTCGGCAATACGGAGTCATAGACGAGCATCATGTAGAGGGAACCGCCCAGCAGCAGGACGTTCAGCACGGCGCTGAGCAGGGCCACGGTCATGAATGCATTTTTGTAGCTCTGGACGGCTTCGCCCAGTTCAGTCCTGCTTCCGTCCTTCACCAACGCCCCGGCCTTCCCACGCTTTCCGAATCGGAAAACTGGCCGTTAGCGCGCGCACATGCATTTTTTGCGACAGTCGCATGTGCCATTATGCGCCGGCTCGCGCGCCCTCTGTCACACAAGTGTCGCAAATCCAGTCTAGCGGACATTGACCGGACGATTGCAGCCAGAGAGCCGAATGGCCCTGCCGCACGCAAGCATAACCGTCATGATTGTCGGCTATTGGCGAGTCACCGTTATTGGAGCAACTCAAGTGATTGACATGGACCATCACGATCATGAGGCCTATTTGCGGCCCGCGCTCGTGCGCATCGGCGCCATTGTCGATATTGCAGCCGAGCTGGAAAAACTGGGTGTCGGCGGCCTCCAGATGGACTATCAGCCGGGCGATCCGGTGGACTGGTCCAACGGCCGCGTTTCCTGAAGACGCTGTAATCGAGACAATCGTGGACTCTGATGGCGCTGCACCGCTGCGATATGTGATCAGCGCCGATGCGGTCGACTGTCCTCTGGCAGATGGCCTTGCCGTGTTCGACAGTCGTGCGAGCAGCTATTTCAGCCTTAACCGCACGGCTGCATTGATCTGGAACGGTGCCCGCGTGCCCGCGTCCCGCGCTGCCTTATATGATATTCTGCTGGGGACGTTTTCCCGAACCGCCGCGCCGGACGATCTTGCCGAAGATCTGGACAGGATCATCGCTGATTTCGTGGAAGCAGGTCTGTTCGTGGCCGTTTGCGCTGACCATTCGGCAGTTGCGCAGCGCTGATCCGCGATGCCGTGCCGCTACCATGCTTATGGCCTGATAATCGAGTCAGACATCGCCCTGCCGGAACTGGACGAGGCGGACAGCGTCGGGGACACCGATCTTGCCATCCGCCTCGCCCCGGTTTCCGGCCCCTTTCCGGCGGGGGACTGTCTGCGTCTCGTCGAGTTCTCCGGGCGCGATATCTATTTCGCATGGACCGGCCTCGGGCGGATATCGGTGCGAGACTATCGTCATGTCACGGTCGATCCCGTGGCCGGCCTCGACCATGCGGTGCTGGGTCTTGTGTTGCTCGGACCTGTAATCGCAGCGGTGCTTCATGGGCGGGGAGATCTCGTTCTGCATGGCAGTAGCGTGGTGGTTGACGCGGACCATGCGGCTGTTTTCGTGGGGGACAATGGCGCGGGGAAGTCGACGCTGGCCGCAGCCTGCATCAAGGCCGGGCACGCGATCGTCAATGACGATGTGATCGCGATCGCGGCGCAAGCGTCGGGCGCGATTCTCGTCCGCCGCGGCTTTCCGGCGATGAAGCTGTCGCGGGCTGTGCTGGATGCCTTCGCACCGCTGCCCGGTTTCCAGCTTCCGGCGGTTTCCCCCAATGCGGCGAAGCTGCGGCTGCGGTTGCCGCCGCTCGAAATGGGGGCGCTGCCTCTGTCGCATCTCTATGTGTTGGCGCGGGGCACGGCTTTCGCGACGCGGCCGCTAGGTCCAACGGACCGGTTGGAGGCGCTCATGCGCTACTCCTACATGCCGAAACTCGGCACGCAGGGTCTGGCGGGTCCGCGTGCAGCCGCACATTTCGCGGCCTGTGCAGCCATGGCCGATCGGCTTGCGATGAGCGTGCTCGAGGTGCCGGATACACTCGGCGCCCTGCTGGATTTGCCCGGCGCGATCGCAGGGATGATTCGCGATCAGAAGTAGCGTTGCAAGATGACGACGGTGTCGCCGGGCTTGACCGGACTGCCGTTCGATATGCTGTATTTATGCTCTCTTGTGTCACCTTCGTGGCGCAGCCGGACGGTTTTGCGATTCGCGCGATAGCTGAACCCGCCCGCCTGCGCGACAAGCTGATAGATGGTCAGTCCCTCGACATAGGGATATTGGCCGGGCTTGCCGACCTCCCCCAGAATATACACCGACCGATAGGCTATGATGTCGACGCTGACATTGGGATTGAGCAGATAGCCATCGCCAAGACGCTGGGTCAGCAGTGCGCCGACCTCGTCCAGGGTGAGGCCGGCCACGGGTATGCGGCCGATCATGGGGAGGGCGATCTTGCCGTCGCCGCCGACGGGATATTCGCCCGACAGCTTCTCGGCATTATAGACGCTGACCTTGAGCCGATCTCCCGTGCCGACCCGATAGGCCGGCTGGGCCCTGGCGGCGGGGGCCTGGGCCCGGGCAACCGGTCCGACCACCGAGGCGACGCATACGAGCGCCGCGGCCCAGATCGTCAATATTCGCTTCATCCCGCGTATATCCCCAAGGCCGGAAATCTATTTCGCCGCCCCCTTACCAACACATTACCGCAGGCGAAAGGGGCGTTGCTGCATTGCGGGGAAAGCTCGTTCCCGACGCCGCCGCCGGTCTTTGCCGGACGTAAGATGAATGCAACATTCACGGCCGATAGAGCGGCTGAGATCATGATTCACGATACTATGTCTTGGCCAGGCCGCCGGAGGTTTTTTGCGCTTTCCGGCGCGATGCTGCTGTCGGCGTTTCTGCTGTTGCTGCCCGCCACGGCAAGCGCCCAGAACGGGCCATTCGGCAGCCTTGCCGACACTGTGGGCGAGGATCGCGAACAGGCGCTGACCTGTCTCACGACGGCGATCGTGTACGAGGCCGGGGTTGAGCCGGTGGAAGGCCAGCAGGCGGTTGCGCAGGTGATCCTCAACCGGGCGCGTACCCCCATTTTCCCGAGCAGTGTCTGCGGCGTCGTCTATCAGGGCTCGCAGCGGCGCACCGGGTGCCAGTTCAGCTTCACCTGTGATGGGTCGCTCCGCCGCAAGCTGCCGGACCGGTTGTTTCAAACGGCACGTCCCATCGCGCAGGCCGCATTGGACGGTGCCTTGCCCGACCGCGTGGGCAAGGCGCTCTATTATCACGCCTATTATGTTTCGCCGCGCTGGGCGCCCCAGCTTGACCGGGTCACCCGTATCGGCGCGCATATTTTTTACAAGTCGCCGCGTGAGGGAGCCGTGATGCTCGCGTCGACGGCGGTGCCATATGCCGGCGCTTTGCATCGCGCCACGGGTGTATCGGAGCCATTCCTGCCCTGGGGTCTTGCGCTTCCCCAGACGACGTCTGCCGTTCCGGCAGCCCACGCAGCCGATTAACGCAATCTGTCGGAACAATCGCGCGCCTCGTCTTTGATCATCTCGTAATTCTTTTGGCGAGCACGCGTGACGTCATGGTTTCGTCACAAAATTTCACCAATGTTTATGCTAACGGCAATTGTACGTGAAAATTCCAGCGGGGAAATGAAATCATGCCTACCTTCACCGGAACCGGCTCTGCCGACACCTTTACGGCGCCTGACGATCAGGATTGGACCATCATCGGGAAGGGCGGCGCCGACGTCCTCACCGGCGGCGGCGGCAACGACGTCATCGACGCGGGCAAGGGCAATGATGTCCTCGACGGCGGCGGCGGCGACGATACCTTCCTCGTCGGGGTGGCCGGCGGCACCGACATTTATGAAGGTGGCGATACGGCCTATGTCGGCGCCACCGGCTATGACAGCGTCAAGGCCGTCGCCGACAATGTGAAAATCGGGATCGTTTCATTCGCCGGCATCGAGGAATTCAGCGCAGACGGCCATGTCGGCGTCAGCATCATCGGCAGCGCGGCCGACAATGTTTTCGACTTCAGCAACGTTGCCCTGACCGGCATTGCTTCGATCGGCGGCGGTGCGGGCAATGACACCATCATCGGCAATGCCATCACCGCCAATGTGATCGACGGCGGCAGCGGCAATGACATCCTCACGGGCGGGGCGGCCGACGACACTTTCCTCGTCGGCTCCGGTGCGGGGCTCGATAGCTTCAACGGCGGCGGGGGCTTCGACACGATCCTTGCCACATCCAACAGCGCCCATATCAGCCTGGGCGCGATCACCAGCATCGAGGCGATTTCGGGCGGCATCTTCTTCAGTGTCGCCCTCGACGGTACGGCCGCCGACGATCTTCTGGATTTGAGGAAGATCGCGCTGACCAACATCGCCGAAATCCACGGCGGCCTGGGCAATGACACGATGTTCGGTACGGTCGGCGACGACGTGCTTTTCGGCGATGGCGGCGACGACATCGTGAACGGCGGCCTGGGCAACGACACGCTGAACGGCGGCTCGGGCCACGACACCCTGATTGGCGGTGCCGGCAGCGACACCTTCTACTTGAGCACCGGTGCCGACGTCTACATGGGCGGCACCGGCTATGACGTGATTTACGCCACCCGGAACGGTGCGGCGCTCGAAATGGACCAGGGCCTGCTGAGCGGCATCGAGGAAATCAGCGCCAACGGCTTCTATGGGATGACGATCCAGGCCGCCAATGCGGACGGCAGCACGATCGACCTGCGCCATATCTACCTCGCCGACGATGACATTTTGGGGATCCACGGCGGCGCCGGCAACGACACGATCTACGGCTCGCTTACCTATGATACTATTTATGGCGGTGGCGGCGACGATTACATCAACGGCATGCGGAACGACGACACGCTGAGCGGCGGCGCCGGTAACGACACACTGCTCGGCGGCGATGGCTATGACACGCTCAATGGCGATGGCGGCGACGACACGCTGAACGGCGGCACGCTGGACGACATGCTTTTCGGCGGTGCGGGCGATGACATTTTGCTCGCGTCGGCCAATGGAGGCTTCGACCAATTCCATGGCGACGATGGCTTCGACACGATCCGGGCCGATGTCGGCGTCAAGATCATCAATATCCAGAGCTTCGACGGGATCGAGGCCATTTCCGGTAACGGTGTCAGTGCCGCGACCATCTATGGCTCGACGGGCAATGATGTCTTCGACTTCTCCGGTGTGACTTTCACCGGCATTGCAGGCATCAAAGCCGACGACGGCGACGATATTATCACCGGCACGACCGGGAATGACATGATCGACGGCGGCGCGGGCAATGACATACTGAACGGCGGTCTGGGCGATGACATCCTCATTGGCGGCCTTGGCACCGACACCTTCACCGGCGGTGCGGGCAACGACACGGTCAAGGGCAAGGCCGCATGGCTGAATGGCGATCACATCACCGACTTCCTGCTGGGTGACTCGATCGTCATTACCGATGCCAAGGACTTCACGAAGGTGGTCGTCAGCTACACCCCGGATTCGGGTGCGACGTCAGGTACGCTGCATCTGACCGGCGTCATGGGCCTCAAGGCCGGTATTGACATCCATCTCGACGGCAGCTTCACGGCTGCGGACTTCGTGGTGGAGAGTGATGGCGCGGTTGGTGCGCTGATCCATCTGATGCCCCTCGTCTGATCGCGGAGGCATCGCGGAGAAGGCAGGGATGGGGCCGCATGTCGGCCCCATCCTTGTAGGGATCGGTCAGTAGCGCTCGCGCAACATGTACGGCATGTCCCTGCGGCCGGTGAGCACAATGATTTGCCGGAGCCGAGCTTGTGCGCCGTCGGCGCGGGAGGCTTCGATCCGGACGGTAACCGGCCGGCCGACAAGCGTGGATGCACTCTCCGTGGACAGCGACGTTTCCTGCCCGGCCAATGCGCGTTGCCGATTGAGCAGGTCGACCGCGCCCTGTTCCTCCCCCTCCATCACGCCGATCGCGATGGGGGAGGCATGCTCCGGCTTGAAGGGGCCGCGGCCGAAATGGACGGTAGCAACTGCCTCCAGTCGATCGACCAGAGCCGGGTCAAAGCCCCGGATGAGTCCGGTTTCCGCCACGGAGCGGAGCATGCCGTTGCGCGGATGGATGTCGAGCGGGGCGTAATAGTCGGCCTCCGCGCCGCTGGGACGGGGACTGTCATCCTCGTCGAGCCAGTCGAGGAACGAGTCGGTCAGGATGTCCAGCCGATCGCCGGTCACGCCCATCGCCGTAAATAGGCGCCGCGCCTGTTCCTCGTCGATTGCGTTGAGCGGAACCTTGCCTTGCTCATCCTCGATCGCGATGGCGAGGTCGGCGTCGTCGAAGCGGACATGGCGCACGCGCCCATCCAGGGGAATCTCGCCCTGCACACCGCCGCTCACCAGGCTTTGCAGGGCGATGGCAAGCCCGGCATCGGCGGCGGCGGCGGCCTTGGCCCGGCCGATTTCCGCACTGGCGGCGGTGATCGTGCTCCGGCTCGCCTCGATCACCATCAGCGCGATCGCGGCGAAGACCGCGATGCTGGCGACCGCCGCGACGAGCGCATAGCCCGCCTCTCCGGCCCGGCGCGGGGTCAGGGGATCGTCCCCTTGGTGCGGAACGGCTCAAGCGTGCGCAGCTTGGCGCGCAATTCCTCGGTCACGGCGCGGCCATCGTCGAGGGTCCGGAGCACATGCGCCTTCAGGATCACGAGCAGTTCGGTGCGTTGCTGAGTGTTCGCACTGCTGCCGAACAGGAGGCCGCCCACGACCGGCAGGCGCGAGAGGAACGGCAGGCCGTTCTTGCCGAAGGACTTGGAGTTCTTGAACAGACCGCCGAGCGCGATCACCTGCCCGTCCTGCACCGCGATCGAAGTGGAGATGCGGCGCGTCGAAATGGTCGGCGAATCGATGTTGGATGTCTGGTTCGGGGAGACGTCGCTCACCTCCTGCGCGATGTCGAGGAGGACGAGCCCGCTGCTGTTGACCCGGGGCGTGACCTTCAGGATCACGCCCGTGTCGCGATATTCAACTGAGTTCACGACCGCCGAACTGGAGGTCTGCACCCCGACTGCCGTCTGTGTCGTGATCGGCACCTGATCGCCGACCTGGAGCGCGGCCGTCTGATTGTTGAGAACCAGCAGCTTGGGCGCGGAAATGACCTTTATGTTCGTACGTTTCTCGAGCGCGTTCAATGTGGCGGAGATATCATTGTTGTTCGAGAAGAAGTAGGAAAAGCCCGGAAACACACGCGTGGGACTGGCGTCGGTTCCCTCGGTCATCGCGAAATTGCTTTGGCCGGTCTGGAAGTTCCACTGCACGCCGTAGCGCAGATTGTCGGTGAGCGAGACTTCGGTGATCGCCGCCTCGATCATCACCTGAAAAGGCAGGATGTCGAGCTTGCGCAGCGCGTCTTCGACGATCGCATAGTCGCGCGGCGTGCCGTAGACGACAATCGCATTATTGGTTTCGTCGGCGGAGATCGAGACGCGGAGCGCCGTCGAGCCGGCCGCGGCATCCCGCGCTGGCTCGCCCGCGCCGGACGCAGGCTTGTCGGCGGGCGCGGGGGGATAGGCCGAATTCGGCCCCGGTGCGGTGTGCGGCTCGACATTGCGATCGGCCAGGGGATCGGCATTGGCCGTCGCTCCGCCCCCGCCAGTTCCGAAGGCGGCATTGAGCGTCTTTGCCAGATCCCGCGCGCGGCCATTTTGCACCGGATAGACGAACAGGCGCCGCTCGCTGCTCTCGCCTTCGCGGTCGAGAATGTCGACCCAGCGCCGCACATCGTCGAGATATTGCGGCTGCGCGCTGATCGCCAAAATGCCGTTCAGCTTGTCCATGGCGATCAGGCGGACAAGGCCGCGCGTGGGCGCGCTGGGATCGTTGATGAGTTTGTCGAGCTCGGGGACGATCAGCCGGCTGTCGGTACGCTGCGGCACCAGCAGGGCGAACGACATGTTGCGCAGCCAGTTGACGTCGAACTGCCGCAGGATGTCCCGCACCGCCGCGCGCTGGCCGGTCGTGCCCGCGATGACCAGCGTGTTGCGCGTCGGGTCGGTCGAGGAAACGGTGCCGGGCAGCAGGGAGTCGAGCATGCGCTTCAGGGCATCGGCATTGACGAACTGCAGCGTCACGATTTCGGTGCCATAGCCGGTGGCGCCCGGCGCGATGGTGCCGGTCGCGCCGGCGCTCGCCGTGGCTGTGATCTGGAAGCCCTTGCCCTGCGGGACGAGGGCGAGATTGCTCGCACGCAGCGCCTTTTCGAACACCTCCAGGACGGAGGACCGCGCGATCGGGGAGGCGGTGACGACGGAGATGGTGCCGGTGGCGGACGGATCGACACTGTAATCCAGGTGCAGCAGGTCGCCGAGCACCGCCTTGGCGGCAACGCGCACATCGGCGTTCGGAAAGTTGAGGGAGATGTCGCCGCTTTTCGATTTGATCTGGGCGGATTGCGGCACGATCGGGGCGGCCTGCTCCCCCGGAAGGATGGTGGCACGGGCGCTCGGGCCGTTGAGCAGGCCGTCGGCTTCATCCTGGGTCTGGGGGGCGCTACCGATCGGCGGCAAGGGCTCGGGCCGCTCGTTCGAACAGCCTGTAGCGAGCAGCGCGAGCGAAGCGGCGCTTGCCGTTCGGATCAGCCAATGTCTCTTCACAATCACGTCATTCCTCTTCGGACTGTTCGTCCGTTTCGTTGGTTGCTGGCGCCTGGCTGCCGAAGTTCACCTTGATCCGCTCGCTGCCGCGCGCGAATTGCGCGCTCTCCGCCGTGGTTGCGACGAGTTGCCAGCCAAGATAGCTGCCGCCCGGAGCCAGAACTTTCACGGCTCCGTCCGGCGTCTTCAGGAACAATCGGGCCGCGCGTCCGCGCACGAGCGAGCCGACCACGACGGCTCCGCCGAGCGGTCCAGAGGCTCCGGCTCCGACCGGTCCGGCCGAGGCGCTGCGGCTCGGGGAAAAGAGCGGCCGCGCCATGATTACCGGCGCGATGAAGGTTGGCGGTACCATGAACGCGGCGTCGCGCGACGCGACCCGTCCGACACCGCTCTCGGGCAGGTCTGGCTCGCTGGTCCAGAGGAGCTGCATCACCACGGCCACCACCAGCAGCGCAACCAGCACGGCGGGCAGCAGGGTGTGCTCGTCATGACGCGGCGGGGATATGCGGAATCGATGTTTCAAGGCGTATGTCCAAAAGGTCGAGGCGACCGGTCTCAAGCGCGCGATCGGCGGATATGCGTAGCGATTCGGTGACGAGATAAGGTGGCGTATCGTTCACCCTGACCAGCATCTGCTGGAGTTGCGGCAGCGTCATGCGTCCCTGGATCCAGGCGCGTACTTCTCCCGGCGTGGCGGGGACGTCCTGAAGGGCGGTGACCTGCCCGCCGGCCGCCGTGAAATCCCGCTGCAGTCGCTCGCGCAGCGCCGCGCGTGCAAGGGCGGCATTGGCGCCGCCAATCGCGAACCGCGCGGTCGTGCCCTTTTGCTGCTCGGCCTGGCGGCGGATGGCGGGGATTGTATTGATCAGCCTGCTGTTGCGCAGATAGGCGGCGCGCAGTGACGCGCGTTCCTCCGCCCGTGCCGAAAAGCCGTTGAGCAGCGGTGCGACGGCCGGCAGCCAGATGAGCGCGCCGAGCAGGATGAGCAAGCCGACTGCAACCAGCCGGCGTTCGCGGGGGTTGAGAGGTCTCACCGGTGCGCGTTCCGGATGTCCGCGGTCACGTCAAAGGGCTGGCCGATCGGAATATCGGCCTGCACATCGGCGTTGGACGTGCGCACATTGATGAAGCGGGGTTCACGTCTCAGCGCCGCCACGACATCGACCGAGGGGCGCATATAGCCGGCAAGATGCAGCGACTGCCCATTCCAGTCATAGCGCTGGACCCAGGCTTCCGGGGGTAGCGCGGTCGTCGCCGCCGCCAGATCGGCCAGCGCCGCATGCGACGCATGCCGGCTTACGGTGCGGTGCGCCACCTGCTCCGCGCGGGCAGTCCGGCTGGCGATCGTGCGATAAACGGCTACGGCGGGCTGCTGTTCGTCGACGATCTCGCGAAGGCGCGTCACGCTCTGCTGGTCCCGCAAGACGAGAAGTCCCAGATTGACGATGAAGGCGAGCGCGACCAGGCCCCACCAGAACTGGCGCTGCCGATCGGGCGGGGGCAGCAAGCCC
>Ga0207703_10001960_pt1 | contig 18189 bp, 19 predicted proteins | sample KBSSwiS12_FD_184304 | JGI IMG/M metagenome (GOLD analysis project Ga0207703, IMG submission 184304) | Switchgrass rhizosphere microbial communities from Kellogg Biological Station, Michigan, USA - KBS Switchgrass S1-2 (SPAdes) (version 2) | ecosystem: Host-associated > Plants > Roots >...
CCGGTGACCAGGCCTTTGCCACGTCAGTGTCGAATGCCCCGGGCAGAACCACGTTGGCCCGCACTTTCGGCGCCCAGGCGCCGGCCAGCCCGAGCGTCAGCGCGTTCAGGCTGGCCTTGGCCATCGCCTAGGGCAGGTCGTGCACGTCCGGGCGCAGCGACCCCGCCGTGGACACATTGATGATGGACCCGCCGTCGTCGGCGTGCATGCGGGTGCCGAACAGGGTGGCCAGGCGGAACGGTGCGCGTCGCGCCCGCCGCGCCGCGCGTGGCGGACATCGTCGCCGAGGCCGGCTCGTCCAACCAGGCGTTCTACCGCTACTTCAGGAGCAAAGAGGAGCTGATGCGCGCGGTGTATCTGCGCGGCGTCACCCGCCTTCGCGGCTATCTGGAGCACCAGATGGCCAAGACGGCCGGAGAACCGGGCGCCCAGATCGAGGCCTGGGTGCGCGGCGTGCTCACCCAGGCCACCGACCGGACCGCGGCCCGGCAGAGCGCGGCGATCATCCGGCAGATGGGCAAGCGCGCGGACGACGACGCCGAGCAGCTGGAGCCGCTGCGAGCACTGCTGCGCGAGGCGGTGCGGCGCTCCGGAAGCCGACACGTGAACCTCGACACCCACGCGGTGTTCGACCTCACCTTCGGCGCGCTGCGCCGGCACTCCGAACAGGGCACCGCACCATCGCGCGCCGAGTGCGCACACATCGCGCGCTTCTGCCGACTGGCACTCGGGCCGGGCGACGAGCGCTGACACCCGCTCGTCCCCGGCATCCGACATGGCTGATTGCCGCCCATGCCGCGCCGGGCGCGGATGATCACGGCGAGCGGCCATCGAAGTGGCGCGATGGGCCGGCTACTACCCGCGCGCTGGCAGGTGTTCGGTACTGCCCTGCCCGTGCTCGGCACGTGCTCGGAATCGTCGGCCCCGGCAACGGATTGCCCATAACGTGATGTCGTGTAATATGCCGTTCGGTACTCGAAGGCGTGTGACGCCCGCCGTGGCGGAGGCGGTCGAACTCGTCACGGACCTCGCCGACGGGCGCGTAGTCCTGGCGCGGATCCGTGGTTCGGGCTGAGGCGCGCAACGGACGCGTCCTTGCGACAACACAGACACCTCAGCAAGAGCTGAGTGAGCGACGAAGGAGTCCCGATGCCTGAGGCCGTGATCGTTGCCACCGCCCGTTCGCCGATCGGTCGGGCGACGAAGGGGTCGCTCAAGGAGCTGCGCCCGGATGATCTCACCGTGCAGATGGTCCGCGCGGTACTTGACAAGGTCCCGGAGCTGGACCCGGCCAAGATCGACGACCTGGTGCTGGGGTGCGGACAGCCCGCCGGCGAGGGCGGCTTCAACATGGCGCGGGTCGTGGCGGTGCTCGCCGGTCTGGACTCCGTGCCGGGTACCACGGTCAACCGCTACTGCTCGTCGAGCCTGCAGACCACCCGGATGGCGTTCCACGCGATCAAGGCGGGGGAGGGCGACGTGTTCGTCTCAGCCGGGGTGGAGACGGTCAGCCGGTTCTTCAAGGGCAGCGCCGACAATCTGCCGGACACCGAGAACCCCCTGTTCGACGCGGCGAAGGCGCACACCGAGGAGCTCGCGGCCGGGGGGCGGACCTGGACCGACCCGCGCGGGGCCGGCTCCCTGCCCGACGTCTATATCGCCATGGGGCAGACCGCGGAGAACGTCGCACAGCGCACCGGGGTGACGCGCGAGGAGCAGGACGCCTTCGGAGTACGGTCGCAGAACCTGGCGGAGAAGGCGATCGCGAACGGGTTCTGGGCCCGCGACATCACGCCCGTCACGCTGCCCGACGGCACGGTCGTCGACAAGGACGACGGTCCCCGTGCCGGGGTGACACTCGAGGGGGTGGCCGCGCTGAAGCCGGTCTTCCGCCCGGACGGCACCGTCACCGCGGGCAACTGCTGTCCGCTCAACGACGGCGCCGCGGCCGTGGTGATCATGTCCGACACACGGGCGAAGCAGCTCGGTATCACGCCGCTGGCCCGTATCGTCAGCACTGCGGTCACCGGACTGTCGCCCGAGATCATGGGCCTCGGACCGGTCGAGGCGTCCAAGCGGGCCCTCAGCCAGGCCGGTCTCACCATCGGCGACATCGACCTGGTGGAGATCAACGAGGCGTTCGCCGCGCAGGTGATCCCGTCCGCGCGGGAACTCGGCATCGAGGAGGACAGGCTCAACGTCAACGGAGGGGCGATCGCGGTCGGGCATCCGTTCGGGATGACCGGCGCACGTATCACGTCGACCCTGATCAACTCGCTGCGGTGGCACGACAAGCAGCTCGGGCTGGAGACCATGTGCGTCGGCGGCGGCCAGGGAATGGCCATGGTGCTGGAGCGCCTTTCGTGATCAAGCGCTTCGAGGGCAAGACGGCCATCGTCACCGGAGCGAGCCGCGGAATCGGCCTCGCCGTCGCCGAACGGCTGGTGGCCGAGGGCGCACGGGTGGTGATCACCGCCCGGGAACCCGAGGCCCTGGAAGCCGCCGTCGAGCAGCTGGGCGGGCCGGAGCACGCGATCGGGGTGCCCGGGCGCGCCGACGACGTGGACCACCAGGCCGAGGTCGTCAAGCGGGCAATCGACTCGTTCGCCGGTGCCGATCTGCTGGTCAACAACACCGGCATCAACCCCGCCTACGGTCCGCTGGTCGAGCTGGACCTCGGCGCCGCCCGCAAGATCGCCGAAGTCAACGGCGTGGCCGCCGTGTCGTGGGTCCAGCAGGTGCATCGGGCGTGGATGGGTCGTCACGGCGGGGCCGTGGTCAACATGGCCTCGGTCGCCGGGATCCGTCCCGCGACGGGCATTGGCTTCTACGGCGCCAGCAAGGCGATGCTCATCAACCTCACTCAAGCGCTGGCCGTCGAGCTCGGGCCGCACGTCAGGGTCAACGCAGTGGCGCCTGCCGTGGTGAAGACGAAGTTCGCCACCAAGCTCTACGAGGGTCGTGAGGACGAGGTCGCCGCCGCATACCCGCTCAAGCGACTTGGCGTGCCCAAGGACGTGAGCGGCGCGGTGGCGTTCCTGCTGTCCGACGACGCTGCCTGGATCACCGGGCAGCTCCTGGTCGTCGACGGCGGCGTGACGCTGACTGGCGGCGTCTGACGTGGGTGACGTCGCCTCTCAGCCCCTGTGGGGCGTACCGCGGAATCGAAGGAGTTAATCGAGTGACCACCACTACGCGTACCGCTGTCGTGACCGGCGGGGCCCGCGGCATCGGGGCCTGTGTCGCCGCGCGGCTGGCCGCCGACGGCTTCGCCGTCGCCGTCGTCGACCTGGATGAGGCCGCGGGCAAGCCGGTCGTCGAGGGGATCGAGGCGGCCGGAGGGCGGGCCGTGGCGGTCGGCGCCGACGTGAGCGACGAGGGCGCCGCGCAGGCGGCCGTGGAGCGGGTCGCCGCCGAACTGGGCGCGCCGTCGGTACTGGTGAACAACGCGGGCATCACTCGGGACAACCTGCTGTTCAAGATGACCACCAACGACTGGGACGCGGTGATGGGGGTGCATCTGCGCGGTTCGTTCCTGATGTCACGGGCGGTGCAGGGCTTCATGGTGAAGTCGGGCTGGGGCCGGATCATCAACCTCTCCAGCACCTCGGCCCTGGGAGCCCGCGGGCAGGCCAACTACTCGACGGCCAAGGCTGGGCTGCAGGGCTTCACCAAGGCTTTGGCGATCGAGCTCGGCAAGTTCGGGGTGACGGTCAACGCGGTCGCCCCGGGGTTCATCGAGACCGAGATGACCGCCGCTACGGCGCAGCGGCTGGGCATTCCGTTCGAGGAGTTCAAGAAGTCCGCGGCGGCGGAGATCCCGGTGGCCCGTACCGGCGTGCCGGAGGACGTCGCCCACGCGGTCTCCTTCTTCGCCAGTGAGGGCGCCGGGTTCGTCTCCGGCCAGGTGCTCTACGTCGCCGGGGGCTGGCGGTGACAGCCGGCCGGGTCTTTCGCGGCATCGACGAACTGCGACAAGCAGTCGGCAGCCACCTCGGGTACTCGGGCTGGCACACCGTCACCCAGCACCAGATCGACACCTTTGCCGACGCCACCGGCGACCACCAGTGGATCCACGTCGAGCCGGACAAGGCGGTAGCCGGACCGTTCGGGAGCACCATCGCTCACGGCTACCTGACCCTGTCGCTCGTCCCGATGCTCGTCTGGCAGGTCTACGAGGTGGAAGGACTGAGCATGGGGATCAACTACGGCTCCAACAAGGTCCGTTACCCCGCGCCGGTGCCGGTGGGCAGCGAGCTCCGGGCTGGTGTCAAGCTGCTCTCGGTGGAGCCGGGCAGTGGCGGCTACCGGGTCACCGATCTCGTCACCGTCGAGCGCAAGGGCGCGGACAAGCCGGCTTGTGTCGTCGAGGCACTCAGCCTGCTGATGCCGTGATGACGACGCAGGAGGCTCCGCCGGGCCTGGACCCGGTCCGGTTCGGCGAGTGGTTCGCCTCGACGGTGCCGGTCGCTGGTAAAGAGCTCACGGCCCGGCTGCTCGCGGGTGGGAGGTCCAACCTCACCTACGAGGTGACCGACGGGGTGTCAACGTGGGTCGTCCGCAGACCGCCGCTTGGGCACGTGCTCGCCACCGCTCACGACGTGGCCCGCGAGTTCCGAGTGATGTCGGCGTTGCGGGACACGGACGTTCCGGTGCCGAAGACGTACGCCCTGTGCACGGACCCCGAGGTGATCGGCGTTCCGTTCTATGTGATGGAGCGCGTCCAGGGGACGACGTACCGGCGCGCGGAGGAGCTCGAGCCGCTCGGCGCGGAGCGCACCCGGACCATCTCGATCGGGTTGATCGACACCCTGGCCCGGCTGCACGCGGTAGACCCGGCGGCGGTCGGGCTCGTCGACTTCGGTCGGCCCGAGGGCTTCCTCGGGCGTCAGGTGCGCCGCTGGCGCACGCAGCTCGACGCCTCGCACAACCGCGACCTGCCCGCCGCGGACGAGCTGCACGCCCGGCTCGCCGCGGCCGTCCCCCCGGAGTCCGCCACCGCGATCGTGCACGGCGACTACCGGTTGGACAACGTGCTGGTCGACGAGCACGACCGGCCCGCGGCGGTCATCGACTGGGAGATGGCCACCCTCGGCGACCCGCTGACCGACCTGGCGCTGCTGGTCGTCTACCGGCGGCTGGGCACGAGGCTCGGCCACGTCGTCCCCGACGCGGCCGGAGCTCCGGGCTTCCTCGACGAGGAGGCGCTGATCCGGCGGTATGCCGGGGGTACCGGTCACGCCCCGTCCTCCTTCGGGTTCTACCTCGGACTCGCGGCGTTCAAGCTCGCGGTCATCCTCGAGGGCATCCACTTCCGCCACCTGCAGGGACAGACGGTCGGCGCCGGCTTCGATGACGTCGGCACCGCCGTCGAGCCCGTGCTCGACGTCGGCCTCACAGCGCTCCGAGGGAACCACTGATGGACTTCACGTTCGATGCCAGGACCGAGGAGATGCGGGCCCGGCTGCTCGACTTCATGGACACCCACGTCTATCCGGCCGAGCCCGTGTTCGCCGAGCAGCTGACCCGGCTGGAGGACCGCTGGGCGTGGGACTCGGTACCGGTGCTCGCCGAGCTGCGCGCCGAGGCGCGCCGCCGTGGACTGTGGAACCTGTTCCTGCCGGGCGCGCACGGCGCCGGGCTGACCAATCTGCAGTACGCCCCGCTGGCCGAGATCACCGGACGCAGTGTGCACCTCGCCCCCGCGGTGGTGAACTGCGCCGCGCCGGACACCGGCAACATGGAGGTGCTCTCCATGTTCGGTGATGAGGCGCAGCGCAAGGAGTGGCTGCAGCCGCTGCTCGAGGGTGACATCCGCTCCGCGTTCGCGATGACCGAGCCCGATGTGGCCTCCTCGGACGCCACCAACGTCGCGACCCGCATCGAGCGCGACGGCGACGAGTACGTGATCAACGGCCGCAAGTGGTGGATCACGGGGGCGATGAACCCCAATGCGCGCATCCTTATCGTGATGGGCAAGACCGACCCGGCCGCCGAGCGGCACCGGCAGCAGTCCATGATCCTGGTCCCCAGGAACACCGCCGGTGTCCGTATCCATCGCGGTATGGAGGTCTTCGGCTACGACGACCACTACCACGGCGGTCATGCCGAGCTGACCTTCAGCGACGTGCGCGTGCCCGCGGCGAACCTGATCGGCGGCGAGGGGGACGGGTTCGCCATCGCGCAGGCCCGCCTCGGGCCCGGCCGGGTGCACCACTGCATGCGCCTGATCGGCGCGGCCGAACGCGCCATCGAGCTGATGTGCGCGCGGGCCGACGAGCGGGTCGCCTTCGGCAAGCCGCTCGCGGAGCAGGGCGTGGTGCGGGACTGGATCGCCGAGGCCCGGGTCCGTGTCGAGCAGCTGCGGCTGCTCGTGCTGAAGACGGCGTGGCTGATGGACACCGTCGGGAACAAGGGGGCACACACCGAGATCCAGGCGATCAAGATCGCCAGCCCGGCGACGGTGCAGTGGATTCTCGACAAGGCCATCCAGGCCCACGGCGCGGGGGGACTGTCCCAGGACCTCCCACTGGCGGCAGCCTACGCCAACGCCCGTACCCTGCGATTCGCCGACGGCCCGGACGAGGTCCACAAGAACGCTCTGGCTCGGGCCGAGCTGCGGCGTCAGGCCGCCGCCCGGGCGGCCAAGCACTGACGGACGGCCCAGCACTGACGGACGGCCCAGGCGGCGGGGTGAGCCCGCGCCGCCTGGGCCCCTGTCCTGGTGGCCCCTGTCCTGGTCGAACGCCGCCTGCTCGCCCTCGCCCCGACCGTCAGGGGCGGTTCGCGGGCTCGACGCTGCCGCGCCGCTCGTCCCGGTCGATCGACAGCCCCAGTGCTTCGAAGTCCACCGTCGTGGCCGTGACGCCTCGTTCCCGCAGGGTCTGCTTGGTGACGCGGCCGACCGCGTTCGTCGGCAACGCGTCCAGGAACTCGACGTAGCGGGGCACGGCGAAGTAGGGCAATGACCGCTTGAGGAACGCGAAGAGCTCGTCCGGCTCAACCGTCGCCTCCGCCGTAAGCACGATGCACGCCTTGATGTCGTCGTCGCCGAGGTCGCTGGCGACGGCGTGGACCGCGACCGTCTCGACAAGCGGGTGCAGCCGGATCGCGTTCTCCAGCTCGACCGAGGAGATGTTCTCGCCCCGCCGCCGCAGGGCGTCCTTCTTCCGGTCCACCAACCAGAGCGCGCCGTCCGCGTCCTGGCGTCCGAGGTCGCCCGTGTGGTGCCAGAGGTTCCGCCAGGTGCTCAGCGTGGCGGCGGGCTCGTCCCAGTAGCCGGTGAACATGGTGTCGTTCGTCCGCGGGCGGACGACGATCTCGCCGACCTCGCCCGTCGGGAGGACCTCGTCGTCGTCGCCGACGATCGCCACTTCCACGTTCGGCGCCGGCTGCCCGGCGGAGCCGGGCTTGCGCGGGCCGCCGAGCCCGGCCATGCCGATGACCAGGCACTCCGTCTGACCGTAGCTTTCGGCCACCACGGGAACCTTGAATCGCTCCTCGAAGATCCGCTGGCTCTCGACGGGCATCGGGGGCAGCAGGGCGACCCGCAGCTTGCCGGGGTCCGCGTCCCGCGGGTTGGGCGGCTGGGCGAGCAGGAGCATCCCGATGGAGCCGACCGCGTAGATCACCGAGGCACCGACCTCGCGGGCGGTGCTCATGAACGTCGACGCCCGGAACCGGCGCATGGAGTAGACGGAGGCGCCGCTCCTGAGCGCGGGGGCCAGCATGGCGCCGAGGAACCCGAGGTGGAACATCGGCGACGGCGTCATCAGCAGGTCACCCGGGGCCACGTAGCCCGCGTCCTGGTGGATCGGGTGCAGGCGAGTGAACCCGCCGTGCGGGATGACACAGCCCTTCGGCATCCCGGTCGTCCCTGACGTGAACATGATGGCGGCAGGATCCGACGTGGTCAGCGCGACCGGGTCGGTGACCGGAGCCGCGGCCGCGACCGTGTCGAACGCCAGGCCGTCGGCGACAGCGGGAGCGCCCGTCACGATGAGGTGCTTCACCGTCGGGGGCTGCTCGATGCCGCGGAATGCCTCGAGGCCCGGGGGGTCCACGACGGCGGCGGCGGCACCGGACTTCGCGAGCTGATAGCGCAGGAACTCCCCGCGCAGGTAGATGTTCAGCGGGACGATGATCAGCCCCAGCCGGGCGCACGCCACCAGCGTGATGACGAACTCGATCGAGTTCTCGGACAGCACGGCCAGCCGGTCGCCCCGACGGAGGCCCAGCTCCCGCAGGCCCCCCGCGAGACGCCGGGCGCGCTCGCGCAGGCCGGTGTAGGAGATCGAGTCCGCGTCGCAGTGCAGGAAGGTGCGATCGTTCAAGAGCTCGGCCTGCTCGTCGAGAACGTCGAAGATCGTCGCCAGGTGGTTCGCGCTCACGAGTTGACCCCTTCCAGGTGGGCCAGCACGAGGGCGCCGTCGGCGACCGGGACGTCGCGCGCGACGCAGCGCCGGACGACGTCGACGGAGGATCGCGCCGAGTCGCTCACTTCATCTCCTGACATCGTCGGCAAGGGCGCGCCCTGGTCGAGGCGGCTGTACACAGCGTGCTCCTCCCCGAGCGTTCGGGACGGACCCGCGGTAACCCGCGGTAAGAGGTCTCATCGTGGAGGACGCGGGCCAGCGGACCTCCGCCCAGCGGACCGGCGTCGGCCGTCATCGCCGCTGCGTTCGAGTATCGTGGACTCCGATGGCGAACTCGGAGTCGAGGATATCCCGACACCAGGTTCTCCAGCCACCCCCACTTCGTCCGGCCGGCGGACGGGTGTCGAACCGACATCTGTCAGCGCACTCGAAGGCAGCCCGGCGGAGGGACTGGGGCCCCGACCTGTCGGGGCCCCAGGTATGACGTGTCCGACGTCAGGTTACGGGTCGCGGGAGCGGCCTCGCGACCGCTGTCAGTACGGTCGCTCGACCGGGGAACGCGCATCTCGCGAACGTGGCGCCTGCTTATCAGCGTGAGGTATGCTCGGGCGGTGCCGGACAAACCGCGGAGTGCGCGCGCGCGCGCCGGCGTCACGGACGGCGCCGGGACACTCCCGACGCGGCAGGCTCTTCTGGGCGCCGGTCTGGTCACCTTCGCCCGGGCGGGATACGACGGCGCCCGCGTCACGGACATCGCGGCGGAGGCCGGTATGACGACCGGCGCGCTCTACGGGCATTTCGACAGCAAGGCGGCGTTGTTCGAGGAACTGTTCCAGCTGTACGGTAACAAGATCACTCGCGCTCTGGATGCCGGCACCTCGCTGGAGGCGCAGCTCGTGCAGTGGATCGAGGTGTCGCGTGAGTACCGCGGGGTGCTGCGCGCCTCGGCGGGGATCCTGCAACGACGCCCCGATCACGCGGCGGCCCGCGGCCGTCTACGGGAGGCGTGCGCCGGTCTGATGGCGTGGCACCTGCGCGGTCCACTGACCCAGCGCGACGCGCGGCTCGTGGCCCGGATGCTGATCGACGTCCTTGATCAGTACACGTTGATGGAATCTATGGGCCGGACCGAACGGCGGGACGCGGTCGACGTGGCCGCCGCTTTGCACGGCATGGTCCTCGAGGGTGTGTACGCTTGACGACCACGCAGGACGACGTGCAGTCCGACTGGACTCCGAGCGAAGGCCGAGCGCCGGCGTCGAAGCGCGGGCACCGGACGCGGAACCGGATCCTCGAGGCCGCGGTGCGTGTCTTCCAGGAACGCGGTCTGGTCGACGTGACCATGCAGGAGATCGGCCGCGAGGCGGGTCTGTCCTCCGGGACCGTGTACAAGTACTTCCGGGACAAGGCAGACATCTTCCGCTTCCTCGTGACTCAGCTCCGTCAGGTGATCCGCGAGGAGACGACGATCCCGGTGGACGGCGACGGCAGGTTGGTCGTCCGGCCCGCCGTGCTGCGGTTCCTGGAGCTCTACCGCGACAACGCCGCGCTGTACCGCGTGTGGTGGGAGTTGCTCGACCCGCCGAACGAGTTCTCAGACCTCTGGGCCGAGGTGCACGAGGGCTACCGCAAGGGCTTCGTGGCCGCTCTCAAACGCGGGGAGCGGGCCGGCGTCACCAAGCCGGGTCTCGACATCGAGTTCACGGCGGAACTGGCGGTCCTGCTGTTCGAGCGTCCGACCTACACGCGAATCGTCCTGGGCTGGGACTCCGACATCGAGGACGACCAGGTCGCCGCGGTCACGGATGCACTGCTCGGCTCGGGCCTGGGGTCGACCGTCACCGGCTGACCCGCGGCTCGTCGTCGAGGGGCCTGGCCCGCTCCCGCCGAACGGACCCGGTTGGCGACGGCGAAGGCGATGCCGGTCTCCGGCCGGAGCGACTCCTGCACGACCTCGCCGAAGACAGCCGCCCGGTCGCACGCATCATCTCGATGACGAACGGAACGTGGACGCGCGTGTAGTGAGTTTCGCGCTCGGCCTCGGGGCGAGCCTTTACCCCGCCGGCCTCGGACCGCTTGACGTCGATCAGCGTGGCGACGTCAGACTCCAGCGATCGCGTATGCGTAACACAAGCTCGTTTTACCTGCCAGTGACGTTGTCGAGCAGAGTCATGCCCTCGACGCCGCAGCGGCTCGCCTAGATAATCTGACGCCGGGATTTGATTGGATCGCTGCCTGGACGCTAGGATGTGGCCGGCAGCAGCTCAGGGCGGAGCGGTTGGCTGTCCCGCCAGGGTTTAGGCGAGGAGAAGGTCTGATGGCAGAAGACTGGCGCGGGATGGCGGAGCAGATCCGTAACTGGGGTCGCTGGGGCGAGGACGACCAGCTGGGCACCCTGAACTTCATCACCCCGGAGAAGGTCGCCGCCGCCGCACATGCCGTGCAGCGCGGGGCACGTTTCCCGCTGGCGATCCCGTTAAGCGCCTACGGGCCGCAGAGCGGCAACGGGTACCGGCGCAACCCGATCCACCTCATGGCGCTCGATGGCGGCGACAACGAGATCAACGAGGCCGTCCGCAACTGGAAGGCGGGTGGCGTCCAGGAGGCGGGCGTCGTCGCTCTCTGGGACACCGGGCCGCTGCGGTGGAACGACGACTACATCATGACGCCGCTGCAGGCCGGGACCCAGTGGGACGGCCTGGCCCACGTCTACTACGAGGGCAAGCTCTACAACGGATACCCCGCCTCGGCCGTGACCAGCGCGGGCGCGACCAAGGACGGCATCGATGTCGTCGCGGGCTCGGGTGGCGTGGTGGGCAGGGGAGTTTTGCTCGACGTCGCCCGGTACCTCAAGCTGGACCGCCTCGAGCCCGAGTACGTGATCTCGCCCGAGCTGCTCGACGAAGTCGTGGCGGCGCAGGAGGTCGAGCTGGGCGAGGGAGACATCCTGGTCCTGCGCACCGGGTGGCGGACGCACTTCGTCGAGCACGCCGACGGTGACGCGTGGCTCGCCGGCTCGCCGGGGGTCAGCTGGCGCGTGGCCGGCTGGCTGCACGAGAAGAAGATCGCCGCGATCGCGTCGGACAACGTCGCGGTCGAGGTCATCACGCCCGAGGTCGAGAACCACTTCCTGCTCTTCCACTGCCTCGCGATCCGGGACATGGGCATGAGCCTCGGCGAGATCTGGGACCTGGAGGCGCTCGGCGAGGACTGCGCGCGGGAGGGCACCTACGACTTCCTGCTGACCGCCCCGCCGCTGCTGGTCCCCGGGGGAGTCGGTTCGCCGATCACGCCCATCGCGATCCGTTGAGGGGGTGCCGGGGCATGCGGCGACCGCGGGGTCCGCATGCCCGGCGACAAGTCCGCTCCTGAGCGCGGGCTGAGGCGAGCGCCGGGAGCCGGCGCCGCGGAGAGGAGGGCCGGGTATGCCCGGAACCGACACGTCGTGGATCGGGCGCGACATCTTTGAGCCGGAGCACGAGGCTTTCCGGAAATCGGTGCGCCAGTTCTTCGAGGAGGAGGCGCTTCCGCACCAGGAGCGCTGGGAGAAGTCGGGAGAGACCGACCGCGGCTATTGGGTCAAGGCTGCCGAGCGCGGCTTCGTCGGCTTCGAGGCCCCGGAGCAATACGGCGGTCTGGGCCTCGACGACTTCCGGTTCAACGCCATCCTCAACGAGGAGGCCATGCATGTCGGAGTGTCGGGCGACTCCTTCCAGCTGCAGAACGACTGCATCATGCCCTACCTGCTGCACCTCGCGAACGACGAGCAGCAGGCCCGGATCCTCCCGGGCTTCACCGCGGGGCGGCTCATCGGGTCACTCGGGATGACCGAGCCCGGCACCGGGTCCGACTTGCGCGGGGTCGCGACCCGCGCCCGCGAGACGGACGGGGGCTGGATCGTCAACGGCGCGAAGACCTTCATCACCAGCGGTATCCAGGCCGATTTCGTGATCACATTGGTTCGCACCGGCGAGGCGGACGGGCCGGACGCGTCTAGCCTCCTGCTCATCGAGACCGGAATGCCCGGGTTCACCCGCGGGCGCAAGCTCGACAAGATCGGGCACCGAGGGCAGGACACGGCCGAGCTGTTCTTCGACGACGTCTTCGTGCCTCGCGCGAACCTCCTCGGGAGGGTCGGCGGCGCGATGGAGCACCTCAAGTTCTCGCTGGCCCGGGAGCGGCTGGCCGTCGCCGTCGGCTCGATCGCGGCCGCGGAGGCGGCATTGCGGCTCACCCTCGAGTACGTCCGCGACCGGCGTGCGTTCGGCAAGCCGATCGGTGAGTTCCAGGCGAACCGGTTCGCCCTCGCCCAGCTGCGGACGGAGATCGCGGCGACCCGTACCTACGTCGACAAGGCGATCCTGGCCGAGAACGACAAGACGCTGAGCCCGGCCGAGGCCGCCGGGCTCAAGGCGCTGACGACGGAGCTGCAGTGGCGCACCGTCGACCGCTGCCTGCAGTTGCACGGCGGGTACGGCTACATGGAGGAGTACCCGATCGCGCGCCGCTGGCGGGACGCGCGGGTCCTGCGGATCTACGGTGGCACCACGGAGATCATGTGGGACATCGTCGGCAAAGCCATCCAGCGCTGATGGTCAGCCCGCAGTACGACAAGGTGCGGAGGATCCTCCGTGAGCGGCGCGCCGCCTCGTCGCCGTCCACGGACGTTATCGAGCTCCGGCGGCGGATGACGGCGGCCGTCCTCCCCGCCGGGGAGGACGTCACAGCGGAGGCGGTCACGGTGGGCGGCGTCCCCGCCGAACGGGTCGCCGCCCGCACCGCCCGGGCCGACCGGGTGGTCCTCTACGCCCACGGTGGTGGATTCTGCCTGGGCTCCCCGGTCACACACCGCAAGCTGGCCGGCGACATCTCCCGGGCGAGCGGCGCGGTCTGCGTCGTCGTCGACTACAGGCTGGCCCCGGAGCACCCGTTCCCGGCCCCCATCGAGGACCTCGTCGCCGTCTATGGCGCGCTACTGTATAGTCACCCTGCGGAGTCGGTCCTGTTCGCGGGTGACTCGGCCGGAGCAGCGCTGGTCGTGCTGGCGGCGTCACGGCTGCGGGAGGCCGAGCTGCCCGTTCCGGCGGGGCTCGTCGGCCTCACGCCCTGGACGGACTATCTGTGCGCGGGCCCGTCGTTCGTCGAGCGTGCCGACGGGGACCCGATCACCTCGGTTCCCGAGCTGGCCAACTACCGCAACTGGTTCCTCGGTGACCACTCCCCCACGGACCCGCGGATCAGCCCGGTCCACGCCGACCTGCGGGGTCTGCCACCGATGCTCCTGCACGGCGGCGGCGGCGACGTCATGTGCGACGACGCCGCGATGCTGGCGGCGCACGCCCGGGCGGCGGGCGTGGATGTGACCCACCGCCAGGTCCCCGAAATGATGCACGTGTGGCACGTGTTCGCCGGCCGCGTCCCGGAGGCGACCGAGGCGGTCGAGGAGATCGGGGCGTTCGCGCGCAAGCGCTTCGCCGCCGCCTCCGCTCCTGCTGCCGCCGCGCCGGAGCAGACCCACCCCTCGATCGCTGACGACCTTGCGAGGCAATGATGAGTTCGGCCCTGATCGACCCGAGCACCCGACTGCGCGACAAGACGGTGCTGATCACCGGCGCCGCCTCCGGCATCGGTCGTGGCACCGCCCGGGTCTTCGCTGCGCAGGGTGCCCGGCTCGTGGTAACCGACGTCAACGGCGCCGCGCTGAAGACGCTCGCCGACGAGCTCGGTGACAGCGTCGTGGCCTGGCAGGAGACGGACGTCTCGGACGAGGCCGCGGTGGCCCGGCTGTTCGAGGACGCCGTCGCGCCGCTCGGCCGGCTCGACGGCGTCGTCTGTTCGCACGGCATCCTCGATCTGGAGGACGGCCTGCTGGAGAACCACGCCACGGAGGTGTTCGAGCGGACCCTGCGGGTCAACCTCTTCGGTGACTACTTCGTGGTCCGCGGCGCCATCCCGTGGCTGAAGGAGGCGGGGCGCGGTTCGATCGTTCTGATCTCCTCGCTCGCCTCGCTGCGCACGCCGAGCTCGATCGCCTACGGCGCCTCGAAGGGCGCGATCAACGCGATGGCGAAGACGATCTCGGGCCAGTACGCCCGCCACGGCATCCGGTGCAACGTGGTCTGCCCGGGCTCGATCGAGACGCCCATGTTCCAGCGGGCGAGCGCCAAGCATGCCGGTGGGACGGCGACGACCCCGTCGCGCGACCTCGCGACCATGGGCCACATGGGCCGCATCGGCCACCCCGAGGACATCGGCTACGCCGCCGCCTTCCTGGTCTCCGACGAGTCGGGCTTCATCACCGCGACCGTCCAGGTGGTCGACGGCGGCGTCGGGCAGCACTGACCCCGGACCGATGGACTGCACAGCTTTCGAAAGGACTTGGTGAGCATGAGCAACCCGAACGGCGAGAGTGAATGACCAAAAACAAGATCGTTTCTCTGGACCAGCTGTCCGAGCTCGTGCCGGACGGGAGCCTGGTGGGCCTCGGCGGCGCCTGGCTGTCCAACCACCCGATGACCGCGGTGCGCCAGCTCGTCCGTGACGGTCGGACCGGTCTTCACTTCGCCGAGACGATGGGCTCCATGGACATCGACCTGCTGGTCGGTGCGGGGGTCGCCGCCGCGGTGACCTTCTCCATGGTCTCGCTGGAGGCTTTCGGGCTCCCTCCGCACTTCCGGCGCGCGGTCCAGAAGGGCGAGATCACGATCACCGAGCTGACGGGGCTCGCGCTGAACACGGCGTTCGAGGCGGCGTCCCGCAACATCCCCTTCCTGCCGATGGCGTCCCTCGGTCTCTCCGAGGTGCCCGGCCGTCAGCCTGGCTGGTACGCCCGGATCGAGGATCCCTTCAGTGGGCTGGACCTGCTCGCCGTGAAGGCCCTCACGCCGGACGTCGCGCTGCTGCACGTCCGCCGGGCCAGCGCGAACGGGGACTGCCAGTACGACGGCCCGATGGCCATCGACCCGGAGATGTCACGCGCGGCACGCCGGCTGGTGGTGACGGCCGAGGAGATCGTGTCGCAGGACGTCATCGAGGCGAACCCGCACATGACGAAGATCCCCGGCTTCCTCGTCGACGCTGTCATCGAGGCGCCGTTCGGGGCGCACCCGCTGACCCACGTGCCGTGCTACGGGCTCGACGCCTGGGAGCTGCGTGACTACGCGGCCGCCGCGAACGACCTCGAGGCGTGGCCCGCGTACCTGGAGCGGTTGCGCACGGAAACCGAGGAGGAGTACCGCGCGCGTGTCCTGCCTCCCGAACGGGCGCGGGTCGTTCGCAATCTGGCGCGCGCGGGACGGGCCCTGGAGGTCGCGGCATCATGAGCTACCGCATCGATGAACTGATGATCTGCCGCATCGCGCGGGAGGTCGACGACAGCGGGGTCACGGTCCTCGGCTCGTTCACGCCGCTGGCCTATGCGTCGTACATGCTGGCAAAGCTCACGCACGCGCCGGACGCGCCGCTCATCGGGTACAACGCCATCGGGATGAAGCCGGTCGAACTGAGCCTGACCGGTGCCGAGGCGGCCTCCTACAAGGGCGCGGCCGCGCACTGGACCTTCATCGAGAACACCCAGACCGTCCACCTCGGCGGCCGGGGCCTCGTCGAGTGCGTGTCGCCGGCCCAGATGGACGGGACGGGCGCCTTCAACACCTCGGCGATCGGCGACTACGAGCGACCGAAGGTCCGCCTACCCGGCGGCACCGGGTCGCCGGAGGTCGTGCAGAACTACGAGAAGATCATCGCGTACTTCGGTACCCACTCGACGCGCACGCTCGTCGAGAAGGTGGACTTCGCGACCGGCGGGCGCTGGCCGGTGTCGCCGGAGGCGCGGCGCGAGCGGGGCCTGCTCGTCGGGCCAGTGTGGATCATCACGCCGCTGGCGGTCCTGGTGAAGGACACCGACGACGAGGGGTTCCGGATCGAGAGCCTGCACCCCGGTGTGCCCGCGGAGGAGGTCGTCGCCAACACCGGGTTCGCGCTGATCGTGCCGGACGATATCCCCACCACGGAGGTGCCGACCGAGGAGCAGCTCGAGCTGCTACGCACCCAGATCGACCCGTTCGGCACCAGCCAGTTCGACTTCCTCGACAGCCGCGCCCGTGCCGCCTACATCGACGGCATCCTACGGCGCGAGTGGGAGCGGGCCGAGGCGCTGCCCGATGAGTGAGCTCGCGGCGCCCGCGGACGAGCTGCTCGTCGAGGAGGCCGACGGGGTCCTGACGCTCACGTTCAACCGGCCCGCGGTCCACAACGCGGTGAACTCCCGCATCTACGCCCGCCTGCGGGAGGCGCTGGACCGGGCCGCCTCGGACCCGGGCATCGCCTGTGTCCTGCTGACCGGCGCGGGCCGCGCGTTCACCGCGGGGCTCGACCTCACCGACACAGAGCTGCCGGTCGAGGAGCGGTGGGCGGTGTACGACGCGTTCATCAGCAGGCTCGAGGACCTGCCGAAACCCCTCGTGGTGGCGGTCAACGGGGTGGCCGTCGGGGTCGGCGTCACGCTGCTCGGCCACGCCGACATCGTGCTCGCCGGACAGTCCGCCCGGTTCCGGATGCCCTTCGCGTCGCTCGGGCTGTCTCCGGAGGCGGGTGCGTCGTACACGATGCCGGCCCGCATGGGGGTCCAGAACGCCGCGCACGCGCTGTTCACCGGGGACTGGATCTCGGCCGAGGCGGCCGCTGCCAGCGGTCTGGTGCGCACGCTGGTGGCGGACGACGTCCTGCGGGCCGAGGCGTCGGCACTCTGCGCCAGGATCGCGGCGATGCCGGTGGCGTCGCTCGTCGCCACCAAGCAGGCACTGCTGGCGAACCGGCTGGACGCGGCGCGCGCGTCCCGGGAGCGGGAGGAGGCCGTGTTCCGCGGGCTCCAGGAGGGGCCGGACCACGCCGAGGCCCTCGCCGCGTTCGCGGAGCGGCGCAAGCCGGTGTTCCGCCGGCCGTAGCGTTGTGGTCCACCCGAACGACATGCGCTAGGTCCGGCTAGGTCCACGTCAACACTAAGGCACTGCCCTCGGAGGCAACATTGCTTGGAGCCGCGAGCGGTTCGGTCTTCCCCGGGGGAGTCCGTCAGCTCGGATTCATCGTGGCCGACCTCGATGCCGCGATCGCGCAGTGGGCGAACCTTGGCGTCGGGCCATGGCTGGCGACGCGGGAGATGCCGCTCGCCGGCAACTACCGCGGGACCCCCTCCGAACCGACGATCTCGCTCGCGCTCGCCAACACCGGTGATATGCAGATCGAGCTGATGCAGCAGCACTGCGACACCCCGAGCATCTACCAGGAGTTCATGTCCGCTACCGGCGGTGGTCTCAACCAGGTCGCGTACTGGGTCGAAGATTTCGCCGCCGCCCGGAACGCGGCACTAGCTGACGGATGGACCGAGGTGTGGTCCGGCGATGCAGGCGGTCAAGCGAACTTCTCTTACCTCGAGCGAGCCGATGCCCCGATCGCCATCGTCGAGCTGACGGAGTACAACGCGCTGACCCGGTCGGTGAACGATGCGATTCGCGGCGCGGCCGCGACGTGGAAACCCGGAGAGCCGATCTTCATGACCTTGTGAGGTGTCAGGCGCGCTTTCGCTAGGCGAGAAATGAATCGGCACCGAACATAGCTCGACTTTCGTGGTTATGCGGCGGTGATCTCTCAGGCCAGCTGGACCGTGTGGATTTCGCCGGGTGTGGGCTGCGAACGCAGCTGACCACGAACGACCCCTCAAACTACCCTGACATGATGAGATCCGACCAGCTACGACTTTGCCGATACCCTGGGGTCGAAGTGCTCGAGATCTTCCGACGCCGCCAGAATCCGCCGG
>Ga0207703_10001966_pt1 | contig 18144 bp, 18 predicted proteins | sample KBSSwiS12_FD_184304 | JGI IMG/M metagenome (GOLD analysis project Ga0207703, IMG submission 184304) | Switchgrass rhizosphere microbial communities from Kellogg Biological Station, Michigan, USA - KBS Switchgrass S1-2 (SPAdes) (version 2) | ecosystem: Host-associated > Plants > Roots >...
AGGAGCGCGGCGGGGACCATGCCGAAATAGCTGAGCGCGGAGTAGCGGCCGCCGATGTCGCCCGGATTGCGGAATACGTGGCGGAATCCGTGCTCTTGCGCGAGCCGGTCGAGCGGAGAGCCCTCATCCGTCACGGCAGCGAATCGGCGTCCCGGGTTCTCGATCTTCGAGGATTCGAGACGGTGGCGCATGTACGCGTACTGCGAGAGCGTCTCGATGGTCTTGCCGGACTTGCTCGAGACGAGGAAGAACGTCCGGTCGAGCCGGCTCGCCGCTTCGATGTCGTCGATCGTGGCGGGATCCGTGGAGTCGAGCACGTCCAGGGTCGGCGCGCCGGGCCCCGCGATCGAGACGATCTGGAACACCTCAGGGGCGAGGCTCGAACCCCCCATGCCGAGCAGGAGGACTCGCGTGAATCCCGCGTTCCGGATCTCGGCCGCGAACGCGGTGAGCTCGTCGATCTTGCCCGCGAGCCACTGCGGGGCGTCCAGCCAGCCGAGGCGATTGCGGATCACAGCCTCGTGCGCGGCGTCGCTCTTCCACAGCGTGGGATCGCGCTCCACGAGGCGCTGGAGCGCGCGGGTCTTCGCCAGCTCCTCGAGAGCTTCCCGGAACTGCGGCTCGAGCGAGCCGGGCGTCTCGACCTGGACGACGGGCCTCGGGTTCACGTGCGGGTCAGCCCTTGCAGTGGGTACGCTCGTAGTCGGTGATCTGGCCGACCCGGCGCTCGTGACGGCCGCCGTCGAAGGGTGCGGAGAACCAGGTGTCGAGGAGCGCGTGCTCCTCCGATTGCGGGGTGAGCATCGACCCGAGGACCAGCACGTTGGCGTCGTTGTGGCGGCGCGACAGCTCGGCGTGCTTGGGATTGACGGCGAGGGCGGCGCGGATGCCTTCGACCTTGTTGGCCGCGATCGCGATGCCGTTCCCGGAATCACACACGAGCACGCCGCGGTCGGCTCGCCCATCCCGGACGGCTTCCGCGACCTTGAACGCGTACTGGGGATAGTCGGTCGATTCGGTGGAATCGGTGCCCATGTCGAGCACCGTGTAGCCCTTCGACTTCAGGTACTGCCCGACGCGCTCCTTCAGCTCGAAGCCGGCGTGATCGGCGCCGATCGCGACCTTCATGGACGAGACTCCTTTCGGGGTCGGTTTCGAGAGCACATCCTTCGAGGCTAGGTCAGGGGCAGGGTCGGCGCAACAGTCGAGTTGACAACGAGACGCGGAAGTCGAATAGTCCCCGGCCATGGGGGCCCCGGACAAGAAGCCGACCGACGCGTTGAGGCAGGATCACGTTCGTCTTCTGACCCAGATCCACGGGCTCGGGGAGCGGCTGGAGAAGCTGCACGAGCTGGGAACCCTGGAGCAGCTCGCGGTCGCCCGGGAGGTGCTCGAGTTCGTGGCGAAGAACGTCGCCCCGCACGCTCGCGCCGAGGAGTACACGCTCTATCCCGCCGCCGACTGGGCCGCCGGAGAGGGCTCGCGGCTGACCGAGCTCGCTCGCTTCGAGCACCAGCTCGTCGCCCGGCGCTGCCAGGCGCTGGAGAAGGCCGTCTCGGCGGGATCGTCGGCCGGCCGCCTGATGCATCTCTCCTACGGGATCCTGGCGCTCATCGCGGCCCACTTCCAGGCGACCGAGGAAGTGATCCTTCCGTACCTCGACAAGGCTTTCGACGGAGCGCGCTTCGACAAGGAAGTGCTCACCCCCTTGAGGGTGGAGAAGACCGCAAAGCGCTGAGGGCCGCCGCCCGTGGGCGACGACCCTCATCACGCCGAAACGTTGTTCCCGCCGTTCCTAGTTCTTGCCCGCCAGCCACTGCTCGTACGCCTCGTACTGGAAGTCCCGTCCGAGGAAGTCGTGCACGAGCTGCGCCGCCGGCTTGGTTCCGCCCGGAGCCAGCACCACCTTCCGGTACCTCGTCGCCGCGCCCGGCTCCAGCATGTGCGCGCGGTCGAACTTCGTGAACATGTCCTTCGCGATCACGAGCGACCAGAGGTACGTGTAGTAGACCGCCGAGTAGCCATCGAGGTGTCCGAACGACATCGCGTAGTGCGTATCCGGGATCGGCGGGAAGGGCACGAACTGGCTGTCGTACATGACCGCCAGCGAGTCCACGTTCACCGTCGCGGGATCGCGGTTGTAGATGTTGAGCGACAGGGCGGCGAAGTCCGCCTGGTAGGCGTTGTCGATGGCGCGGCCGAAGATGCTCGACTTGCGGAGGGCCTCGACCATGTCGACCGGGATGGGCTCGCCCGTCTGGTAGTGCTTGGCGAACGTGCGGAGCACCGCCGGATCCCACGCCCACTCCTCGAGCATCTGGGACGGAGCTTCCACGAAGTCCTGCTCCGTGGCGATGCCGGCCAGAGGCGCCCAGCGCTGATGGCCGCCGAAGATCGAGTGGAGCAGGTGGCCGAACTCGTGGAAGAAGGTCACGACGTCGTCGTGCTCCATGAGCCCGGGATCCCCCTTCGTGCCGCCGGGGAAATTGCAGACGAGACACGCCTCGGGGAGCTGAGTGCCCGTGACGCCGGTCCGGATGTTGAACTGGGCGGCGTGGTTGAACTTCCCGGGGCGCGGATGGAGATCGAAGAAGAAGCGGCCGAGGAGCGTCTTCCCGTCGTAGACGTCGTAGGCCTCGACGCTCGGATCCCACACGTCCGGGTGCTGGATGCGCTTGTACGTGACGCCGTAGAGCTTGGACGTGACGTCCAGCACGCCCTTCTTCACGCCCTCGAAGGGGAAGTAGGGGCGGGCGGCGCTGGGATCGAAGTTGTAGTCGCGCTTCCGGATGAGCTGCTCGTAGTAGCGGACCTCCCAGCGATTGACCGCGGTCGCTCCGGGGACGTCCTCCTGCTTCCGCTTGAGATACACCTCGTACTCGCGCTGGCTCTGGTCGTGCGTGAGCTTGCTGATGCGGTCGATGAACTTCGCCGCGTTGGCCGCATTCTCGATCATCTTGTTCGCGGTGATGTAGTCGGCCCAGTTCGAGTAGCCGAGCATGTGAGCCAGGCGGTAGCGCTTGGCCAGCATGGAGTCGAGCACGGCCTCGTTCGCGGGATAGGCGCGGTTCATCGCCTCGGTCTGGAGGCGCTTCCGCACGTCCTCGCTCTTGGCGTACGTCGCGATGGGAAAACGGTCCGGATACTCGATCGAGAGCGTGACCTTGCCGTCGGCGCCGACCGGGTGGGCCTTGATGAAATCCTCCGGCATGCCGTCGAGCTCGGCGGGGGTCACTTTGATCGTGCGCGAGTCGTTCCGGATGTTCCGGTCGAAGTCCTGTGAGACGAGGACCAGCTCGTCCTGGATGGTCTGGATCTGCTTCCGCGTGGCCTCGTCCTTGTCCACGCCCGCGAGGCGGAAGTCGCGGAGCGTCTTCTCGACGAGATACTTCGTTGTTGGATCGGCGGCGCTCACGTCGACGGCCTGGATCGCGTCATAGACCTGCCGGTTGAGGCCCAGCTCGGTGAAGAACTTGCTCGCGTCCTGGCTCATGGTCTCGGCCGTGGACCGGAACGCGGAGTCCGGATGCACCGACTCCATGAGCCCCGCCCAGCTGCTCGCGTTGTCCGCGTGGAGCGCGAGGCTCGAATAGAGGGTCATCGTGTTCTGGACCGTCCGCTTGCCCTTCACCGCGAGGAGCTTCTTGAGGTCCGAGCGGGCCAGACCGAGCTCGTGCGTGGACAGCTCGCGATACCGGGCCGCGTTCGGCTTGCCGGCGAAGAAGCGGCCGGGCATGGCTGTCTTGGCGCCGGAGCTGTGCGCTGCGCCGGTGCTCTTCGAAGCGGTGGTCTTGGTCGTCGACGTCGTCGAGTGCGTGGTCGTCTGGGCCGAGGCCGGCCCAGCCATCAGGGCGCCGGCGGTGAACGCTGCGATCAACAATCGGTACACGGATCCTCCTAGAGGTAGCTGTCGCGGTAGACCGCGGGACGGCGTTCCGGCGTCAAGGTCTTGAAGAACTCCCGGCGGAGGTCATCCACTTCGGTGATTCCGGAATAGCGCATGTCGCTCTTCATGTGATCGCGGACGTGTGTGAGCATCTCGATCGACGGGTTCAGCACCGCCCCCTCGAGAATCGCTCGCGTGTCGGGCCGGATCTCGAGCCGCTCGATCTCGCGCGTGAGCCACTTGAGCGGGGGAGCCCAGCGGCCACGGAGGGTGAACCAGAGGTGCACCGCCGCGAGCGCGGCGCGGTGCAGGTTGATCTGCCGGTCCATCTCGAAGCCGCGGACGTCGTCGGCGATCGCGTAGTGGAGCGCGATGACCATCTGGATGTAGCGATGGATCGCGCGCTCCTTGCGCTGCGCTTCGGGAAACGCCGCGAGGCGATCCCGCCACGCCGCGAGCGCGCCGTTCCGATCGGCCACGATCACGGCATCCACCCAGGGCCAGTGGTCGATGTCGAGCGGCGACCGGAGCGCTTCCTCGAGCACGTCCTCGGAGAAGAGGCTGAAGTCTCCGATCACCCGCTTCGGGGCGTCCCCTTCGTCCGAATAGATCAGGACCTGCTGGGCCTCGACGTCCAGCGAGCGGTAGTGCTCCCGCGTCACGAGGGCGAAGCCGTCGTAGTCGGCCTCGGGAGTCGCGAAGCCCGCGGCCCGGCTACCGCAGAACGTGAAGCCGAGGGTGGCAGGGTGTGCGATCAGCGCGTCCACGGCCGCGCGAACCGCAGGCTCGTGAACGTCGTCGAGTGCGCGGACGGGTGGTGCGGTGGCGGTCGAGAGCAAGCTACGTCGTGCCCGTCCGGCGGTCCTTGTGGGTGACAGGATCGGCCAGGAACGTCGCGCGGCTCGATTCGCTCGTGAAGAAGTACGTCCGGTTTCCGTACACGGTCTTGGGGGAAGCCGCGGTTGGCCGGAAGCGCTCGTACGTGATCGGGTCGGTCACCTTGCCGCAGTACCGGATCGGGTCCGCGAGGAAGCGCTTCTTCTCGGCGGCGCTGGCGAAGAAGTAGATCTCGAAGTTCACCTGCGCCTTGAGCGACGAGTCGAGGACGGGGCGAGCGCCCCCCTTGAAGACGCTCGGCGGCCGCACCTTCATCTCCTTCAGATACTTCTCAGGGTCTTGCACGAAGACCGACGCGCACGACGTTCAGCAGAACCCGATCGGCCGGCCGTTCACGTAGACCGGCTTGTACGCCATGTTGAGCTTGCCATGGCGCACGGGGCAGTGATCGTTCATCGAGACGGTGGAGTCCGCGTACTGCACCTTGGGGTGCTCGAGGTCCGGCTGCGGAAGGTACGACTGGCCCCACGCCGGCCCGCTCAAGAGGGCGGCGGTTGCGACGCTTGCGACGAAGGAAAGTGTCTGAAGGGATCGTTTCATGGTGGATCGATCCGGATCGGTGGATGTGAGCCTGGCTGTCCTCGTTTCGATACCCCGGGCCGGCTCCGGATTCTCCGGCCAACTCGGCGAGCGCAAGGAATATAGCAGGTTCCGGGGCCAGGTGAAGCATGCTCCGGACGCTGCCGGGCGGTACCGGAAACCGGGCGCCGTTTCCTGTATCTTAGGGCCATGAGCGGCAACCCCAGAGCGCCCGAGCTGAATCCCGACTTCGCCTGGCTCAACACCGACCGTCCGTTGACGTTCGCGCGGGAGCTCAAGGGCCAGGTCGTGCTGCTCGACTTCTGGACCTACTGCTGCATCAACTGCATGCATGTGCTCCCGGATCTCGCCTATCTCGAAGAGAAGTACAAGGATGAGCCCTTCCTCGTGATCGGCGTGCACAGCGCCAAGTTCGACAACGAGGGGCACCGCCAGACCGTCCGGGCCGCCATTGGACGCTACGAGATCCACCACCCCGTGATCGTTGACGAGGGGATGTCGATCTGGAGCGAGTACGCGATCCGCTCGTGGCCCACCCTCGTCCTGGTCGGGGCCGACCGGAAGATCGTCGGAGCGGTCGCGGGCGAAGGAAATCGCGACACGCTGGACGAGGCGATCGCCGGAGCGCTCGCGGCCGGGCGCGCCGCGGGAGCGCTCGCGCCCGGGCCCCTCACGCTCGAGCGTGAGGGCACCGTCCGTCCGGCGACCGGACTCGCGTTCCCGGGGAAGGTCCTCGCGGGGGGTGAGCATCTCTTCATCGCGGACTCCAACCACAGCCGCGTGGTCGTGGCCACGCTCCCCGACGATCGCGGCCGCTCGCGGCTCACGCGCGTCATCGGCACGGGCGCCACGGGGCAGGAGGATGGGCCGGCGGATCGCGCGACGTTCCATCATCCCCAGGGGCTGGCGCTGATGGATCGCACGCTGCTCGTCGCGGACACCGAGAATCACCTCGTGCGCGCGGTGGACCTCGAGACGTGGGAGGTCACGACCGTCGCGGGCACGGGCGTGCAGGGCTACGACCGCGCCGGCGGCAAGATGGGACGCAAGCAGCCGCTCAGCTCCCCGTGGGATCTCGCGGTCGAAGGGAGCACCTGCTACATCGCAATGGCGGGATCGCACCAGATCTGGCGATGTGATCTGCCGATGGGCTTCGCCCGCGCGCTCGCAGGCTCCGGGCGGGAGAACATCGTGGACGGGCCGACCGAGTCGGCCGCCCTCGCCCAGCCATCCGGGCTGTCGCTCGACGGGAATTCCCTCTACTTCGCCGACAGCGAGGTGAGCGCGGTGCGCCGCATCGACCTCGCCGCGGAGCAGGTCCATACCCTGATCGGGAAGGGGCTCTTCGATTTCGGCGACGTGGACGGCCCCGTGGCTAAGGCCAAGCTTCAGCATCCGCTCGGCGTGGCCGCATGGAAGGGGAGCGTGTTCGTCGCCGACACGTACAACCACAAGATCAAGTGGATCGACGTGGAGAAGGGTGAGATCCGCACGGTCGCGGGAACCGGGAAGCCGGGATCCGGAACGCCCGTTGCTGACGGCCCGGCGCCGGCATCCGCCCTTGCGCTCTTCGAGCCGGGCGGACTCCACGTCGGCGGCGACGTGCTCTACATCGCGGACACCAACAATCATCGGGTGGTGCGGCTCTCGCTCTCCGACCTGAAGTGGTCGGAGGTCGTGATCGAAGGGCTCGAGCCGCCCGCGCAGGCGGTGGCGGAGGCGGGAGTCGGCGCCGCCGTATCCGAGGTGGTGCCCACGCGTCTTCGCTCCGGCGCGTCGACCGAGTGGAAGGTGCGTGTGCACCTGCCCGACGGTGCCCATCCGAGCGATGAGGCTCCCGCCAGCGTGCGCGTGAGCCGCGGCGATGAGGTCCTCCTGCAGCGCACCATGCTCGGCGCGTCGTGGCCGCTCGCCTTCGAGCTGCCGGCCCAGCCCGCGGGCGCCGCCGATCTGAGCGTGCAGGTCTCGTTCGCCTACTGCCACGAGGGTCAGGGCGTGTGCGTGCCCGCCCGCACCGCGTGGAACGTGCCCGTCCGCTTCGAGGACGCGGGCGATGTCGCAGCCGAGCTGACGGCGGCGGTCGCCTGACACCTCGCCGGAGTCCCTAATGCACGGGTTCCTCGACGCGCTCTGGAACTACGGGCGGATCGTCGTCATTCCGATCCTCATCCTGGTCAACGCCTTCTTCGTCGCGGCCGAATTCTCCCTGGTCACCGTGCGACGCACGCGGCTCGAGGAGATGGCGGCCAAGCGGGTGCTGGGTGTCGGCGCGGCGGAGGCCGCCGTGCGCCGGCTGGACGACATGATCGCCGCGATCCAGCTCGGCATCACCATGACGAGCCTCGCACTCGGGTGGGTCGGCGAGCCGGCGCTCGCGCACGTCATCGAGCCCTGGTTCTCCTTCATCCCGCCGTCGTGGGGCATCCTGGCCGCCCATGGCATCTCGACCGCGTTCGCGTTCCTCGCGATCACCTACTTGCACGTCGTGGTGGGGGAGCTGGCCCCGAAGACGGTGTCGCTCCGGATCCCGGACGTGGTCGTGGTCCGGATCGCGGCGCCGCTGCTGGCGTTCGAGCGCCTGTTCCGGCCCTTCATCGTGGTGATCACGAAGTCGGGGATCGGCCTGGTGCGCTTGCTGGGCTTCACGCCGGCGGCGCACGCGTCGGTCCACTCGGTGGAAGAGCTCCAGCTCATCGTGGAGGATGTCTCCGAAGCGGGCAAGATGTCGGCCGATCAGGCGGAGCTCTTGAAGAACGCGTTCCGCCTGCCGCAGAAGTGCGTGCGCGACTCGATGGTGAGGCTCGAGGACGCGATCATGCTCGAGTACCGGCTCACGCCGGACCAGACGCTCAGCGCGCTGCAGGACAGCGTCCACACGCGCTTCCCCGTCTACGACGGCGAGCGCACGCGGGTGGTCGGGATCGTGAACGCGAAGGATCTCTTCGCGATCTACGCGACGAGCGGCCTCGTGAACCTCGAGGACGCGATGTATCCGACGACGTGGGCCCCCGCCGAGCGCTCGATCGCCGAGCAGCTCAAGGAATTCCGGCGCGCGCGGAGGCAGATGGCGGTCGTCATCGACGACAGCGGCACGCCGATCGGCATCATCACGCTCGAGGACATCGTCGAGGAGCTGGTCGGTGACATCGAGGATGAGCACGATTTGACCGCGAGGGCGGTGCGGTAGGGCGTGCGGCCCGCACGCTAGCGCGAGCGCGATGGTGAATTTGAGCCCGGGTGGCGGAGCTGGCGAGACGCAGGGGACTTAAAATCCCCTGGCCGAAAGGCCGTGCAGGTTCGAGTCCTGCCCCGGGCATTTGACCTGGCGCGGAGGTCCGATTGCCAATCGAAGTGGGATGGCGTCCTGGACAGGCCGTCGAGCGACCTGCCGTCCGGGGGCGAACCGAGGCCATCCTCAACCGCTCCCGAATCTGGACCATCCTCGCCCTGGCGGTCATCCTCCTGATCTCCGCCGCGCGAGTGCCACACCTCAACTTCCCGCTGGAGCGAGACGAGGGAGAGTTCGGCTACATCGCGCAGCAGCTCCTGCACGGCGTGCCGGTGTACGTCTCGGCCTACACGCAGAAGCTCCCCGGCTCCTACTTCATGTACGCGATCTTCCTCGCCCTCTTCGGTCAGTCTCCCTTCGCGATCCATCTGGGACTCCTGCTCGTCAACGCCGCGACCATGGCCCTCATCTTCCTCACGCTGCGCCTCACGCACGGCGGCCTGGCAGGCGTCACCGGGGCCCTGGTCTTCGGTTTCATGGCCTTGTCGCCCACCGTGCTCGGCTTTGCGGGCCACGCCACCTTCTTCATGGCCATGTTCGCGATGGCGGGGCTCTACCTCTTCCTGCTGGCACGCGATCGCGCGAGTGTTCGCCTCTACCTCGGGAGTGGGCTCTGCTTCGGGCTCGCGTTCCTGATGAAGCAGCCGGCCCTCTTTTTCGCGCCGATGCTCGCTCTGTTCATGGTCGTGCATGCCCTTGCCGCGGGGTCGAAGCGTCCACCGCGATTCACCCTCCAGGTCCTGGCCTTCGTCGCGGGATCCTTGGCGCCTTACCTGTTGGTGGTGGCCTACTACCTTGCGCTCGGGAAATTTCCCCTGCTCTGGTTCTGGTCGTTCCAGTTCGCGAGGGAATTCGTGAATCAGGTGGGCCTCATGGACGGTCTCATGAATTTCGTCGACAAGGTGAGGACGGTGGTCTCGGGATTCGAGGTCCTCTGGCTCATGGCGATCGCGGGATTCCTGGTGCTGCTCCGCGATGTCGTCGGGGGAAAAGGCCGTTACCCCTATCTGGCGTTCGGCCTGGCCTCCATGCTCTCGATCGTCCCCGGGTTCTACTTCGCGAGCCACTACTTCGTGTCCCTGCTGCCGTTCGTCGCCCTCTCGATCGGCTACCTGGTGGGTGCGGTGCAGGGAAGGCGTGCGAGCATCGTCATGGGGGTCTGGGTCGCGGCGGGCCTGCTCATCGGATTCGCACGATACGAGCCCTATTTCACCGCACGTGTTTCTGATGACGTCATATCGCACTCGCGGTATGCAGGAAACCCATTCCCCGAGTGCGTCCAGATCGCCCAGTACGTGAAGAGCCACACGGCGCCCGGCGATTCGATCGCCGTCCTCGGCTCGGAAACGCAGCTCTTCTTCGAGGCCCAGCGTCCCTCGGCGTCGCGGTTCGTGAACGTCTACTACCTCACGGCCGAGCATTCGCGGAATCGGGAGATGCAGCTGGAGATGATCCGGGACATCGAACGAGTGCGTCCCCAATATCTGATCTACGTCCACATCCCGTGGTCCTGGGCCCTACGCCCGACCACTCCGCGGGATCTCCGCAACTGGTTCGACGCCTACCGGTGGAACTACGAAGTGGAGGGTATCCTGCAGGTGCACGCGGATCGGAGCGTCATGACGTGGGGGGACGACGCGCGCGCCATCACCCCGACCCAGAGCTACATCGAAGTCCTCCGCCGGATCGACTAGGTGCGTACCTCGACTCCCGCGAGGTGATATAGTCCCGCCTCCACGGAAGGGGACTGTCGCAGGGATGCCTCGGGCGCTCGAATCCGACGCAAGGAGGCCCCCAGTGCCGTGGCGCAAGATGCTCGCCCCCGTCTTCCTCTGCATCATCCTGTCGATCTCCGTCGCGCACGCTCAGACCTTCCAAGCCGTGCTCACCGAGGGTGGGAAGAGCGGGAAGAGCTTTCCCATCGTGGGTCTCGGCGTCTTCAGCCTCGACAAGATCACGCCCGCCCTGCCGTACTCGATTCAGTTTCGGTCGGACATGTTCTTCGGCCAGCACGTGGCGGTTTATGCGGGGAGCATCAAGAAGCCCGGGCCGGCCATCTTCATCCTGCAGGGACAGGCGTCCCAGAGCCCGGTGGAGGGCTCCTTCACGCCATCGCTCCTCATTCCGGCGCCCGACTACGGGATCAACACCTGGGAGGACGCGATCGCGGCGATGTGGACGGGGAAGACGTTCTTGAAGATCGACACGCCGCACGACGCGGACAACGTGTCCGGGAAGATCACCGTGGTGCGGCGCTAGCGCCGCTTCAACACCTCGAAGTACTCCGAACCCCGCGGCGCCGATGCCGCGGCTGCGCCCCAGATCGACGTGCTCGCATTCGGCCCGATATCGACCACGCCATCCACGTCGTAATCCTTCTTCGCCGCCGTATACCAATCGAAGATGTCGCGCGGGGAGTTCTCGTGGAGGGTCCACGAGAGTCTGGAGTTCGTGTATACGAGGTACTTGGGGCGCACGCGATCGAGGTCCCGGATCATCTCGAGCTGCATGTCGCGCGCCTGGGGCTGGTCGGACGTGAGGAAGTAGGCGTTCACGAAGCGCGATGCCGCGGGGCGCCGCGCGTAGAAGTAGATCTGGGTTTCCGATCCGAGCACGGCGATGGAATCCCCGGGCGATGTGTGCTCCCTCAGGTACTGGCCGACCTCCACCGACTCCGGAAACGGATTCCCGAAGTAGATGATGCGCGCTGCGGCGGCATCGGGTATGCGCCCCGAGTAGAAGGGCTCGTAGCGCGCGACTCCGGCCATGAGCCCGATCAGAACGGCCGCGCCGATCGCCACCGTGCCCACGAGGCTCGGGCCTCGGTCACCGCGACCGCGCGCCACCACGTCGAAGAGGCCGCCCACCAGGATCGCCAGGAACGGGAGGATGGCGATGTAGTAGTGGGTCGTGAAGAAATAGCCCGGGACGATCGAGAGGATGGCGGCCAGTCCGAACACGGCGAGCAGGTAGCGGAGCATGCCCAGGCTCTTGTCCCGCAGCATCACCCCCAGGCCCACCGCGCCCACCAGCCACACGATCACGAACCCAGCCGTGACTTCACGCGTGCGGTCGCGGAGATTGACGAGCGCGCCGGCCAGGTTCACCTGCTCGCCGAATTGTCGCGCGAGCTGGAAGGACCAGTACCAGAGCGTGCCCAGGCGTCCGATGGTGAGGTAGTACTCCGCGATGAGGAGCGAGGGGGCCGCGGCCGCGGCGGCGAAGACCACGGCCCGGATCCGGGAATTCGTCCGGTGCGCGGGTTCGAGGCGGAAGGATTCCAGCACGAGGAAAGCGAAGAGGAGCGGCGCGTAGAAGAGGCCCGACTGCTTCATGAGGAACGCCATTCCAAAGCAGACGCCGCTGACGATGTAGAGCCACAAGCGGCCCCGTTCGCGGGCCTCGAGAAGGGCATAGAGTCCCGCCACCGAGAAGAACGCGATCAAGTGCGTGGCGTGCCCGGCGGTCCCGAGGAGCGCCGGCGACATGGCCATCACGCCATAGACGAGCGCGCCGGCACATCCCGCGAGTCCACCATGGGTCTTCCGGAGGATGAGGAAGATCAGGGCCATCGTGGCCGCGTTGGTGAGAAGGAAGCCGAGATGGATGCCCACGGCGCTCTGTCCGAACACGAGCAGGAACAGCGCGTACATGTAGTATGCGCCGGGGAGCTTCTGGGTGTAGGCGGAGAGATAGACGGGCACCCCGTGGAGGAGCTGCTGCGCGATGTAGCCGAACTCGCCCTCGTCCCGCTCCAGGGGGAAGTTGAGGTGAACCGCGCGCGCGAGCGACACGAGTGCGATGATCGCGATGACGACGACGGTCCAGACCGGCCGCCGGTCGGGACGGCGCGGCCCCGCGAATCGCTCGGATTTGCGTCCGGGTCTGGGGGCCCGCCCGGGCTTCCGGCTCATGCCTTCCTCCGCGCGGTCACCGCGATGGCGGGCGTGAACCGGCGCAGGCGTTGCGTGGGGATGTGGGCGTATCCCAACCCGGGGATCAGATAACGGAGGATCCCGCACCACGCGACCAGCGCGAATCGCTCACCCGCCCACTGGAGCCAGAAATCGCGCGAGCGGCGATGCACGTGCGTCTCGTCCTTGTCGAGAAGCCGGATCAGGGGGCCCGTCACGCCGTCGTACACGGGCACCACGAACACGAAGTGGCCGCTGGACGCGAGCCTCGACTCCACAGCCGACGCGACCGCGTCCAGCGAGGGAATGTGCTCGATGACGTCGAAGGACGTGATGACGTCGAAGGGGCCGGGGAAGGGGATCGCGTCGACGTCCGCGCGGGCGAACCGGACGTCGGGGAGGGCCGCGGTGGCCTTCTCCACCGCGTAGCGGCTCACATCCGTGCCGTAGCGCTCCCAGCGGGGGTCGAGGGCGGAGAGGAACGCGCCGAACGCGCAGCCGATGTCGAGTACCCGGACCGGAGCGCGGACGGGCGCCACGCGCTCGACCATCTCCCGGTAGAATTGGAGCTTCTTCGGCGGGTTCTGCCGCGCGTAGCTGGGATAGACGGAGTCGTAGTACCCCTGCTCGAACCGCCCCTCGCTCATCCGCCGAAGCGCCGCTTCCACATGAGCCCCAGCGTGTCCTTGACGGTGCGGGTCACGTTCATCTTGCTGCCGCCTTCCTTCCAGTCGTAGCGCAGGATGAACGGCACCTCGCCGAAGATGAGGTTCATGCGCCGGAGCTTGAGGAGAATATCCACCATGCACTGAAAGCCGCCCTGGTCGAGGAACTCCTCGCCGTACCGCGCGAAGGCGGCCTTGACCACGGCGGCGCGGTACGCGCGGTAGCCGCACGTGTAATCGCGCACCCCCTGAATGGGGAAGACCACCCGGAAGAGCCAGGACGCGCCGTGACTCAAGGCGAGCCGGTGGACCGGGACGCCCACGCACCGCGAGCCTTCGCGATAGCGCGACGCGATCACCACGTCGTAACCCTCGGAGATCATGCGGACCATGCGGAGCACGAGGCCGGGCGCATGCGTATCGTCCGCGTCCATGGTCACGATGATGTCCGCTTCCCCCGCCGCTTCCGCCGCAGCGAAGAGGCCGTCCCGGATCGTGGCTCCGAGCCCCTTGTTCACCTCGTGGCGCATGAGCGTGAGGGGCATCGTGGCGGCGCGCTCGCGGATGATGGCGTCCGTCCGGTCCTTGCTGCCGTCATCGACGAGGACGACCTCGTAGCGGATGTCGGCGTCCCGCATCGCGTCGTCGATGTGGTCGAGGAGGCTCCCGATCTTTGCCTCTTCGTTGTAGACGGGGAGGACGACGTAGACCTTGCGACGTGAGCGGGTCGGGGTGTTGGGTTGGGTCATCTAGTGGAAGCGCACCGGGACCCGGGATTCCGCCGCGTTCTGGGCGAGCCCCGATGGATTGCTTCTCTCGATGACGACGAATCCCGCGGTGTCCTCGGGAGAAGCGCGGAAGACGATCGCCGCTTCAAAGGGAACGTAGTCCGTTGTCTGCCAGTCGCCCTGTGCGCGGGCGACTCCCGTACCGATCATCTCGTCATGGGCATTGAGGACACGGATCGGGAATTCGGCTTCGAAGTACCAGGATCCGCGCGCCTTGCCGGTCACGCGGACGGGGCTGGTGATCAGGGCCCCGCTCGGAGGGGATTCGACGAGGACCGGCTTCGGCGTGGCCGCCGGCGGCTCGGCGCTCGGAGGCGTGGGGGTGGCCATGTCGTTGCGCTCGACACGTCGATGCTCCTCCATCCCCGCTTCCTTGCGCTGACACGCGGTCGTGGCAACGGCGCATCCCATCAGGAGCACAACCAAGGTCCACCGCACCGAATTCGTCATGCCGTCCTCCGAACGAAGACCATCGTCGTATCGTCGGCGAGCGGATCGCCCGCCATGAACTCGTCCAGATCCTTTCGGAGGGCGGCCAGGGTTTCTCGCGGAGGATCCCCCATCGAGCGGGTCAGACGCTCGTGGAGCCGCTCCTCGCCAAACTCCGGCCCTCCACTTCGCGCCGCCTCCGGCATACCGTCCGTGTAGAGGCACAGAAGGCTGCCCGGCGGGAGCTCCACGGTCCGGACGCCATAACGCGCCCCCGCCATCATCCCCGCCGGAATTCCCGTCGCCTCGAGACGCACCGCCGGCGCGCCCGGTGCGAGGAGCACGGGGAAGATGTGTCCCGCGTTCACGTACTCGAGCGCGTGGCGCTCCGTGTCGAGCCGGCCCAGGAAGAGCGTCACGAAGTGATCGGGCTCCGTCGACTGCTCGAGCTGCGCGCTGAGGCGCTCCAGGATGTCGGTGAGCGACGCTGTGTCCGTGAAGCTCATCCGGAGCGACGCGAGGACGTTGGCCATGAGGAGCGCGGCGCCGAGGCCCTTGCCGCTCGCGTCTCCGACCACGAGGCCCACGCGGTTCGGCCCCAGGGGAAGCACGTCGTAGAGGTCCCCGGACGTTTCGAGGCTGGGCCAGAGATCCGCGGCGATGTCGTACCCCGCGGCCTCGGGCAGCCGCTCGGGGAGGAGCTTCTTCTGGATGCGCGCGGCGATCGCGATGGCGTCGGACATGCGGTCCTTCTCGCGCTGGAGCTGCGCGTGCTCGCGGAGGCGCCGCTCGAATTCCATGCACTGCGCCATCTTCATGGCGAAGAGGGTGGCGAGCGAGTTGAACGCGTGGAGCGCGGCCCTCGCGTCGTCTCCCTCGATGTCGCTCCGGCCCACGTACAGGATTCCGACCGGCTCTTCGTTCACGCGCAGGGGAGCGACGAAGGCCAGCCGATCCAGAGCGTCCCAGCTCTCTCCCCCGGGGCCATCTCGAGCCCCGTCCAGCGTCGTGGCGCCCACCCGCTCCACCATGCGCGACAGTTTTTCGTTCATGGCCGTGCGGAGGAGGTCGGCGGTGAGGAGCGTCTTGCGCGATTCGAGCGCCTTCGCGGGCCATGCGGCCTTGAGATACATCTCGCGCCGCGTGGTGTCGTAGAGGAGGAGCGTCAGCGTGCGGTGCGGTCCCATGCACTGCACCAGCTCCGGCAGGGTCTGGATCGCCTCGTCGGGCGTCTGGGTCGCGATCATCCGCGGGAGCGCCGTCGTGACCACCTCGAGGTGTCCCTCGTACGTGTCCGCCTCTTCGGGGACGGTCTCCATGAGGTCCATGAGCCGGCTCCCGATCATGGTCGGCAGATTCTCCGGATCGGTCTTCGTGTTCTTGCGCTCCCGGATCACCTCGAGCGGGATCTGCGTCACCGTCCGCACCGCCTCCGCGGGGAGGAGGATCGTCGCGATCTGCTGGATGCCCATCGTGGGGGCCGCGGTGGGGAGGAGGGTCAGCACGATCGAGCCGATCCGGATCTGATCCCCGGGCTTCACGGCCGCCGGATCGGTCAGGCGCCGCCCGTTCAGGAACGTGCCGTTGTGGCTCCCCAGGTCTTTGAGCTCGAGATGGTCGTCGAGCACGCTCAGCATCGCGTGACTCCGGGACACGGTCGCGTCGTCGATCCGGATGTCGGCGTCCTGGGACCGGCCGACCCGCAGGGCGGGCTTGTCGAGGTGGATGCGGACGTACTGTCCCTTGACGGTGCCCTCGAGAACGAGATCCATGGCGTCGGAGTCTGGGCGGGGCCGGAATCTTAGTCAAGCCGCGCCCATTGAACCGGTTTCGAGCCGCCCCTATAGTTACCGCCGCGCCTGAACCACGCCGCCGGTCCCTCCCCCCTGCGCGGCGCCCGATTCCACAGCGAGGCCCGCCGTATGGAGCGCCGGTTCCAACGGGATCTGAGCTCGCTTCCCGAGCTCACCCTGTTCGTCGCAGATTTTCTCTCCCACTGTGGTCTCAGTCCGTCCAACGCCTACGACCTCGACCTCATCCTCGAGGAGCTGTTCACCAACGTCCTCAAGTACAGCTCCGGGACGGGGGACGTGGCCGTGGGACTCACGCGCGACGACTCCCTGATCACGATCGCCGTCCGCGAATTCGACGCGACGAAGGCCTACGACATCACGCGCGCCCCGGAGCCCGACCTCACGCGTCCCATTGCGGAGCGCCCGGTGGGGGGCCTCGGAATCCACATGGTCCGGCAGCTCGCGGAGACCATCCGCTACGAGTACAAGGACCGTGTGAGCACCACCACCATCACCAAGAAAGTGAGCTCGAATGCTTGAGATCAAGGTCGAGAACGAAGGGCGGGTCGCGTTCAAGGGGAGGCTGGACGCGGCCTCGGCCCCCAAGGCGCGGGAGGCGCTCCGCCCCTTGAAGGGCCCCATGGCCCTCGACATGAGCGACCTCGAATACATCTCGAGCGCGGGCATCGGCGTCGTGGTGGAGACCTACAAGCGCCTCCATGGCGAGGGGGCGGGCCTCCGGGTGCTCAATCTCAGCCCCGGGGTCCGGGCCGTCTTCCGGTTTGCCGGTCTCGAGCAGATGCTGGCCATCGAATGAGCCGGATCCTCACCAACCTTTCCCACCGGGGCCCGTATTGATGTCCGACGACGAGGAGCAGGCGGCGGTCGAGCGGTGCCTGAGGGGGGAGTCCCGGGCCTTCGAGACCATCGTGGACAGCTACCAGCGGGTGCTCTACAACGTGGCGCTTCGCATGGTGAACGACCGCGAGGACGCCCAGGACGTGGTGCAGTCGGCCTTCGTCAAGGCCTACGAGAAGCTCCACACCTACGATCGCCGCCGGAAGCTCTTCAGCTGGATCTACCGGATCACGGTCAACGAGTGCCTCGACCACCTGGCTCGGCGCAAGCGCCAGGGTCCGATGGACGAGGACGAGCCCGGGCGCGGTCCCGATGACGCGCTGGAAGCGCGGGAGGTGGAAACGGTGATCGGAGCGGCGCTCCTCGATCTCTCGATCGACTACCGGGGGGTCATCATCCTGCGTCACTTCGTTCACCTGTCGCACCGCGAGATGAGCCGGGTGCTCGAGGTTCCCGAGAAGACGGTGAAGTCGAGGCTCCACACGGCACGCAAGCTCCTCGGGGAGCTTCTGGCCAAGCGGGGGGTATCGCGCGCGTGAGAGACGACGAGTTCGATCGCCTCGTCAATGACGAGCTGGACGGAGTGGCCACGCCGGCGCAAAAGGCCGAGCTCGCCCGCCGGCTCGCCGAGGGTGAGGCGCCCCGCGCGAGGTACCAGGAGATCCAGACCGTCTTCGGGATGCTGGATCGGATCGAGTCGGTCGATCCGCCGCCGTCGCTCCGCGGCAACGTGCTCCGCGCGGTCGAGTCTCGGGCGAGGACTCGACCCGAGCGCGGCGGCCTGAGGGGTCTGATCCAGGCGGGCTTCGGCAAGCGGCCCGGCCTCGGTCTCGGGTACGCCTTCGCTGTGGGCGCGGTGGTGGGAGCGCTGGCCCTGGCGATCGGCAACGGTCTCTTCGACCGCGCCGGTCTCCGTGGGCCCGAGATGCAGGGGGCGCTCCTGCCTCCGACCGGGAGCCACGTGGATACGGTCCACCTCGCCGCGAAGGGGGCTCAGGCCACCGGCGAGATGTGGACGGATTCCAACGGCATTGTCTCGGTCCGGCTGGAGGTACAGTCGGTCGGGCCCTTTGAGGCGCACATCA
>Ga0207703_10001968_pt1 | contig 18133 bp, 14 predicted proteins | sample KBSSwiS12_FD_184304 | JGI IMG/M metagenome (GOLD analysis project Ga0207703, IMG submission 184304) | Switchgrass rhizosphere microbial communities from Kellogg Biological Station, Michigan, USA - KBS Switchgrass S1-2 (SPAdes) (version 2) | ecosystem: Host-associated > Plants > Roots >...
ATGGGCTTTGTCCTGAACAATAAGCTGCTGATAATCGCCGGCGCCTTAGACGGTTCCTCCGGATTAATCCTCTCGGTCATCATGTCGAAGGCAATGAACCGATCTTTCACCAATGTTTTATTTGGCGGATTCGGGCAGGACCAGACGGTTGCGGGCAAGCAGGAATCCAAGCCAGTCCGCAGCGCCACAGCCGAAGAAGCTGCGGCCATTCTCTCCGCCGCCAACAAAGTAGTCATTGTCCCCGGCTACGGCATGGCAGTAGCCCAGGCCCAACACAAAGTCCGCGAACTCTTCGACGCGCTATCCAAGCGTGGAGTCGACGTTCGCTTTGCCATCCACCCCGTAGCTGGACGCATGCCGGGGCACATGAACGTCCTGCTGGCCGAAGCCGACATCCCTTACGACCGCCTCATGGACATGGACGAAATCAACGGCGATTTCCCACAGACCGATGTAGGTCTGATCATCGGCGCCAACGACGTAACCAATCCAGCCGCCCGCAACGACACGACTAGCCCAATCTACGGCATGCCAATCTTGGATGTGGACAAAGCCCGCACGGTAATGGTGATCAAGCGAGGCATGAGTCCTGGCTTCGCAGGAATCGATAACCCTTTGTATTACCTCGACCGGACGCTTATGTTGTTCGGGGACGCGAAGGCATTTGTCGGTACCATTTTGCGCGAACTGAGCGGTGGACACGGCTAGGCAGAACTGCGGAGAAGCATTCTCAAGACAGCAAATTGAATCACTTTCATGTTGTCGCCGAAATACAATCGGATGTTTCTCGTGCAGATAGTTCGGGGCAGCCAGCGTTGACCGCACCCATCAAAGATCTTGCACAAAAATGGATGCTCAACCCGGAAAAAATCAAAGCTTAACTCAGCCAGACCAGTGGAACCGTTGTATGCCTTGGATTGTCTGGAGAATGATTAGACTCCCTAAATCAATCCATTTATTTGAGCGTCTTTACCAGTTCCGCCCGCAATTGATCCGGTTCAAATCCAAACGGCCCTGGCTTGCTCTTGTAAACCAGCCGCCCCTCAGCATCAATTAAATAAAGCCGATCCGGCCACCCGGTATAAGCCGTCTCAGTGGAGTTTCCAAACTCATCCAGCACAGCCGGAATCTTAATCCCCAGCTTTCGCACACAAGCTCCGGCAATATAGGCTCGCTCTTCTTCATTCTTAGGAGAAGCAAACACCACGCTGTCTTTAATATTGCTCTGCATCTGCCACACATCGCTAGGATGGGCCTCGGTGATATACACCACCAGAAACCCAGCGCGGTCTTTGTACTCGTCGTACAGTTTGTTGAGGGCGGGAACCTCCCGCCGAAAAGGTGGTCAAGTGTAGCTGCCGAAAATGAGGACAACAGGCTGGTTCCGATTCAAAGTAGAAAGCTGGATGCGGGCGCTCTTGTCCACTTTGAGCAAAGAAAAATCCGGCGCACGATCTCCGGCATTCAGGTGCCCGGCACGGGCTCGCAGCCACAAAGTCTCAAAGGGATAAAGAAGAAAGGGAACTGGTCCGGGCATGCGCATCATGACGCGGCCAAACTTCTCCGGCGGCTGATGCATCGCCCACCAGATTACCCCGAAGCCTGCGACGTACACCGCAAACAGGCCCATACCCACTCTGAGCAGAATCTTTTTCGCTCTAGAACTCAGTTTGAATCTGGGCCAGCGCAAGTGCTCTGTCTCCTAAAACAAAAACTTCAGTGCGAATTGTACCAACCGCGGCGGTTCGGCCGCCAAAATCTGATTGAAGGTCGGTGAGTTGATGTCGCTGTTGGGTATGTGGAAGTTGGCGTGGTTCAAAATATTAAAGATTTCCGCTCTAAACTGCAGGTCCTTGGTTTCGGTCAGACGAAAATTCTTCGATGCACCAAGGTCCCAGTTCGCATAACCGGGCCCCACCGCGAGGTTGCGGCCCGCATTCCCAAATTGTTGCGTGGGTAAACTCCCATCCTGTGGAACCCGCGTGAAAGCGGCCGCATTCAGCCACGCGCTAACCTTGTGCGGGCCATCATTCGGATCTTGTCCGCCCACCACGTTCGGGCGATTGGCGGAAAACCCTGTAATTTCTGGAGCACTGCCTTGGAACGAGTTGTCTCTGGAGTCAAAAACCGTGAACGGCGTTCCACTCATTGCTGTGATAATTCCGTTAAGCTGCCATCCACTCAATACTTGCTTCGCGATACCCTGCTGATGTTCGAAGAACGGAAGGCTCCACTGGTAGCTGAACACCAGCCGATGCCGTGCATCGAACAATGACGGTCCGCGCTCCGCAGCGAGGTTCCTCGGATCCTGCGCTAGGTCATTTTCACCCGCCACCTGAATGGAACTGGAACCAGCGATGTTGAACGAAGAAACATCATCGATTGCGTGCGACCAGGTGTACGAAGTCAAAAAGGAAATGCCATGACTGAAGCGCTTTCTCAGGCTGGCTTCGAGCGCGTTGTAAGAAGAGTTGGCGATACCGCTAATGAAACCGGTTGACGCAAATTCGCAAGCGCTTTCAGGTTCGTTCAGCCCACAGCCAGAATGAATGCGCCGCTGGTCCACGTTATCGACTGTTGTCTGCCCGGGGATGTACACCGTCGGGTTTGCCTCGATGAAACGAGGCAGTTTAGTTCCTTTGGTTCCCACGTAACCGACTTCCAACAACATGTCTTTGCCCAACGATCGTTGTATGTTGAGGTCCCAATCCTGCGCGTAAGGCAAGGGCAGATCAGGCGCCAGCGTTAAATTGGTCAAAGGTGTGGCAAAAGTGTTGGGTGGTGGTGGTGGACCGCCGTAGGGATCGTCAAAAGCGAGTGGCGATGTAGGGGTCAAACTAATTTGTTCAGTTTGCAAGAACGGAGGCGCGCTGATCGGTGATTGCAACGGTCCACCCTGGCCCGTGTAATATGGCTCGTAGAAAATTCCGTAGGCAGATGTAACCAGCCACTTGCTGCTCCCGGTTGGATCCCATGCCACGCCAATACGCGGAGCGAATGCTTTCTTGAAGGTTGGAATTAATCCTCGTGGTACCCCCTGGTCGCCGGGATACAGCAGTCCTTCGGGCGCGTCTGGCACAACTGTGGATTGCCGTCCCGGAATCCACAGCGTCATGCGGTCCTTTTCCTCAGTGTATGGCGATACCAAGTCGTAGCGTAAGCCCAGGTTCAGCGTAAGCCGTGAGGTTGCTTTGAAGCTGTCCTGCACATAGCCATTGAACGACTTGCCATTGATTCCGCGGCCAAAATCGCCCCTGCCCTGAAGAAAGAAGACGGGCTGACCGATCAGGAAAGTCGCAAAAGCATCGTTGATCGGGAAAGGCGCGAAAACAAAGAAACCATTGGTAGCGATGCCTTGCAGCATGTTGATGTGTTGATGTTGGAATCCGCCGCCGAATTTCAGTTCGTGACGTCCCCGCACCCAGCTCAGAGAGCCCGAATAGTCGTAAGCATTTTCAAAACTGCGGCGCGGTCCGGTGATAGGAGCACCCACAGTCGTATAACTGCTGACGATAAGGTGAGGAACTCCGGCCGCGATATTCAGACTGGAATCGTAATTAAAACCCAAGCTACTCGGTGTGTCAGGACTTGAGCGTTCACCAAACAGGAATTTATTCCGCAGGAAGGAAAAACGCAACGTGCCAATCATGGTAGGTGAAAAAGTATGTGATTCCTGGGCAACAAAATTCTGCGATCGTTGGTCTTCGGTGACAGGAAACCCAGGCACGCTCGCACCCGCTGGAGACAGAGGGTCGAAGCGCGTTCCGTCATTAATCATGTAGCGGAAATTTAAGTTGTCTTTCGCCGTGAGGTAGTGATCAATTCGCACTCCGCCTTGATTGAAGTCATCCTGCTTTGTGACGGTTGAAGTAAATACATTGAGCCCGGTGTTGGGGAGCGGAAATAGGTGTAAAAGTCCTTGAGAGAACGTGCTGATGAAAGGAGGCGGCAGCTGGTTGAAGGGGAGCGGTGACGGTGTGGGAACCAGGAAGAGAAGTTGATGATCTGGATTGCTGCACATGCCGGCACCGTCAAAAGATTCTCCATGAGATGGATCGCACAGCTCCGAAAAATCTCCCTGGCGCTGTTTCACCGAAGGCACTGTAGAGCCCTGAGTTTGACCCTCGCGATTACGGAAGCCTTCATAAAACAAAAAGAAGAAGGTTTTATCTTTGACAATCGGCCCGCCAACCGTCCCGCCGAACTGGTTTTGCTTCAACGGTTCGGTTGTAGTTGCAAAGTAGCGTGTGGCATCAAAAGCGTCGTTCCGCAGGAATTCATACAAAGCTCCGTGGAAATTGTTGGTGCCGGATTTCGTAATGATGTTGGTCGTAGATCCGAGGCTGCTGCCAAATTCGGCAGTGGCGTTGTGAGTAAGAATTCTGAATTCGGTGACCGCATCCACAGGAGGTTTGAGAACGAAACCCCCGTCGACGCCATTGAAATTATTGGCACCATCGATCAAAAAGTTATTCGACTCGGGACGCTGGCCGTTCACTGCATAAGACTGGCCTTGGCGAATCGATGATCCCGCCTCTTTAAGTCCGGGAGTCAATGGCACGACACCCGGTTGTAAGGTGCCGAGCTGTGTGAAATTTCGCCCGTTGAGCGGCAGATCAAGAATCTCGCGTTCCTGAACCACCTTGCCCAATGCGGTCACAGTGCTTTGAATAATCTGCGCATCCGCGATCACCTGAATTTTTGCACTCTCGGAACCAACCACCAGGTGGACTGGAACCGTCGCCGTCTCATTCACGTTCAGCGTGATGCCTTCCTGCACGTACTTCTGAAAGGTCTTGGCCTCGACTTGCAATTGATAGTGACCGACGGGAAGTTCCAGCAGAACGTATTCACCATCATGACCTGTGGTCGCAATGCGCGTGAACCCTGTTTCAGTCTGTTTCGCGCTGACCATAGCTTTCTGCACAACGGCACCACTCGGATCGGTGACCGTTCCGCGAATGCTGCCGGTAATCTGCTGCGCCCACGCGCTGAAACCTGCCAACATCATGCCTGCGAGACACAGAACTTTCCGGAAGTTCGCCATGTTAGTTCCTCATTATTTTTTTTAAGAGAACCTTCGCAACGTTTGAATACAGGCTGCGAAACACGATCACGTCGATCTACGAGCACACGCGCCTGGAAAAAGTTCGAGAATTATTGAGTGTTCAAAGATGAAGAGCAATCGTAGGAAAGTACTAGGCGCGGAAAAAAAATGGAAAAGGCTACTCCCTGCGAACAGGGTCTACTATTTTTGCACTATGCCGCGACATGCGCGCTGCCTGTAATATTTACGAGTCGTTTGTTCATTGATCATTGCCCACGAAAATCAAAATTGTCGAAGATGCCCAAGCCACCGGCGACATAGCCGAAGCCTACGACTACTGGCGCGCCAGTTCCGGACGTAAGCAGGTCCCAGGAGTGCTCAAATCCCTAAGTGCCCGCCCGGATTTCTTGAAACAAGCTGTAGACTTTTCCAACACGATCCAGTTTTCTGACGGACATCTCTCCCGCCGACACAAAGAAATGATCGGCAGCTACGCATCCTATCTCAACAATTGCGCCTACTGTCTCGACAGTCACGCGTTTTTTCTAAAGCAGCAAGGTGCAAGCAATCAGACTGTAGCCGCCTTGATGGAAGGCAATCTGGACAAAGCCGGACTCACCCCAGCCGAGCGTGCATTACTGGATTATGTCGGACTGATCACGCAAGCCGCCTACCGCTCTTCTCTTGAGGATGTGCAAAAACTTCGCGACGCCGGCTGGCGCGAAGAACAAATTGCCGAAGCTGTGTACATCATCGCGCTATTCGCCATGTTCAACCGCATCGCCAATGCCTTTGGCATTCCGCCGCAAAACTACATGGGCCTGGGGAAGCTGACATCATGAGCGAGGAAAAAAAGCTGTTGATGCCGGACTACATTCAGGAAGTTTCCCGTGGCCTGAAGATCAAGCAAATCCAGGACGCCGACGCCACCGGTGACACCGCCGCCGCATATGATCAATGGCGGAAAGCCTCCGGCCGCACAAAAATGCCCGGCATCCTCAAGTGCTTCGGACAAAGGCCAGACTTTCTCCGTCAAGTAATGCAGTTCTCCAACACCGTTCATTTTTCCGAAGGCCACCTTTCCCGCCGGTACAAGGAGATGATCGCCAGCTATGTTTCCTTCTTGAACCGCTGTCCATATTGACTGGACTCCCACGCCTACTTCCTGCGTGCCCAGGGAGCCACTGATGAAAACATGATCGCAGTACTCGAAGGCAGGCTCGATGACGGTGGCCTGAGTTCGGCGGAGCGCGCCTTGATGGACTACGTCCGACTCATCACGGAGAATTCCGCAGCCTCAAGCGCGGAGGACGTGCAGAAGTTGCGTGATGTGGGATGGCAGGAACAACAGATTGCGGAAGCCGTTTACATTACGGCAATGTTTGCTTTTTTCAACCGCGTAGCAGATGCCTTCGGCATTGCCCCGCAGAACTACCTGGTCACAGGACAACTGACTCCATAAATAAAAACGGCGAGCGTCTTCGCTCGCCGAAATCGATCTTTCGGTGATTAGGCAACAGCAGGTTTAATTGCCACCGGCGTCACACTCTCCTCAGAATCCCGACGTCCCGGCTTGCTCAACGATTCTATGCAAATGACTCGGCGGCTGCTCGGAAGTTCCCGCCAGTGAATCCAACTGCGGTCCATCCAGTAATAAATTGTAGAGCGGCTTACCCCCGCCGTTTTCACCGCTTTAAAAACGGGGAGAAACTCCGTCTCCTTGCTGCAATGCTCGCAAAAAAATGTGGACATGGCCCGACTTTCCCTCAAGGACGCGAATTGGCCAGATGTCCTTAGGAAACCACCAACAGAGGAAACCGGGAAACACCAAGTCAGATTTTCCGGTTTGTGTAACAAAAATCCTGCGCCGGACACTATTGATGAGAAACTGAAGATGAAGCAGCAGCCGGAGGTGCGCCCGAACTCGCCGCCGGAGTTCCCATCATGTTTCCAATCACATCTCCGGAGACAATCATCTCCACGCGGCGATTGAGCTTTCGCCCCTCGGAGGTCGCATTGTCGGCGACCGGCTCGGTCTTTCCAAATCCACGCGCGATAATGCCCTCCATGGAAATGCCTGAATCCACTAGATAATCACGCACGGAGTTAGCACGCTTCTCCGAAAGCCGCTGATTGAATTCGTCCCCACCGATGCTGTCAGTGTGACCTTCCACTTCCAGTTTCAATTCTGGATATGCCAGTACGATACCGGAGATTCTGGCCAGCCTCTCGCGAGCCGCCGATTTCAGCGTATATTGCCCGCTGTCAAAAAGAACATCCGGCATATTCACCACCAGGCCGCGCGGGGTATCTCTGGTCTCGAGAACCTGATTGAGCTGCTTGAGCAAACGGGCACGCATTTCTTCTTTCTGCCGGATAGCCTCTTCGGCGGCCATGCGTTGTTTTTCCGCTTCAGCCTGCGCTTTTTGTTGTTCTAATTGCGCCTGCGCGCGTGCCGCATCAGCAGCCGCGCGCTGAGCATCTGCTTCGGCTTGCAATCGCTGCGCCTCGGCCTGCGCCTTTTCTGCAGCTAAGCGGTCTGCTTCCGCCTGTGCCCGGCGGCGCGCATCTTCTTCGGCTTGCGCTTTGGCTTTCGCTTCAGCTTCGGCAGCCGCTTTGGCGTCGGCTTCAGCCTTCGCCCGCGCTTGTTCTATGCGGCGTCTCTCAGCCTCAACTTTTTCTTGATGTTTTTTTTGCAGAGTCAATACACGTGCATCTTCCGCCATCTGCGTGGCCCCGCGTGCGGCTGTACCGATAGGAGTCCGCCCCTGCTTGCGCTTGAGGTAGTCCTCGGCCCGGTTCAGCATGTCCTGCGCCTTTTTCAAGCTGTCGCTGGCGTACTGGTCCGCACCTGCAGCTTTAGCAATCGCTACCGCATTCCGTGCCTCGAGCAAATCTACTGGTGTGTTCGGGGCAGATGTAGCGGAGGGCAACTGCGTAGCTCCGACATCCACCACATATTGATCGCCTTCCAGCATGTCGAACCGCGCATCAATCGGCGTTTCGAAACCCTTGGTTTCCTGCCGGATGAGGTTCTCCAAAACGACCACATTGCTGGGACGCACCACAGCGAAATAGGGCTCCGCGGTCACGATCATGCCGAAAGCCTGCAAATCAGTTGTTACCTCAATCTTGGTAGAGCCATCCTCCGCCAAAATTTCTCCCAAATTCACCGAACGCCCTTCCGGCGTGATCGCCCACAACACAAACGTCAGATACTGTGCTCCATACTTACTTGCCGGGCCAATGTGGTTGAAGTCGGCGTTGATCTGCAACCGGCCTTCTTTGCTGTTCACCTTGGCGCTGCCCTTGGCCTCCGGCATTAGCTGCGTGCCGACGAAATCAACTTTGGTCGAACCGCCACGGTGGCGATAATTCACCGCCTTGGTGCTGCGCGTAACCACCTTCACGCGGAACACCGGCATCTCGTCCATTGGCTGAACGTCTGGCGTAGTGCTCTGCGGCTGCGCGGAAGTGTCCTGCGCGGCAAGGCTGAGCGCAACCAACATCAAGCCAAAAAGGCCAAAGAGTTTTTTCATGGGTTCCTCGTTACAGTGATGTAAACCAATTTTTAATCATCCTACACACAGATGCACTTGGGAAAGTGCCGTGAGGGTTACCCACGTTACCATCGGGCTAATTTGCCATGCGACCCTTGAGTAAGCAAGACTAGGAGAATGGCAAACGCCTTCATCTGCGAAGGAATCCGCACCCCGATTGGAAGATACGGCGGCGCGCTGGCGCAGGTCCGCACCGACGATCTGGCAGCGCATCCTTTAAAAGCACTGCGAGCAAAATTTGCACAATCTGACTGGGAAACCATCGACGAGGTCGTCTACGGATGCACCAACCAGGCTGGCGAGGACAACCGCAATGTCGCTCGCATGGCGTCGTTGCTGGCGGGCGTCCCAGAGACCGTTCCCGGCGTGACGGTGAATCGTCTGTGCGCTTCTGGTATGGAAGCGGTGGCAAGCGTAGCCCGGGGAATTGCGTGCGATGAAATTTCGCTTGGCATAGCGGGTGGCGTGGAAAGCATGAGCCGAGCGCCACTGGTCATGCCGAAAGCCACGTCAGCCTTTTCCCGCAACGCCGAAATCTACGATACGACTCTAGGCTGGCGCTTCGCCAATCCCATAATGCAAAAAATGTACGGCACCGCCTCTATGGGAGAGACCGCCGAGAACGTAGCTGTTAAATACAAAATCGAACGCTTCGCCCAGGACGCATTCGCCTTGCGTTCGCAACAGCGCACAGCCGCCGCGCAGAAGGTTGGGTTCTATAACGATGAAATCAGTCCAGTCGATGTCCCGGCAGGGAAAAGCAAAGTGAGTTCCGTTTCACAAGACGAGCATCCGCGAGCCGACGCAACGCTGGAAGCGTTATCGAAACTGTCCACTCCATTCCGCGAAAACGGCACCGTGACCGCAGGCAATGCCTCCGGCATCAACGATGGTGCCTGCGCCATGTTCGTAGCCTCAGAAGGCGCAGCAGCAAAGTTTGGTTTAAAACCATTGGCGCGAGTAGTAGGCGCAAATGCCGCCGGAGTGGATCCCAACTTCATGGGCATAGGCCCAATCCCAGCTACTCGGAAGCTCTTATCTCGTCTGAAGCTATCGTTAAAAGACATGGATTTCTTCGAGCTGAATGAAGCATTCGCGGCACAGGTGTTAGCAATTACCCGCGACTTCGGCTTACCGGATGACAGCGAAAAAGTAAATCCAAACGGCGGAGCCATCGCGTTAGGGCATCCCCTGGGAATGAGTGGAGCACGTTTGGTTCTGACAGCCGCCCGCCAGCTTCAGCGATCGAAAGCGCTCTACGCACTAGCATCAATGTGTGTCGGAGTCGGCCAGGGAATGGCCATGCTCTTGGAACGCGTGTGAGCGCATAGAGATAGAAAGCCAAGGGCCTAGCTCAAACAAAAAGGGTGGCGCAGGCCTTTTCAAGCCTGCGATCAAAGAGCAAAGACGACTAGCTTTAACCGCCGAGGTAGATCCCTAGTGCGCAGATGGTTGACCCGACACCAAGCTGCAAAAACCAGCCAATCCTATCCCCAGCACAAGCAGCAGCATTTTTAGCTTATGAGTGACCTCTGACCAAGAAGACAACCGGCCAAATTTCGGCCTTATAAGTTGGCATCGGCAAAGCGCGGGGCGAACTGTAGGAAGGAAGTCTTAATTGTCGTGGATCACAGAAGTACCCACCCACCAACACAGAAACGTCCGCACAGACTAGTAAATGCATTTAGAATAACGATTTCGTTTTTGTACCTCGGCAAGTCAGTGCACCTATTTCGTCGGAGGACTCATGAGGCACCGCCTGCAGTGTGCAGTGATGTTGGTTGTGATTTGTACGGCGACGGCTTGGGCTGGCGACGCGATTCCGAAAGCAGCATGGAAGCGCCCAATTGGTCTCGCTCTGGAAAACGCCGGAGGCAAAAAGCCACAACTGGACACCATGATCGACGACGGCTACTGGCAAGGTGCGCCCGTAGGAGGCTTCGGATCTGGCACGTTTTCGCGCACTTATCGCGGTGACTTCTCCCGCTGGCACATCAAGGGAGGTGTACACAAATATCAGACCGTCTGGGCTAACCAGTTCGCCATGTATCAGAAATCCGAAGGCGCGAGCGCAGGCGTAGCCCAGGTTCTGACGGCCACACACCCTGAAGGCAGCGAACTCTCCAGCTGGAACTGGGACTACCCCGTCGGAGCAGGAGACTACTACTCGCTATACCCGAAGTCCTGGTACGACTACAAATGGGAAAAATTCCCAGCACACGTGACGCTGGAACAGTTCTCGCCCATTCTCCCCGACAACTACAAAGAGAGCAGCTATCCGATCGCTGTCTATCGTTGGCACGCAGAGAACACAACGGACACTGCAGTAACCGTTTCCGTCATGCTCTCCTGGCAAAATCTGCTGGGAGCATTCCGCACTTTCGGCAGCAACTTCGCTGGCGGGCAAGCAGCAGGAAACTTCAACAAATTTGTGACGGAACCTTCAGCCGGAGGCTCCATCAAAGGCATCGTCTTCGATCGCGAACGTCCCAAAGAGATCGCCAACGAATGGGACGGCCAGTGGGTAATCGCCACAGAGGAGGCCGCAGGCACTGAGGTCAGCTATCAAACCACGTGGGCCACGGGCGCAAAAGGCCCGGACACCGCAGAATCACTTTGGCAATCTTTCGCGAAAGACGGGAACCTTCCCAATAGCGATAGAACCTGGATTAGCAGCGGCGAACAGATCAACGGCGCCATCGCCATCAAGTTCACGCTGAAGCCCGGCGAAAAGCGTACCGTCCCCATGGTTATTGCTTGGGACATGCCCGTCGTGCAGTTCGGCTCCGGCCGCAAGTGGTATCGCCACTACACAGAATTTTTCAATAGCGAAGGTAACAACGCCTGGAAGATCGCACGTGAAGGATTGTTGAACGCCGCCAAGTGGAGCGATGCCCTCGATTCATGGCAAGCAAAGTATGTGAACGATGAAAGCAAGCCGCTCTGGTATCGCGGCATGCTATTCAACGAAATGTACATCGTCGCCGACGGTGGATCGTTCTGGGGACACGAAGTAGGTGCAGCGCCGAAAACTCCCGACACCTTCACCTTCATGGAGTGCTACGACTATCCATTCTTCGGAACACTCGACGTGCGCTTCTACGGCTCCATGCCGCTGACAAAATTCTGGCCCGAGCTAGACAAGCAGGAACTCCGCCAGTTCGCCTACACAGTCCCGCGTGAGTGGCCCGACAAACAAGTTTGGCAGTGGAAAACTGAACAGACAAACGTGTTGAACTACAAAATCCGCAAGATCAAAGGAGCTGTCCCGCACGACTTGGGAGTGCCGCAGGAAGACCCTTTCATCCTGCCCAATCAATTCAACTGGCAAAACACCAGTGACTGGAAAGACCTCAACAGCAAGTTTGTCTTGATGGTCTATCGTGACTACGTTTTTGGAGGCAAGAAAGACATTGCATTCCTCCGCGAAACCTGGCCTGCGGTTCACGACGCGTTAGAGCACTTGAAGAAATATGACCGCAACGGCGACGGCATTCCGGAAAACGACGGCTTTCCCGATCAGACCTACGACGTCTGGGTCGTCCGCGGAGAAAGCGCCTACACCGGCGGCCTGTGGTTAGCAGCACTGCGCGCGGCAGAAGAAATCTCCAAAGCGCTCGCCGATGCGAAATCCGCAACCGCCTACCACGATCTGTTCGCCAAAGCCCAGGCCAGCTATATCAAGAAACTCTGGAACGGCGAATACTTCAGCTACGACACACAAAGCGAATACAAAGACAACGTCCAAGCCGACCAGTTAGCCGGACAGTGGTACGCCGACATGACTGGCCTCGGAGACTTGGTCCCAAAAGAAATGCGCCAAAAAGCCCTAAAGAAAATCTACGACTACAACGTGATGCGATTCGCCAAAGGAGAAATGGGAGCAGTCAACGGGATGGGAGCCGACGGCACCATCATCAAAACCAACGAGCAGGTGCAAGAAGTCTGGACCGGCACAACCTTCGGTGTGGCCGCGTTGATGTTAAGCGAAGGTATGAAAGACGAAGGCTATCGCACCGCCTGGGGCATCTATCACACATCATATGAAACCCAAGGCTACTGGTTCCGCACCCCCGAAGCTTGGGAGATCGACGGCCACTACCGCGCCTCCATGTACATGCGCCCGGCAGCAATCTGGGCTATGGAAATGACCGAGCCGCCAAAATAGTGGTAGTGCCTGTATAGAGTCTGCGCAGTGGCGAAAGATTGCAGCCCAGGGCGTAAGCCCTGAGATCAAAAGCCCTAAATCAATGGGAGATTTTTAGGTGATGGTTTTATCCCCTAATCTCATTGTGGTAGCCCCTGGGGCCATCATCCCGGATTACGAACACGCGTCCGCATTGGTTACATTCGACGCGCTTGGCGACGATGTAGTCCATCGGCGCCACGACCGTTGTTTGGCGACCGCATAGGGGACAAGTGAACAGACGTTCGATTGAACTCCGGTAATTCTTCTGGTATCTGGCTATTCACGCGCGTCATAGGATGACGACGTGAACGGTACCTATACGGCTTCGGTGCGCCAACAAACGCCAAATTTGGCTTTCGGTCTGATGTCGAACACAAATAATGATGTAGCCTCGGTGTCTCTGTTCCATTGTCTACCGCGATAGTCGAAGTCTCTGCATCAGGCAACCGCCCTGTAATCGGTCTACTGTGTGAGATGTCGTTCCGCAGTGAAGCCCGTCGTGCTGGCTATCGCGTTTTCGCATTCCAGCTTGATAACCGGAGGAGATGGCTTACACTTCGAACAGATGTGGCTCTCTAGTCTCATGCTCAAAAATACGCTATTTTCGCGTATTAGCATGCATGAGACTACAATCGGCGAAACTTCTGCGTACCGCTTTGATTCCGTTGAAGCCGCCCTCCACTCGCGATCAACGCGGCACCGTTTAGTTCGCCTAGTGGGTGGTTTGTCGGCTTAACCTTATCTTACAGCACTAGGGAAGGTTTACCCGTCGCAAGGAAATCGCTCTCAAAGCACAAATTCGAGCCTTTAATCTATGATCTCCATGTAGAAGTTTCCATTACAACTACCGAGTCCATTGCCGCGGAGCACAACATGAGCCGAGTCTTAGTCATTGGACGTGACGCTCAAGTCAGCCAGAAGATCTGTGACGCACTCTCTTCCGCCGATTTCCCTATCGAGTATTCGGCAGGATACGCCGACGCCCTGCAGCGGTTGCGCATGCGCTCGTTTGGGGTCGTAATCACCAATCCCGACAGCACTGTTGAGGAGGACTTGGCCCTGCTAGAGGAGATGCGCGCTATCAGGCCTGGGGTAAAGAGCATTGTTCTGGCTCGTCACAGCACCCCGGACGAAGTCATCGCGGCCCTGCGTGCCCGGGTGTTCGCCTGCTTCACACCTCCGTTTGACCCGGACGAGATCGCAAACCTGGCCCGTAGCGCAGCATCCGAGAGCCAATGGCGAGACGACGTACAAGTGCTATCGGCCAAGCCCGGTTGGGTGTCAGTCCGCGTAAATTGCCGCCTCATCACGGCTGAGCGCCTCATGACTTTTGCGAAGGAGTTGAGTGGTCAACTACCTGAGCACTCGCGGGAGGAAATGATGCAAGCGTTGCGAGAAATCTTGCTGAACGCAATGGAGCACGGAGCGGCGTTTAATCCCGAGCAGGTGGTTGAGGTGACTGCTGTTCGCACTGGAAGAGCAATGGTGTTTTACGTACGTGACCCCGGAGCTGGCTTCCGCCGCGAATCCCTTACCCACGCGGCTATTGCAAATCCGGCGGACGATCCCGCGGCCCACATCGTGCAGCGCGAAGCGGAAGGAATGCGCCCCGGCGGATACGGTCTCCTTCTGGCTGGTGGCACTGTAGATGAGCTGATCTACAACGAAATTGGTAACGAGGTCCTGCTCGTCAAGTACGTGGATTCGAAATCGGGCCGCCAATAGGGCAACCTTTGTAACAAGATGGCCTTCAGGGCGGGTATTTTCGCCGTCAGAATTGGCGAAAGCGATCACATCGCGAATAAATTCGGCTTTGTATTCGAGGGGTTCCTGCCCGACCTCAGCGGAGGCGGCATCGTCCTCGCCGGGTCACAGCACGACATCATCTTTCACAACGTCGTATCAGACAACCGGGGCAACACGCTTTTTTCAGGCGGAATCGTTCTCATCACCAATACGTTACCAAACCCGGACGGGTCATTCGATGCATCGAAAGACAACCTTGTGGCATTGAACAGACTGAGCGCCAATGAACCAAGCGACATCGTGACCGATGCAACGAGCACGCCTAACGTCTTCGTCCGCAACCGGTGCGACACGTCAGTACCCGACGGGCTGTGTGGTTTCTAGCGCCCCTGCACCGAGCACATCCCAGATGAGCATCATGAGCCGTTGTGCGTAAAAGAGCTGCGAAGGTAGGTCGCGCTTCGGGTGCTAGGGGGCCAAGAGTTCTTCGCAAGATCTTGTTCAACTTGACGCCATTTCCATTGCGGGCCTTCATCGATTGCTTCGTGCCAGCCTGGCCTTCGGCGGCAAGCGAATCCATTGCGAGGCCTATGGATAGACCCGGCTCACTGAGCAGTTACAGTTAACGACTCAGAAAATTGACCGTTGCTATCCCATCCTTTCACGGTGATATGGTGCATTCCTCGTGAAGGAATAAAAGTGACGTCTATCGATTTCGTGGGATTGCGGAAGGTGAGCACACCATCCACATAGACTTGTAGCGTGTTGAACTTCAGATTTGTAGACGCGCTCGCTACAATGTGTACTTGACCGGCGACTGTTGCGCCATCCGCCGGCGAGCAAATTGTCACCGTGCGATTCGTGGCATTAATGCACGAAATCAATGTTCTAGTGTTGCTGAACGGGCCTAAATCATCCCAGGCTTTTACCGTGACACGGTGCGGGCCGCCGCTCAGTTGCAGATTCTTGCTCAAAAGATCTTCAAGTGTTTGGAACTTCAAGGTGCCATCAATATAGATCTGGATAGCATTGATCGGACGACCATCCAGTGGACTCGATACGAAATGAAAGTTCCCGGTCGGGCTGCCCGATGCGCATGACGTTATTGAACGCAACCCGGAAGCAGCGCTACAGGAAAGTACACTCGGAGTGATATTGAGCCAGAGATTGATAGGGGTGCCCGGTCGACTCATAAGCAGATCGGCACGCCCGTCTTTGTCGAAATCACCCCAAATCATGTCGAAAACTGGAACATCGATTGGAAAGGTCTGGACGGTTTTGTAAGTTCCATCGGATTGGCCTTTATAGAAACGCAAAAAGCGACTGAAATTAGGGCTTATGTTTTCAATTGCGACAATCACGTCTTTAATTCCGTCACCATCGAAATCGGCTACTGTACCCGCATCGACATGCTCTCCCGAATTGGTTGAAGGGGAATAGTTGGTATGGACCGCTGTCTTCAACGCAAAGGTGCCATCTCCACGGCCAGAAAAAATCTCAACAGTGTTTTGACCGATGGTAAAAAAGTCAGTCTTACCATCCTGGTTTTCATCCACAAAACGGGGAAATGAGCTGGGGAACTCTCCCTCTAGGTCCTTGTGAAAAGTGAAGTGGCCTGTGCCGTCTCCTTTGCCGACTATGACCGTACTCACAAAGGAAGAGGGATTCACACAATCGCCAGTGATGAAGATGTCTGGGATTTTGTCCCCCGTGAAGTCAGCGGCTTTCGCGTCGCTATCAATGTTGCAGGGACTGCCATCGTTTGCTGTGAAATTAACCTTGTCGTTTAAAACCTCGCCTGCTATGCCGCCGTGTCCGTCCCCCAGATAAACAATTACCTGATTTGTGGTGGTGTTCGAAGATCCCGCAGCAATACCGACGGCTACATCGGGATTTCCATCGTGGTTAAAATCCGCGGCCACGACCCAGGAGCATGGAACCGTAATGGCTTGCGACTGCGTGACCGTGCCATCCCCATTGCCCTCAAGGATTAATACATTTTCGCTAATGCTACATCCAGCTAGGTCGATTTTGTTGTCGCGATTGAAGTCGAGGAAGGCGACACGGTTAAAATGAAGTTGGAATAAAGAACCTCCGCCATTCGTGCCTTTCCTGGAGTTGATTTCAATGGCAGTGAAATCTATCTGCTCGTAGTCGAGCAGATCGGGGAAACCGTCGCCATTAAAATCCGCACGGTCGGTTCGTCCGAATGAACCGCCAAAATCCTGCTTTGACCATTGCAGTTGCGCTTGAGTAAATGATGTGAACAGAGTGCTGGTAAGCAGTAAGAGAAGAAATAGGGAGCGCATCGCAGTACTCCTGGCTCCTGAGTTTGTAAACGTCGACTTAGAGTAAGCCTGGATGTGTTTGGTTGCTACTGCGAACGCTTCTAGCAGCCGAATACGTGGAAATACTTACAGTCCTAGGAGATAACCAGGGCATACGCTACTTTGCACTCTTCACCGTGAATTGGGTCGATAACCAACGTAAGAGCACCCAGCCGCGACGCTGATTTCCGAGAGAATTCGAGTTTTACCTTCGGCCCGTTAAATTGTCACGCGCGATGGTGCTTATCAAACTCCGATGATTCCTGTCCTAGAGCAGTGCCCTCCATGCTTGCATCAATCGAGGGTGTGACCTGTGTATTTGACATACATAGAATCACGATGTATAAGGCTTCTACGTATGGACATGAGCAAGGACCTGGTTGCTGCTTCCGCCACGCCGCTCGTGCTCGCCATCCTTGCCGGAGGCGACAGTTACGGCTACGCCATCATTAAGCGGGTGACCGAGTTATCTGGTGGGCATTTGCAGTGGACTGACGGCATGCTGTATCCCGTTCTGCACCGGCTTGAGCGCCAGGGTTATGTCGCGGCGAAGTGGTCCGCATCCGAGAACGGCCGCAGGCGCAGGTACTACCGGATCACCAGAGAAGGCCGGGCTCAGCTCGCAGCCCAGCGGCGGCAGTGGCAGGTGGTGGACGGTACTCTGCGGGGTATCTGGATGAAGGAGTGCCCGGCATGACGACCTTCGCCGATCAAGCGCTCGAAGAGCAAATCGCGCAATGGCGCGCGTACCTACGCCGCCGGCAGGGTCTTCACGGTCCCGACGTGGAGGAGCTCGAGGGACATCTGCGCGATCAGCTGGCGGCGCTCACCGAGGCCGGTCTGACAGGGGATGAAGCATTCCTGGTTGCGGTCAAGCGCATGGGCAATCTCGATGCGCTGTCGCGCGAGTTCGCATCCGAGCATTCCGAACGACTGTGGAAGCAATTGGTGATGGCCCCCGACGCTGATGACCCGGCGAACACGTCACACTCCGAGATTCTGGTCGTCCTGGGTCTTGCAGCCGCCGCAGCGTTGGCGGTCAAGGTGCCGGCACTGTTCGGTATTCCGCTCAACCCTGATGACGACGTGCCGCGGTTCTACGTCCGGAACGCCAGCCTGTTCGTCTTCCCGCTGCTTACCTTCTACTTCGTGTGGAAGCGTGGGTTGAAGTTCCTCGGCGCTCTCTGGCTCGCGCTGCCGTTTGCGGCCGGGGCAGTGTTCGCCAACATCTACCCCTTCCACACCCGAGGCGACACTGAGTTTC
>Ga0207703_10001970_pt1 | contig 18125 bp, 16 predicted proteins | sample KBSSwiS12_FD_184304 | JGI IMG/M metagenome (GOLD analysis project Ga0207703, IMG submission 184304) | Switchgrass rhizosphere microbial communities from Kellogg Biological Station, Michigan, USA - KBS Switchgrass S1-2 (SPAdes) (version 2) | ecosystem: Host-associated > Plants > Roots >...
CGCTGTCCTGGCACCTAGCATCGCAACGGCGCAGACCGCGAAGATCCGCCGAATCGGCGTCTTGGACCCTGGCGTGCCGGATGCGCCCGAGTGGCTTTGGAAGGAAGCCGCGCCGTTGCGAGAGCTTGGGTGGCTGGAAGGGAAGAACTTGCAGGTTGAGCGTCGCTATGATTATGGTCGGCGCGGTGCACAGCAGGCTCTTGCCGACGAACTTGTCCGCGCAAAGGTCGAGCTCATCGTCGCTGGCGATTTGGCCATTGCGCTCGCCGCGAAGCGCGCCACGAGGACCATTCCAATCGTCATCTGCGGCGCCGGCGATTTCGACTTGAGCGGCTTGGTGGACAGTCCTGCTCGACCGGGCGCTAACGTGACCGGCATAGCTTTCGCGACCGCGGAATTGACCGCGAAAGGCTTGTCTCTGCTGAAGCAAGCGCTCCCACGACTCGAGCGCGTCGGCTACGTTGTGGGCACGTTCCGGGGTGCGAATCGGATCCAGTTGGAGAGCCTCTCCCGATCGCTCAACTTGGCCCCGATGATGATCGAGATTGACGGAAGAGGCGATCTAGGCTCGGTCTTCGAACAACTCCGGGAGTGGCGTGCTCAAGCCTTGGTGTTGAGGGAGAACATCTGGCAACGCCGAGTTGAGATAGTCGATGGGGCGATGAAGCACGGCTTGCCAACCTTGGCTACCGATTCAGGCTGGGTAAGAGAAGTAGGCGCCCTGATGGCGTACAGCTCCACGTGGACCGAGATTTTTCGCCTGCGCGCAAAGTTCATCGATCGAATCCTTCGCGGCGCGAACCCCGCCGACCTTCCTGTTGAACAACCTACACTTTTCGAGTTGGTGATCAATCTCAAGACCGCGCGAGCCCTTGGCCTCACCATCCCGAAGCAGCTGCTGTTTCAGGCCAACGAAGTGGTTGAGTGAGGCACGCTACGGCAGAGAGTTCGAATCAGTGAATCACGGCGGTTGGCCGACAGCGTGAGTTCGCTGCGAAGTTAGAAGCCGACCTGAAGTTCTCCTGCAGACTGACTGCAGTCGTTCGGCTGTTCGGCCCTGAACGACAGCTTCCCGCAAGACCCGACATTGAGTGTGCGCGCAGGCGACAGATCGGCTAGTGGCTGCTTGCAGCCACATTGAAGGGGCGCTACCGACCCGAAGCGGAACTAGCTTGCCGCGGTTTGGCCGGCCGAAATCAGACGTTCGTTCTATCCCTTGAAAGGAGTGTCAGCCGCACGAAAGCGCGGCTTGCGGGAGGACGTCCGCTGGGTGAGAGGGTCGCCGCCACGATGCGGGCGCGCCGCGGCGATCTCGCGCACCTGACAACAGTCGCACGCATTTCTCAGCCCGATCCAAAGTGGTCGGCGTCCATGATCGCGGTGGCGAACGCGTCGGGCGCCTCCTGCGGCAGGTTGTGGCCGATACCGCCGATGAGATTGCGGTGCGTGTACTTGCCCGTGAACCTCTTGGCGTAGGTACTCGGGTCCGGGTGCGGCGCGCCGTTGCTGTCGCCCTCGAGCGTGATGCTGGGCACCGTGATGAGCGGCAACTGGGCGATCCGAGCCTCCAGCGCGTCGTATTTCGTTTCGCCTTCAACAAGCCCTAGGCGCCAGCGATAGTTGTGGATCACGATGTCGACGTGATCCGAGTTGTCAAAGGCCGCCGCGGAGCGATTGAACGTAGCGTCGTCGAACTTCCAGCGTGGCGAAGCAACTTGCCAGATAAGCTTGGCAAAATCGTGCGTGTATTTGGCGTAACCCGCCCGGCCGCGCTCTGTGGCGAAGTAATACTGGTACCACCACTCCAGTTCGTTCTTCGGCGGCAGCGGAATGCGATTCATCTCCGGCGTGCCGATGAGATAGCCGCTCACCGACACCATTGCCGTACATCGCTCGGGCCAGAGCGCCGCCACGATATTGACGGTTCTCGCGCCCCAGTCGCAGCCGCCAAGGACGGCTTTCTCGATCTTCAGTGCGTCCATCAAAGCGATGACGTCGAGCGCGACGGCGGCTTGCTGGGCATTGCGGGGCGTATCGCTCGATAGAAACCGCGTCGAGCCATAGCCTCGCAAATATGGAACGATCACACGGTAGCCCGCCTTCGCGAGCTGCGGCGCCACGTCCACGTAGGTGTGAATGCCATACGGCCAGCCGTGCAAGAGGATGACGGGCTTGCCGCTTGCGGGGCCTGCTTCGGCATAGCCGACGTTCAACACACCGGCGTTGATCTCCTTCAGCGTGCCAAACGAGCTCTCGCCCGCCGCCCGCGCTCTGCCGAGTTGCGCCCCGGCGATGAGAGCGGCCGAGGCGCCGATCAAACGGCGCCGGCTTTGGCTGATGCTTCCGGCCATGATGTTTCCCTTCCACGCATTCCGAGGAGCACTCTCCCAGTCCGCAAACCCATCCGGTCCGGGTCTCACATGCCAGCCATGTAGACGTTCAGTCCACTGATCAGTGCGCCTGCCGCGATCAGCAGGAATCCGACCACTAGCAGCCCGATATGGATCCGCTGGCACTCCTTAACGTGAGGGCCGGCCGCGCTCGTCACGCTGAGGGGCGTCTTGTTTACGAGGTGGTCGACAAGTTGCAAGCGGTATTCCTCGCTGGCAGCGATCGCCCTGACGAGCGCGTCCAGGATTTGCTTGACCCGGATCGCCAGGATGATTGAGCCGACGGCCATCAGCACCGGCGCCAGCGTCTTCAGGAAAAAGAGCATGTGCCTCCCTTTGTCGTCCGAGCTCAGAGCGGACCGCGGCATCGCTCATTGCGCCCAGGACTTGAAGTCGCGAGGGACGAGCTGGCTAGCCGCAGGACAGTCGCGGTGTCCATAGCTGCAGTCGAGTCAGCGCTCTGCCAGTCCCGCAACCATCCCGTCCAGGTCCATTTCCGCGTCCCGCGTCTGGAACCCGCGCTTCATCGCCGCGCCTATCCGACGTTGCGTTTCGGGGTCACGAGCCGCTTCTAGGAAGAGCTCCGAGTCGCGGCGGAAGTCCGCGGCCGCTGCAAGTGTGACTTCATCGACGCGAGCCTTGACCATCGCCAGCCCGCCGGCCGGAAAGGCAGCGATGCGCTGCGCGAGAGCGTCGACGAAACCGTCAAGGGACTTTGCGGGCAGCGCACGATTGATCCAGCCATAGCGCTCGGCCAGCTCCGCGTCGTAGTCCTGTGCGGCGAGCATCACCTCGAGCGCCCTGCCGCGGCCGATGAGACGTGAAAGATGCTGGATGCCGCCGCCACCGGGAATCAGCCCGAACCCGGTTTCCGGCTGGCCGAAGATGGCCGACTCCAGCGCGGCGAAACGCATGTCGCACGCGAGCACGAATTCGCTGCCGACGCCGCGCACGCGGCCCTCGATTTGAGCAATGGTGACGAGGCGGCTCGCGCTCAGGTGACGGAACAGGAGCGCGAGCGACCCTTCACCGGTGAGCTGCGCCGAGAGTTCCCTGTATTCCGCGATGCGGGTCACGTCGACGTGAGCGATGAAGTACGCCGGGTCCGCGCTCTTGAACACCAACACCTTCACAGCCGGGTCGGCGTCGGCCTGCTGGATGAGCGAGATCAGGTCGCGCACGAGTTCGGGCCCGAGCAAGTTCATCGGCGGCGCCTCGATCGAAACAAACAAGACTGCGCCTCCCTGCCGGACTTTCAGCATCTCGAGCTTCATCATCGTGCCCTCCAGGCAAGTTAATGAGCGCCATCGATCGTCTGTTCCTCGAGAGCATTCATCGGGCGTGTCGCAACGCATCGACGGCCTCGGCCGTGCTCACGATGGCGCTTGCATAGTTCGGAAGGTTGACCCCGAGAGCGGCATGCATGTGCTCGTCCGAATAGCTCGCGGTGGCGTCCTTCAACACCGTGACCTCGTAGCCAAGCTCCGCGGCAAAGCGCACGGTCGCCTCGACGCAGGTGTGCGCGATGAGACCGATCACGATGAGATGGCGGATGCCGTGGCGCTTGAGCAGCACGTCGAGATCGGTGTTGGCAAACCCGCTGGAGCACCAGTGCTCCTGGGCGACGATCTCGCCCGGCCGCGGAGCGAACTCAGTGCGGATTTCACCGCCCCAGGTCCCGTGCTCGAACACCTTGCTGTCGCGGGCTGCCTTCTGTACCGGCGCAATGTGCTGCCACGCCTCGTAGTCGCCCGGCCGATAGCGGCGATGCAGCGAGTAGAACACTCGCAGCTCCGCTTCTCGCGCCGCGTTCAGGGCGTGCAGCATGTTGGGCACGCAGCCGACCGCTTCCGCAACGGATTTCAGGCGTTGCCAGAGCTTGCCGCCGTCCGAAATGAAATCGTTGTACGGATCGATCACCAGAAGGGCCGTGCTGCTCTTGTCGAAACGCATCTGCATCTCCCTACCTGGCAGGTGTAATGAGCGGCTTTCCTTTTTCGACGACGTACGTCGCGAGCTCCGCGCCGCGGCCGCTGCCGATGTTTGTCGCTGAATGAATCGCTCCGTACGGAATGAACAGGACGTCCCCTGCCTTGAGCGTTATCGGGGGCTTTCCGTCGATCTCGTACACCAGCGTGCCTTCGAGGACGTAGATGATCTCTTCGCCCGGATGCAAGTGCCTGGCGGCGGTCGTTCCCGGCGCAATCTCGACGATCGCCTGGACAACCTCGCGTCCAGGAACGCTCAGATCATTGCGCTGCAGATCGATGCGCCTGACATTCGACGCCTGCGGCAGAGCAAGACCGGCCGTCGCGGTCAAGGCTGCTGCCGCGAACATTCGAGTCGTCGGCATGTTCACTGCTCTGTCCGGCGTGGTTTGAACGCGGCGCGCAACTCCGCAGCGAAGAGTTCCGGCTGCTCCCAGGCCGCGAAGTGACCGCCCTTGTCGACTTCATGGAAGTAGCTCAGGTTGCGATAGGCGCGTCTGGCCCATGACTCCGGGGCCCGATAGACGTCCTCCGGGAAGACGGTGATCGCCACCGGCAAGGAGATCTCGGAGGTCTTCTGCGGCACTGCGGCAATGACGCTGCCACGCGATCCGTTTTCCCAATACAGGCGACCGGCCGATGCCCCCGTGTTCGTCAGCCAGTACAGCGTGATGTTGTCGAGGACGTCGTCCCTCGTCGGCGACTGCTTCGGGTCGTTGCCGTAGCGCCATTGCGCGAAGCCCGGATGCACGAGGATCCATGCCGCAAGCGCCGCCGGCGAATCTGCCTCGCCGTAGCCGACCGTCTGCGGGCGCGCAGTCAGCATCGTGAAGTAGGCGGCGTTGCCCGCCATCGCGTTTTTCCTGAGCGCGTCGAGCACCGCGCTCTCCTTGTCGGAGAGTCCCGCCGGCGTCGGGCCGCCGCCCAGGGCCGCGGTGACCTCGGGCGGCAGCGTTGCCGGCAGGTTGATGTGGATGCCGAGCAACCCCGGTGCGCCTTGGCGTGCCATCGCACTGGAGATCGGGCTCCCCCAGTCGCCACCCTGCGCGACATACCTGGTGTAGCCGAGGCGCTTCATCAATTCCGCCCAGGCCCGAGCAACGCGGTCGGGGTCCCAGCCGGTTCCGGTCGGAGCGCCCGAGAAGCCGTAGCCCGGAACGGAGGGAACGACGACGTCGAAAGCGTCGTCCGGCTGACCGCCGTGCGCGGTCGGATTGGTGAGTGGATCGATGATCTTGAGCTGCTCGATGATGGACCCGGGCCAGCCGTGGGTGACGATCACCGGCAGCGCGTTGCTGTGACGAGAGCGAACGTGGATGAAATGGATATCCACTCCGTCAATGGTCGTGACGAACTGCGGCAGTGTGTTCAGCCTCCTCTCTACGTTACGCCAGTCGTAGCCGGTGCCCCAATAACGGACGAGCTGCTGCAGCTCGGCGAGCTGGATGCCCTGCGAGCGATCAGTGACGGTTTCTCTGTCGGGCCAGCGCGTGGCGTTGATGCGCCGGCGCAGGTCGTCGAGCGCGGCCTCGGGGATTTGCACTTTGAACGGGCGTATCGAGAGGTCTTCGGCCGTCGCGTGGTTTGACGACAAGAGTCCGCAAAGCCCGAAGGCGAACGTGACGGTGGCGCTGACGACAAGGCGAAGCTTGCTCACGGGCGCTCCTTAGGTCTGTAGATGGGAGTGGCCTCTTCCCCCAGTTCTGACGGTGAAGACCTACAGTTGCGATGCATTCGGGGATCCATCCCTAGGGATGGCCGCTTGGCGGCGTTCGATCCGCCCACTCAAAGGGGGCATCGCGGTGACGAAGGTACCTCCAAGCGAGGCAATGCGCAAGCGTCCTGAGGAACTGCTCAGCAGCGTGCGGATCGAGCCGAGTTGGATCGTGCGCAGGGCGACGAGGCTGAAGCGTTCGAGCAGATCCGACCGACTTGCAGGTAGCGCGTCATCCACGCCCCGCGTGCCAGGCTCCCAGACGGGTGCCATTGCCACCAAAGCCCTATTGCTCGCCTCCGTGTTGCTGACAGCGTGCGGGACGCTTCCCGCCGACGTCGAGCGCGCGCCATCTACCTCGCTCGGCCCGGCAGCGACGAGCCCGCTCGCGCAACTGGCCGAGAACTCGATCGCCGAGCCCGGCTTGACCGGCTTCCGCCTGCTGCCGCTCGGCCCCTACGCGCTCGGAGCCAGGATCGAGCTCGCGCGTCGCGCGCACGAGTCGATCGATGCGCAGTACTACCTGATCGCCAATGACCGCACGGGGCGCTTCTTCATGCGGACCCTGCGCGACGCGGCGCTGCGGGGCGTTCGCGTCCGGCTGCTCATCGACGACTTGTACACGGCGGGTTCGGACGAGATGTTCACGGGCCTGGCCGCGTTTCCGAACGTCGAAGTGCGCCTCTTCAACCCCTTCTGCTGCGGCCGCGAATCGATCCCGGGCAAGTACATCGCATCGCTTGGCGACTTCACGCGGCTGAACCACCGGATGCACAACAAGCTCTTCGTGGTCGACGGTGCGCTCGCCGTGATGGGCGGTCGCAACATTGCCGACGAATACTTCACCCGCAGCGCGACGAACAACTTCGTCGACATGGACGTGCTCGCCGTAGGCGCCGCGCTGGCGAGGCTGCAGTCGATCTTCGACATGTACTGGAACAGCCCGCAGGCGTATCCCATCAAGACGATCGTCCACACGTCCGCGGACACGGAGAGCCAGCGGCGCGCGTTCGACGTGCTCGTCGACGAGGGCGACCAGATGACGACGATCACGCCTCCCGCGGTCGACATCCTCGGCTACGGCCCGATCACCGAAGATCTCGAGAGCGGCCGCCTCGGTCTCGTCTGGGGCCGCGCGATCGCCTTCGCCGACCCGCCCGCAAAGGTGATGGCGGCATCGAGCGAAGAGGCGACCGCGATGAGCGTGCAGATGGACATCATGGCGCGCGTGAACGCAGCGAAGACGGACGTGATCGTGTCGTCGCCCTACTTCATTCCCGGTGAACGTGGGGTGCGAGAGCTCGCCGAGCTCGCGAACAGGAACGTGCGCATCATGGTGCTGACGAACTCGCTCGCGGCGACCGACGAGCCGCTGGTCCACATCGGCTATGCGCGCTATCGCCCGGCGCTGCTTCGCAGCGGCGTCGAGCTGTACGAGCTGAGCCCGGGCCGCTCGAAGGCGAACGAGCGACTCGGCCTGCCCGGCCAGTCGCTTGGCCGCCTCCACGCCAAGGCCGCCGTCATGGACCAGACGACCGTCTACATCGGCTCGATGAACCTCGATCCGCGCTCGGACAGCACGAACACCGAGCTCGGGCTCGTCGCCGAATGCCCTGAGCTCGCGCGCGAAGTGGCGCGGGCGCTGCGGGTCAGCGGGCAGATGAGCGCGTACCGGGTGCGCATCGCGAGCGACCCCGCTGGGCTCGAATGGGTCGTTCCCGGCGACGAGCAGGGCGTCAGCTTCACCGTCGAACCCGAATCGGGCGCGTGGCTGCGCTTCAAGAACAAGCTGCTGTCTCCGTTCGTTCCCGAGCATCTGCTCTGACGAGGTCCAAGTCGCCGCTCCCCACGAGCCGCTCTCTTGCCGAAAGGAAGCCGACATGCCTACCCGCCGTTCGCTGCTCGCCGCCGCCGCTGCCGGAGCGTGGGTCACCGTCACCCACAACACGGCCTCGGCCGCGAACAAGATGGGTCTGTCGGAACGCACGCCGGCTCCGGCCCTTCTTCCCGAGGGGGCCATGCCATCGCTCGACGGCGCGATCGCCTGGCTGAACTCGAATCCGCTCACGGCGGCCGAGCTGAAGGGCAAGGTCGTGCTCGTCGAGTTCTGGACCTACACGTGCATCAACTGGCAGCGGACGCTCCCCTACGTCAGTGCGTGGGCCGAGAAGTACGGCAGCAAAGGGCTGGTCGTGATCGGGGTGCACACGCCGGAGTTCAGCTTCGAGCACGACCTCGAGAACGTGCGCAGAGCGACGGCGGCGCTGAAGGTCATGTATCCCGTCGCGGTCGACAGCGACGGCGCGATCTGGCGCTCGTTCGCCAACCAGTACTGGCCCGCGCTCTACTTCGTCGACGCGCGCGGCACGATCCGGCACCACCACTTCGGCGAGGGCCGCTACGACGAGTCCGAACGCGTGATCCAACAGCTGCTGACCGAGGCCGGCGTGCGCGACGTCGGCGCTGAGCTCGTCCACGTCGAGGGCGTCGGCAGCCAGGCCGCAGGCGACTGGGCGAACCTGCGGTCCGAGGAAACGTACGTTGGCGCCAAGCGGGCCGAGAACTTCGCTTCCGCGGGTGGCCTCGCGCTTAACCGCCCAACACGCTACGCGCTACCCCAGCGGCTCGGCCTCAACACGTGGGCGCTTGGCGGAGTGTGGAAGGTCGAGAGTGAGGCTGCGCGGCTGCAGGAGGCAGGCGGCCGCATTGCGTTCCGCTTCCATGCTCGCGATCTCCACCTCGTGATGGGTCCCGTTCAAGGCAAGCCGTTGCCGTTTCGCGTGCTGCTCGACGGGAAGCCTCCGGCGAACGCCCACGGCACCGACATCGATGCCGACGGCCAGGGAGTGCTCGTGGAGCCACGGATGTACCAGCTGATCCGTCAGACATCGCCCGTTGTCGACCGCCGCTTTGAGATCGGATTCCTCGAACCGGGCGCGGCGGTGTACTCGTTCACCTTCGGCTAGGCGCTTGAGGCCGCGCCAATACGCGCGAACTAGCAGCGGTGAACGTCGGCTAAGCTGACGTTGGCGAGTGACTGAAAGTGGCCGGGTCCGGACAATTGCAAGCGGCGACCTTGGTTCACGAACCGAACGGCAGATCCGCGGCATCAGGGCCGGCTAACTGTCGGAGAGTTGGCTCGCGTGCCTTTTATCCCGCCGGCGTTACGTCGTCTCGGCGCTCGACAATGGCGCCACCGAAACGTCTACCGAATTACCTCGTCGGCGCGAAGCAGCAGCGACTGTGGAATGGTCAGGCCCAACGCCCGGGCGGTCTTTGCATTGATGACCAGCTCGAATTTCGTCGGTTGCCCGAACGGCAGGTCTGCAGGCTTGGTTCCCTTGAGGATCTTGTCGACGTAAGCGGCCGCGCGGCGCATGAGATCGATAGCACTCACTCCATAGCCCATCAGGCCGCCCATCTCGGCCCACTCGCGATCATCGGATATCGACGGCAAGCGCTCCCGCGCGACGAAGTCGATGATGCGGCGATTGTTCGCGTGGATGACATTGGTGCCCTCGACGATGAGCGCCTCCGCGCGAGCGCCGGTTATGACCGCGAAGGCATCCTCGAACTGCTCGTCCTTGTCGACGCCCACCGGGATGATCGCGACGCCCAGCGCGCGAGCGGCGTCTTTCGTTGCACCAAGCCTTAACTGCACACCCGGCGTCACCTTACCGTCGACGTACTTCGCGTCCATCACTGCGATCCGCGCGAGCTCGGGGATGGCCTCCTTGAGCAGTTGCACCCGCTTGCCGTGGATCTCTGGGCCGGCGCTGCCGGTCTGTCCAGTCATGTTGCCGCCTGGCCGCGCAAGGCTGTCCACGAGTCCGACTTCTCGGGGATCGTCAACCAGGGCCACGATCGGGATCGTGTCGGTCGCGCGCTGCGCGTCCCGGGCCCCTACGCCCATCACTACTATCACATCCACCGGGAGTCTGACGAGATCCTGCATCAGCGCGGTCATGCGTTCCTGTCGCCCCTCCGCGGAACGGCGCTCGATGATGATGGTGCGGCCGTCGATGTAGCCGAACTCACGCAGGCCATGCACGAACGCCCTGGCATAGGTGTCGACGGGGTCCGGCCCAACTATTTCGGCAAGGGGACCTGTGTTGTAAACGAGCGCGACCCGTGGTACAGCGCCCTTTCTCTGCGCCACGACGCGCGGAGGCACAGCTAGTGTCCCGATCAGCGAAGCGCTGCGGACCAGAGTCCGACGACTGATCACTCGATCACCTAACCGCAATAGGAGTGTCCGGGGAATCGCGAGGCGCCGTCGCGTCGCTTTGCCTCCTGAACTACTCGGCGCGGAGCTGAATCTTCCTCCAAGACTGACTCATATGGAACTGTGTTCGGATCCATAGTCGAGCTAGCCGCCGAGGCCGAGAGTCAGGTGCCGGCGCGTTGTAGCTACTACGAGGCGCCCAAGCGTCGACCCGGAGCAGAGGCTCGTGGACGGCCACTTCTGGCCGGGAGGGCTCATTAGTTTGCGCTCAACGCTGAGAGGACGAAATGAAGGCGAGCATGCGCATCGTCCGCGGCATCGTCTTGTTGTGCGAATTGGTGCTGGCGCAAGCGCGTGGAGTGCAGTAGTGTGGGCGCCGTGCAGCCAAGGCCGCAGGTTGCTGTTCCACCGATCCCGCGGCCACCATGGGAGACAGCCATCAAGTCCAGCAGCGGGACGGCCCACATTCGCCAGATCGTCAGTCCCGAAGAGTGGCAGCTGCGAACGGACCTCGCCGCCTGCTACCGATTGGTTGCGCTGTACGGCTGGAGCGACCTCGTCTTCACCCACATCAGCGCACGCGTGCCTGGTCCGGAGCACCACTTTCTGATCAACCCCTACGGCCTGATGTTCGACGAGATCACGGCGTCGAGTCTGGTGAAGGTCGATCAGCAATGCAACAAGGTCATCGACTCGCCGTACCCGGTGAATCCGGCCGGCTTCGTGATTCATAGCGCGGTGCACGCGGCACGCGAAGACGTGCAGTGCGTGCTCCACACCCACACCCGCGCCGGCATCGCCGTCAGCGCCCAGAAGGCTGGCGTGCTGCCGATCAGCCAGCAGTCGACGCTCTTGCTGGCTTCGCTCGCCTACCACGACTACGAGGGCATCGCCTTTCGCGATGAGGAAAAGCCGCGGCTGCAGGCTGACTTGGGCAACGCCGACTACTTGATGCTCCGCAACCACGGCCTGCTGACCGTGGGGGTGACGATCGCCGACGCCTTCTTGAAGATGTACATCTTCGAGACCACCTGCCAGATTCAGATCTCCGCGCAAGCCGGCGGCGTCGAACTGACGGAAGTGGCGCCGGGCATCATCGAGAACGTCCGCCAGGCGGTGCGGGTGCAGACCGTCGGCCATGCCAGCAGCGGCCAGCTCGTCTGGCCTTCGCTCATCCGCAGGCTCGAGCGCGTCGATCCGAGCTACAAGCACTAGCGCAGCTTAGGAGCGACGTTCGACCCGTGCGTCGGTGTCCCGGCGCCGACCACTCCCTTCGGGCGACAGCTCGATTCGACAATCAGCGCATCCCAAAGCGCTTCCATTCCGTCTGCGGCTTGAGAAGGCTACCGGGGTGCCGCTGGCGGAGCTTGCTCGCCATGCCCAGAGTTGGCCCGAATCCTGAACGCGATGTAGTCGAACAAGTTCATCCCGTCGAAGACCGGATCTCGCGCCTCACGCATCATCCAAAACGTGTTTGCGAGACCGTAATAAATGATCGACGCCGTCGTGCGGATCTCGATCTTCTCGTGACCGCCCAAGATAGTTGTGATCTCTTCCGACTGCTCGTCGATCTCTTCGCTTCGGACGCGTCCGGTAGCGAAGCCCACCGCCTTCATGCCGATCAGCACGGGGGCTCCGCTCATCCCCGCCGGGATCGGGCAATTGAGCTCGATGCGAGGCATGACGGCAGCTGCGTGGCCTTTGAGGATTCGCATCTCGATGCCCTTGCCGAGAACCTGATGACTCGGGAAGCCAACGACAGTGAGATCTTCGCCAGGCTTGACCTGCATGTCGGAGGTTTTGAAGAACTTCGTCTTGGGCAGATTGACGCTGAAGATGATCGGAAACAGGTACTCGCGAGCATCTGGAAAGACGGCATCCGCCATACACGTAGCTTAGCGCTCGTGCGGAGGTAAGGAGTTCGAATCCGGCGCCGGACTAGAACCGTCCGCACATGGTGACTTCCTCGGTGATCCGAGCATGAATGCCCCGGAGAGCAAGGAACGATGCTTGGTTAACAGACCCCGGCTCCTTCGAAGCCTCTCCCCAAACGTCCGCTAGCGGCCTCGTTGTTGTTTCGGTCGCTCGATGACCGCTTGTCGATCGACAGCGGTCGCCTGTAAGCCAAGGCTGAACTTCCGCAACCGCTGGCGGATTCAACCGGTCAACGCAACGGTGTGGCTGAACATCTCAGCCGGCGTCCTGTAGCCAAGTGTCTTCCTCGGCCTCTCGTTCAGTTGTCTCGCTACGGCGTTGAGCTTGGCCTGTGAGTAGCTCGAGATGTCGATGCCCTTGGGCAGGTACTGCCTGAGCAGGCCGTTCGTGTTCTCGTTGCTGCCTCGCTGCCAAGGGCTTCGCGGATCACAGAAGTAGACCTGAACGTCGGTGGCCAGCGTGAACCGCTCGTGATCTGCCATCTCCTTGCCCCGATCCCAAGTGAGTGACTTGTACAGCTCCTGCGGGAGCTTGCGCGCGGTCCTGATCAACGCGTCAACAACCGTCTCCGTGTCTTTGTTCGCCACCTTGGCGAGCATGACGTAGCGAGTCTGGCGCTCGACCAGCGTGGCGATCTGGCTGTTGTGAGCGCCGAACATCAGATCGCCTTCCCAGTGGCCAGGCACAGCGCGATCTTCGGCAGACGCAGGGCGTTCGCTGATCGACACGGCACCGACGATCTGCCCATGGATCTCCGTCTTCTGCGTGTGATGTCGCGACCGGCGCATGGCGCGCGTGCGTCTCAGGTGCTGAAGGAGCTCCTTCTTCAGAGCGCCACGCGCCTGGATGAAGAGGGTGCGATAGATGGTCTCGTGCGACACGCGTTGGGTCTCGTCGTGCGGATAGGTATGTTTGAGCCATCCGGCGATCTGTTCAGGTGACCACAGCAGCCGGAGCTTGGCAGTCACGATCCGCGCCAAGTCTCTGTTCCTGGCTAGTTTGCAGTACTTGGGACGCAGCGCGCGATCCCAGGCGGCGTGGTCTGCGTCGGCGGCTCGATACTGCGCGTGACCACCATTGCGTCTGATCTCGCGGCTGACCGTGGATGGCGCGCGTCCGAGACGTGCAGCTGTTGAACGAATCGAGCAGCCTTCGGCCACCGAGCGTGAGATCTCCTCACGCTCAGCTGGTGTCAGCGCGATCGGCGAACGCCTGCGTTGCGGTGGTCGAAAGCCACCGGTCCGCTCAAAGATGCCTCTAACCGAGCCATGGGCGCGATCGAACAGATGAGCAATCTGGTGCAACGTCCAGCCTTGCTTCCAACGCTCCCACATCACGGCCTTCTGGGCGTCGCTGTAGTACGTGCGTGTGCGGTACTTCATCTGCAACACTCCTGCTGCTTACGCAGCGATCAGTGTGTTGCATCGACCAGTTGAATCCGCCCTGCAAAGCGGCCATACGCGCCTTAGGACCGACTCTGGGAATTCGTTTAGCGCCGTGGCTTAGACATGGCTGCGCGGCCTGCTTGGTCGACTGCCAACTCGCAAATCGCCGGGTGGGTGGCAAGCGACTCAGCCAACGAGGGCTCTGACTGCCACCGGCAGCGCCACCGACCGTTCTTGCCGATAGTTCACCCACACCGTCTTCGCCCCACCGGTCGCATACAGCACCCCCGGCTCGTCCGTCCGCTCGAGCGTCACATACGCCTCGAAGCTGCTCTTCCCCGGATTCGCGACGTAGTGCTTCGCGAGCACGTCGCCCGGGTACTTGAGCTGCTTGAGGAAGTTGCAGAAGGTGTTGACGATGACCGGCCCCTCGCCCGCCGCGTCGGGCGCGCCGCCGACCGAGTGCAGCCACTCGATGCGCACGATCTCGAGGTAGCGGAAGTAGATCGTGTTGTTGACATGGCCCATCGCGTCCATGTCGCCCCAGCGGATCGGGATGACCATCTCGAGCGTCAGCTTCTTCTTCTCGGGCAGCTCGAATCGCATCGCTCGGCTCGCTCGCTCAGGGCCGAACGTCCAGATCGCGGCACAGGCGCTCGACGAGTGCCGCGAGGCGCGCGACCTCGCTCTCGGTCGCCGCAAGACGCGCCTTCAGCGCCGCGAGCTCGCTCGTCGAGACGATCGAGTCGTCGTCGGCAGCGGCCGGCAGCGCGGCGACGTCGACCGCCCCCGAGAGCAGATGCGCCCAGCGCTGCTCGCGGGCTCCCGGCGCACGCGGCAGCTTGACGACGAGCGCGCCGCCCTTGTCCGCCGGTCGCGCCGCGAGCTCGTCGAGGAACCCTTCGACCGCAGACACGTCGGCGAAACGGTGCAGCCGCTCGGCGGCGGTGCGCAGCTCGGCGGCGGTCTGCGGGCCGCGCAGGACGAGCGTCGCGAGGAGCGCGACCGACTGCGAGGGAACGCCGAGCGCCCGGCCGAGGTTGTGCTCGTAGCGCGCGACGCGCGAGCCGCTCGACTCGAACGCGAGCGCGAGCGTCTTCAGCGCGTCGACCGCGAGCTGCACCTCGCCCTCGCTCGCCGCGATCACCGGGTCGCGTGCGGTCTTCTGGTTGCAGCCGAGGGTCAGCGAGTTCAGCGACAGCGGATAGCTGTCCGGCACGGTGAGCGACTTCTCGACCAGCACGCCGAGAGCGCGCGCCTCGAGCATCGAAAGCGGCCGCATCGCTCGCCGAGGCGAAGCCGTCGCCGCCTACAGCCCGAACCCGTCGTCGGCCGCGATCACCGCGCCGTTGATGAAGTGGCTCTCGTTCGCGCACAGCATCAGGAGCGTCGTGTCGAGGTCTGCGGGCGAGCCGATCCGCTTGCGCGGCATGCTCTCGATGAGCTTTCGGCCCGACTCGGTCTCCCACTGCAGGTGGTTGAGCTCGGTGTCGATGTAGCCCGGGCAGATCGCGTTGACGTTGATGCCGAAGCGCCCCCACTCGAGCGCCATCGCGCGCGTCATGTGGATCACCGCGGCCTTGCTCATCGCGTAGACGCCGACCCTGCCGATCACGCGCAGGCCCGCCATCGACGCGACGTTGACGATCCGGCCGCCAATGAAGGTGCCCGGCGCCGCGCCCTGGGAGCGCGCGAGCATTCGCTTGCCGACCTCCTGGGCGACGAAGAAGGCGCCGCGCACGTTGACGTCGAAGACGTAGTCGAAGTCGTCGGGCGTCGTCTCGACGAGCTTCTGCGTCGTCGCGACCCCGGAGTTGTTGACCAGGATGTCGATCGTTCCCATCTCGGTTTCGGTGTGCGCGATGCCCGAGCGGATGCCGTCGTGGTCGGTGACGTCCATCGGCACGACGTGGGCATCGCCGCCCTCGGCCTCGATCTCAGCGCGCAGGGTCTTCAGCCGCTCGACGCGGCGGCCGGCGAGCGCGACGCCGGCTCCCGCCTTGGCGAGGACGCGGGCGAATTGCGCGCCGAGCCCGCTCGACGCCCCGGTGACGAGGGCGACGCGCCCCGAAAGATCGATCTCGTAGCTCATGGCAAGTCGTGCAGCGGCGGCGCTCCGTAGAATCGACCGCGAGTGTAGACGCGCTCCTGCGCCGACCCGACAAGAACAGCGAGACCCGCATGACGCCTGCCGAGATCCTCGCCCAGTTCGGGCCGCGCGAAGCGATGGAGTACGACGTCGTCGTCGTCGGCGCCGGGCCGGCCGGGCTCGCCGCCGCGATCCGGCTCAAGCAGCTCGCCGCCGAGCGCTCGCACGAGGTGTCGGTCGTCGTCCTCGAGAAGGGCTCCGAGCCCGGGGCGCACATCCTCTCCGGCGCGATCATGGATCCGCGCGCGATCACCGAGCTGATCCCCGACTGGAAGGAAAAGGGCGCGCCGCTGAACCAGCCGGTGACGGGCGACCGCTTCCTGTTCCTCAGCGAGACGGGAGCCCGGGCGACGCCGCATGCGTTCCTGCCCGACTGCTTCAAGAACGAGGGCAATTACGTCATCAGCCTCGGCAACGTCGTGCGCTGGCTGGCGACGCAGGCCGAGGCGCTCGGCGTCGAGATCTTCCCCGGCTTTCCCGCCGCCGAGGTCTTGTATGGCGAGGACGGCAGCGTTCGCGGCGTCGCGACCGGCAATCTCGGCATCGGCAAGGACGGCGAGCCGACCGCGAACTTCCAGCTCGGCATGGAGCTGCACGGCAAGTACACGATCTTCGCCGAGGGCTCGCGCGGCAGCCTCGGCCGCCAGCTGATCGCGCGCTACAAGCTCGACGAAGGCCGCGACCCGCAGAGCTACGGCCTCGGCATCAAGGAGCTCTGGGAGGTCGCTCCCGAGCGACGCCAGCCGGGCCTGGTGCTGCACACCGGCGGCTGGCCGCTCGATTCGTCGACGTACGGCGGCTCGTTCCTCTACCACCTCGAGAACGGCCAGGTCGAGCTCGGCTTCGTCACCGGCCTCGACTACGAGAACCCGTACCTCAGCCCGTTCGAGGAATTCCAGCGCTGGAAGTCGCACCCCGAGATCAGGAAGACGCTCGAGGGCGGCAAGCGTCTCGGCTACGGCGCGCGATCGATCACCGCCGGCGGCATCCTGAGCCTGCCGAAGACCGTCTTCCCTGGCGGCGCGTTCGCCGGCGACGACGCTGGCTATCTCAACTCGAGCCGGATCAAGGGCAGCCACGCCGCGATCAAGACCGGGATGCTCGCCGCCGAGGCCGCGTTCGACGCGCTCGTCGCCGGCCGCCAGCACGACGAGCTCGTCGCGTATCCGGCGGCGTTCGAGACGAGCTGGCTGCACGCCGAGCTGCAGAAGTCGCGCAACTTCAAGCAGTGGTTCAAGAAGGGGATGTTCGTCGCGTCGCTGATGACCGGCATCGAGCAGTGGCTGCTGCCGCGCCTCGGGATCCACTCGCCGCCGTGGACGATCCACCGCAAAAAGGCCGATCACCTCTACCTGAAGCCGGCCGACGAGTGCAAGCCGATCGCGTACCCGAAGCCCGACAACAAGATCACCTTCGACCGCCTCTCGAGCGTCTTCGTCAGCAACACCAACCACTCGGAGGACCAGCCCGCACACCTGACGCTGAAGGATCCGTCCGTCCCGGTCCGGATCAACCTCGTCAAGTTCGCCGGCCCCGAGAGCCGCTACTGCCCTGCCGGCGTCTACGAGTTCGTCGCCGATGCCGACGGCGGCGAGCGGCTGCAGATCAACGCGCAGAACTGCGTGCACTGCAAGACGTGCGACATCAAGGACCCGACGCAGAACATCGTCTGGGTGCCGCCCGAGGGCGGCGGCGGCCCGAACTACGTCGGCATGTGAACGAAGGACCCACCGTGGCCGGATCCGAACCGATCGACGTTCTCACCGCGGCGCGCCTGTGGCCGCCGATGATGGAGGCGCTGCATGGCGCGTTTCGCGTCCATGACCGCACGCACCAGGGCGATCCTGCCGCGTTCGCCGCCATCGCGCCGCGCATCCGCGCGATCGCGGCGAGCGGCGAATCGAAGGTGCCGCGCGAGCTGATCGCGCAGATGCCGGCGCTCGAGATCATCTCGGTGTTCGGCGTCGGCTACGACGGCGTCGACGTCGCCGCGGCGCGCGAGCGCGGCATCGCCGTGACGCACACGCCGAACGTCCTCAACGACGAGGTCGCCGACCTCGCGATGGCGCTCGTCCTCGCCGTCTCGCGGCGGCTGGTCGAGGCCGACCGGTACGTGCGCAGCGGCGCCTGGGCGAACGGACCGATGCCGCTCGCGCGCAAGGTGAGCGGCGCGCGGATGGGGATCGTCGGCCTCGGCCGCATCGGCATGGCGATCGCGCGCCGCGCCGAGGCGTTCGGCATGTCGATCGCCTACACGTCGCGCAATGCCAAGGCCGACACGGCCTACCCGTACTACCCGAGCCCGGAGGCGCTCGCCCGCGAGGTCGACTTCCTCGTCG
>Ga0207703_10001971_pt1 | contig 18124 bp, 23 predicted proteins | sample KBSSwiS12_FD_184304 | JGI IMG/M metagenome (GOLD analysis project Ga0207703, IMG submission 184304) | Switchgrass rhizosphere microbial communities from Kellogg Biological Station, Michigan, USA - KBS Switchgrass S1-2 (SPAdes) (version 2) | ecosystem: Host-associated > Plants > Roots >...
CCAGCAAAATATAGCGCGGTCGTCATAGCATCGGCCAACATGGCGCTTTGGGCCACCACCCATACGGCCGTAATATGCTTAGGCGAACTTAGGCTGGTTGGATTTAAAATGTGATTATAGCCAGCCCAGGCACGTCTATTTCCGGCCGAGCCGCATATAGCCTGGTTTTTAATAGTTGCAACACCTACGGCTTCTTCGGTGTTGCTGGGGTTTTCTAAAGCTATTTCTACTTCGTTTTTGCCGTGGTGCAGAATATCACCTCCGGCATTTACAATGTAGCTTCTACATATATCTTTAAGCAGATTGCCAATAATATCGACCAAATAACCCTTGCCGAGCGCGCCAAAATCCAAAAGCACCGGCTTTTTTATAACTAAAACCGGAAAGTCATATTCTATGCAATCTTCCCAACTAGGAACCGGGCCGACTTTACCAGGCTGAAGAGAATATTTGGCATCGTAGCCCGCATCGGAAAGTGCCTGGCCAATCAGCGGTGTCACGAGCCCGTTTGTTAAATTATATAAGTCCAAGTACATATCCATCATCGGCTTGGCATCTGTTGGTAAAGTATACTTGCCTGCCATTTGTGACATTTTAGTAACCAGAGAATCATCTCTAAAACGTGAGTAGTTCTTGTCGAATTCTTCTATCCGGTTCAGGACTTGTTCTTCTATTTTCGCTTTTTCAATTTTCGCGTCAAACAGCTCTATTACCCAATGTGTGCCAATCGCTTCAAAACTAAATATAAAGTCCCTAGACTTTGGCTTGGGTTTCGATTTGCTGGATGGCATCGTTAAAACCTTGCGAAGTTAGTGAGGATCCTGAGACTCTAGAGAGTTTAATGCTTGTAATGCTCTTGCCTATCACCAGAGGTTTATAGTTCTGTACAAACGCGCCTGCGTATTCCTGTGAATCACGGGTACTTGCCGAAACAGTTGCTGATGTGCCAGTCACAGTTCCATCTTTTAAGGTAATGCTCAGTTTAATATTTTCAGTGTTTTCAGGGGTGGAATAAAAACCTGTGGCACTGTAGGTTCCATCCTTGAAGCCAGAAGTATTCGAGGAAGCCGTAGCATCGGTTGTAGCAGGTGTTGAAACCGGATCGTTCGCAGCCTGAGTGCTAGAAGCAACCGGTGCCGCCGAGGCAGTTGTGCTATCAGATGAAACAGAATCAGTACGCGAATTTTTCTTAGTGATAATTACGCCAGTGACAATAAAAACAACTACCAGTAGTACACTAAGTGTTGTAATTAAATCTTTTTTTCTTCTTTCCACTAGTTCAAACCTTTCCGTTACTAATGTAATATCAGTATAACTTAATGGCGCTGAAGCCAAGCTGAGAAAGATTTTTTGCAAATCGCTTGTATTTAGTAAATAGCAGGACTATATTGGATTTGAATCAATCTTAATAAAATAAAGTGTAACTTTTTATGGCATTACCAACGGAATCAACTCTTAGTGGCGTCTATGACGTGTGGGAACGAGCCTCACATATGGAGGCAATGGTAGAAGCGAGCCTTGCGGCAAAAGGCGGTAGTTTCGCGTGTGATGGTTTTAATATGAGCCTAACCCCAACAGGAATGCACATCACAAAGCTTGTAGGTAACCGTGGTGTGCACATAGAAATTGATATTGATAATGTTGACGCAACTACTGGCCAAGTAGACAGAGAAATCCATGGCAAGGTAGTGCCCGCTACACCAGTTAATCCTGAACTCTTACAGAATGGGACTATGTCGCTCGTATTAACAGGCGAGAGCATTACCCGCAACCTTTACCAATGCGCCCAGCTTTTGAACGGCAGTTCGGCAGCTTAACTTTCCGATATAGTTAACAGCCAGTGATTGTCATATTCGTATTCGTGCTGTTGTTATTGGTGACGTTGCCACTTGTGGCAGATCCGCCGTTGGTATTACCGGCATTATTCGCGCTCCCTGTTGTGGCTGTTTGATTTGTAGTGTTGCTGATGTTTATATTGGTGTTGCTAGAGCAGTTTGTATTGCCGCCGCCTCCACCACCGTTGTTTACGACTGCCACTGTAATGTGGTTATTAACCAAAGACACGGTGTTACTATGCAGAAGCGCGTAAACTGGGAAGCTGACAAACACCGAACCAACAAGCAGCAATGCCGATATTATCGCTGCGGCGCCAAACTTGGAAACCGGTTTTCGCTGTGCCTTTTCGCGCGCCAAAACAAGGGCTGATTTATACGGCATGAACTGTTTGTAGTAAGTTATTAGCCGTTTGATTTCTTCAAACATGATGAAGAGCGCCGGAAAGTAAATGATAATCAAAATCCCAATCAGTGTGTGGGTCCAGCTTAAGGCAGTACCAATATAAGGAATGCTGAGCATCACCTTACCTTTTACTAAGCCGCCTACTATTGGTTGATCGGCACTTGGATTGGCGTCACCTTTAGTAACGAAGGCTGGGATTTTGCCACTAATTTTATAGGTTTTAATTATGCGATGAGAAATTGTTGATTTCATGTCGTGCGGATTGATGTAAGTGATGACGTCCCCAGGCCTTAGCGAGTTAGCGGGAACGCTGTGCATTAACACCAAAGAGCCGGGGTTGATGTTTGGGCGCATACTTCCAGTAGGCACGGCTAGGGCTTTCCAGCCCGTCACCGACCAATTGAATAGTACTATCGCGCCCAAACACAGAGCCACGACCGTTATTCCAAAACCAATGATGATTCTACGAATCAGTTTCATTAGCTACTTTTAAACGTGAGGATTTGTCTCGTTACCGACAAATTTAATGTTAAACTGTGGCACAATTTCGCCGCCAGAACCAGGATATGTGTTGCTCAAAGAAAGATCCGCCGTACAGCCAACTGCTTCTCCTGGGTTAAGTGGATTATCGGTAAATGTTTTACCAGCTGCAAACCACGTATTCAAAGTGCCTGACTGATTACCTATAGTAGTACAGCTAACGCTAATTGTGATATACCCTGATGCAGTGACGGTTGTAACATTTTCGGGGATCCATCCAAAAATGCCTAGCGCAACATCACCCGTATTCTTCAAACAAAAATCAATCGAAGGAACATCGGTACTCGAAGTCATATTATTGACTGTAAACCCATCAATTTGCTCGCCATATTCACCTGTTTCACAGTTTGAGCCCGCTGCTATGGCCAAGCTTGCACTACCTGTAGTTATGTCGTTAGGACCAATCGCTACAGCATTTGATTGTAGAGCCGCAAAGGTTACTCCCGTAACAAGTCCTGCAGTCACACCAATGACTGCGACTGCCCGCGCAATCGGACTAAATTTTGATATTCTCATACCCCACCCCCTTTGTTTAATTAATAACCCCGAACAGGCAACAAGAGTGTTGCCTTAACCCCACACCTCTGTTCTCGCAATACAGATGTGTACTATTTAATTATATGCCGCTTGCGGCTATATGAACCCGCCTTACATTTATCACGTAAGATTTTTTACTATCTTAAGATTGAATGGTCGCAATCGCGCTTATTTCAAGACTAGCGCCAAGCGGTAATTCTTTAACGCAGACGGCTTCGCGGGCTGGGAGAGGCTGATGGAAATATTTTGGGTATTCTTCGTTAATTTGCGGCATCATGGCCATGTCGGTAACGTAAATTGTTACTTTAACTACGCTATCCAATGTAGCGCCGGCGGCAGCCAACACTTCGCTGATGTTTTGCATTGCTTGGGCCAGTTTTTCCTTTGGAAAACCTTCTACCAGTTTGCCATCCAGAGTATTGTGCACTTGCCCGCTTACAAAAATCAGGCCGCCTGATATAACGGCTTGAGACAAAATACTATCGGCTTTTGGCGCTTTATCGGTTGATATTTGTTGCTTCACTTCAGAATCCTGACTCTTTTGAAGTTATTGCCTTTAAGCCCTTCAATATCCACATCTTCCCAATTGAAGCTGGCATTTTCTAACTGTTTGGGCGTAAGTATAAGTTCGTTATAATTATCACCTGAATGTTCAAGCGCACCTACTCCTACCCAAAACTTGGCGTAGGATTTTTTTGTGCTTCCTGTAACAATACAGCCAGGGAAAAAGGTTGGCGCAGTTGGAACCATGGTTGGGTCATAAATATATTTTTCCATAGCTTCTGTCCGTTCGATACTTTTATGGATTAGCTCTGCCTTCTCGCGCCAAAACGGGTCGTCGGCCTGCCCAGGTTTTAGCCTTACATTAAGTTCGGTAGCCACTTTTTGATGCTCATTTAATTCTGGGAGTTTGCCGCCAAGCTCTTTTAATACTTTAGCCTTTGCTACTTCAAGCTCCGCCAAATACTCGTCAACATTTTCATAAAAGTCACCATATCTTTTATATTCTACAGAAACGCCTTTTGGTAAAAATTGGCGCATCCAATCAAGCATTGAAATAAAAGTCTCTGAATACTGGTCGGTTTCTGAACGTGGTAGATTATTCATATTTTCTAAAACCACATCTTCGGAAACAAATTCAAAATGCGTGCCTGGTTCGTAAACACTAGCAACCGATTTCAGCCAACGCATTAGGTAGGTTAAAGCGAATAATTCTGCCCAGTCAATTTCTGGAGCTTCATCAAAACGCCAAAGTTTATTTCCGCCAAAAATCAAGTTGGCGACAATCGGTTTGTTATTTTCTACGGACCAATGAACTGCTTTTTTTACGACCTCTACAGTAGCATCATCGGCTTTGAGTTTACGGAATTTTTTGGACATTAATTTGGCATATATAGCATCTTCAATAGGAGTGTTACCAATATCTTCCATAACGACAGGCTTAGAAAGTTCTTTGAGAGTGGATAGTATGTATTCTTGGGCAGTCATAATAATTGGAGATGCGAGGCAGACATAATCCTACCGTTGCAGCCCTTCCGGGCTACCACCTATTCTCGGTCACCGCATCTGTTATATTGTATCACTTTTAACAGATTGAACTACTTATAGCGATCATCTTTTACAATTTCAAGCCAAATACCGTCTGGGTCTTTAATAAAGAAGTAACTTACCTTGGTCCTGCCCATTGTAATAGTTGTATCTTCCGGTGCTAGACCTTTTGTTTTCATGTCGGCCAAAGCTACTTCGATGTCTTCAGTGTGGAGGGCTATGTGCTTCACGCCAATATCTTTAAGATCCTCGGTATATTGGTAATCCAGTGGTGCAATGGCTTCATTCTTTTTGTACCAGAAAATTTCTAAAAAAGAACTGCCGAGTTTAAGGTGCGTAATGCTCATTGAACCGTCTGGCTCGTTGTACTGATGTACTTGTTCATAGCCAAGCATCTTGTAAAACTCTAAGGACTTGCCTAAATTACGAACCGATATGCAAGTGTGATGTGGCTGGTATTTCATTGGTTAATCATAGCAAAGTTAGTTTTTAATAAGTACGGCAGAAGTAACGACTAGAACTGCTGCCAATATTTTTCTTAAAACATGTCCTTTTTCTTTTAGGAAGAAGTAGCTTAAGAAAACTGTCAAAACAACTTGTGAAGTTAATAGCATAGCAACTTTTGCAGGGGTAGGAGCAGAACGATAAGCGTAATAAGAAAATAAATAATAGCCCGAGCTTGGCAGTGCGGTTAATAAAGTTACGCTTAGGGTTGAACGTTTTCTGGAAGACATTAGATCCTGTATCACGGCTTTGCCCTTGAAAGCCATTATGATAACCACAGAACCTAAATAGGCAATAATTATATACATTGCAGCACCGACTTGCTTGGATATTTGAGAGCTGGAAAGTTGAAATACAGAAAATAAGAGTGCTGACAGGACTATTAGGGCCACGCCTTTGCGGTGCAGCTCAATTTTCCCGCTAATCACGCTGACTATGGCCAGCATTAACAGCACCAACCCAAATACATTTAATAGACTCAGATGAAGGTGCAGGAAAATAAGTGAAAGAAAAGTGTTGAAAAGCAATATTGAAGAAAAAGCTATCTGAGTTGTACCGTTTGTCAGATTTTTTATTCCACTAAAGTAAGCAATGTTGCCAAGACCCTGGCCAAGCATTAATAGGATGATAGAGACTATGCTCACACTGCTAAAGTTAAAATTAAGACCTCCAAGCAGGGGCGAAGCTATAAAGCCTAGAACGGCCCCACAAAAAGAGAGTAGCGCAACCTGAGTGTAGATGGATGTTTTTACTTTACTGGAAAGTACTTTGGACATTACACCGTATACAGCACGGAAAATTACCGAAGTGAACGTCAAAAAAAGCCAGCTCATTTAATTTCTATCACTTTGCCCCGCCATTCCATTCGAGCAGATACTTTTTGCCGCCCTCGTTGTCTAGCTTGCCGAATACGTACCAGTTTTTTACGGTAATTTTGTAAAACTTGTGGCCTTCGGGAAGCCGGGCATCTTCTAAAACATCCTCTTTTTTGTTGAGTATTTTTTGAAAGAAAGGAAAGGCTACTTGTCTGTCTTCCTCATTTTCTAACATTTCAGCGGTGCCTTCAAAGTAAACACCTAATGGATATTCATCCGGAGCATGTTGCCTGACAATATTCCCCGCAATATTTGGGTTCAAAGCAATCTCTTGGCTGTGTCGCCTGTCGGGCTTTGATCTAAAGTAAAGGTTTAAATTATCATCGTAAGCAAAATGTACTTCACAGACCCATGGTTTATTGTCTTTTGAAGTGCCGAGCGACATGTGCTGTATTTGCGGTAAATATTCCCGGATGATTTTTTCAATATCCATACGCCTAAAGGCTCCTTATTTCCCCTTATTGTACTCTGTTAAGTTATGTTGTAAACAGAGAGCGAAAGTGACAAACTGTATGTATGGAAAAAACCGGTAAAGAAATATATTCTTCATCGCCCGACCTATTAATAATAGGCAGGTGGGCAACTATTTGGTGGGGTGTAAGCTGTGGGTACGTTCTGTTGTGGGTTTGGCTATCACGTCATTTTTATGTACATTCAATTTCCCCGCCAGCGCATACCAGCTTTTTCCCAGCATGGAGGTCAGCACTTTCGCTGGAATACAGCGACTCGGCGGCGCTACAAGTTTTACTCTTTTTCATTTTGCTAATTTGGGTAGTGCTGGCTATTTCCTGGCTCCGTGCCTTAAAAAGAAACAAAATCCCCTACAAAACCGCTCTCAAAGATCTGTTTTTGACCATCCGAAAGTAACTATTTTCTGGCCATAAATTTGTGTACCGGGCCATCAATGCTCGTAAGAGCCTTTGTAAGAACTAGAAGTCCTATGTCTAAGACCGTTTTGATTGCGGCAATAATGACAATGCTCGTTCTAGAGCTCGAAAACATTACCGCGGTAAAGAGTATTAGTATGAGTGAGGCTATATTGCAAAATATTACCGTAAAACTATGCATGTTTCTTATCATGCTGCTTTTAAGCTGAGGGGTTCGTTTAGCTCTGTAATCCAGCAGATAGTTCATTAGAAACGCAGCCGATCCTAATACCAAAGGAATTTTCGCCAAATGACCAAGGTTTAATACGTGTTCGACGCCATCCACTAAAACAACAGGGGTCTCCGGCAGTTTGGATAGCAAAAAGAAAATTGTGGCTATAAGCACCGCGAATATAAAAGCTTGCGTAACGGACATAAATTTGTAAATAAACTCTTTACCACGCATTTCTTCTAAAGTCATAACAGCCAGAAGGATTGCCGCCTGAGCGGTGTACAAATACATCAGTGTGTATATGCCAGCGTTTGTGCTAAGCGCAATAATGGTGGTAACAATATGAGCCAGCAATAAATAGCTTATAGTTTTCTTCATGAATTTATCATATCAGACAGGCCACCTAAGCCGGCCTTGGTATAATTGACATATCATCTCTGTTAAGGTACTATATTGATTGCTTCAAATAGTTTTTATTTAGTACAAGCTAGGTAAGTATCGCGGGGTGGAGCAGTGGCAGCTCGCGTGGCTCATAACCACGAGGTCCCAGGTTCGAGTCCTGGCCCCGCTACCAAAGAAAACGACTCATCGAAAGATGGGTCTTTTTCTTTGGTCTGCGAGGTTAGTACCGAACTGGACTCGCCCGAGGTACCAGGCATGAATGTCCTGCGGACATTCATGTTTTCCTTAATAGCGCAGCGGTAACCTAAAACTTGCTTGCAAGGTTTTAGGAATATATAACATAGCGAGTCCCATCTGGCGGTTTTACTATTGCATAATTAGAGGAATTCGGATATAATATTTTTCATGAATCATGTAGCACAACAAGAAAGACGATTCCTTGATATGCTGGTCGTCACACATCGGTTGCCGCGGCAAAAAAATGTAAGAGCCGGAGAACGCGTTATTGGCTCGCCATCAATAGATGAGTACCACCAACAATTGACGAGTATTGGTCTTATTGTTGTACCCGATGCGTTGAGGAGTATGTTTAACGATAGGTATGGACGGAATGCTCATCTTCGGACATTGCCATTCCCGCCGGAAGTATACGGACGACATGCCAACATGTCCGATAGAAAGTCAGAAACGACTGCTGTAGTTTATCCAGAGGGGTGGCAGGCTATACTACCCGAGGATGAAAATAACTCGCGGTTTTTTAACATTGTAGACGCAGCAGGAGAAGTTGCTGTCACAGTATTTGCAAAAGTTAATGATGTCTCAGATGGTGGATGGCCTACTTTCAGAGTTGGTATACGAGGTTTTGACTCTATGCCTGACTTAAACCCTACCCCAAGATAAACACCTCCACCGACTTAACTCCGCATGAAGTACGTTCCAATTCGAATGAACGACGGCTACCAAACTTAGCGGAATGACCTTAGGTAAGCCCCTAAGTCTTTTTTTATTTTGATATAGTTAGAGAGTATGCGAATATTCAAAATTTCCAAAAAGAGAATGTTAATTTACGCGTTTGCAGGCGGATTAGTGAGCAACCTCCTATATAAGCTGTATTTATATGCCAATAACAGAGAGCAGTTTGAGGATTCAAATATTCTTGTCTCGTTGGTCTTTGTATTAATAGTGACAGCCTTTATATATTTAATTCTAAAGCTAGTTTCTAATACTAACTCCTCTAAGTAACTAGGTTTTAGGCCATAGGGTAAAGTGAGCCAACGCTGGCTTGACCAAGATGGTTCGCTTCATTGTAGCCCACGCACGTCTTCCTCAAGATGTCTGCTAAACTAACCTAATGGATGCGAAACACAAAGCAAATGTCGAACAGCTAAGCACCAGAATAAAAGACTTTTACAAGCACAACGTTCCTTTTAGGGTCTATCACGGCAGCACCAATGCGACGCGTGTTAAGACATACAAGCGCAGCGAGATGGCAGACGTGAGCAATCTTAACCGTGTTTTGTCGGTTGATGCCGAACGCCGGGTTGTATTGGCAGAGCCAAACGTGTCGATGGAAAAACTGCTAAAAGCAACTCTTAAACACGGGCTCATGCCTCCTGTTGTACCGGAGTTCCCCGGTATTACTGTTGGTGGTGCTATCCAGGGTGGTGCGATCGAGAGTGGTTCATTCCGCTATGGTGCGTTCGGCCAAACGGTGCAAAGTATGGAAATGGTTCTTGGTAACGGCGAAGTTGTAAGTGTAACGCCAGATGAACGCGCGGATTTATTCTACGCCACAGCTGGCTCGTATGGGTCGCTTGGCCTCATTACCGCCGCGGAAATACAACTAATCCCCGCTAAAAAGTATGTGCAGATAACAACTACACCTGTTAGCAGTATCCAGGAGGGGGTTGAACTTACAAAAAAATACGCCCAAACTTCCTGCGACTTCATAGAATGTTTCATTTTTGCCAAAAACAGTGGCGGCCTTAACATCGGCAAATTGAGTGATTCCGTTAAAGGTAAGCTACGGCACTTTGATAGGGCGCATGACAACTATTATTACCTGCATATCGAAGACATTATTCAATCTAAAAAGACGACCGTGTTCACCGTCACCCTAAAAGATTATCTATTCCGGTTTGATAGAGGGGCATTTTGGGCTGCTCAGGCCGCTTTTGAACATCTTGGCCTTGCGTTCAACCGGTTTACGCGCTTCATTCTAAACAGCCGTCTGCATACACGCACACTGTATAAAGTCGTACAAGCAACTGCCGCTGCACAGCAGTTCGTTTGCCAGGACATTGTTTTACCGGGCAATGGTGTTGCTTCATTTATGAATTATATTTATGACACTTTTGGTGAATTCCCTTCTGGCTGGGTGGCAGTGAAAACCGAACCGAAATCAAAACTGCAGTTTAATGCTATGCCTGACACGGACCTAGTGTTTAATGTTGGCGTTTACGGACCTAGAATTAGAGAATATGAGAAATTTGTTGAGGTAAACCGGGATATAGAACATGAGGTAAATAAGCACCACGGCCGAAAATGGTTTTACGCACACTCGTATTACACCAAAGAAGAATTCTGGAATATATACGACAAAAAATGGTATGAACTCATTCGAAATAAGTATCACGCTACAAGGTTGCCGAATATATATGACCGGATTCAGACAAAAAAGCAGCACATTAAAGATCCTAAAAAAGTAGCCTTAAAAGTAATGTTCGGAGCAGATAAGCCGATGGTTAAAGACTAGTAAGTACTTCAGTTTGCCTGATACTTTGGCTTTATTACATAATAAATCATTCAAATTAGCCCTGTAACCGAAATTACAGCCATATTTCCATATAGGTATTAGGATAGCCATATATTAATAATCGGAGGATTGACTATGACTACAGCCGGAAAATTTGCGGGGATGGTCGTGATAGTTATCGTGGTAGCTGGTGGAATTCTATTGGCAAAGCATTCGCTTTCAGGCAACAAGAGCCAGACTAATACAACGAATACCACAAGCCAAACTGCCTCAACTCAATATCCCCCTAGTGGAACTGTCTATATGACAAACACGCTGTTTACACCTTCACAGATAACTGTGGCTAAAGGCGGCACTGTAACATGGACTAACAATGATAACGTCACCCATACTGTAGTTGCCGATTTAAGTGATGCCGGCGGACCTAAGAGCGGGGATATTGAACCAGGCGGGAAATACAGTTTCACATTTGAAAAAGCTGGATCATTCCAATACCACTGCAGTATGCATTCGTCTATGCGTGGGACCATTGTGGTCAAGTAGGCACAAACACCACGTAAGAAAACGTACTGTCCACGTTTTAGTACTTTGATATGATTTTCACAACAATAAGTAAGGAGTTTAGATGTTAGTTATTATCGCGTTAGTTTTAGCAGTTCTCTGGCTTCTTGGTTTTATTGGTAATATTGGCGGAAGCTTAATCCATGTACTTTTGGTGGCAGCTGTTATTGTTTTTGTTTACCGCATAATTACTGGCCGAAAAGTTTCTTAAGATATCTTTGAAAGGATAAACGAAATGGCTAATTTAAAACAAACCGTAACAAGCACCGAAGATCATGGCGTAGATAGCAGTGGGGCGGCCGTACAAAGACAGACAAAAGAAATTGACACGAAGTCCTCGGCCGATGCGGGCACCACAGCTCAAAACGTTGTTTGGTATATAGCTGGATTCATAGATATTTTATTGGCATTTAGATTCGTATTAAAGCTATTCGGTGCTAATTCCACGAGTTCCTTTGTAAGTTTTGTGTATTCCTTTACTGGCGTTCTAAGCGCGCCTTTCGACAGTATCTTTGGCGTTACAAGTACAAACGCAGGCACTACTCATTCTGTTTTTGAACCTTCAATAATTGTCGCCGCGATAGTTTATACGCTGATTGCCTGGGGAATAGTTAAGTTAATGAACCTTAATCACAAACAGTAACCCTTTAAGATAAAAGTTTAGCCATTGTTTGAAGTCTATAAGCAATTCGAATTGATGCGTCTTGATAATGATTGCTTATTGCCCCTGCTCTTTTTATAGACCTATAGTTTCGCCAGGCCTTTACACGCCAAAAAAGAACGAGGTACATAACAGGCCTGTAATACAGAAATACAGAATTTCGCTTTAGAAAATCTAGAATTTTATTTGATTCTTCAAACGCGCTAATAATTTCGCGGCCGCTCATCATTAACAATTTATCTATTTTCAGAACATCCTTTAGCAAGTCTTCAGCCTTTAATTTCCCCATTAACTCATTAAGTGCTAATGGTAGATCGTTATTTATATGTGCATTAGCACCCATTAAAAGATAAATGAACTGCGGAGTATGTTTATTTTTTGCAGTAACATTTAGCGCCTTCCAAGCAGGAGGAATATTTGAGTTTTTTTGCATGGTTTCATTAACTGCACGAAAATAGTAATGTGAAAAACATACAGTAAACTTTTCAATAAATTTAGGGTTTTTAAAATAATTATTTTTGGCCGATTTTTTAATATTTTTTGTAACGACCGTATAAGCCTGGTTGAATAGTTGAAATTGGTATAATTCCCGACGACTTAGAACCTTATCAAGTTTTTCCAGCTCTAAGAGAATCGTTTTAAACGAAGTTATTTTATCAATATTAATTTTTTCTAGGTTTGCTACCATCAACAAACTATAACAATTCTTACTTACTTCCGTTAATGCCATGCCTTATAATCTTTACAAGGATATGAGTGTATCTATTTCTTAAAAATAATTAAGGGGGCAATGATATGAAAACAATTACACCAAACCTGTGGTTCGACGGTAACGCCAAAGAAGCGGTTGATTTCTATGTTTCGGTTTTTCCGGACAGCAAAATAATTTCCACGATGAATTACCCAAACTCAGCCGAAGAGGGTTTGGCCGATTTCCAACTTGATATGGCTGGCAAAGTATTAACTGTCGAGTATGAACTGAGCGGCAACCATTTTATGGCTATTAACGCCGGGCCAGAGTTTAAGTTCAACGAATCCGTATCGTTTATGGTCCCCTGTAAAGACCAGGAAGAAATTGATTTCTACTGGGAAAAACTCTCGGGTGTCCCAGCATCGGAACAGTGTGGCTGGTGCAAGGACAAGTATGGTTTAAGTTGGCAGATTGTACCAGAAAACATGGAAGAGCTAATGAACAGCCCGCGGGCCTTTGCAAAGCTAATGGATATGAAAAAAATCGTTATAGCCGATTTTTAGCTTAATTAATTCCTGGGTACGGCGGCAAAAATAAGTCCGTGCCTTTAGGTAGGTTGAAGTCTTTAATGTTCGGCGCAGCAACATGGACGACCATATTGTACTGCGGGAAGAGACAAAGCATCGTACAGTCGCGGCTGTTGTCAAAGGCTGTGGAATCAATATGTAGAACTTTATTTTCAACTGTTATTTTTATTTTAGATAAATCAGGATGGTCGTAGTAACGTAGGCTGACTGAATAATTTACCGAAGGATCGTATTCAATATCCACCCCACCCGTGGTTGTAATGCTGTTAAATTCTGTAATACCGCTTACGGCCGTTGTTGACATAGAAGATTCATAGCGCTCACGGACTTGCGGGGCTACGTCGGCAGATAAGGCAATGCTAGCAGCCGAACCAATTAGAAACATGCCAACCAGCACACCCATTGCCCAAGCCCGGATTGGCCATTTACGTTTGAATGTAGCAATGCCTACAAGTATTGAGAATAGCGCGATAATAGCGGATAGAATCATACCTAAGCCCAAAAGCCATTGCTCGCGGCTACCAACTGGAAAAAAGTTTTCCTGGAACAGTTGGCCATGGTGCAGCATCATATAGGATTTAACTGCTCCTAAGCCGAATAGCATAGCCAGCCCAGTTGCAATAAAACCAACGCCAATTATTTTGAGGATCGTTTTAAACACTCCATTTATTACTGGAAGTACAGTCTTGTTAACGCGGCGGGCCGCACCAGGAATATCGGCTTTGTTTACCGATTCTTTAAGAGCATCAATCGTAACGGGCAGACCCTTCATCTGCAGCTTTTCGCTAGAAGTAGTGGCTGGTTGGACGATTAACCAAAGCACTATATAAATCAAAATGCCACTGCCACCGAAAACTGTAAGAATCACGAATAGTATTCTTACCAATACAACATCAAGCCCAACATAGTTGGCGATACCGGCAGCCACACCAGCTAACATGGCATTGTCAGTATCGCGGAATAATCTTTTAGTAGCGCCCTCTGCTTGTTGCTTTTCTGAAGCTTTATCGTCATCTTCGTCGTCCGAAAAGTCGGCTGGATTGCCAAGCTGCTGTTTCAAAAAATCCACATCTTCCGCCAAAATTACTTTTTCTCCACTAATACCATGTTCACTTAGTATTTCCGCCATACGTAGTTCTACTTCGTTCACAACGTCTTTGTCTTTAACCTGCTTTTCAATCGCTGCCAGGTAGGCTTTGAGCGCATGGTGGGCCTCGACCGATATTGTAAAGGCCTGCCTTCCAAGGTGAATACTTGTTACTTCGTTCATTTTTTGGCTCCTTTTTCTAGAGTGTTAATTGATTTGTGCAGCTTGTGATAGGTCTTTTTTAGATCGCCAAGCAAGATCTTGCCTGCGTCCGTAAGCCAGTAATATTTGCGTGGCGGGCCCTGCTCGCTTTCCTGCCATTCATAGGCCAGCAAGTTATCCTTAGCCAAACGATTCAAGAGCGGATAAAGCGTACCTTCTACCACGATAAGCTCGGCTTTATGCAGTGTCCGGATAATCTCGGACGTGTAAACCTTGCCATCACCCAAAAGTAACAACACACAATAAACAAGCATGCCTTTGCGCATCTGAATTTCAGACTGAGCGATCATCGACTTCTCTTCTTCGGTTTCGTTCATACGCTACTATGTTATACAAGGTACTATTTATTGTCAAGGACTAACTAATCCGCAAAAACCACTTAAGTAAATTGAATTATGAAGCTAAGGCTTGTCTAAGATATTCAAGTCGTGAAACTGTAAGTAGAACCGCTGGGTCGGCTGGAAGCTTAATATTCTGCGCGACAACCGAAAAGTCCCTGTCAATGCACTTAACAAAAACGTGCAATACATCCTTTAGGGTTTGATCAACCGCAGTGCTACTTGTCTTCGCTTCAACAACCTTATTTGCCTCATTGATCCAAGCAACCATATTAGCCAGGTGCGACTGAACCGCTTTCTCTGGGATACCCGCTAAATAATCCAAAATTCCGACAGCAATACAGGCCTTGTCGCCGAAACCACTAAATTCATGCCTGGTACCTAATGTTACACCTCCACCGCCCCGGATAAGCTGGCTTAATGGATGCTGTTTGACTCTTGTTCCTGTAGCAGGTTGAACAAACCCATCCAGCAAAGCCGTGGCAGGTTCATCATTCACATGATGCACATAAGCTGGTGTTGTTTCAACTTTTGTCTTCGCCTGCTTTAGTGCGCTTGGCTTTTTACTACCGCCATATTGGATGTTAATGACAAAACTATCACTATCAATCTTCCGTCTTATGTCACCCATTTCATCAACAGTCAGTCTGATACCGTTAGCCAAACTTAGTATTCCCCCAGCCGTATCACGCGGTAACATATCTTCCAAAATTCCTTGGACGTTTAGGGCGGCAGTACTCAGCTTGACGGGCCACTTTGGATCGTCCCTGCTTATTCTGTTGGCTCTGCTGACACTGTCCAGGTTGCTCATAGAAACGGAGCGTGCCCAGACGGTAAGCGACGCTCTGCCAGCTGAAATTATTGTTCCATGTCTCGCGTTTAATTCTGGAACGGCTGGCGTAACCACACTTAATACTCTTAGGTGTTCCAGCATAGTTCTAGCGACTTCGAATAATGTTGGGTTTGAGCTAAGGGAACCATCTGCTACTTCGCTCTTTGCGGCCGCGATACTAACTGGAGCCTTAATTCCGACACAAAGTAAACGAGCCAGAGCTGGGTCACCAGAAAAATAACCATTTAAATCGGTTGCTGCTCTTACAGTTGCCGCATCAACGCTATGGGCATTGGTTCCTACAGCCTCAATGCAAGCGTCTAAGGCCTCAAGTCTTTGCATGGTTGGGTCGACCAACGGGCTACCATACATATGGATATCTTGTATAGACGCAGCCAAAACCTCATCCGTTAGAGGGAAGGGTTTTGGACTAAGAGCATAAGGCACAAGCACGGCTTCACTTACTGACATAAAAACTCCAGTTGTTTATTATGAAATGATATTGAACTATACGCTTTTTGTTGTTTTAGCGCCAGTATTTATTTAATACGCCTTTCTCTTATAGTGAATTTAGCTCGGAAATACCTGGTTTTGCTATGATATAGCCATGAAAGACTTATCAAAACGGGCCAAGGAAATCATCGCCCGGATTGAATACATCACCATAGCAACGGTTGATGAAACCGGGCAGCCCTGGAACTCACCCGTTTATAGCGCGTATGATCAAGATTACAATTTCTATTGGGGCTCAGATAAAAACAGCCAGCATTCTAAAAATATTCACGCCAATAACAAAGTATTCCTTGTAATCTACGACTCCACAATTGAAGCCGGTAAAGGAGAAGGCGTTTATGTTAAAGCAGTTGTGACTGAGTTGGTTGAGCCCGATGAAATTGCTATGGCTCACAAGTTTGTACAGGACCGCCGCCCAACTTGGTACTGGAAACTAGAACAGTTTAGCGGCAAGACACCACTGCAAATGTTCAAAGCCGTGCCTATGCAGACTTGGATGAATGATGACGGCGAAAAAGACGGGCACTACATAGACATTAGGACCGAAGTTAAATTATGAAAGATTAGATCGATTGAACCGTTTGAGCTATCGTTCGTAGGTTTTGGCGGCGCTGGTGAAGTCGGTTACTTCTGCGCTGGTTTTGCCTGGAAAGACTTCCATTTTGAGTTTGCGCGTGTCTGTTAGCTGGAACAAGGCGGTGCCAAGTACTTGTGTGCTTGGGGTCGCGACGCCCCCAGTTGGCGACGGGCCGGGCTGAGTATAGTTAACATATTCGTATTTGGTAGGCCCACTGGCTTTGTTAATTTTGGCTGGGTCGGGCGAACCAGCTTTAGCTGTAAATTGAGTGGCCTTGCCCTGGTAATCACCAAACGAAAGATTAATTTGCCCCTGATTAACGGCGTCTGGCACGATGGCTAAATGCCCACTCCAGTAACCCTGCCCGTTGCTATCTGCGACTCTTTGGCCAGCACCGGCATAACCATTAGTACCAGTTTGGAACCAGTTGCCAATTAGCATGCCATCAATGTCGTAATCAATTTTGCCGCCGTAAGGTTCAAATTTGCGTAGGTTCTTGGCCAACATTTGGCTCTTTAAAGGATCCTTGAAATATTTGAAAAAATCGTCGGTGTGGAGTTTGACTGCTTCGGTTTTGTAAGATTCTGGATTTACAAAACCTTTCAGCGTCAAATCTAGATTGTAAACTGCTGTATCAAGCGATTGCGCGCCGACGCGGCCAATTTCTTGCCCAGCTTTAACCGCAATATGCAGGTCTTTGCCACCTGTTTTATCAATTTCTGCTTTTAGGCCGGGTTCTAAGCTAGTTAAAAGATCATAGTAAGTATAGAAGGTACAGCTATGCTGGAAATACAGCTGGTATTCGGCCTGCTTGGCAGCACCGGTGTCAACCGACTGTGTTCGCTCACCATAGCTAACAATATAGCTATCACCCATTGCATAAACTGGAGCAGCGTCACGATGCGCCATATCTTTAGGATAAAAGTATAGGTGGTCGATAGGCGTTACGTGCGCACCAGCCAGTGTGCCAATAGGCAAAATATTGCTTACATCGCTCATATCCATTGGTTGATGCGCTAGTGTTACTGTGCCCGTGCCACTACAGTCTCTTTTTAGGCCTGCTGAGTCACCTGCCCCACCTGAACCTTGCTGTCCATTAGCGGTAGATGACTGACTTTTATGTTTAGACATGACACGCATACCAACGGCGACAACTGCTCCTACCACCACTAGTGCAATGACAATTCCTATAAGGTGAGAGCCTTTTTGATTTAATCTTTTCATGAAACCCAATAGTCCTATCCGTTATTTTTATAATGCTTATGCTTATCATTCTACACCTTTCCTGAGAATAGCCACATCAGGAACAACGGCTACGGCTTGGGTTTGTTATGATGGAGTTATGAAAGACGAGATTGTTAAGCATAAGGACGGCAGTATTTGGGCCAAGGGTAAATCTAAAGACGGCCAGCCGCACGGCTACTGGGAATGGTACCGGCTAAATGGCAGCCTTATGCGCTCCGGCCACTTTGAAGCAGGCAAACAAACCGGCGAATGGATTACTTAAGACAAAAAAGGCCAGCCTTTCAAGCGGACATTGATAAAGAAAGCTAAATAG
>Ga0207703_10001973_pt1 | contig 18116 bp, 15 predicted proteins | sample KBSSwiS12_FD_184304 | JGI IMG/M metagenome (GOLD analysis project Ga0207703, IMG submission 184304) | Switchgrass rhizosphere microbial communities from Kellogg Biological Station, Michigan, USA - KBS Switchgrass S1-2 (SPAdes) (version 2) | ecosystem: Host-associated > Plants > Roots >...
TGTGCATGGGCGCACTGCTCGCTGCGACGCTCGCCGAGCGCGAGCGCCACGTGAAGGGCCGCCTGGTGCTCCTCGCCCCGCCGGTGTTCATCGATGGCTGGGCGACCCCGTGGTACCGCGGTTTGCGGCCGCTGCTGTACGCAGTGCCGGGCCTGCCGCGCTCGATGAAGATCGAAGAGGAAGAGCCGTACGGCATCAAGAACGAGCAGCTCCGCGCGATCGTCAAGGCCAAGTTCGAGCGCGGCGAGAACTTCCACTATCGCTGGGTGCCGCTCGAATGCCTGCGGCAGGTGGACCGGCTGCGCGCGATCGTCATGAAAGGCGCAGCGAAGATCGCGTGCCCGACGCTGGTCGTGCATGCGCGCGAGGACGAGCTCACCAGCCTGCGCTCGGCCAATTTTCTCGTCGAGAAGATCGGCGGCGGCCGCGCCCGGATGGTCGTCCTCGAGGACAGCTATCACATGGTGTGTGTCGACAACGACAAGGAGATCGTCGCGCGCAACGTGCTCGAGTTCTTCGGCGCGGCGCTGCCCGGCGCGACGTCGGTGCTCGCGAACGAGCCGAAGATGAGCCAGGCGGACCTCGACGCGGCGGTCGCCGCGCTGGTGGCCTGTCTCGAGCGCGGCGATTTCGCGGGCGTGCGCGCGCTCGGCATTCCCGATGTCGCCTGGGTGCAGCCGGGCAGCAACCGCGTGGCCGGCGCGCACGCCGGCAAGGGGCTCGGTGCCTTCACCGGCCGCATGGAGCACGCGGACGCCGGCGCGCCGCGGTTCACGGCCTTCGGCACGCCGGTGTTCAACCGCGGCGTCGCGCTGGTGCCGACGACGCTCGTCGCGCACCGCGACGGCCTGGCGCTCGAATCACAAGGTGCGCTGCTGTGTGCGTGGCACGGCGGCCGGCTGCTCGAAGTGCGCTGGTTCGCCGACGACGTCGAGCGCGAGGACGCGTACTTCGGGCCGCCCGATCCCGGTGCGAGCGGCCCTTCGGCGCTCGAGCAGTCTTTCGAGGCGGCAACGGCCGAATCGCGCACGCTCAAGTCCGCGCCGGACAACGACGCGCTCCTCGGCCTCTATTCGTTGTACAAGCAGGCGAGCGCGGGCGATGTCGCGGGCGAGCGGCCGGGCGCCCTCGACATGGTGGCGCGCGCGAAATACGACGCGTGGGCGAAGCGCAAGGGCATGTCGCGCGACGACGCGATGCGCGCCTACGTCGCGCTCGTCACGAGCCTCAAGGAGCGCGAGACCGCGAAGGCCTGATGTGGCAAGGCGGTGGCTCAGGCCTCGGTGAGCTTCAACAGGATGTCGGCGTACCACGCGCAGTTGAGGCCGAGCGCCTCGTCGATGTTGAGGTCGCGCGTTCCCACGTCGAACACGGCCGAATGCACGCCGAGCAGGATCCACGGGAGGTCGCCGCCCGGCTCCGGACGGTCCGAGGCCCGCATCACGACCGGCGCACCGCTGGTGCCGCGGTGCGTGCGCGCGTCGGTGAGGAAGAAGCCCAGGCCGTCGAAGCGCAGCCCGAACGCGGACGCGACCACTGCCTGGCGCACGACCGGCATGTGATGAAGCGTGTCGTGGAAGCCGAGCGGAAAGCCCACGATCAGCAGCGACGAGCCGACGGCGATGGTGTCCTGCTGCCCGTACAAGTGCGTCGTGGTGAAGGCCCGGTAGATCGTCGATGCCGGCAGCGCCGCGCGCTCGATCTCGACCGCCGCCACGTCGATCTGCCCGCCCCCGTCCACGCCCTGCCGCCAGACGCCCGCTCCGTCGCGATAGAGCGGAATCGAGAACATCGCCGACTGCGCCATGTTGTCGGGGTCGATGTGCAACTCGATCTCGAGGCGATCCGGGACATGCTGGCTCGCCTCGTCGATGACGACGTGCCGGCTCGTCACGAGGAACAGCCGGCCGTTGCGCTCGAAAAAGAAGCCGCTCGCATTGGTCAGCAGGCGCTGCCGATCGAACGTGAAGACCCGCGTCGCCGTGAGGAAGAGGGATTCGACCATCGTCGGCGCGGATTCGCGGTTCGGAGAAGAAGGCGGGAGGCGGCGCCGCTCAGGACACCGTGAGCGGCGCGGCGGCGACGGCGAAACGGAACAGCGTCACGGCACCAGCCCGTAGACGATCGCGGCGACGGGCACGTCGAGGATCAGGAGGCGATTGCGCGCGACCCCCTCGCGGCGCGCGCCGATCGCCTGCGCGACCGCCGCACTGGCGACATTGCCTTCCTGCACGACGATCTCGATGCGCGTCAGCGCCAGCGTGGAGAAGCCGAAGCGCGCGAGCGCACGCGCGCCCACGGTGGCCGCGCCGCGGCGCTGCCGGCTTTCGCGCACCCAGTAACCGAGGTTGCAGAAATTGTTGCGCGCGTTGAACTGGTTGAGGCCCACGCCGCCCACGAGGCGGTCGTCGGTCGCGTCCACGAGTGCCAGCTCGTAGGCACTGCGGTCGGCGACGCTCGCCGACGCGTGCGCGATCCACTCCTGCGCTTCGGCAATGACGTAATCGGCGTGGCACCATGGCATCCAGCGGCCCACCGTGGTCACCGACTCGCGCGTCGCGCGTACGAGCTCGTCGGCGTCGTCCGGACGGTACGGTCGCAGCGCGTACGGGGGCGCGGGCAGCGGATCCATCGCCGGTGCGCGTCACACGAGGTCGAGCGCGTAGAGCATCAGCGGATCCTCGACCGGCGCGCCGGGAAGCAGGCCTTCCGACGTCATGCCGAGCTTTTCGAGCAGGCGGATCGACCGCGCGTTGTCGGGCGACACAATGGCGATGACACGCGCGAGGCCGTAACGCGTGCGGCCTTCATCGATCGCGGCGGCTGCGGCCTCCAGCGCATACCCCGCGCCGCGATGCGCCGGCAGGAAGGCGAAGCCGATGTCGACGTCGGGCAGTGATTCACGCTTGATGAGGCCGCAGATGCCCACCGGCGCGAGATCGGGGCGGCGGGCCACGAGATAGAGTCCGTAACCGTGGCGCGCATACATCGCGATCGGGCCGCGCTCGAGATAGCCGCGCGCGTCGTCGTCGGTGCGCACCCCCTTGTCACCGATATAGCGCAGCCAGTCGGGGTCGTTCACCAGCGCGCGGACGAACGGCGCGTCGGACGGCGCGAGTCGGCGCAGCACGAGGCGCTGCGTCGCGAGCGCGTCCGTCGCTGCAGCGTCGGCTGCGGCGCTCGCGCCACCTCCGCTGGCGTCATCCGGCTGCACGTTTGCGCGCCGCCTCGCGCTCGCGCAGCACTTTGCGCTGCACCTTGCCGGTGGTCGGCATCGGCAAGGCGTCGATGAACTCGATCTCCTTCGGATATTCGTACGGCGCCAGGTGCTTGCGCACATGCGTACGGATGTCGTCCTCGAGCGCCGGCGTCGCCGCATGGCCGGCCGCCAGCACGATGAAGGCCTTGACGACGTTGCCGCGCGTCTCGTCGGGTGACGGCACGACCGCGGCATTGGCCACGGCCGGGTGCCTGACGAGACAGTTCTCGATCTCCGACGGCCCGATCCGGTACCCGGCCGCCTTGAACATGTCGTCGGCACGCCCCTGGTACCAAAGATAGCCATCCCCGTCCACGCTGGCGACGTCGCCGGTGCGACACCAGTCGCCGGTGAACTTGCCGCGCGTCCCTTCCGGATTGCCCTCGTATTCGAGGAAGAAGACAGGATCGGGCACGCCGTCGGGCGCGATGCGGTGAACGGCGATCTCGCCGGGCTCGTCGACGGGCATCGGCGCGCCGGCGTCGTCGATCACCGCGATGCGATGGCCCGGATAGGGTCGTCCCATCGAGCCGGGCTTGGCCGGCCAGTGCCGATGCGAGTTGCCGACGATGTAGTTCATCTCGGTCTGGCCGAACATCTCGTTGATCGTGACGCCGAGCGCGTCGCGTGCCCAGTCGAACACGGTGGTGCCCACGGCCTCGCCGGCGCTCATGATCGTGCGGAGGTTGACGTCGAACATTTCGCGCGGACGCGGATAGGCCTTCATCATCATCTTGAGCGCCGTCGGGAACAGGAACGAATTGCGCACCTGGTAGCGCTCGATCAGCCGGAAGGCGCGCTCCGGATCGAAGCGGCCGCGGTAGCCGACGATGGGCTGACCGTAGTAGAGCGCCGGCAGCAGCGCATCCATCAGTCCGCCCGTCCACGCCCAATCGGCAGGCGACCAGAACAGGTCGCCCCGCTGCGGATAGTCGTCGTGCGAATAGGTGAAGCCCGGCAGGTTGCCGAGGAGGCACGATTGCGGCATCAGCGCGCCTTTGGGCGGCCCCGTAGTGCCGCTCGTGTAGACGAGGAGCGCCGGATCCGCGGCGCGCGTCGGCACTGCCGCGAAGCGTGGCGCGCCGCGCGCGAGCACGTCGTCCCACGAGGCCGCCCACGGGGCCTGCGCACCGGCGACGCCGATCACGTGGGCGAGTCCCGGCAGGCGCGCACGAATGGGGACGAGGTTGGGCAGCGATTGCGGATCGACGATCGCGACCTTGGCGCGCGAGTGCGCGAGCCGGTATTCGAGCGCATCGGGTCCGAACAGGAACGACAGCGGTACGGCGACAGCGCCCATCTGATTGACGGCGATGTGCGCGACGACGGTCTCGGGGCGCTGCGGTAGCATCAGCGCCACGCGTTCGCCGCGCGAGACGCCGAGCGCGGACAGCGCGTTCGACAGCCGGTTCGCCTGATCCTGAAGGTCCCAGAACGTCAGCGCCCGACGCTCACCTTCCTCGTCCTCCCAATACAGCGCGAAGCGCGCGCGGTCCTCGGCGTGGCGGCCGCAGCAGGCGTGCGCGATGTTGAACTGCGCGGGCACATCCCAGCGATGCGCCGCGTGGAGCTCGGCATGACGGTCGACGACCATGGGCGCCAAGCCTACACGAGGCAGTGGCGGCCGCGCCACCCGGCGCGGCGGCCTAGCCGGCCGTCGCGGGAAGGTGCTTGCCGAGCTCGTGTGCCTCGACGGCCGTCCACACCCAATCGAGGTGCTGCTCGATCGCGCCGCCAAGCACGACACGGTAGATGCCTTTCGAGCGGACGAGCGTGAGCCGCTTGCCCGACTGATAGTCGGACAGCGGCACGATCAGCGACTGCACGGCCGGACCGGCGGCGCGCTTTTGCAGCATGAGGAGCAGTGCGACGAAGCTGCGGCCGCTGATCGTGCCGCCGTCGCCGTCGACCGAATAGTCGGTTTCGGCGTTCTTGCGCTGCTCGACGAGATCGACGCCCGCAATGTCGTTCCCGAGCAGTTGCATGCCGACCTCGGTGCGGTCGGCCGTCGGCCGCTTCATGCGCCGCACGATGCCAAGGGTCCAGACGGTCTTGCCGAAGGGCCGGATCGCGATCAGCGTGCCGATGGCAAACGATCCGGCGGACTGCGCGGGTGCGATCAGGCGGAACCCGGTGGTCGACACGTCCTTCGCTTCCCACGGGCCGCCGCTCGCGGCGTATTGCGCCAGCCGGTGCCGCGCCAGCGCGAGCTTCCGATCCTGCTCGTTGCGCACGCGACCGAACACGGCGAGCTCCAGCGAGCCGCCATAGCTCGTGCCCGCGTACGATTCGAACTCGGGATCGCGATCCTGTTCGCGCAGGTAGCCCGCGATCTTCGCGAGACCGACGATCGCGTCGACGCTGTCCTTCGCCGGCGTGCGTTCGCCCTGCCGCGGCAGCGGCTTGTATTCCGGATCGACTTTCGCGGCAATGCGCGTCAGCAGCGTGAGCTGCTCGGTCGCTCGCGCCGACTCCTCGGACCGTGGCTTGTCGCGGGCGACCTGCGACAGCTCGACCTGGCTTTGCATCAGGACGCCGTGCAGCGGCTGCGTGTCGACGAACAGGACGCTGCCCTCGAGCGGCCCGGATGTGCGCCGCTTCATGCCCTCGCGGCTGCCGAGATCGACGTAGAACGACTCCGGCGTGCGCGAGGACATCGACAACCGCAGCGAGCCGCACCAGCCGTCGAGCTCGTCCCAGAGCTGCTCGATCTGCCGCGCCGTCAGGTTGCCGCCGTCGATCATCTGCAGCACGAGGATCATCAGGTATTGCTGCTCGATGGTCGTCGGGCGGCGACCGGCCGCGAGCGTGATCGGCTGCCGCTCGATCTGCATCGACGTCGCGCGCGCGACGAGCGCGTGCACTTCCGCCCACTTGCCGGGAATCCACGCCTCGTAGCGATAGAGGCGCACGCGCGCATCCCGCGCGAGATGGATCACGTGGCGGCAAATGAGCTCCGGCATCAGCGCGCGCCACTTGGCGTTGGCTTCATTCTCGAACGCGATGCGGTCGAACGCCTTGTACGCGGTGAGGAACGACTGCGTCAGGTCGAAGATCGCCGACCAGATCTGCCGCTCGATCTTGGCGCTGCGGTTCGCGTGGCCGATGTATTGCGCTGTCAGCGCCGCGAACAGCTGCTGGGCGTGGGCATCGACGACGAAGAGCGCGGCCAGCCGGCGCGGCGTGAGCGGGGTGGACGGCGACGCGAGTTGGGCGAGAACGTCGAGGAGCGCCTGCTGCATCGCGAGAGCGTCGCCGGGGAGGGCGGTTGCGATCCAGCGCTCAGCCGACCGGGGGTCGGCCAGCGGATCATTGCGCGAGCTCTTGAGTCCGAACATGCGCCGTCCTTGTCGCGTCCAGCCCGATCGTGCAAGAACCGGGCCGCAGTGATGCGGAAGGCCGCGGCGCCGGAGCGACAGGCTCGGCTGCCGGGGGTTGAAGCAGAAAAAGCGCCCAAATGCTGCTATGCATGATCGCCTAATCGCCGGCGCCTTGGCAAGCCGCATGCATGCTCTTGGCATACATCGTGCATGGCACTACCCGTGGATAACAGCCTGAAACAGGCGGGTGATACCACGGGTCCGACGGCCGGCGCCGCAGGCGCCGCCGGCGTCCCCGTCACGCCCAGCCTAACCGCTCGAACTGACGACAGACGTGCAAGGACGACACAAATGGGCATCCTGATCAAGACGCCGCCGCGGCGCAGGGAAGGCACGGCGGCGCCCATCGACCCGCTTGCGGAGGCCGGCGATGCCGTCAATGCCCTCCATATTCGCGAAGTCGTCCGCATCACCGGCTTGCGGCGCGAGCAACTGTACATGTGGCAGCGCCGCTACGGGTTTCCGGCGCCGCTGCGCGATTCGTTCGGCGACCGGGTCTACCCGCCCGACCAGGTGGCGCGCCTGCGCCTCATCAAGCAATTGCTGTCCGAAGGCTGGCGTGCCGGCGCCGTCGTACCGCTGGCCGACACGGCGCTGCAGTCGATGCTCGGCCTCACGGTCGAGGAGCCGATGCCGCTGCCGGCCGAGATCGAGACGGCGATTCGCCTGCTGTCAGCGCATCGCACGAGCGACCTTCACAACCACTTGTCCAAGCAGTTCACCGGCCAGGGCCTGCGCAAGTTTCTCGAGCAGACGCTCATTCCGTTGAACGAGGCTGTGCACGAGCGCGTCGTGCGCGGCGAGATGCAGGCGTTCCAGGAGCTGCGCTTCGCCGATCTCGCGCAGCGGCTGCTCCGCGACGTGCGCGGCGTCGTCCGCCCGTCGCGCGACACGCGGCAGGTACTGCTGGCCACGCCTCCCAACGATCCGAACCAGCTCGGCCTCGCGATTCTCGAACTGCTCCTTCATACCGAAGGCGTGAGCTCCGTGACACTTGGCGCGGGCATTCCGGCGCAGGAGATTGCCGGCGCCGCCAAGGCCTACGGCGCCGCGCTGGTCGTGCTGCTGTTCGACCGCGGCATTTCCGGCAAGATCGCCGGCCAGGAAATCCGCGGCCTTCGTCATGCGCTCGATGCCGATGTGCCGCTGATCGTGAGCGGCCGTGCGGTGAACCTTCTCGCAAAACCGATCGACCACGTCCACGCAGCCGCCGATTTCAACTCGGTCCTGGCGCGGATGCGCGCCGAAGGCGTCCTCGCGACCGCGTCGGGTGGCGGCGCCCGCATGGAAGCTTCGTCGGAGGCTGCGCAAGGGGCGTAAAATCGGCGGGGTGACACCTCCCGCACGCCGACTTGTCGGCCACCTCGCCGGGTTGATCATCGCCGCGCTCGTCGCGTGGCTGATCTTTCGCGGCTATCGCCAGCCCGAATTTCTTCTCGATCTCGCCGGAATGCGTCTCTGCTGACGTTGCGCGCCGCCTTGCGCGCCGCGCCGGTCAAGGCTCGTCCAGAAAATCCTCGAGCTTGCGCCGGTCGCGCTTGGTCGGCCGGCCGGGGAAGCGCGGCGCCGCAGCCATTGCCGCCTTGCGCTCGGCGATCGCCTGCAGACGGAGTGCCGCGCTCTCCTCGAATTCACGGTAGAGCAGCGCGGCGTCGGCACCGGCGCCGCGGCGATCGGACACTGCCAGGACTGCAACGGTCCAGACCAGACCGTGCTTGCGTACCGTCAGCTGCTCGCCGACGCGCACGGGGTGCGCCGGCTTGACACGCTCGCCGCCCGCGCGCGCCTGGCCCGCTTCGATCGCTTGCGCCGCGAGGCTGCGCGTCTTGTAGAAGCGCGCGGCCCACAGCCACTTGTCCAGGCGCACGCGGTCCGGCGGGTCGGTCACGATGTGCGTGATCCGCCATTCGGGTCGGCGTAAGTCGCCATCCACGCGGCCGTCGCCGCGGACTCCGGATACGGCTCCGCCTGCAGCGCGGCGATCACGCGCGCACGATCGTCGCGCGGACGGTTCTGCGACAGCTTGAACTTGGCGTCGATGCGCTGGATCACGAGACGGAACGCGACGATGGCGCCGACCATTGCGTCGCGCTGCGGCGCGGGCATCGTGAAGCGCCAGGGTTCGGGACGGCCGCCTTCGAAGCGTGCAACGAGAAGATCGAGCACGCCGCGCGTTTCCGCCGGATCCTCGATCAGCTCGATGCCGCCGGCCACATGGACTGCGGCGAAGTTCCACGTCGGCACGGCCTGCGACGGCGCCACGTACCAGGAAGGCGAGATGTACGCGTGCGGGCCGTGGAACACTGCGATCGACTGCACGCCGCCCATGTGCCGCCAGTGCGGGTTGGCGCGCGCGACGTGGCCGAGCAGCGATCCGTGGGGCTCGCGGTCCGCCACATGGAGGAGGGGCGCGTGGGTGATCCACGGCTCCGGCAGCGCCGGCGTCACCAGCGTCGCGAAGGGATTGTCACGCATGAGGCGTGCGATGGCCTCGCGCTCATGTGCGACGAAGTGACCGGGGGTATAGAGGCTCATGGCGTCAGTGCAGGCGGGCGACCGGGGGGCGCGACGCGAACACGGCCCGGGCTTCTACGGGCGTGAACACGTAGCGGCGATTGCAGAATTCGCACGTGACTTCGACGTGACCGCGCTCCTCCAGCGCCGCCTCGACCTCCTCGCGGCCGGCGATCGCGAGTGCGGTCTCGACACGCTCGCGCGAGCACGAGCAGCGCGCCTGCACCGGCCGCGCATCGAACACGCGCAGATCGTCGCCGGCGAAGATCGTGGCAAGCAGCGCGATGTCATCGCTGCCGTCGTGCAGCGCCGCGCCCGGCAGCGCCGCCAGCGTAGCGGCAATGCGCTCCCAGGTCGCATCGTCGGGCGCGCTCGACGACGGCAGCCGCTGCACGAGGAGCCCGGCGGACGCTTCGTCGCGGACCGACAGGACGAGCCGGCTCGCGAGTTGTTCCGAGGTCGCGAGATAGTGTTCGATCAGGCTGGCGATCGTGTCGGCATCCAGCGCGACGATGCCCTGGTAGAGCGGACCGCCGTTGCGCGGATCCAGAGTGATGGTCATCCGCGCGCTGGCGCTGCCCGCGAGCGTGCGCAGCGACGCGTCCGGAGCGAGGTCGGCGATACGCGCCGCATCCCATTGCGCCGTGCCGCGGACGTCGAGGCGATCGGTGCACTCGACCACCGCAAGGCGCACCGGACCGTCGCCGGCGACCTGGAGCAGCAGGCTGCCCTCGAGCTTGAGCGTGGACGCAAGCAGCGTCGATGCGGCGGTGAGCTCGGCGAGCGCGCGTGCCAGTGCCGGCGGATACGCGTGCGCGGCGACGATGTCGCGCGCGGCGCCGGGAAGCCGCACCAGCGCACCGCGCACCGCGGCCCCCTCGAATACGAAGGGCACGAGCGCGTCACGGACACGTGCCGCCATCGGGCGTCAGTCGAGCTTCAGCGTGTAGAGCGTCATCGGCAGCGCGGAGTTCTTGTCGAACACCGCGCCGGCTTCGATGCCGGCGCGCGCGACGGCGTCGGCCGACTTGAGACGCCCGTACTGCGCATGCATCGCGCCGAGCGCGAACTCGCGGCCCGAGCCCACGGCCCAGAACTGCGTGTACTCGAACACCTCGCGCATCGAATACACGCCGAAGATGCCGCGCGCGTTGGCAATCAGCGCCGTAACCTGCGTCGATTCATAGGGATCGTCCTCTTCCTCCTTCGGATTGAGGAAGTGCTGCTCCTTGAGGATCGGGTGCAGCATGCGAAACGTCTCGAAGATCCCGGCGCGGTGCGAAAAGTCGAGCTTGTCGTGCTTCGCGAGCAGGCTCTCGAACACGAGCTGGTGCGCGGCCGAGCCGCAGAGGCCGATATACGTGTCCTTGTAGCGGACGATCTTGTCGTAGGCGCGGTCATGATTCGCGGCGAGGCGCGTGTCGCCGAACGTGGTGAGCGAATCGGCGGCGATCGCGACGGTGTCGCCCTTGCGGACGACGACGAGGGTGGTCATGGGCTTCCAGGATTCCCGCGGAAAGCGCAGGTTGTTCGAACGGAGAACCCGAAATTATACGCCGCCGAACTCGGCAGGCGCAGCGAGCATTGCCACCGGCGGCAACCGGCGCGGCGTCCATGCGCGGAGCGCGTGCGTCCAGAACTCGGCAACGCCGCGCGGCGAAGTCGCGGGGTCGGGCTGGTCGAGAAAGCGCCACGCTGCCTGCAGCACCGGCAGCGGATCGTCCGGCAATGCCACTGCGCGCGTTTGCTTCGACAGCTTGCCGCCGGCGCGATCGAGCGCGACGGGAACGTGCAGGTACGACGGCTGCCGCAGCCCGAGTGCATGCTGCAGATGGATCTGGCGCGGCGTCGACGCGAGCAGGTCGGCGCCGCGCACGACGTGCGTCACGGCCTGCTCGGCGTCGTCGACGACGACCGCGAGCTGATACGCGTAGAGTCCGTCGGCGCGCCGCACGACGAAATCGCCGACGTCGCGCGCGAGATCCTGGCGCTGCCGTCCCTGCAGGCGGTCGTCGAACGCGACGACGGCATCGCCGACCCGAACGCGCCACGCGCGCTGGCGGCGCGCGATGCGTCCGGCCGCCACGCCGCCGCTGCACGTGCCCGGATAGACATGCTCGCCGCCGACGCCTACACGCGCGCCGGCGAGCTCGCGGCGCGTGCATGCGCACGGATACGCGAGCGCTTGCGCGACGAGGTGCTCGAGCGCATCGACGTAGTGCGACGTTCGCGCAGACTGCCGCAGCACGGGGCCGTCCCACGCAAACCCGTAGCGCTGCAGCGCGGCGAGGATCGCCGTCTCCGCGTCCGGACGCGCGCGCGGCGCGTCGACGTCCTCGATGCGCACGTGCCACTGCCCGCCTTGCGACCGCGCGTCGGCGTAGCTCGCGAGCGCGGCGATCAGCGAACCGAAATGAAGAGGGCCCGTGGGGGAGGGCGCGAAGCGGCCGCGGTACACCGTCAGCGGGGGACGGCCCCGCTCGTGGTCATCACCGCAGGCGCCGCCGGCTCGATGCGATACCGTCCCGCTGCGCCGAGCACGGCGGTCGGATAGTCGGGACGCCCGAGGCTGCCGTTGTAGCGGCCCAGCGCGCGAAAGTAGTCGCCCTGCTCCGTATCGAGATAGTGGCGCAGGATCACGCAGCCGTAGCGCAGGTTGGTACGCAGGTTGAACAGGTTGTGGTCGGTGCTGCCAATGAGGCGCGACCAGAACGGCATCACCTGCATGTAGCCGCGCGCGCTCGCGATCGACACCGCGTATTTCTTGAACCCGCTCTCGTGATGGATCACGCCCAGCACCAGCTGCGGATCGAGGCCTGCGCGCGTCGCTTCGTAATGAACGGTGGCCAGGAATTCGCGACGGTAACGCTCGTCGTCGATGCGCGGCGCGAGGCGTCGCGACATTTCCGCAACCCAGGCGGCCACGTCCGGCCGGTTCGCGTAGTCGGGCGGCGCCGGATTGTCGGCGATGGCCTGCTGGAGCCCGGCGACGACCGACGGGGCGAGCCGTTCCTCGACCTGCGCGCCGGCGTGCGCGGCCAGCGGCGCGAACGCCAGCGCCAGCGCTGCCGCGCATGCGCAGATCGTGCCGCCGAAGCGTCTTGACGCTGGATTCATCCTGCCCCTGATTATGCTGTCAGGCCGACAAGCGGGCCCGCAGCCAGTCCATGACTTCCGCGACCGGCACCGGCGTGGCGGTGGTATCGCGCCGATTCTGGTACTCCACGTTGCCCGCCGCAAGCCCCCGCTCGCCCACGGTCACGCGGTGCGGGATGCCGATCAGCTCGAGATCAGCAAACATCACGCCAGGGCGCTCACCCCGGTCGTCCAGCAGGACATCGACGCCGGCGGCGGCAAGGTCGTCGTGCAGGCGGTCGGCGAAGGCCCGGACACCCGGATTGCGGTCGTACCCCACTGCGGCGATCGCCACGGCGAACGGCGCCAGCGCCGGAGGCCAGACGATGCCGCGGGCGTCGTGATTCTGTTCGATGGCCGCCGCGACGACCCGGGTGATCCCGATGCCGTAGCAGCCCATTTCCATGACCTGCGACTGACCGCTGGCATCGAGATAAGTTGCGCCGAGCGCGGCCGAATACACGTTGCCGAGCGCGAATACGTGTCCGACCTCGATGCCGCGCAGGATGTCCAGCACGCCCTTGCCGTCGGGCGACGGATCGCCCCTGACGACGTTGCGGATATCGGCCACGCGGTCGGGCTCGCGGCAGTCGCGGCCGAAATTGACGCCCGCCAGGTGGAATCCGGCTTCATTGGCGCCGCAGACGAAATCGGCCATCGCGGCAACGGTGCGGTCGGCGATCAGCGGCATGCCGGCAGGAATTCCCACGGGACCGAGGTAGCCGGGCTGGCATCCCGTGGCGGCGACGATCTCGGCGTCGCTCGCCCAGCGCCACGGCCCGATGTCGGGCAGCTTGCCGATCTTGATCTCGTTGCCGCTGTGATCGCCGCGCACGAGCAGCATCTGTACCTTGTCGGCGGCGAAGATCATCAGGCACTTGACCGTGCGCGTGAGCGGCAGGCCCAGCAGCGCGGCCACGTCCTCGCACGTCGACTTGCCCGGTGTCGGGACCTTGCGCATCGCTTCGGCCGGTGCAGCGCGCGGGCTCGCCGGCGCCAGCGCCTCCGCGAGCTCGACGTTCGCCGCGTACTGCGAGGCAGGGCAGTACGCGATCGCATCCTCGCCCGAGTCGGCGAGCACCTGGAACTCGTGCGAAGCGAAGCCGCCGATGTTGCCCGTGTCCGCGTCGACGGCGCGAAACTCGAGCCCCATGCGCGTGAAAATGCGGGTGTAGGCGTCGTACATGATCTTGTACGACGCGCGGAGCGATTCTTTGTCCGCGTCGAACGAATACGCGTCCTTCATGATGAACTCGCGCGAGCGCATCACGCCGAAGCGCGGCCGTACCTCGTCGCGGAACTTCGTCTGGATGTGATAGAAATTGATCGGGAGCTGCTTGTAGCTCTTGAGCTCCTTGCGCGCAATGTCGGTGATCACTTCCTCGGACGTCGGCTGCACGACGAAATCGCGATCGTGGCGGTCCTTGAGGCGCAGCAGCTCGGGGCCGTACTTGGCCCAGCGTCCCGATTCCTGCCACAGCTCGGCCGGCTGGATCACCGGCATCAAGAGCTCGATCGCGCCGCTGCTGTCCATTTCCTCGCGCACGATCTGCTCGACCTTGTGCAGCACGCGCACGCCGAGCGGCATCCACGTGTAGCTGCCCGCCGCGAGACGCTTGATGAGCCCCGCCCGCAACATCAGGCGGTGGCTCACGGTTTCGGCTTCCGCCGGCGCTTCCTTCAGCGTCGAAATGAAATAGTGCGAGACGCGCATCGTCCTGTTTTTCTTGGAAAAACGGTGATTGTACCGCGCCTTGGAGACCGTGCCGGCGCGGGATGCAACGGGTGCGCGCCGGGCGCAGGAAGGCATGGGCAACGCGCCGGCGGACGGGTATCGTGCAGCCGGCGCGCGATTTTTCCGGCCACCGTAAGCCACCGGCGCAGCGCCGCGACCAACCGGCGCCGCTTCGTGGCGGAAGGAGTCTCCATGCACACTGTTGCCACCGACGTCGCCGTGATCGGCGCCGGCACCGCCGGCCTCGCCGCCTATCGGACCGTCGTGGCCCGCGGCCGGCGTGCCGTGCTGATCGAGCGCGGCGCACACGGCACGACGTGCGCGCGGGTCGGCTGCATGCCGAGCAAGCTGCTGATTGCGCCGGCGGAGGCGCTGCATTCGCTGGAGCGATTCCCGGCGTTCGGACTTGTGGTCGACGGTGCGGTGAAGGTCGACGGCCGCGCGGTGATGGCGCGCGTGCGCCGCGAGCGCGATCGCTTCGTCGGCTTTGTCACTGCGTCGGTCGACGCGCTGCCGCTCGAGGACCGGCTCGACGGCGACGCGCGCTTCGTCGACGATCACACGCTGCAGGTCGGCGCCGACACGCGCGTAGAGGCCGATCGAATCATCATTGCGACCGGCTCGTCAGCGGTGTTTCCCGCCGCGTGGAAGGCGCTTGGCGACCGGCTGCTGACCAACGTCGAGCTCTTCGAGTGGGACGACCTGCCGCAGCGCGTCGCGGTGTTCGGGCCCGGAGTGATCGGACTCGAGCTCGGCCAGGCGCTGCATCGGCTCGGTGTCGACGTCGCGATCTACGGGCGCGGCGGCGGCGTCGGACCGCTGCGCGATCCTGTGCTGGTCGCGGAAGCGCGCCGCGTGTTCGGTGCCGAGCTGGCGCTCGACACGGACGCGCGCGCCGAGGTGACCCGCGACGGCGACGAAGTCGTCGTGACGCTGCGCGCCGCGAACGGCGTGTCGGCCGAACGGCGCTACGACTTCCTGCTCGCGGCGACCGGGCGCCGGCCGAACGTGCACGGCCTCGACCTCGATGCCACCACGCTGGAGCTCGACGCCGACGGCGTGCCGGTGTTCGACCGCACGACGCTGCGATGCGGCGCGTCGGGCATCTACATTGCCGGCGACGCGGGCGACGACACGCCGCTGCTGCACGAAGCGGCCGACGAGGGCCGCATCGCGGGCGAGAACGCCGCGCGGCATCCCGACGTTGGACCCGGCCTGCGGCGCGCGGGCCTTGCCATCGTGTTCACCGACCCGCAGATCGCGATCGTCGGCGGCGGCTACGCGGCCGTGCGCGACGTGCCGCACGTGACCGGCGCCGTGTCGTTCGAGAACCAGGGACGCGCGCGGATCATGCTGCAGAACCACGGGCGCCTCCACGTCTACGCCGAACCCGGATCCGGCCGTTTCATGGGCGCCGAGATGCTCGGGCCCGCGGCCGAGCACATCGGCCACCTGCTCGCGTGGGCGCGCCAATGCGATCTCACCGTCGCGCGCATGCTGACGATGCCGTTCTATCACCCGGTGGTGGAGGAGGGGCTGCGTACCGCGCTGCGCGACGCGCAAGCGCGGCTCGAACGGGGCGACATCGCGCCGCCGGGCACGGCACGGATCGAGGCGCTGATGGCGTGAGCGGCCGGCCGCGCAGTGCGGCCGGCGCGAGCCGCGCGGAAACGGGGGCCGCTAGCGGACGACGAGGACCGGCACTTTCGAGTGCGTGAGCACTTTCTGCGTTTCGCTGCCGAGAAGCACCGCCGTGAGGCCGCGACGTCCGTGCGACGCCATGACGATCGCGTCGCACTTCGATTTCTTCGCCGCGGCAAGGATCGCTTCCCATGGCGACGCGGCGATCGCGTGCATCGTGCTGCATTCGAGGCCGCCCGCCTCCGCCTTCATCTTCACCGGCTCGAGGATCCTCTCGGCTTCCTTCGACGCCATCGCCGTGTAGTCCTTGCGCGATACCGGGTCGTACACCACGCCGTCGGAAAACGCCGGCATCGGATAGTCGGGCGACGCGTAGAACGCCGTCACTTTCGCGGACAGCGCCTGCGCGAGGGCGATGGCCTGCGTGACCGCCTTGCCGGACAGCTTCGACCCGTCGGTCGCAACGAGCAGATGCTTGTACATGAAGTGTCTCCTTGGCGTGGCTGTGAAGCGATGATAGACGGGCGCGCGGGCCGAGTGTTGACCCACGTCAACCCACGGAGGATAGTCGAAATTTACAGTGCGCGCATGCTGCCGTTGACCGCTTCGCTCGAGTGCGATTGTTTCCATTGCGGGGCGCCTTGTCCGCGTACGCCCGCGCAGCGGTGGCACGCTGTCGTCGCGGGTGCCGAGCGCACGTTCTGCTGCGCCGGCTGCCTCGCCGTTGCGCACACGATCGCCGGCGCGGGCCTCGACGCGTTCTACCGCAATCGCACGGGCGCGGCGGCCGGCGGACCGCCGGGCCACGCCGAAGCCGCGGCCGCGTGCGCGGCAGCGGAGGCCGCGGGCCTCGTCCGCACGCTGGCCGATGGACGGCGCGAAGTCGCGCTCCTGATCGACGGCCTGACGTGCGGCGCCTGCGTCGTGCTGGTCGAGCGCTGGCTCGCCCGCCAGCCCGGCGTGGCGGCCGCGTCGGTCAATTACGCGACACAGCGCGCGCGCGTCGCATTCGACCCGGCCGCGACCAAGCTGCTGCCGATCGTCGAGGCGGTCGCCGCCATCGGGTATCGCGCCTTTCCCTACGACCCCGCGCGTCGCGAGGCGCTGGCGCGTCGCGATGCCCGCACGCTGCTGGCGCGCATGGCCGTTGCCTGGCTCGCAATGATGCAGGTGATGATGTTCGCGGTTCCGATCTATCTCGCCAGCGACGGCGTCGAGACGCAGGAGCGCGCACTGCTCGATTGGGCGAGCCTCGTGCTGACGCTCCCGGTGATGCTCTACTGCGCGGTGCCATTCTTTCGTGGCGCGCTGCGCGATCTCCGCGCAGGGCGGCCCGGGATGGACGTTCCCGTCGCGCTCGGCCTCGGCGCCGCGTTCGCCGCGAGCGCCGCGTCGACGCTGGGAATGGGCGGACCGGTCTACTACGATTCGGTGACGATGTTCGTCGCCCTGCTCCTGACGGCGCGCTACCTCGAGCTCGTCGCGCGGCAGCGCGGCGGCGCGGCGATCGAGTCGCTGGCACGCGCGCTGCCTGCCGTCGCGGAGCGATTGCGTTCATGGCCGCAACGCGCGGATACCGACGACGTCGCCGCGGCGGCGCTCCAATATGGCGACCTCGTGCGTGTGCGCCCCGGAGCGACGATTCCGGCGGACGGCGACGTGGTCGACGGGCACTCGCATGTCGAGCAGGCGATCCTCACCGGCGAGGCGCGTCCGCTCGCGCGCGTGCCGGGAGAGCCGGTGCTCGCCGGCAGCGTGAACCGTGACGGCGCGCTGGTCGTGCGCGTGCGGGCAGCGGGCGACGCGACGCGGCTTGCCGGCATCGCGCGGCTCGCTGAGCGGGCAGCGAGCGCACGGCCGCGCGTTGCGGCCCTCGCGGACCGCGTGGCCGGCTTCTTCGTCGCGGCGCTGCTCGCGCTCGCGCTTGCGACTGCGCTCGCGTGGCTCGTCGTCGACGCGTCGCGCGCTTTTGCAGCGACGTTTGCGCTCCTCGTCGTCTCGTGTCCGTGCGCGCTGTCGCTCGCAACCCCCGGCGCGCTCACGGCAGCCGCGGGTGCGCTGGCAAAGCGTGGCGTGGTGCTGTCGCGCCCGGACGCGCTGGAAGCGCTGGCGCACGTCACGCACGTGGTGCTCGACAAGACGGGCACGCTGACCGACGGCCGTTTTCGGCTCGTCGCGGCAACCGGCAGCGCGCGCATGACGCGCGACGACGCGCTCGCGGTGGCGGCATCGCTGGAGTCGGCGTCCGAGCATCCGGTCGCGCGGGCGTTGTGCGCGGCGGCGCCCGCTGCGGGCGGCGCCACGCACGTGACGACGGTGCAGGGTCAGGGCGTCGAAGGCGACGTCGGCGGCGTGCAGTGGCGCATCGGGCGGCCGGCATTCGCAGCCGCGCTGTCCGGCGCGCCGCTGTCCGCCGCGAGCGATGACGCCGTCGCAGGATCGACACAGATCG
>Ga0207703_10001990_pt1 | contig 18019 bp, 17 predicted proteins | sample KBSSwiS12_FD_184304 | JGI IMG/M metagenome (GOLD analysis project Ga0207703, IMG submission 184304) | Switchgrass rhizosphere microbial communities from Kellogg Biological Station, Michigan, USA - KBS Switchgrass S1-2 (SPAdes) (version 2) | ecosystem: Host-associated > Plants > Roots >...
TTCAAGCCGTTCTGATGCGCGTCTGTTCCGCGTTTGACGAGGATGGAGCGGCTCGCTGACAGCAGGCGTGTGAACCGGCTGATTGTCGGCTGGGTGACCATGCTCGCCGTACAATTCCTGCTGGCGGGCGCGGCACATGCCGCCGTCACCGTTGGACCCATCGTTATTTCCGTACCGGACGGATTCGAGGCGGCGCAAACGCAGCGGCTGAAGAAGACACTGATCACGGCCTGGACGAAGTCCGTACGCAGCGCCGGCCTCAAAACCCTTCTGCAGATCAACGTCATCGACTTCGGCTCAGCGCCTGGTAAGCCCGCTGTCCCGCAGGAATTGAGCATATATGCAGAGAAATACCTGCATCAGTTTCTGGGGGGGATCGAGCGCCGCCGTACTAACTACGTGTCATCACCTGTCGCCCACATCAAGATCGCGGGTCTGCCAGGCGTCCGCGCCACCTGGAATGGGTCCGTGGGCGGGCGTGCCACGGTCGGTGTAATGTACAGTGTCATTGTACATAACAGGTTTGCTGTGATCTTTCACACCCAGGATCTCGGCAGTACGCCAACGAGTGGTATGTTCGAGGCGATGAAATCGATCGAAGCCGTCACCCTTGCCGAGCGGCCCGTCACTTCTCCAACTCAGCATCCTTGACGGTTCCACAGCTCGCGCCCAGCCACTTACCCTGCAGTGTGTTGTTGACGGTCATGGTCTTGCCGGCTGAAGTCACGACAACGTTGATCTTACCGCTCATCTGCGTGCCGTCCTTGACCTCGAAGTGCACGTCGGTGACCGTCTTGCGCTCCGGCTTGCTGCACTCGTCGTGCAGCGTCAGCTCCTTGGTGGAGCTGGATACGACGTTACGCTTGCACGAGGCGTCATCGCCATGCGGGTCGATTTCAAACCCGCGTGCAATCTTCTCCGGTGTCATGCACTCCTTGTAGACCCGGGGCTTCGTCCCTTTTGCCATGTGCGCCTGCATGGCTGCTTCCAGCCTCGCACGCTGCTCGGGCGTCATCTTCGCGAGCTGGTCCTCGGGTATGGGCATCGCGCCGCTGATCTTGGGGTTGATGGAGACCTCCCACAGACCCGGCTTGATATTCGGCTTGGTGAGACCCGCGGCGTGAACCCACGCGGTGACGGCCAGGCTCGTCAGAGCCACCTGTAATATTGTTTTGGGCGCGCGACGCATAGGCTATCCCCCGGCTGCGCCCGCAAGTGAGCGCGTTCCCCGGATGATATGCCGGGAGTCGGCCGCGCCGCGAGGCGCACTGCACGTGAGCTGGACGCGGCTACAGAGCGTCGGCGGTAACTAAGCCAGGGCGATCAGGCGGCGAGTTGTCGAATTGCGACCCGCCCGATCGTCCTTAGGACAGTACTGTAGTAACGGAGATCCGCCTTTATGTGTCCAGCATGCTTGGCAACCGCCGCTTGGGTGGCGGTCGGCACGACCTCCGCCGGAGGAGTCGTCCCCTTTATGGTTAATAAGTTCCTAAGACGAGCCGCTGTGGTAGAACGGCAGTCCCCTGGAGGGAATCACAGTGATGTCCGACGAACGAGTCCAGCCAGACTATCGACAGACTCTCCACGAGGCAGTCGTTGAGACCTCCCGGGCAGTGGTTGCCGGGTCCTTGGGCGTGGTCGAAGCCACGCGGCGCTTGATGGAGCTGGCCGCGGAGCTGGATGCGTTGGACGATGAAGACTTCATTTACTTCATCGAGCTCGACTCACGCAGTGACGGATTTCCGCTCGGAGTCGCCCGAGAGCAGTGGAGCTCCACTGCTCTCGAACGTGAGGATCTCGACAGGCGCAAATACGAGGATGCCGTTCATGCCGATGCCGTTGCGCATTGCCGCAGTTTGATCGCTCGCTACGCGCCCCCCGCCTAAGGAGCCCCCACCACCGGGAAATCGATCGAGCTTGCGCTCTGCGGCGTGTGCCAGATGCGCTGCGTTGCCTTCGTGAAATCCTCGGGCTTCGCAAACATGATGTTGGGTATGTATTTCTGCGGGTTACGGTCGTACAGCGGGAACCAGCTCGACTGGATCTGGACCATGATGCGGTGGCCCGGCAGGAACGTGTGACTCACGTTGGGCAGCCTGACGGTGTAGGCCAGCGCCTTGTTGGGTTGGATGGCATGGGGATTTGCCGGATCCTCCCGGTAGCGGCCGCGCAGAATGTCTGCTGCGAGCATCTGCTGGTAACCGCCGAGGTTCGGGTGATCCGGCACTTCATCCGGCCACACGTCGATGACCTTCACGACCCAATCAGAGTCGCTGCCGCTGGTTGACGCCGCCAGGTGTGCCCAGGGCTGACCGGCTACCTGCAGTGGCTGTTTCAAAGGGTCGGTCTGATACACCAACACGTCAGTGCGGGAGGCGGCAAAGCGCTGGTCATCGACCAGCCATTCGCCCCAGGTGGAGTCAGATGCCCCCGAATCCAGCGTCGGCTGCAACCGGTACGGAACGGGTTTGGCGGGATCGGACACGTATTCGTCGTACTGTTGCTTCGAAGCCGCCGGCGGCTCGAATCCGAGCTTTCCATCGGCCAGCAGGTAAAGCGGGCGCGAGGCCGTCGGACACCCGGAGGCGCACGCGCGCGGCCAGCCATCGTAGCGGTGCCACTTGTCGGCTCCGGTCTCGTACACGAGTACCCGAGGCGTGTCCGGTTTCGGACCGTCCTTCAGATAGTAGTCGAGGAACGGCTGCATGATGGTCCTGCGGAACCAGCCTGCCGTGTCGCCCTCGAACATGATCGGTCCGATGCCACGGCCCTCGCGGCGTCCCTGACCGTGATTCCACGGTCCGAGAACGAGGTGGACCCGCTCACCTTGCGGATCGCTGCCGGCCAGAGCCTGATACAGCGCCGGTCCGCCGTAGATGTCTTCCTGGTCGAACAACCCTGACACAATGAGCATTGGTACTTTCGGCGGGTCCTTCGCCAGAAGTTTGTCGACTGCCTGTCCCTGCCAGAAGCTGTCGTAGGCTGTGTGGGCCACCAACTCTTGCCAATACCCCAGCGAATCGACCCCACGAGCTTTCGCCAGCGCACCAGCGGATCCGGCGCGGAGGAAAACCTGGTACGTGTCGCGGGCGTCTGACCACCAGGTGATGTCGTTCTTACGGGTCGCCTCCTGGTCATAGATGTATTGCAGAGAGCCATCCTGTCGGAAGGCGCCGTTGTGGAACCAGTCATCGCCCATCCAGCCATCGATCATGGGCGCGAACGGGACCGCGACTTTCAGCGCGGGATGTGCGTGGACGGTGGACATGACCGCCGTGAAGCCCTCGTAAGAGCCGCCGATCGTTCCGACGCGGCCGTTCGATTCCGGCACGTTCTTGACCAACCAATCGATGGTGTCGTACGTGTCCGTGGCGTGATCGTTATCGGTGGGATTGAGCGGTCCTTTCAGCGGGCGATTCATCACGTAGTCGCCCTCGGAGCCGTATTTCCCGCGCACGTCCTGGTACACGATGATGTAGCCGGCCGCGACAGCAGTGTCGTCCATTTGCGGGACGACAGATGCCAGATGTGCGCTGTTGAAGCGTAGTACCCGCTCGGACGCGTTGTAGGGGGTTCGCGACAGCAGTATCGGCGCCTTGCTGGCTCCTTTGGGAATGAGTATGAAGGTCTTCAGCTTTACCCCATCGTGCATGGGGATCATCTCCTCCCGTTTGACGTAATCGAAAGTCTCGGTGCGCGCCCCGAAGGTGGGCGGCGTCTCGCTGGGCAGGCTGCTGCGCGAGTCTGCGAAAACAGGGCTCGCAACGAATGCGGCTAACGCGGCTACGTAAAACACCGGGCGCATGCCCGGTCGGGTCGGCAACGGCATCCTCGTTTTTCCTCGTATGGGGGGGCGGCCAATGTCACATAAACGTCATGCAGCCGCCATAGGCTTTGCGCTCGCAAGATTCACTCTAAGAATATAGAGCTACAGGAGAATCCGCGTGCTGGACACTCTAGGCATCGACATGCCGACCGCCTTCCTTTTGTTTCTGGCGTTGGCACTGGCTTTGAGTTTCGAGTTCGTGAACGGGTTCCATGATACGGCCAATGCCGTAGCAACGGTCATCTACACCAATTCGCTCAAGCCCAATTATGCCGTGATCTGGTCGGGGACGTGGAACCTGATCGGGGTGCTCACCTCATCCGGCGCGGTTGCGTTCGGGATCGTCGCGCTGTTGCCGGTGGAATTGGTGATCAATGTCGGCTCCGGCGCTGGGTTCGCGATGGTGTTCTCGCTGCTGCTGTCAGCGATCATCTGGAACGTCGGCACGTGGTACCTCGGGCTGCCTGCTTCGAGCTCGCACACCCTGATCGGCTCCATCGTCGGCGTTGGGTTGATGAATTCACTATTGAGCCCCGACAGCGCGTTTGGCGATGGCGTCAATTGGACGAAGGTGGCCGATACGGTCAAGGCACTCGTAGTCTCGCCTTTGACTGGATTCATCGTTGCAGCGTTGCTGCTGTTGGCTGCGAAGGCCTTGTTGAAGAACCCGGCTCTGTTCAAGGCGCCCGAAGGCAAAACACCGCCGCCGATGTGGATTCGCGCACTGCTGGTTCTGACTTGCACGGGCGTCAGTTTCGCCCACGGCTCCAACGACGGTCAGAAGGGCATGGGGTTGATCGTGCTCATCCTGGTGGGCATTGTTCCTACTGCGTTTGCGCTGGATATGAGCACGAGTGCGCAGACGCTCGACAAGATCAGGGCTGCGGCGGTTGTGCTGGAGCAGCGGTTGCAAGGCCAGGGTCAGCCCGCGCCGGCGGCTGTGTCTGCTGATGCTGCCCACAAAACCCTGACCGATTACCTTCGCCACGGACAGGTGAAGCCGGAGACCATCGCAGCGCTCGCTGCCGTCAATGGCTTCGTCAATCACGATCTGCAGGGAGTGAACGACTTCAACACAATTCCTGCCGCTCAACGGCCTGCTCTGCGTCTCAACATCTATCTGGTATCGGAGACGCTCGCCCGGCTGACGAAGGCCAAGCAGCTGCCGTCACAACTCGACGCCACGGCCACCGCTGATTATCAGAAGGCGCTCAAGAGCGTGACCAACTTCATCCCAACCTGGGTGAAGGTTGCAGTGGCCCTGGCGCTTGGCTTGGGAACCATGATTGGCTGGAAGCGCATCGTGGTGACGGTCGGTGAGAAGATCGGCAAGGCACACCTGACCTATGCCCAGGGTGCCTCGGCTGAGATCGTGGCCTTCGGCACGATCGAAGCAGCCGATCTGCTCGGGCTGCCCGTGAGCACCACGCACATTCTCTCCTCCGGCATCGCGGGCACGATGGTGGCGAATGGTTCGGGTATCCAAAAGGACACCGTGAGGAACATCATCCTCGCATGGGTCCTGACACTACCCGTGTGCGTGCTGCTCGGTGCGGCACTGTTCGGCGCGGGCCTGTTCTTCGTCTTGCACGTACTCGGCGTTCACTGAGCTGGGCGGGGCGTAAACAGGCTGGTGTCGCGAGCCACATCGGGCACGCGGATGTTGCGTTCGAACTCGAGGCCCAGCCGGCGCAATAGCTTGATCGAGGCGTGATTGTCGGGCGAGGTGATCGCGACGATGCGGCCGAGTTTGAGCACTTCCTTGCCGTAGCGCATCACGGCAGAGGCGGCTTCGAACGCGTAGCCCTGGTTGCGAAAGCGCTCGCACAGCGCGAAACCAACATCGACGTCTTCCAGGTAGTCGCGTTTCAGCAGGCCGCAGACGCCGACGGGCGTGGCGTGCGCCTGCAGCTCAACCAGGTACAGGCCGAAACCGAATTTCTCATAGCCGGTGACGGTGCCGCTGCGGATGTAGCGCCTGGCGTCCTCGAGTGTTAGGATCTCGCGACCACCGATGTTGCGTATGAATTCAGGCTCGTTGAGCAGCTCCAGGACAAACGCAGCGTCGTTGAGGCTCAAATGCCGCAGGCGCAGCCGCGGCGTCTCGCAAACGATCATGTATCCAGGCTATCCAGGTTCATTCGGATGTGAGCCGCTTCGGCGGCCGTGCGCGCGAGCGCAATGGCTTGGTTGAAGGCAACCCGGGCCTCATCGGCGCGGCCGAGGTCTTTCAACAGCGCGCCCTTGACTCCAAAGTAATGGAAGTAACCGGCCAACGGCTGGGCAAGCGGCTCGAGCATCTGCAGCGCAGCGGCCGGCCCGCGAACCTTTGAGACCGCGACCGCACGATTGAGAGTCACGACCGGGGACGGCTGCAACACTTCGAGCACGGCGTAGATCTGATCAATCTGTCCCCAGTCCGTGTCTTGCGGCCGTGCCGCGCGCGCGTGCACCGCGGCGATTGCCGCCTGCATCTGGTACGTTCCGGGAATTCCCAGGCGCTGCGCTTTCTCGACCAGTACCAGGCCTTCTGCGATCAGAGCGTGATTCCACAGGCGCCGGTCCTGATCATCCAGCAGTACGATGTTGCCGTTTGAGTCCAGCCGCGCGGCAGCGCGAGCGTGCTGCAACAACATCAGGGCGGTCAGGCCCATGATCTCGCTCTCGCTCGGAAACAAACGCAATAACAACCGGCTGAGCCTGATAGCTTCCTCGCACAATGATACGCGGACGTGCGCTTCGCCGCCGCTTGCCGAATACCCCTCGTTGAAGAGCAGGTAAATCATGGCGGCGACAGTCGTGAGCCGTTCGGCGCGCTCGACGGGCCCCGGCGTTTCGAATGCGACTGCAGACTCCTGCATTGCGCGCTTGGCACGCGTAATCCGCTGCGCCATCGCGGCTTCGCTGACGAGAAACGCCCGCGCTATCTCCTGAACGGACAGCCCCGACACGATGCGCAGCGCCACGGCGATCTGTTGTGTTGCGGGCAGGTCCGGTTGGCAGCAGACAAACAGAAGCCGCAGGACGTCATCCTGATAGGCGGAGCTGTCGAGACGCTCCACTAGGGCGGTCTCATTGTTTTCAGCGTCCGGAATGACATCGTCGTCTGGCAACGTGACGTGCTTGTTCCGGCGCCGCAGCTCGTCGAGCGCGCTGTTGCGTCCGACGAAGATGAGCCAGGCGGCGGGATCGCGCGGAGGACCGTTCACAGGCCAGCTCTTTAGCGCCCGAAGGGAGGCCTCCTGAAAGGCTTCCTCCGCCACGTCCAGGTCTCGGAAGTAGCGTAAAAGAGCAGCGACCGCCTGGGGGCGTGCTGCTGCCAGCGCGGGTCCTATCCATGCGACTTCCGTCACTGCAATCCGATTCCGGGGTAGAACGTGGCAAGGGGACGTACTTCCAGCGCACCGGTATCGCCCACGAGACGGCGGGCAACGTCCAGCGCGTCTTCCAGGGATTTACAGTCGACCAGGTAAAAACCGAGAAGCTGTTCCTTGGTCTCGGCAAAGGGACCGTCGAGCACCAGCGGCTCACGGCTGGCTCTGACCGTCATGGCTGTCGTCGTTGGCATGAGGCGTCCTACAGGGCCCAGGCGACCCTCGGTGGCAAGCTGGTGCGCCACGGCTTGCTGTTTTGCCATGACGGCCGCCTCCTTTTCCCGGGTCCAGGCCTCGATCTCGGATTCGAGGTTATAGCAGAGTATGCAGTAGAACATGTGCCGTCTCCTTCGCCTGATCAAGGACGAAGGGCGGTCCCCCATTCCGACAATTGAGCCGGCCGACGCGGCGAATCAGCAGCCTTTTGCGTGCGCGTACACGCGCCCGATGGCCTTGCGGTCAGCTACAGGGCGGGCGGCCAGCTTCGAGGCCGCCTGAACCAAGTCCTGCACCAGGCCAACATCGAGGAGGGCGTCGGCCTCGGATCCCCGGGCGAGCGGCGCGAGCTGCGCTTGCGCACCTGGGCTCTGCAGTTCCTCCCAGGCCTGCATGACGGTATCCCCGTGTCTTATGCGCGGTGAGACGGCGGCAAGCAGCTGCTGCAGGACAGGCTGGAAGTGCTGCAGATACTGCGCGGCAAGGGCGGTTTTCTGCTCTACATAAGCCAGCTCGACGTCACGGATGGCCAGCTGCGACGGTGCGCTCGCTTCGTTGTGACAGGCGGGCAGGGCACTGCGCTCGCGCAATCTACGCTGTTCCAGCGATTGCAGGTCCGCGTTCCATTTCTGAGTGAGTGCGGCCTGGGCCGAGCGGGCCGCCTGGATATTCTGCAGAACCGTGGCCGTGCCGGAAAACGCCGCGATCCGGCCCGTCAAGACCTGATCGTGCCTGGACACGGGCCCTTGGACGCCGTCCGGATGCTCCACGATACGAGACAGCAACAAGACCTCGGACTTGATTCCGTCCCTGACCTTTTCGAACTCCGGGCCGGGCTTCAGCCCGTCACTGGCATCAATCCACTGCGCATATGCCGCGTCGGCAGTCGCCGGCAACGGGGGCAGACGCGCGAGCCAGGATTCCGCGGGCACTACTCTCTGTATGGCCGACACCGCCGCCGCACTGCACACGACGGCCGCGCATATCAACACACTGGCGGAGTTTGCTCTCATGCGTATGCATATGCGGAAACCACGAGCCCTATTATGCATGCAAGGAACACACTGTGCTTCAGTGTGAAGCCAAACAGCCGCGACTCGTCCGAAGCGGGCATTCCGGTGGCGGCCGCTGCCACTGAGATACTCTGCAGGCTGATCATCTTTCCCATGACACCGCCGCTGGAGTTGCCGGCCGCCATGAGAGCAGGATCCAACCCGAGGTTGTTGGCCGTAACCACCTGCAGGTTGCCGAAGAGCGCGTTCGCCGAAGTGTCGCTGCCCGTGAGGAAGACGCCGAGCCAGCCGAGCAGTGCACCGAAGAAGGGAAACAATGCCCCCGTGGCCGCAAGTGCCAGCCCGAGGCTGGCCGTGGCTCCGCAGTAGTTCATGACATACGCCAGCGCGAGCACCGAGGCAATCGTCAGAATGGAGAACGCCAGATCCCGCACCGTGCGGCCAACGGACGTTACGAACTGGCGCACTGACACCCGCAGGACCAGTCCGGCACTGATCGTGGCAAACAGTGCTGAAGTTCCCGACGCCGACAGGATGTTGAATGTGAACTTAGCCGGGTAGGGCGCGGCATGCGCCACGACTGGCGGAAGCCGTTGGATCGCCCCATCGAGACCGGGCCACGGGATGACCACAGTGGCCTTGTCGAGAATGGCTTTGAAGGGCGTGTACCCCCATAACAGCACGAAAATCACCAACAGTATGTACGGAGACCACGCGCGCAGCACCTGGCTGCGCTCGGCCCGTGGCGGCAGGTGCACGGCTCCCACTGCCGTATCGGCCGGCCGCCAGACAGCCAGTAGTCCCAGCAGGCTCGCAATGGCCGCGAGCGATGCAAGAATGTCCGTCAGATACGGCCCGATGTAGGTCGAGACCAGGAACTGCGTGGCGGCAAAGGAGATGCCGCAGACCAGCGCCGCTGGCAGGACCGCGCGCAATGCGCTCCAGCCACCCATGACCAACATCAGATACGACGGCACGAACAAGGACACGGGCGCACAAATCTTGCCGACATCCGCGCTTAGGACCCCTAAGGGCAGGTTGGTTACCCCTGCCAGGGTTACGAGCGGCGTGCCGATTGCTCCAAACGCCACCGGTGACGTGTTGGCGATCAAACAGATGGCCGCGGCCTGGAAGGGTGAGAATCCCAGGCCGCTCAGCATCGCTGCGGCCACCGCGACCGGCGTGCCGAACCCCGAGGCACCCTCGATGAAGGCGCCGAAGGCAAATGCAATCAGCAGGGCCTGCAGCCTGCGGTCCTGGGTTAAATGGCCGACGGAGTTCTTGATGATTTCGAACTGACCGGTCTCCACGGTCAGGCGGTACAGGGCGAGCGCCCAGAAAACGATCCACGCAATCGGGAACAGACCAAACGTGGCGCCGTAGGCGGTCGCGCGCAGCACCAGGTTGACCGGCATGCCGTACACGGCAATCGCGGTGGCGATGGCAGCGATCAGTCCGAGGAGGCCTGACTTCCAGGCCGAAAGTCTGAATACACCGAGAGCCAACAGCAGAACGAGAATGGGTAACGCCGCGCAGGCGGCCGATAACCCCAAACTACCGTGTATTGGCGTGTATCCCTGGTCCCACATGTCCAGCCCCCCCGGGTTTTTTTCGACACTAACTGTTTTGGGGGTTCAGAACCAGCTGTAGTTGAAACTGATGCTGATGCGCTCGGCGGCCACGGGGTTGGGGGGCACCTCGTGCCGCAACCAGCTCTCGAACAGCACGAGCGAGCCCTCCTGGGCGGGAACGACTACCCACGGGCGGTTGTCGGTTCGGCTGGCCGCGATTCGCGGCGGCGCCGCCATGAAGCGCTCGAGCCGCGGGTCTTCGAATTTCAGCCCCGGGGAGCCCCTGGGAGTTTTCACGTAGTAGGTGCCGCTGAGAGTGGAGAGCGGATGCAGGTGCAAGCCGTGCACGACCTGCCGCGGCATGATGTTCACCCAGCAGTCGGTCATTGTGAGCTCACGCTGGGTCAGATCGAATTGCAGCGTCGCCGCAAAGGAGCGCATGTGCCTGCGCAGCCGGCGCTCCAATTCGGCAAACGTCGGTGACACCTGATGCATGCGGTTCACCGAGTTGTAGGAGGTGTAGCCACCGGGATAATTTTTTGCGGACCAGCGTCGGCCGCCGGCATCGTCCAGGCGCAACTGCCGGCATTCCTGCAGCAATCGATTGTTGAATGCCTGCCAGCCGGTCTGCTTCAGGCGCCCACGGTACACGAGCGTCGGAAAGAGCCGCTGCAAAGTCATGTGCGCTCTTCAGCGAGCCGAGCCTGAGAACCCCTGGCGGCCTCCGTGCGCGAACGCAGCAGTTCCAGGCTGCGCTTCGCGCAGCCACTGCTGATATGCGGGTACGGACTCGTGCCCTTCCGGTGGCGCCCAGGAAGCGAACTCGGCGGCATTTGCCGGATCGTACGGGCCTTCCTTGATCTCGAGGAATGCGGCGCCGTCCGTGACGGCCAACAGCGTATGCCATGTCGCCTGCGGTGTCTCAAATCCGATGTTGGGTGTATCCGATCCAACTCGATACCGGCCGGTGACAGCCCCATCGGCAGCGAAAGTCAGGATGTCGAAGCGGCCGCGAATGACGAGGGCCAGCTCGGACTTGGTCAGGTGGCGGTGGGGCCGGAAGTAGGAATCGCGCTGCGCCGCGATGAAAAACCGCTGCACCGGATCGGCGGGCGAAGCGTGGATATTGTGATTGGCGCGCAGTCGCGGGCTCGCGCCCGCCTTTGCGGTCAGCTCATCCAGAAATGCTTGAGAGAATAGTTTCATTGTGAGTGGCACTGTACCGTGGCCCCAGCACGGCGTATACGCCACGACTGGCTCGGCGCGGATTGCGACGGCGTTGGGCCTCAATGCCCTGGCAACGTCGAGCGGAGCCTCGGCGGGGACTCTGGGCCGTTCCTGAGTGGCAAGAGCCCGTAAACCATTGACCTGTGCCCGCGTTCTGTTACATGGACGTTGGGGATCACCGAGGTGCCGACATGTCGACTTCAGTTGCTTCCAAGCTCGTTCCCGCGCTGGCGGCCGGCCTTCTGGCGGCTCCCGTGTGGTCTGCCGAAGCGCAGTCGGCGTCCACCCCCGCCGTTGAAAGCCAGCAAGCGGTGTGGACCGAAAAGGAACTGACTTTCGTCTACCAGGGCTTTACCACCCGCTATTCCTGCGATGGCCTGCGCGACAAGGTGCGCGGCGTACTGCTCGATCTCGGAGCCGAGAAGAAGGGCTTGAAGGTGCTGCAGTTGGATGCAGCTCGCCCTCAGGCCGGCCGGACCCGTTCCCTGGAGTCAGGGTGAAGATGAGCGTCCTGCAACCCGCCTCGGGCACTGCCGATGACAAGCAGGCGCCGGTAGCGGCTCACTGGAAGCCGGTGGACCTGAAGCTGCGGGACTCATTCACCACGGACTCGGGCGAGTGCGAGCTGGTCGAGCAGATTCGCCACAAGATCGTGCCGCTGTTCGCTACTCGCAATGTAGATCTGAAGACCACCTGCATTCCGCACCAGGCTACGGCTGCGCGGCCGACTTTGAGGTTGGAAGTGCTCGCGCCGGATGATGTTCAACATCCGGCAGAAGCGCCGCAAGCAGCCCGATGAGCGGCAGGAATGCGCACACCTCGTAGACGGTGTTGATTCCGAAGGCATCGGCCAGCTTGCCCAGGACGGCGGCCCCAATGCCACCCATCCCGAAGGCGAAGCCGAAGAACAACCCCGCGACTGTACCCGTGCGTCCGGGCAGCAGGTCCTGGGCGTAGACGACGATTGCCGGAAACGCCGAGGCGAGAATTGCACCGATCGGCACGGTCAACACACCCGTCCAGAACAGGTTGGCGTGCGGCAGCAGCAGCGTGAAGGGCAGCACGCCGAGAATCGAAGCCCAGATGATGTATTTGCGGCCCACGCGGTCGCCCAGCGGACCGCCGATCATCGTGCCGAAAGCCACGGCCGCGAGAAACACGAACAGGTGCAACTGTGCATTCTGCACCGATACGTGGAAGCGGTTGATGAGATAGAACGTGTAGTAGCTCGTCAGGCTCGCAAGATAGAAGTACTTGGAGAAGATCAGGGCGAGCAGCACCGCTATCGCGCCGGCAACTTTCTTCGAGCCGGCCGGCGCCGCGGGCGCGGCCCCCAGCGGCTTGAGGCGGGCCATGCCATGCGCCTTGTACCAATGCCCCACGTTGAACAACACAAACATGCCGAGCATGGCCGTGAGCGAAAACCACGCGACACTCGACTGGCCGTGTGGCAGGACGATGAACGCGGCCAGCAGCGGACCCGCGGCCGATCCAACATTCCCGCCGACCTGGAAGACCGACTGTGCGAGTCCATGTTGGCCGCCGGAGGCCATGCGCGCGACACGCGATGACTCGGGATGGAACACTGAGGAGCCGGTGCCGATCAGCGCTGCCGCCAGCAGCAGCAACCCGTAGTTGCCCGCGAAAGCCAGCAGCAACAGACCCGCCAGGGTGAACGCCATCCCGGCAGCCAGCGAATAGGGGCGCGGCGAGCGGTCAGTGTAGGAGCCGATGATGGGCTGCAGTAGTGAGGCAGTAACCTGGAATGTGAACGTCAGGATCCCGATCTCGCCAAAACTGAGCGCGTACGAGGTCTTGAGCATGGGATACAGCGCCGGCAGCAGCGACTGCATCATGTCGTTGAGCAGGTGACAGAAGCTGATGGCCACCAGGACGGTGAAGGCGGTGCGGCCGGCGGTGCCGGGCTTCTGCAGGTCCTGACTTTGGGCCTGACGTTGGAGTGCGGCTTCGTTCATCACCCCTAGGATGCCGCATCGGGGCGTGGATGCCCATCTACCGAATGGGCAATGCAGGCCGCGGGAAACGGGCGCCGCGGCCTTACCGCCGCGGCGCCCAAACGAGCATCAAAACCTCTGGCCGAACCGCAATCCGAATGTCCGGGGACGATTCGGTACGTGATAAACGGCGATCGGTCCGCAGACTGCCTCCGTGCACTCCGCGTAGTTGTAGACATCCCCGCGGATATCGAAGGCGTTGTCCACGAAGAATTCGGCGGTGATGCCGTTCTTCTCAACACCGGCCGAGAAGTCGGTTACGCCGTACGCCCGCTGCTTGCCGAGAATACCGCGCTCGAGCGTTCGCAGGTCGGACCACACACTCGACTGGTACTGGAGCGAACCCTGCACGTGCGCGTCCATGCCTTCAATGCCTGCGACCGGGAAGACATAGCGCGCCGTCATGTTGCCTTTGAACTTCGGTGTCGTCGGCAGTTGCTGTCCCTTCGAAGCCTGTGGATCGGCGCAATCGGTGATGGGACTGCCATCGTCATTCAGGCCGCCGCAGTAGTTCTGGGTAAGCTTCGGATCCATCAGCGAGAACCCGCCATTCACGGTGAGCCCCGTCATGACCGCCCATTCAAGCTCGGTCTCGAAACCCTTGATGCGCGCCTGCCCGGCGTTGGCAATCTGGGTCACGGAGTTGCTGCCCGGGGCCAGGAACGAGAACTGGAAGTCTTTCCAGTCTTCCCAGAAGAACGCGCCATTGAAGCGGACCCGATGATCCAGCCAGCTGGTTTTCCAGCCGATTTCGTAGCTCTTGAGGAAGTCTGCCTTGTAGGGCGGCAGGTTGCCGACGCGGTTGACGCCGCCGGGGCGGAAGCCGGTGGCCCAGGTTGCATACACCATCACGTCCGGGGTGATCTTGTATGCCAGGCTGACCTTCGGAGTGTGGCCGCTCTCCTCAACCGTCTTGTAGAGATTCTCGCAGGGGCCGCCGTTGACAGGGGCAACGCCCGGAAAGCACTTGCCCACGCCGGTACCGGAGAAGTCCGGATCGTTGAACCCGTAGAAACCCTCCAGGGAGTTGCGCGCCTTGAAGTAGCGCACGCCACCGGTCAATGTCAGGTTGGACAGCAGATCCAGGTCGCCCTGGAAGTAGGCGGCATAGTCGCGGTTGATGCGTTTCTCTTCGGTCAGCCACCAGGTGTCCGGCCAGCCCGGGATCGAGATCTGGTCGCCCAGGCCGTCGATGACATAGCGCTGCTCGATATCGTGCTGCTGGCGCTGGGTGAACACACCGACCGTGCCGCGCACGCGGTAGTCTTTGGGAGTGGTGACCCGCAACTCGTGGCTGGTCATCCTGTAGTGATCCCTGCCGAGGATGCGCTGACTGGGATTGGCGAGCGGGTTGCCTGCGTTGTCCTGGAAGTACGAGTAGTACGAGTTGTATCCCAGCGAGTAGTCGGTGTAGTCGGATTGCGTCGAGTCGTGCCGCTGTAGCAGGGCACCGGCGTACACGATGTCAAAGTTGCTGATCTTGCCCTCGATGGTGAGCGAGCTCTGGATCCAGTGATCGTCGCCGCCTTCCGGGTAGAAGTGCGAGACATTGAGATCGCCCTTGTTCGGATCGTAGGCGAAGATTCCGCCGTTGCGGGTATGTTGACCCATGACCGTGGGAGTGATCGACCACGAGTCGTTGAGGTCAACCTTGAGTGCCACACGGCCGCCCTCGGTGTCCACCGAGTTGTAGTGATCCTTCGCAATCGCGGTATTGTCGAGCGTAAAACCGCTCGGCAACGGGTAGGTGAGGGTGCCGGGCTTGTTGTTGATGTAGCCGCCTTCATGCTGCATCCAGCCGACCAGGCGCACCGCGGCGATCGGGGAGATCGGGATATTCGCGAATCCCTCCAGGACTCCGCCCGGGCCGCCGTGACCGATCAGGTTGCCTTCGATGTCGTAACCGGCCTTGAAGCCGCTCGGGTCCGGTTTGTTGGTAATGATCCGCAGCGTGCCGGCCTGCGAGCTGGCGCCGAACAGCGTGCCCTGGGGGCCCGCGAGGACTTCGACCCGGGCGATGTCGTAGACGTGAATGTCGAGCGGCCCCTGGATGGTCGTCACGGGCTGCTCGTCGAGATAGACGCCGACGCTGGGCAGCGATGCCGAATGGTTGCCGTCGCCGCCGCTGGACACGCCGCGCATGTAGATGCGCGCGAACCCTGGACCGAATGTCTGGTAAGAGACGCTGGGCAGGTATTTCACGTAGTCATCGAAGTTCTGGACGTTCAGCTCTTCGAGCTTCGCCGTGCCTAGCGCCTGCACGCTGATGGGCACGTCCTGCAGATTCTCAACCCGCTTGTTGGCGGTAACCACCACTTCCTGCAAGCCACCGGTCTCATCATCCGCGCGGGCTGTACTCATGCTCGCGAGTAGCACTGACGCGACGGTGACGGAAACACCCATTCGCATCGTCGGATTGCGCTTGACGGCTTGCCTGCGCCGCAGTTTTCGAGATCGACTACGCGTCATCGCGTGACCCTCTTGTGGTATTTATGCTGCTGTCCCCCTCGAATCTTGAGGATATGCCATTCCGGCGCACTTGAACACTCGTTCAAGCGGACGGTGCGGCAGGGTAGGTTTCCAGCGCCGTTCCCAATGCGCTTTTGAGGGGATCCAGCCATAGCTCGTAGTGGCGCCAGTGCTCTACGCCCTCGCGGAAAATCGGCTTGCGCACTTGTTGGGAGCTCGCCGTGCGCACCGCGCGCTCGTTCTCGTAGAAGCGCAGGGTGCCGGGCTCGAAAGGCAGGCCGCAGTATTCCAGCAGGCTGCGTACTTGGGCCTCGGTGTCCTCGATCATGGATTCATAGAGCACCCGATGGACACGGCCGGGCAGCACGCGGTCAAAGTGCGCCAGCAGCCCGACGTAGTCGCGGTAGTACCGGCCCAGGTCTTCGAGGTTGTAGGTGAAATGCTGGCCGCGGGCAAAATGCTGCTTGAAGCAGGAGAAGCAGCAGCCGAGCGGATGGCGGCGCGCATCGATGATCTTCGCGTTCGGCAGAATCAGGTGAATGAGCCCGATGTGGGCAAAGTTGTTCGGCATCTTGTCGATGAAGAATGGTCGGCCGGTTCTGCGCTGGATGCGGGTCTGCGCCAGGTAGCGTTCGCCGAGGGCCTGACAGTCCGCGGCGGTGAGATTGGCGAGCAGTTGCGGATAGGGCGCGGTTCCTGCCCGCACGCCTTCCTGGCCCAACGTTGCAGCCATGGCCGTGATGTCGGGCAGCTCCATCGTGCCTTCGACCGCGCTGTGACTCGATAGTATCTGCTCGAGCAGCGTCGAGCCCGATCGCGGCAGCCCGACGATGAAAATCGGATCGGGCGCCGGGGTGCCGTAACCCTGACGCGCCGCGAAGAACTCAGGGATCAGTAGCGCTTTGTGACTCTCGAGCTGGGCCGTGTTGCGCTCCGCGTCGTATTCGATACCCGCGCGGCGCAGCGCATTTCCTTGCAGATAGTGCTGGAAGGAGGCCTCGAACCGACCCTCATCCTCCAGCGCTTTGCCGGCTGCGAAGTCGAAATGAAAGCGATCTTCTGGCGACAGATCCGTACGGGCGAGCTGTCCGCGCATCGCGCTCAGGTCGTCGTCCGTAAAGCGCATCGTTTTCAGGTTGGCGAGACTCCAGTACGCCTCGCCGAGGCTCGGGAGCAACTCGATGCTCTTCTTGTAGGCAGCGATACTCTGCGCCTCGCGCCCCGCGGTCTTCAGTGCATGCCCGTAGCTCATCCAGATTTTCGGCTGCTCGGGGTGATTGGCGAGCAGATCCGCGTAGATCTCCACGGATTCCTCGAGCTCGCCGATCTTGGCGAGCACCGCGGCCTTGAGATTCCGATGGCCCGGGTTGTTGGGCTCGGCGGCAAACAAACGGTCGATCTCGCGCAGCGCTTCGCCTGCCTTGTTCTGCCGGGACAATACCAACGCGTAGTTGTGGCGCGCGGCATGGAAGCTCGGCGCGAGCTCCAGGCAGCGCTTCAAGAGATTCTCCGCATCCCGGAAGCGGCCCAGCCGCGCGGCAACTTCGGCAAACATGCGAATCGCCGCGACATCCGTCGGATAATTCTTCAAGTGCGCGCGCAGCAGGCTTTCCGCCACCGGGATATTGTTGTCGCACAGGGCCGCGGCCGCCTGCAGCAACCGCGGGTCACGCGTCGAGGCCTTGATGTGCTGCGCATAACAGGCGTCGGCGCCGACACGATCGCCGCTGATCGTCAATTGATCGCCCAGGGCGCGCCAGGCATCGGGCATATCCGGTTTCAGCGTCACAGCCCGGCGCAGCGCGGCGATCGCCTCCTCGCGCCGCTCGAGCCGGCTCAATACGAGTCCGAGCTCATAGTGCGCGGTCGCCCAGTTAGGTTGGGCGCGTGTCAGAGGTTCGAGAATTTGCAATGCGGCATCCGTCTTGCCGGTGACGCGGCGGGCGTAGCCGAGTAAGAGGGTGGCGACGGGGTGGCCGGGCGCTACTTTGAGGACTTCGCTGGCCTGCTCAGCGGCGAGCTCCGGATCGCTCTGCATCAGTCTCGTTGCGTGGGCGAGCGCTACGTCAATCGTGCCCACCGGCTCTGCTGTTGAGCTCAAAATTCGCTGTTCCGCAAGACCCGCCTTTCGCCATGAGAAACCGCGTATGGTGACGTTGTCAAATGATCGGGGGCGCCTAGCCCGGGGCTCCTAGCCCGGGGCGTGTAGCCGTCGCGCACGTCCCCACGGCCAGCGGCCGTCGCCCGATGTCCCAAAGCGTTGCATAAGTACGACATGCCGGTTTGTGCCCCTGCGACATCAGTCCAG
>Ga0207703_10001995_pt1 | contig 18002 bp, 19 predicted proteins | sample KBSSwiS12_FD_184304 | JGI IMG/M metagenome (GOLD analysis project Ga0207703, IMG submission 184304) | Switchgrass rhizosphere microbial communities from Kellogg Biological Station, Michigan, USA - KBS Switchgrass S1-2 (SPAdes) (version 2) | ecosystem: Host-associated > Plants > Roots >...
TAAATCGCCTCTAAAAGCGATCAGGCGATTACCCTCAGAAAGAGTAACCGCCTGATCTAGGAGGAGAATGAATGAAACTTACATAGGGTGAGACCCGCGCCCTATGGGGAATGTTCAAAAACTTTCTAAATTATTTTGAGCTTTTTTTCTCTTTGGCCAAAAGACGGATGACCCCGACGAAATCGTCCTCGCCGAGATTTTGTTCCATGGCTTTGTTATAAAAGGATTTAAGAGCCTTCGTCGCGGGCAAATCGAGGTCTCCGGCGGTCTCCAAGGCGAGGCGCATGTCCTTGTCCATGTGCTTCAACGAAAACTGCGGGGCATAATCTTTTCCGCGGAATTTAGGCTCCTTCAAATCGGAGAAACCGGAGCGACCAACGTTGAGGTGGAGGGCTTCGAAGAAGGTCTCGTCGGAGATTCCTTCCGCGCGGGCGAGGGAGAGACTTTCGCTTAGGGCCTCGGCCATGACGGCGATGTTCAGGTTCATGGCCAGCTTGAGGGAGGAAGCGGTGCCGGTCGGGCCGATGTGGAGGATGTGGGCACTCAAGCGGGACAACACAGGTTTGGCTTTTTCCACGAGGTCCGCCGAACCTCCGAGATAAAAAACGGTTTTGCGCGCTTCGGCTGCGGGTTTACTGCCGGTGAAGGGGGCTTCGAGGAAACTCGCGCCGGTAGCTTCGACCTGCTGGGCGAACTGCAATGACCACTTGGCGGAGATGGTGCTGGATTGGACCACGATTTGTCCGGGCTTGAGGTGCGGCACGATTTCGTTGAGCAGGCTTTCGACGGCTGGGGGATCGGCGACAACGATGATGATCATTTCCGCGTCGGCGATCGCGACGGTGAGATCCTTTTCATAAAAGGGCAGGTCCTTGGGGGTGCGGTTCCAACCGCGAACGGTGAGGCCGTCCGTGTGAAGGTTTTTGGCCCAGGCGCTTCCGATGATTCCTAATCCGACGACAGCGATGCGTTGCATGGGTATATGTTGGCACAAGGAAATCGATTCGTCATGTGCGTTGGAGAGTTCGCTTCCTGTTCCCGAAATCGGAAACATAGGGCGATATGCGGCGGGCTAGCTACGGAAGCGTATATCCGATTCGCCTGCTTACATCTTTCCGGTAATTTGGTTAGGTCCTTCGACTGCGGCTCGGGATACTCTTGCGATTATAGGATATCCCCGGCTCGCCTCCGCTCAGGATGACAGAATTGGGAGATTATTTTACCGAGGATGCGCGAATCCGTGAGAGCTGATCCTTCGACAAGCTCAGGATGACGGAGCTTTGGAGCGGGTATTAGCGGAGATGCGAGGGCAAAAGCAGCAGATAACTCTGCGCGACGAGGAGCGAGGTGAGGAAGAAGAAGGCGATTTCTTCCCAGGGCAAAATGCCGTTGAGCTTCGCGCCGGTGATTTGCTTTTCATCGAAGAACCAGATGCCTGCGCGGACGGCGATAACATCGGCGATCGTGTAGTAAACACCGAAGATCGTCATGACCAGCGTGAGAAAACCCGCGTGGTACCCGAAGAGAAGCGGCGCGATGACCCACTGCGCGTAAATCACCGGAAGGAACCAGGCGAGGTGAATGGCGTAATTCACGCTGGGCCCCTTTTTTTTGCGAAGCAACCAGAGTTGCCAGGCGATCACTCCCCAAGGGGGAATCGACGAGACGAGATAGAGGATCGTCAAGGTATCGATCTCGGTTTCCCGACCGGTCAGCCATTTGGGAAAGAAGAGAAACAACGCCCGCACCAGCAGCATGACATTGACGCTTTGCAGCAGGAAAAAGGCATATTCTTCCACGGGAAGATAGCCGATGCGCAGGCTGTATTTCTGGCGGGGAAACCCCCAGATGCCCCACTTGGCGGCGAGGTTGTCCCACGGCGTGGTGAAGACCATGACCGCAAGGAGGACGAAGCCGAACGCAGTAGGCTCGCCGCCCTGATAATGGCGTTGCCAATTCAGTGCCAGTAGGACAACCAGCACGGGCAGATTGAAAATAAGATGGAAACGGAAGTAGGTCATCCAGCGCGGGGAAGCTGCCATTTAAAGAAGTCCCCGCGATTTTGTCCACCAGTTCAATCTTTGCAATGGAGTCGACCCCTCGTTAAAATCCGGCAGCCGACCACGTCTTCGTGAATACCCTTCTTCTTATCCTTGAGCTTACCGGCGTGTTTGTGTTTGCAATAGGCGGCGCAGTCACGGCGGTAAGAAGCCGTCTCGATTTTTTTGGCGTGCTGGTACTTTCGTTCGTCAGTGCGAATGCAGGGGGAATTATTCGCGACATGATGATCGGCGCGACACCACCTGCGGCCATCGCCGACTGGCGGTACACGGCAATCACGCTTCCTGCCGGGGTAATCATGTTTCTGTGCTACAGGCCCTCCAAGCTGTGGCGCATTCCGTTCCTCGTGACCGATGCGGCGGGGTTGGCGCTCTTCTCGGTGGCCGGGACGTTGAAGGGGCTGGCGTATCATCTTCATCCGGTGGTCGCGATTTTTCTCGGCGTCCTGACCGGGGTGGGTGGCGGTATCATCCGCGATGTGCTGGTCAAGGAAGTGCCGATGGTTTTGCGGACCGATTTTTATGCGTTCGCCGCGCTCTTCGGCGGAATCGTGGTGGTGGTTGGGTTGACGTTGGGGTATCCCATTTTACAGGTGGCGCTGGCAGGAGCGGGAGTTTGCTTCGTGTTGCGCGTGATGGCGATCATCTGGGGTTGGAGTGTTCCGGTGGCGAAGCGGCCGCTGGAGGCGTCGTCGGAATCGGGTGATAAAACGATTTAAAGACACCGTCGCACGGAGTGCGACGGCTACCACCGAAAGAGACTATTTCGGATTGCTGGCAGGAGCGTTGGTGGGTGAGGCCAGGCCGCTCGGAGCGGGGCCGTTGCCGGAGGAAGAGTTTTTGCTGGAGGAACTGGACGCAGACGACGGTTTGTAGCCGGGTGCGAGTGGGATACGGAAAGGATCGTGGTTATTGGCCGAGACAGCGGGAGTGGCTGGCTCGGCGGGACTTGCGGGAGTGGCAGGGGCACCCGAGGTCGCGGTCGCGGATTGTTTGTTGGCGCTTTCCGCGAAGATTTCCTTGAGCGATGTCTTGCTCTGGGGATTGAACCAGAGCGTGACGCGGCGCTGGATGCCGTCCTCGTCCTGGAAAAAATCGGGACGGTACATGTAAATTTCATCCAGCTTTCCATCGGAGGGGCGCGAAGTCCAGTAGGTGGGAAGGCTCATCGTCACCCAATACTTGACCTGCCGCTTATCGACTTGGTCATCGTCATCACCTCCGGCAGGAGAAGGTGCCTTGGCTGCGGCGGCATTGGTGGCCACTAATGCGGTCGCCGGCTTGGGAGCGGGAACGTTCGGGGCGGGAGGCGGCACAACCTGCTGGGCCTGAAACGGCGAGAACATGCCGCCGTCCTTGCAGAGAGCGACGAAATCGGCGGGATGTGGGCCGGGACGATCTAGCGGGCGATAGGTCAGATACGCGTGATTGCAATCGGTGGTGTCCTCCAAGAGGGTCTGGGCGACTTCGGGCTTGGCGATGATGCCGGGTGTGATGGGATTGGCGAATTGCGCCTTGGTAACGAAGGTCCATTCGTCGGTCTTGGCATAGCGATCATCCGGTGCCTCGACAAAATTTCCGTCGCGATCCACCTGCGCACTGCGCCAGCCAATGTGGGTCTTCGTTGCGCGGAACTCGATGATTTGCGCGAGCCAGTAGGTGCCCGGATACCACGACCAGGTTTTGTCCGCGCTACGTTTCCAAAAGCCGTAATGCTCCGTCAGCCAGCTGTGAGGATTGTTGCCCTTCCAATACCAGCCGAATTCGGTGTAGAGCCAGCGCCCATTGGTGTAAGGGGCCTCGTGATTGAGCGGGGTGTAGGCCCAGACGCCGTCAATCTTGGACCAAGTGCCGTAGGGATTGAGAAGATGCAGCGCGGCATCAAAATCGACTTTACCTCGATCCGTATAATTCGCGATTCCAGCACGGGAGGGCGTGCCCGCGCAAAGAAGGGCGAGGCAAAGCAGGAAAAGGCGCAGGAGATTCGATGACATGATGCCGTCCGGGGTGAACCGAGTAGGATACACCTCCGAGGAGAGGTGACAATTCCCAATTGAGTCACGATCCGGTTACGGGGTCGTGCTATTCAAGATCCGGGCCAAACCCTCATCGAAACTTTCCGGTTTATAACCAAAGGTTTCCGCGGCAGGCAGGGGATCGCCGATGTTGTCCTCGGCAGCCATTTTCAGGGGATCGCTGAAGCGGAGACCTTGGGGCAGAAAAGCGTCGAGGCCTTCGACCATCATGCGAATCGGTTCGCCCGGAATGTTGAAAATGATCACGTCGCGCCAACGCGCGGCGACCGTCACCAGCACCGCCCAGATGGCTGCGCCGATTTCCGCTTCCTCCAATGTGAACTTACTCAGGATCAAGCCGATGATGATGACGAGGGGAATAATCACGACCGTGAGCCAAAGTAGTTTGCGCAAAATGAGAAGAAGAGGCACCTCTTCATAGACCGTAGTCTTGCCCAGCGCGGTGGCGATTTTGAGAACCATCTTGCGCCAGGAAAACGGCGTCGGGCCGACCAATTCGAAGGTTTCCCGGATGCTGGCTTCCTTGGATACACCATGCGCAAAGCAATGAGCCACTTCACGGACGCTGACGGGCTGGATGAGAGAACGACCCCCATCGAGCAAGGGAAAGGAATAGAGTGTGAGGAAATTAAACGGCTTGGAAAGGACTCGCCGGATCAGGTTCAGCAGCCGGTCCCGTTCGTCGTAGCCGTAAATCAAGGAGGGACGAAGGATGGTCCAGTCCAAGCCGCTTCGACGCACCAACTGTTCAGCCTGCCATTTGGTTAAATGATATCGGGAGGTGGCGAAAGGTCGCGTACCGGCGGCGCTCATCTGGAGCCACCGGGTCACGCCCGCATTCTTCGCTGCCGCTAAAAGATTGCGCGTTGCCTCGACGTGCGCTTGCTCGTAGCTGACCTTTGGTGTTTCAACGATGATGCCCACGAGATGAATCACGGCCTGCACACCGATCATGGCAGCGGGGAGTGTCTCCGGGCGAAGGACATCACCCTGGATTAATTCGATTTGCGGATTACCTGCGAAACGGTGCGCGCGGTGGGGATTGCGGACGAGCAATCGCACTTTGTAGCCCAGCGACAATAAAGTCTTAACGACCTCCTGGCCTACAAAACCAGTTCCCCCCGTTACGAGTATCATAAAAGTAGTCGGTTTCTGACACCCTTACCGAACCCACTTACGTTATGCACGGATAAAGCGCCCACGAAGCGTTTTTAACAACTATTTTGTAAAAAGGTTGCGTTTCAATTGACGACAAGCCCTCAAAGAGTACTAAATATCATTGATGGCGATTGGCGTTTCACCTTTTCGAGCTTGTTTCCGACTTACCGGGCTGGCGATGCTTGCCCTTGTCGCGCTGACGCTTCAAGCCTTTGCGGACGATCAGCTCACGAAAAAGGATGGAACGATTCTGACCGGACAGATCATCAGCGTGTCCGGCGATCAGGTTATGTTCCAAAGTCATTCCTCCACAGGAGGCATTGTCAAATTACCTTACCACCTTTCGGATATTCAATCGGTGACGATGGCGACTCCGGATGCGGTGACGAAGGTGAAGACCGCACCGCCTGCCGATGTCATCGCCGCGCTGCAACCGCTGGTGGCCCAATATGCGGGACTGCCTTCCGACTGGGTTGTCGGTGCCATGGCGCAACTGGCCGGGGCGTACAGCGCGCTGGGACAGAATGACAAGGCACTCGCCGTTTATGCGCAGATCGGCACGCTCTACCCCAACAGCCCCTATCAGGTCCTGGTGGGGATTGGCAAAGCGGCCATGAGTCTCCAACAAGGCAAAGTAGACGAGGCGCTCGCGGGTGTGCAACCGATCGTGGACAAGGCCAACCAGGACATTGCTCCCTCTCCTTCCGATGGCGCGATTTACGCCAATGCGTTTCTGGTCTATGGCCAGGCGCTGCAGGCGCAAAAGAAAAATGAGCAGGCGCTCGAAGCTTATCTTACCGTCAAGACGACGTTCTATCAAAACCCCGCCCTCGCGGAACAGGCCGAGCAGTTGGCCGCGAAACTCCGTGAAGCCAATCCGGGCCTGGGTGTACCCTAAGTTGTTTTCCTTAACCTGATGACAGACCCCGACAAACCACCATTCATGCAATCCATCCCCTCCACCCTCGTCAGAACCGGCCTACTCGCCCTTGCGCTTCTTGCCGCGTCTCTCTTTTGTAATCAGCTCTCCGCGCAGGATGCCCCAGCGGCTGCGCCAGCTGCGGCAACGCCGGCACCCGCGGATACATCGGCACCAGCCGCAGCTCCAGGAGCTGACGGAGCCGCCGCTCCCGAGGCCCACACGGCGAAGGCGACGACGACGTTCGACTTTCTCAAGCAGGGTGGACCGGTCATGTTTATTCTCGGCGCCGCTTCGGTCTGTCTCGTTTGGTTCACCGCAGAAGGATTTTACCTTCTCCGTGCCAAGAAACTTGCACCTCCAAGCCTGATCGCCGCGTTGCGTGAAGCTTTCAGCGCGGGCAACTACCAGGAAGCCTGGAATATCTGCAAGAGCAACCGCTGCTTCCTCAGCGCGGTGCTGGCAGCCGGTCTGGAGCGCATCGGTCGCAACAAGGACGCCGTTGAATTCGCGATCGAGGAAACGGCGATTCGCGAGTCGACCGACTTGAAGACCAACACCACGTATCTTTCGGTCATCGGTGTTGTCGCGCCCATGGTCGGGTTGACCGGAACGGTCTGGGGCATGATCCAGGCGTTCAAAACGTTGGGCGATACCGGCATCACCGATCCGTCGAAGCTGGCCTCCAATATCGGAGAGGTGCTCGTCGCCACGATGTCGGGTCTGGTCGTCGCGGTTCCCGCGTTCGTCTTCTTCTACATTCTTCGCGCACGCGCGCAGAACGCGATCCTTTACGCCGAGTCGCAGGTCTATCGCCTGCTCGACGAGGTTCCGTACGATCAGCTTTCCGGCGTGCGCATCGGCGAAAATTTCTCGACCGAAGCCGCCGGCAAAACGCGCTCGGCCCGCGCCGGCGTTTCGCAAAAGGTTTCCCGCTCCGTCACGACGAATTGTCCTTCGTGTAACGCACCGATCACGGTTGGCACCACGCCCTGCCCGAATTGCGGCACTGTCCTGGATTGGGGTACCTAAGCTCATTTTTTCCCATGGCCTCAAGTAGCATCAAACGTCAGCGCAAACACAAGCGCATTGACCAGGACGGCGACCCGGAATTCCAGGTCGCGCCGATGGTCGACGTCCTGCTGGTGTTGATGCTTTTCTTCATGGCGATTACTTCGACGGAAGTGCTGAAGAAGAATCCCAATCTTGTCCTGCCCGATGCCGCGCATGGCAAAAAGCCGGATCCCCGTCTCGTTAAGAACCAGATCACGGTTAATATCGGTTGGGAGAAGTCGGCCAAGGCAGCACTGTATTCCATGAATGGCCAGAGTTACCCGACGGCGGATTCCATGTCAGGAGCCATCACGAGCCTGCGAGCGGCAAACCCTCAGGCCACGGTATTGATCCGCGCCGATGCGGATGTAGAGTATAGTAATATTGCGGACATGATGAATGCGTGCGCGGCAGCAGGTGTCGGTACCGTGACATTTTCTGTTATCGCCAAAGTGGGCAAGGCGGCCAAAACCGCTGAGGCGGCGGCCGATGCAGGAGCCGGAAAGTAAAGGAGTCTTATGGCAGGAAGCGTAGATGGCGACCACGGATTTCAGATAGCCCCGATGCTGGACATTTTGTTCGTGCTCCTGCTTTTCTTCATGGTCTCGGCGGGATCCCAGAAGCATGAAACCAATCTCACAACGCAGCTGCCCGGCGGACAGCCCGGTGGTGACGTACCTGTGCAGGTGACGATCGACTCGGACGGTCAGGTGGCTGTTAACAATACCCCTACAGACACCCCGGAAAATCATGATTTGCCCGAGACGATCGGTCGGCTCAAGGCCATCGTGGCGGCCCATGCCACCCAGCCGGTCGTCATCATGCCAACCCGGAGCACGCGCCATCAGCGAGTGATCGACGTCTTGAACGCATGCGCGGCGGCTGAAGTGAAGAACCTGGCGTTTGGATCACCCGCGGAATAACCATGGCTACAACAACACAAGCTCCGTTTAGCGAAGACAAGAGGCACTGGTCCGACCGGTTCTTTCATTCCGGCTTTTTCCTGGCGGCGCTGCTTTTTCACCTGATCCTGTTTGCGTTGCTGGCCACCTACGTCATTTTCCCGGCCTACAAGGCACCGGTGGACGAGTTTACCCAGACTTATCTTCCCCCGGCCACACCACCACCGCCACCGCCGCCACAACAAGCCGTGGTTGTGCCGACGCATACCGTCGCGCCTCCAACGCCGACGATTACCACGAGCAGCCCAACCCCGACGTTTAGTATTCCGCTGCCTGATTTTACCCACCAGACCACGCCGGACCAAGTGACTCAGAAGATGACCACCCAGGTCGCCGCGACACCGAACAACCTGCAATTGCGGTTGGCCAACATCAGCAAGACGGTCCAGGGCTGGGGACGCGATGCGCAGAATATTCGCGATTCCAACAGCGATCCCCGCAACATCACGGCCAAATTCCCGGTCTATCTCGCCTCCTACGCCGATGGTGACTGGGGTTGCAACGTGGTCATGGAGAACGGCGTAGTCAGCCGCGGCAGCCTGCCGAACCTGGTGGCCAAAATCAACGAGTGGAGCCACAACAAGATCGTGGGCACCGTTGTTCCGCAGCCGCTCAACATCGGCGGACCGGAATTGCTCGAAAAGCGGCCTCCCTTTGTGTTCTTCACCGGCCACAAGGACTTCAAATTGACCGATACTGAGATTCAGAACTTGCGCGATTACCTGCAGGTGGGCGGCGCCATCTGGGGTGACAATTCACTCGCGGGTAAGGGTTCACGCTTTGACGTCGCTTTTCGTCGCGAGATGAAGCGGGTCATTCCCGATGCGGACAAAAACTTCGTTCCCTATGCCATGACGGATGACCTGTTCATCAAAAGCTGGTACCCAATCACCAATCTGCCGACGGGAATGAATTATTATGCGGAACCGATCGAACACCTGGATATCGATGGCAAGCTGGCGATTCTCTACACGCCCAACGATTACGGCGACATGATGTGCATGCGGATCGTTCCCGGCGACCAGGACCTCTACTTTGTTTGGAATTGGCGGCGTCTGCCCGCGGGCACCCTGATTACCAACGTCGATTTTTACATAAAGCGGTCTGTTTTCTATCGGAACTTCGAGTTGAAGAGCTGCCTGGCTGCGCAACAGTTTGGCATGAATGTCATCGGCTATCTCCTTGTCCGCTTCGACAAGGACCTGATGCTGCCGCCGTAAAGAGCGGCTCAGGTTGTGTAGGTCTGGAGAAAGTTTTCGATTTCGTCGCGGCTTGGTGCGGAATTCTGTGCACCTTCACGCGTGACGGAAAGTGCTGCCGCAGCCGAGGCAAAGCGTACGGCCTCCGGGAGGCTTATACCTTCACCGCATGCAGTCGCGAGAGCCCCGCAAAAGGTGTCACCGGCGCCAACGGTATCGACAGGCGTTACCGGAAAAGCCGGGATGTGAAAGGCGGCTCCGCCATGGGAGGCGACACAAACGCCATCGGCCCCAAGAGTCAGCAGGACGTGTTTGACGCCGAATTCGAGGAGGATCTGCGCGGCTTTTTCCGCTTCCGTTCGGTCGGTTACATTATGGCCGGAAATGGCGGTGGCTTCCGATTCATTGAGAACCAACCATTCGACGCCCGCGAGCAATCGCCCGTGAATTTGCCGGGCGGGCGCGCAATTGTAGAGAACGTGCAGGTTGTCGTCCTGGGCGAGGGCGAGAAGATGCCGGACGGTTTCCGCAGGTACTTCATTTTGGATAATCACGACATCGGCCCGGCGCAATTCTTCGCGAAGAAGATCCAATCGCGCCGGATAAATTTCGGCGTTGGCGCCGGCCGCGATGCCGATCATGTTCTCCGCTTTTTCATCGATAAAAATGAAGGCCACGCCGGTGGGAACGGAGGGATGTTCCTCGACGAAATCGGTTTCTACTTTTTTGGCGCGAAGGTTGGCCAGCATTTCCGCGCCATTGGAATCTTTCCCCACACAACCGATCAACGCCACGCTGCCGCCGGCCTGGGCCGCTGCCACGGCGGAGTTCGCGCCCTTGCCGCCGAAGGTCTGACGAAACACGCCGCCACCCAGTGTTTCGCCGGGTGCAGGCAAGACCGGGAGATTCAGGCAAAGATCGACATTGGCGCTGCCGACGACGATGACGCGGGATGGATTCAGCATGGGATTTAGGCGAAGACGGCGCGGCAGATGAGCACGGAGGCAATCGGCCCGACCACATCGGCGACAAGCCCGGCAGGAATGGCGTGGCGCGTCTTGCGGATGCCGACCGAACCGAAGTAGACCGCGATGACATAGAACGTCGTTTCCGAGCAGCCGTAGAGCGTGCCGGCGGTGAGGACGAGAAGGCTGTCGATCGGGTAGTGGGTCATCAAATCCGACAACACCCCGAGCGAGGCCCCGCCACTAAACGGACGAATCAAGGCCAGCGGCACGAGTTCCGGCGGGAAATGAAAAAGATCGGTGACCGGTCGGAGCCAGAGCGTGACGATTTCCATTCCGCCCGCGGCCCGGAACATGCCCACCGCAACGAGGATGGCAACGATGTTGGGCAGGATGCGAAGACTGATGTGAAAGCCTTCTTTTCCCCCTTCCACAAATTCATCGTAGACCGGAATGCGTCGCAGCGCGGCATAAAGTGGAAAGAAGACGATGAGCCACGGAATGGCGAGTAGCGAGATGGCGTCGATGAGGCGACGCAACCAGAAGTGTGAGGCGGCGGTGGGACTCGGCGTCTGGTGGATCAATTCCGGGAAAGCGGTTGCAAGCAGGAAGGCGATAAAAATGCCTCCGACCACGGCGAGGATGCGCCCGGCATGTGGAACCCAGGGGAGGGACTCGTTGAGGCGCGTGGCTTCCACTTCAACCTCGCGTCCTTTTTCTGCTGCGCTGTTGGTTTCATCCTTCGACTGTACGGTGGAAACCGGCGTGTCTGCTTCAATCGGACGGAGGCGATACCAAGGGCTTTTTTCCAGCAGCTTGCACGCACAGATGGCAGCGGCATGGGCAACAGCGGTGGCAGCCAAAGAGGTCCCGATGATCACGGTGGGATCTTTCGAATGAAACTTGGCCATCAACGCAATCACCGTGACCGGAATCAGGGTGATCGAGCTGGTGTTGATCGCGAGGAGCATGCACATCGCATTCGTGGCGACACCGGGGCGTTTGTTCAAGCTTTCCAACTCAGCCATCGCGCGCAGGCCAAGCGGAGTCGCCGCGTTATTTAACCCGAGGATGTTGGCGGCCATGTTCATTGTGATGGCACCGAGGGCGGGATGGTCTCGCGGCACGTCGGGGAATAACCAGACCAGGATGGGTTTGATCGCAATACCGAGAAGGTTGACGAGTCCCGAGCGATCGGCGAGGCGCATGAGGCCCAACCAAAGAGTCATCACGGCGACCAAGCCTGCGGCGATGCCAACGGCCACGCCCGCGCTGTCGATGGCGGCCTGGCCCACATCGCCGATATTTCCCCGCACGCTACCGAGCAAAACCGCCAGACCAATCAGGCCAAGCCAGATGAAATTCAACATGGGCTAGTTCAAGCCTCCCGATGGCAACGCACAATGCATCGCCATTCTTTGGCACCGTTTGGCTCAAAACGCCAGCCGAACCGAAGGCGACGTGGTGTCATGATTTCTTTTTCTTCGCTTCTTTTCGACGCAGTGGTTGAAGCACAGCTTCCTCTTTCGGTAAAAAGAGAAAGAGAACCGCGCCCAGGGTGAAGAGCAACGAGGGCGCATCGATCATCCACGGTTTACCGAACGTCGCCCCGTAAACGATCCAGCCTGCGGGAAGCGCCAGCAGGCAGGGCCAGATACCCCAGGGGATTTTTGTCGAGGCGAGTACGCCAGCGGCGATGACGTTAAGGATCAAGACGTCATTGTAGTTGTTGCGATAGGACGGCAGGAAAAGATCGATGATGAAAAACCAGGCGGCGAGGGCAGGAAGTAATCTCGCCATGGACTGCGCGCGTGAGAACCAAAGCCAAATGCCAAACAGGACAACGCTGACGAGTAGGACGGGCAGGTTGGGAACGGAATCGAAACCGAAGGCGTGAAAGAGTGCGAAGACCGAACAATCAGCGAAAGGGATGACCGCGAAATGAGCGAGCGTATCGAGTGGAATGCCCTCGACCGTCTCGGGGTAGGCTTGCGGTTGAAACGGCGTGTTCACGAAGGAGGTGTAGATTCCGGCGTAGTCGTGCATGGCGGAAAAATAATCCGGCCATGAGGTATGGTTGATTAAGATGGGCAGACCCGCGCTGAGTAGAAGACCGACTCCTGCGCCCGGTAATTGACCGCGGCGATGAAGCGCGAGAAAGGGAAGCAGTAAAAGCAGAGGCGGTCTCAGCGCAATGAGTAGCCCGGCAAAACAACCCGCGATGAATCCGTTTCCCTTTTTTACATCCAGCGTCAATACCAGCCAGCACGCGAAGACAAAAAGAAGGAGCACGTAAGCCTGACCTCGTTCTGCATGGAGGCGCCATGCCGCCGTGTAAGTGAAACCCGCGAAGGAAATCGCCACGAGCAGCCATTGGCGGAAGTTCTCGCACCTGCGCAGCCAAAGCCACGCCGTCCCGAGGAGCAATATCCATTGCAAGATGAGCCAGAGGATCTGTCCGGTCCGATAGTCGAGGGCGGCCAACGGCAGAAGCAGCAAAAGTCCGGTGGGTGTTGCGGTGACTTTGTTGACGGGCAACGCGGGATTGTTGAAGGGATCGCAAAACTCCGGGGGTTCCGGCTCGTGCCACTTGTAGTGATAGGGCGGAATTTGCGCCATCATCACGCGTGCGCCGGTGATGCGATTGCGCAAATCGATGGAGCCCCCGGGCATCGTATTGACGACATCCACGCACAGGCTGATGGCCAGCGCCAGACCGAGAACCACCCATGCCCAGACCGGCGTGAACTCCTTCATTCCCGCGGATCATACGGCGTTTACGAAAAGCGGCAAGATTGGGAACGCCTTGCGAGCTTGCCTTTTCGGGGCGGCTTACCGATAAACAAGCCAGATGATCTCGAAAGAGCCTATTCCTCTCGATGCCGTCGCGGCGACTCCGGTTTTGGCAGGCTTGAATGGAGCTGCGCTGGCCTTGCTGGAGCGAGAGGGGCTTTATCATCATTTTCGAGCCGATGAAGTCGTCGTGCGCGAAGGCGAGCCGGGCCATTCGCTCTACATCCTCGTTGAAGGCGAGGTCGAAGTGATCAAGAACCTGGAAAGTGAACATGCGGTCCCCCTCGCCGTTTTGCATGCCCGCACTTTTTTCGGCGAGATGTGCGTGATCGATCCGGTTCCCCGGGCGGCAACCGTCTATGCCATTACGCCGGTAAAGGCGATCGAGATCAAGGCGGCCACCCTGCATCATCTTGCGACACAGATGCCCGAACAGTTTTCGATCGTCATCCTGAATATCGCCCGCGACATGGCCCGGCGCCTGAGGAAGCTGGACGAGGCCTATGCCGCGAAAACCTGATTCAAATATTTCAAGGGATTGCGACCTGAAATACGTTTAGACTTTGATATGGATCCCTCCCCTCTCGACAAGCTTCTGGGCGATTACCGGGATCGCCCTCTTCCGCAAGCTCCGCAAAACTTGAGAGAAAATGTCTGGCGGGAAATCCGCCTGCGTAAGAATGTGTCCCCCACTTCAGCATTCGATTTCGCTGAATTTCTCGTGTGGGTTCGCCAACAGATGGGCATCCTAGTGGCTCCCGCTCTGGCCTTGGCTCTATTGGTAAGCATCGGCTGGACCGAGGCCATCCATCAAACCGCTCCGGCACCGAATATTCAGCAGGCATTGGGGCTTCAGGTCTTTTCGCATCAATCGTCGGCCCTCACCCGGCTTATTCCATGAATAATCTGAGCAAGTTTGCTTTTCTACTGACCGTGGTAGCGCTGGTCGCGGCTTTTACCTGCTGGGCCACGTCCCGTCTCCTGGTGAAACAGGCGCCACCCTCCCCCGATTTTCATCACTGGCTGCATACGCAGCTCGGCATCACACCGGAGCAGGACAAAGCCCTGGAACAAGAAGAAGACCGATTTGCGGTGGAGCGGAAGGTCCTGGTCCAGGAAATCCAAAACGACAACGTGGAACTGGCCACAGCGATGTCGCAGGACCGGGAATTCTCGCCGCGAGTCCAGGCCGCCGTTGAGAAAATCCATCACGCACAAAGTGCGCTGGAGAAGGCGACGCTGGAACATATCTTCGCCATGAAACCGATCCTGACTCCGGATCAATTCGACAAACTGTTGAAACTTACCGATACGGCGCTGAACAGCCCTTCGGATTTATAAGCACGGGATGGCACCGGATCCCGATCTTCCCTTGTGGCGGGAACTACAGCAAGGCAACGACGATGCCTTGAATACGTTGATGGAGCGGCACAATGGAGGACTCTTTCGCTTCATCTATCGTTACGTCTTGAACGAAGAGGATGCCCGCGAACTGATTCAGGAAACGTTCGTCCGCGCTTACTTCAAGCGACATCAATTTCAGCCGCGGGCCAAGATTTCGACATGGCTCTATCATATCGCCCTCAATCTCTGCCGGGACCATGCCCGCAGCCGTGCCATGAAAGAAAGCCGGTTAAATGAATCGTTGGTTGTTCGGACCGACGATGGGAAAGAATTGGAACGGGATTTCGCGGCCAAGAACGCGGATCCCGCGCGCATTGCCCAAACGAATGAGGCGCTCCTCGCGCTTGAGCATGCCATTCAATTACTGCCGCATGATCTCAAGGCCGCATTCATTCTCGCGGTACTGGAGGACCTCCCGCAAAAAGAGTGCTCCGAGCGTCTGGGAATTTCCATCAAAGCCGTGGAGACCCGCGTTTATCGCGCGAGAAAAATCCTGGAATCGAAATTGTCGCTGGATCGAAAATAGGTTGTGGCCTGTCACCGATCCCAGCTCACAGCCGGGGTCGGTGTTGGTAACTACATTCCGCAGTGCATGGTACACGCCGACTTGTCCATGGGTTTGCTGCAAGTCGACGTACGGTCGCCTTGCCCCATGGGCATGGAGCCCATACCTGAGGTGGTAGCTTCTGTCTTGGCCTTGTCTGTATCGGCTTTGCCAGCCGGAGCTGTGGGGTCCGCCATGGCCATGGTGGCCAAAGCAAACGAAGCAGCCAGGATTGGCAGAGTCAGTATTTTCATTGTATTTGGAAGACGGAGGGTTGTGTCCGCCTTACTTAATACAAACGAAATACGGAAGGGCATTCCCTGATAAAATTCCTGGTATTTTTACGCCGCCGGTTTCGGCGGAACTTCTATACCGTCCCGCTGCAAATCGCTGGAGGTGGCCAGTGACGCGAGCGTTCCGGGTGGATGCTGGTACCAGCCGGGATCGTCGTAGGACTGAAGGTTATCCCGCACTTTGAGAATGGAGAACATACCTCCCATCGTGATGGGATCATACTGGCCCTTGCCACCGATCATCGGGATGCTGTTGGGGGGCACGGGCATTCCCATTTCGCCCATGTCACCCATGCCATCCTGACCCATGCTCATGTAGCCGGGAAGAAACGTCTTGCGAATCGTCTTATCGATTTTATCGGTATCGACGCCGATCAAATTGAGAGTGTTGTGGCCCATCTGATTCATCACGTGATGAGTCATGTGACAATGGAACGCCCAATCGCCAGGGTTATCGGCCACAAATTCGATCGTGCGGGTCGAGCCCACAGGAACCAGGACGGTAACATCTTTTTGCTGGGCCGATTCCGCCACAGGGCCGGTGTCATTTTCCACGATGTGAAATTGATAGCCGTGCAGATGGATCGGATGATGGTCCATCGCGCCGAGATTACCGAAGCGGATGCGCACGCGGTCGCCGGTCTTGGCGACCAAGGCATCCGTTCCCGGATACGCCTTCGCATTCATGGTCAGGACATTGAATTCGAGCATCTCGTTCGGATCGGGACGGGAGGCGCCCGGGAGAATTTTCCATTCGCTGAGCATGATCGCGAAATCACGATCCGGCGGATTCGCGGGACGCGTGCGCGGGTGGATGATAAACATGCCCATCATGCCCAACGCCATCTGCGTCATTTCATCATGATGCGGGTGATACATGAAGGTGCCATGCTGACGCAGGACAAACTCGTATTTGAATGTCTCGCCGGGCTGGATGATGTGCTGGGTGAGACCGCCGACACCGTCCATGCCGTTGGGGAGAATAAGCCCGTGCCAATGGCCCGTGGTGGGCTCGGGCAGAAGATTGGTCAGATATATCCGGACACGATCGCCCTCGACGGCCTCAATCGTCGGGCCGTGAATCATCCCGTTGTAGCCCCAGCCCTTGCCCTTGAGACCGGGCGCAAATTCATGGTCCACCGGTTCGGCGATAAGATGAAAAACTTTAACGCCATCGACGACTTTCCACGGAAGCGACGCGCCGTTGGGAACGATGACCGGAGTATAATCGGTGTGCGGTTGGCCGGGAGCCTCGCCGTTACCGGTGTAGGTGGCCTGTGCCATCAGGCGCGGGGAAAGCGCCACTGCCCCCGCTGCAGAGACAACAGCCGCGGCGCCACCCGCGAGAGCGGTGCGTTGCATGAATTGGCGGCGGGTGATCATAAGGTCAAGGTTGAGGGGCGGGCTTCACGGGATGCAGGCTGCCCCCGACCGCTTCCTCAAGGGTTGCCCGGTTGATCCAATAATCGCGCCACGCCTCAACGTAATCCCGTTCCGCGTCGAGTTCACGTTGCTTGGCGAGGAAGAGCTCATTGGCGTTCACTTGCATGGCATTATACTGAAGCATCGATTGATTGACCGCGCTAACGTTAAGGGGCACCACTTCCTTTTTGTAATAAAGGACCTGTTCGCGATTGATCTTCAGGGTGTCGCGGGCCTCGCGCACCTCGGAGCGTACACGGATGACCAGCGACTGAAGTTGCTTCTGGGCATGCCGGTACTGTGCGGAAAGCTTGGCAATATCGCCCTGGCCCTGGTCGAAGATGGGCAATTCGGTATCGAGAATGGGACCGGTCACGCGCTGGCCGTCGCTTTCGCGCTCGGTATCGACGCCAATGTAGATTTGCACCGGCAGATACCGCGTGTTGGTTTTCAAGGCGAGCGCTTGGCCGATGCTGTCGACTTCTTTGCGTTGCGCGAGCAGATCGTGGCGCTGGTTGACGGCGATCTCTTCCAGATGAGCGAGTGAGGGATCATGGTCCGGCAACTCGGGCAGGCTGGACTGCACCTTCCAATCGATTTCCGCGCCCCACAATCCCATCAGGCGATTGAGTTTTTCCCGCGTCATGATTTTCTGTTTTTGCTCCTCCGCGAGAGCCTGACGGGGAATGGCTATCTGCGTTTGAATGTTGGCGTAGGTGGCGTCGTTGATATTTCCGGAATCATGCTGGGCCTTGGCGAGATCGATCGCGGCCTGGTCGGTCTTGATGATCAGGTTGAGTCGCTCTTCAAGCTGGACCTCCGCCTGGTAGGTGTAAAACTGCTCCTTTACCTCGGCGATCAGATGAATGACCTGATGCGTGACGCGCTCTTCGGCAGTCTGGAGATTGATTGCCGCAATTTTCTTCTTCATCGGCATCATGGCGAAGCTGAGAAAATCGTCCGCGATGGAGTACTCGATGTTGCCGAGGCTAGGCGGGATATCGGGGAAACGCCAGCTACCCGCAAAAGCAGGGTTCTTCAATAATCCAGCCTGAACGAGATCAGCCTGAGAGATGCCGATATCTTCAAATGTGGCTTGCAGATCGGGATTATTGAGCAACGCAATCTGGACCGCTTCGTTGGCATTCAGTGGCGTCTCCAAAAGATGCTTCACCTGCGCCTCGACCTTTTGGT
>Ga0207703_10001996_pt1 | contig 17999 bp, 16 predicted proteins | sample KBSSwiS12_FD_184304 | JGI IMG/M metagenome (GOLD analysis project Ga0207703, IMG submission 184304) | Switchgrass rhizosphere microbial communities from Kellogg Biological Station, Michigan, USA - KBS Switchgrass S1-2 (SPAdes) (version 2) | ecosystem: Host-associated > Plants > Roots >...
ACAGACAGCAAAACTCGCGCCGTGGGCGCGGACAGTAAAATACGGCTTTTGACTGAGCACACCCGCCACGAGATCGATGAGTGGGTGAAGAAGTTTCCGCCCGGGCGCCAGCGCTCGGCGACGATTTCGGCACTCCGTGCCGCTCAGGAGCAGAACCAGGGATTCCTGACACCCGAGCTGATGGATGCGGTGGCGGAATATCTGAATCTGCCGCCCGTCCAGGTCTATGAAGTCGCCTCGTTCTACTCGATGTTCGAGACGCACCCCTGTGGCCGCCACCACGTCAGCATCTGCACAAACCTCTCGTGCATGTTGAATGGCGCCTGGGACCTCGTGGCGCACGCCGAGAAGAAGCTGGGAATCAAGCTCAACGAGAGCACTCCCGACCGCCGCATCTTCCTGAAGAACGAGGAAGAGTGCCTGGCCGCCTGCACGGGCGCGCCCATGATGATGGTCGACCATGTATTCCACGAGTACCTGACCAAAGAGAAAGTGGACAAGATTCTGGATGACCTGAAATGAGCACTAATGAATGGGCAGCCAAACAGAACCTGCTTCTGTTTGAGGTGTTGAAGTACGACCAGCCCTGGACGATGGAGAGCTATCGCAAGGTCGGTGGCTACAGCACCTGGGAAAAGATGCTGGAAGAAAAGCCAACGCGCGACTCCGTCATCGACCTCGTGAAAGGCTCGGGGCTGCGTGGCCGCGGTGGCGCTGCATTCCCCACGGGCATGAAGTGGAGCTTCATGCCGCGCAACTCCCCCGTTCAGAAGTATCTCGTCTGCAACTCGGACGAGAGCGAGCCTGGCACCTGCCACGATCGCGACATTCTGCGATTTACGCCGCACGCCCTGATTGAAGGCCTGTGCATCGGCGGCTACGCGACCAACTCAACGGTTGCCTACAACTACATCCGTGGCGAGTTCCTGGGTGAGCCCATCCCGCGTTTCGAAGCGGCGCTGAAGGAAGCCTACGACGCTGGCCTGCTCGGCAAGAATATCCGTGGCAGCGGCATCGACATGGACATCTATACGTTCGTGGGCGCTGGCGCCTACATCTGCGGTGAAGAGACCGCGATGTTGGATTCACTCGAAGGCAAGCCCGGCAAGCCGCGGTTCAAACCGCCGTTTCCGGCGAACTTCGGCCTGTACGGCGCGCCGACGACCATCAACAATACACAGAGCTTCGCCTCGGTGCCCGCGATCCTGCGCAAGGGCACGCAGTGGTTCGTGGACCTCGGGCCCAAGAACGCCGCGGGTACTGTGATTTTCTCCGTCTCGGGTCACGTCGAAAAGCCGGCGAACATCGAAGTCCCGCTGGGCATTCCGTTCAAGGACCTGTTGGATCTGTGCGGTGGCGTCAAGGGTGGCCGCAAGCTGAAGGCCGTGATCCCGGGTGGTCTGTCGGTTCCCGTCGTCCCCGGCGATGTCATGATGAAGACCAACATGGATTACGACTCGCTGAAAGCCGCGGGCTCGGCCATCGGCTCGGCGGCGATCATTGTGATGGATGAGACCACCTGCATGGTGACGGTCCTCGAGCGCATCACCCGTTTCTACAAGTCCGAATCCTGCGGGCAGTGCACGCCGTGCCGTGAAGGCACGGGTTGGATGAACCGTCTCGTCAAGCGGATCATGGCGGGCGAAGCACGCCGTGAAGATCTCGGTCTGTTGCTGGATGTCGCGGGCCGTATCGAAGGCCATACCATTTGCGGCTTCGGCGATGCCTCGGCATGGCCGGTGCAGAGCGCGCTCAAGCACTTCCGGCACGAGTTTGAATACATGATTGATCATGGCGGCCGCAGCATGGTGACCGACCAGGCTGGAGCGAAAGCGGCATGAGCGGCGACGAATTCGTAAACATGGAAATCGACGGCGTGCCGGTGAAGGCGCGCAAGGGCGATATGATCATTCGGGTCACGGACGCCAATCACGCGTACGTGCCGCGCTTCTGTTATCACGAGAAGCTGACCGTTGCGGCGAACTGCCGCATGTGTCTGGTGGAAGTTGAGAAGGCACCGAAACCGCTGCCGGCTTGCGCGACTCCCGTGACCGAGGGGATGAAGGTTTTCACCAAGTCCGCCAAGGCCATCGGTGCACAACGCGCCGTGATGGAATTCCTCCTGATCAACCACCCGTTGGATTGCCCGATCTGCGATCAGGGCGGTGAGTGTGAGCTGCAGGATCTGGCCGTTGGGTTCGGCCGCGATTTGTCCCGCTATCACGAGCGCAAGCGTTCGGTGCAGGACGAGAACCTCGGCCCGTTGATTGCAACGGACATGACCCGCTGCATCCAGTGCACGCGTTGTGTTCGCTTCACGCAGGAGATTGCCGGCTATCAGGAGCTCGGCATGATCGGCCGCGGCGAAAACGTCAAAGTTCGCACGTACATCGAGCAGACCGTTCACCACGAGATGTCCGGCAACGTCATCGACCTGTGCCCGGTGGGCGCGCTGGTCTCCAAGCCGTACCGCTTCAGTGCACGGGCCTGGGAAATGATGTCGCTGCCGTTGGTTTCGCCGCACGATGGGGTGGGAACCAACCTGTTTGGCCACGTGCTGCGCGGCAAGATCATGCGTGTGATCCCGCGTGAGAACGAGGCGATCAATGAGACCTGGATTGCGGATCGCGATCGTTTCAGCTACGAAGGCGTCTACAGCCCGGACCGTATCCAGAAGCCGATGATCCGCAAGGGCTCGGAATGGGTCGAAACCGATTGGGAAACGGCTCTGACGAAAGCGATTGAAGGCATCAAGCCGCGCGCTGCAGAGCTCGGTGTGTTGGCGAGCAGCACCAGCACGTTGGAGGAGCTTTACCTGTTGGGGCGGCTCGCACGTGGCTTGGGCAGCGCCAACATTGATCACCGCCTGCGTCAGCGTGACTTCCGCGATCAGGACGCCGATCCGGTGTATCCGAACCTCGGAATGCGCGTCGTCGACGTAGATTCTCTCAATAGTTTGCTGGTCATCGGCGGAAACCTCCGTCGCGAAGTCCCCATCCTCGCGCACCGCGTGCGCAAGGCTGCCCTGAAGGGTGCCAAGGTGATTTCGATGACGCCGGTGCCCACCGAGTATCTGTTCCCGGTAGCGGTGAAGATGTTGTCGACACCTGCGCACCAGGTTGATGACCTCGCGGCGATTCTGTCTGTGGCCGCACAGGGCGCAGGCAAGTCCGTGCCGGAGCATCTCGCTTCGTTCGTGCAGCAGGCCAAGGTAAACGACACGCACCGTGCCGCCGCCGAAGCGTTGGTTGCCGGCGAGAAGAGGGCGGTGTGGCTGGGCTCACTGGCGCTGCGCCATCCAGCCTACGCTGATATCCGTGCGCTGGCTTCGGCCATCGCTGATGTCACAGGTGCTTCGTTTGGAGTGTTGGCCGAAGGCGGTAACGCTGCCGGTGCTTTCCTCGCTGGCGCCGTACCGCATCGTGAAGCGGGTGGCAAACCCGCCGGCAAGACAGGGCTGAATGCGCTGGAGATGGTCCAGAAGACGCTGAAGGCCTATGTATTGTTTGGTGGCGTCGAGCCTTGGATCGATTCTGTCGGCACGGACGCTTCGCGCAACATCGGAAAAGCCGAGTTTGTTGTTGCGATCACGCCGTTCGCCAACGATCAGCTTCGCGAGATCGCTCACGTGCTGTTGCCCATGGGCACGTACGTGGAGACCTCCGGCACCTACGTGAACCTCGAAGGCAACTGGCAGAGCCATGCCGGCGCTGCGCAGCCCTTTGCCGAAGCTCGTCCGGGCTGGAAGATCCTGCGTGTTCTCGGGACACTGGCGAACATCAGCGGGTTTGAATATCAATCCTCCGAGGATGTTCGCGAAGAGCTACGCAAGTCGTGCACGGACGTTGCTGCGATCGGCGCGGCCAGCGCTGGTAGCTCGGCGACTGCTTACAAGGGAAGCCATCGGGTTACCGCAGGTTCCGCCGGAGCGGACGTGGTCGACGTTTCCATGTACCACATTGATGCCCTCGTGCGTCGCGCGCCTTCTCTGCAGAAGACGCGCGAAGGTCGCACGTTGGCTGTCACTTACTGACACAGGATCTGGATCGCGTGCTGCAAAGTCTCACAGACGCCTGGAACTCACTGACGCCTTACGGTCAACACACCGTTTGGACGACTGTCTGGACCATTGCGATCACCATCGTCCTCATCCTGTGCGTTGCGTTTACCACGCTGTGGGAACGTAAGGTCATCGGTTGGATGCAGTTGCGCCGCGGTCCGAACCGCGTGCGCATCCTGGGAATGTTCCCTGGGTTGGGTCAGCCCTTCGCGGACGTCGTGAAGCTGCTCACCAAGGAAGTGATCATTCCGACCAACGCCAACAAGGTGCTTTTCCACTTCGCGCCCATGATCGCGTTGATTCCGGCATTCGCGGCCTGGGCCGTGATTCCGTTGTCGGCCACGATTGTCGTGTCGAAGGCGAACGCTGGCCTGCTGTATCTTCTGTCGCTGTCTTCAATGGGTGTTTACGGCGTCATCATCGCCGGCTGGGCGTCCAACTCGAAGTATGCGTTTCTCGGGGCCATGCGCTCCGCGGCACAGATGGTTGCTTACGAAATCGCGATGGGGTTTGCCCTCGTGGGCGTCATCATCGCCTCTCAGAGCCTCAACCTGGGTGACATCGTCGAGCGCCAGCAGGGCGGCTTCCTGGCCTGGAACTGGTTCTGGTTGTTCCCGCTCGTGATCGTGTACTTCATCTCGGGTGTCGCAGAAACCAACCGCGCGCCTTTTGACGTGGCGGAAGGTGAGTCGGAGATCGTCGCGGGTTTCCACGTCGAATATTCGGGCATCGCGTTCGCGCTGTTCTTCCTCGCCGAATACGCGAACATGATCCTGATTTCCGCGCTCACCGCCGTGTTCTTTTTCGGTGGCTGGCTTTCGCCGGTGGCCGGCTATGGCGCGCTGGGCGACACCCTCATTGGTCAGCCGAGCCTCGGTTGGCTGATCCTGAAAACATTCGTAGTGCTGTTCTTCTTCCTCTGGTTCCGCGCCACCTTCCCCCGCTACCGCTATGACCAGATCATGCGGTTGGGTTGGAAGGCGTTGATTCCGGTCACGATCGTCTGGATCGGTGTCGAGATGGTCCTGGCCTGGTACAAGGTCGGCCCGTGGGCCAAAGCCGCGCTGTGGGCGCACTGAAAAGGTTTAGGTTAGTTGCATGGCCAAGTTGTTTAAAACACTGCTGTTGACCGAGCTCGTGAAGGGCATGACGGTCACCGGTCGCAATTTCTTTGCGCCCAAGTACACGCTGAACTATCCCGAGGAAAAGACCCCGCAGTCGCCTCGCTTCCGTGGCCTGCACGCCCAGCGCCGGTATCCGAACGGCCAGGAGCGCTGCATCGCCTGCAAACTGTGTGAGGCTGTGTGCCCCGCGGTCTGCATCACGATCGACTCGGAAGTCGCGCCCGATGGCACCCGGCGTACGAGCCGGTATGACATCGATCTGTTCAAGTGCATTTACTGCGGCTTCTGTGAGGAAGCCTGCCCGGTGGACGCGATCGTGCTGACCCGTATCCACGAGTACCACATGGAGCATCGCGGCGAGAACATCATGAGCAAGGACAAGCTGCTTGCCGTGGGCGAGCGCTACGAAGCCATGATTGCAACCGACAAAGCGGCCGACGCGCCGTACCGCTGACCGACGGCGCCTAGGGGAGACCGTGTTAGTCGAAATTTTGTTCTACATCTTTGGGACCTTCCTGGTCCTGGCCGCGCTGGGCGTGATTACCTCACGCAACCCGGTGTATTCCGCGTTGTCGCTGGTCGTCTGCTTCATTACTTCGGCCGCCATCTGGCTGCTGATTGAAGCGGAGTTCCTCGCCGTCATTCTCGTGCTGGTGTACGTCGGCGCGGTGATGGTCTTGTTCCTGTTCGTCGTCATGATGCTCGATATCAACATCGAGGAGCTGCGTGCCGGCTTCACGCGCTTTGCCTGGCTCGGTTGGCTGACCGCCGCTGTGGTCATCGTCGAGATAGTTGGCGTGGTGTGGGTCAAGGGCATCGGTGTGGATGTCTCGAAAGGGCCGACGCCGACGGCACCGGATTACAGCAACACTCTCGAGCTCGGCCAGGTGATGTACACCAAGTACGCCTATCCGTTCGAGCTCGCGGCGGTGCTGCTCCTCGTTGCGATTGTCGCGGCGATTACCCTGACCATGCGGCGGCGTCCGGGCCTCAAAGTCCAGGACATCAACAAGCAGGTCAGTGTGAATGCCAAGGACCGCGTGCGTATTGTGAAGATGGAGTCGGAGAAGCGCTCATGATCACGCTGTCTCAGCTGCTCACCCTCTCTGCCATCCTGTTCGCGCTGTCGGTGGCGGGCATCTTCCTGAACCGCAAGAACGTCATTCTGCTGTTGATGTGCGTCGAGCTGCTGCTGCTGGCGGCGAACTTCAATTTCATTGCCTTCTCACGCTACCTGGGTGACATCCATGGCCAGGTATTCGTGTTTTTCGTGCTGACCGTGGCCGCCGCCGAATCGGCGATCGGGCTGGCCATTCTCGTGGTGCTGTTCCGCGAGCGTCGCAGCATCAACGTTGAAGATATGAATACGCTGCGAGGCTGATGCGAGCATGAATCTGACCGAACTCGTATTGATTCCCCTGCTGCCGCTGATCGGCGCGCTGCTGGCCGGTCTCCTCGGCCGCGTCATCGGCCGTGTTGGCGCCCACACCGTCACGATCCTGAGTGTGGCGATCTCCTGTGCCTTGTCGTTCCACATCCTCAAGCAGATATATCTTGATGGCGTGCCGGCGTTCGATGGCCCGGTCTACTCCTGGCTGGTGACTGACAGCGTCAAGATGGATGTCGGTTTCCTGATTGACCGGCTGAGCGCAATGATGATGGTCGTCGTGACGTTCGTGTCGCTCTGCGTGCACGTCTACACGATCGGCTACATGAGCGATGACCCGGGCTATCAGCGGTTCTTCAGCTACATCTCACTGTTCACCTTCTCCATGCTCATGCTGGTCATGTCGAACAACTTCATGCAGTTGTTCTTCGGCTGGGAAGCGGTGGGCGTGGTGTCGTACCTGCTGATCGGCTTCTGGTACACGAAGCCGAGCGCCATTTTCGCGAACTTCAAAGCCTTCGTGGTCAACAGGGTGGGTGACTTCGGGTTCGTGCTCGGTATTGCGGGCGTTTTCTACTTCACGAACTCAATCAACTACGCGGATGCCTTCGCGGCTGCGCCGAAGATTGCCGGCGCGATGTTGCCCCTGACTTCCAATACCAGCGTCCATGCAATGACGCTGATCTGCATCTGCCTGTTCATTGGGGCGATGGGTAAGTCGGCGCAGGTGCCACTGCACGTCTGGCTGCCGGACTCGATGGAAGGTCCCACCCCGATTTCCGCACTGATCCACGCAGCTACCATGGTGACCGCGGGCATCTTCATGGTGTCCAGAATGTCACCCTTGTTTGAGCAGTCAGATGCGGCACTGTCGTTTGTGTTGGTCATTGGCGCCACCACCGCGTTCTTCATGGGCTTGCTCGGTATCGTGAACAACGACATCAAGCGGGTCATTGCGTACTCGACGCTCTCGCAGCTCGGTTACATGGTGACGGCGTTGGGCGTGTCGGCCTACAGCGCCGGCATGTTCCACCTGATGACCCATGCCTTCTTCAAGGCGCTGCTGTTCCTGGCCGCGGGCTCGGTGATCATTGGAATGCATCACGAGCAGGACATGCGGAAGATGGGCGGCCTTGCCAAGTACATGCCCATCACGGCCATCACCAGTTGGATCGGGTCGCTGGCGTTGATTGGGACGCCGTTCTTCTCCGGCTTCTATTCCAAGGACACCATTATCGAGGCGGTGGGTGAGTCCCACCGTTGGGGCCACACCTATGCCTACTGGTGCGTGCTCGGCGGGGTGTTTGTCACCGCGCTGTATTCGTTCCGATTGGTGTTCATGACGTTCCATGGACCTGAGCGCTTCCGTCAGACGGACGCGGGGCATGGCCACGAGACGGCGGTCACACCGGCGGCGCCTGCTGTTTCGGCTACCGCGGGCGTTCATGCTCCGCACGGCGCTGACTCGCATGGCCACGGCGCTGCAGCCTCGGCCGGCCACGGGGCTGCCGCTTCTGTCGGCCACGGCACTGCATCGCACGGTGTTGCCGTCGCCACTTCGGCGCACGGCACTGACGCGCACGCCCCATCCGTCGCTGCACACGGTGCCGTTGCGGGCCACGTCGCTTCGCACGCACCGGCCGCGGCGGCCCATGCGCATGACGACCACGCCCACGATGACCACGGCCACCATGGTCCCATCGAGCCTCACGAGAGCCCGCTCGTGGTCACCGGTCCTCTCATCGCGTTGGCGATCCCATCCCTGCTGATTGGCTACCTTACTGTCGGCCCCGTCCTGTTCGGGGGCTACTTCGGCGACGCCATCCGCGTCCTCGAACCCAACGACGTGGTGGGCGAATTGGGCAAGGACTTCCAGAGCCCGGCACAGATGGCGTTGCACGGCTTTGGATTTGCCCCTCCAACCTTCTGGTTGGCTGCGGCGGGCGTGTTTTTCGCCTGGCTGTTCTTCCTGAAGAAGCCCGAGTGGGCGGATGCCTGGGCCAAGGCTCTGGCGCCCATCCGCAATCTGTTGCTGAACAAGTACTACTTCGACTGGTTCAACGAAAAGATCCTCTCCACATTGGCCCGCGGGCTCGGCTTCACCCTGTGGAAGGCCGGCGACGAGGTTCTGATTGACGGCGCGTTGGTCAACGGATCAGCAGCGACGGTGGGATGGATAGGCAGTATCGTGCGGCGCGTACAGAACGGTTACCTGTACGCATATGCGTTCTGGATGGTCATCGGCCTGGCAGTGATGCTCGGCTGGTTCCTGGTGCGGTAGTCAACACGGCGGTCATTGAATGTTTCCCTACCTGTCAGTTCTGATCTGGCTACCCATCGCCGCCGGCATCGCGGTGCTGTTGATCGGCGATAAGAACATTGGGACCGCGCGCTGGGTGGCACTCGCCGCCTCGGTCGTGACGTTCCTCATCTCTTTGCCGGTGGCAACGCACTTCGGCACTGCCACCGCCGACTTCCAGTTCGTGGAGAAAGTGGACTGGATCACCCGGTTCCACTCTTACTACGCTCTCGGCCTGGACGGAATCTCCATGCCGCTCGTGGTGCTGACGGCCTTCATCACCATTCCAGTGATTATTGCCGCCTGGACGGTGATCGAAGCCCGTCCGGCGCAGTACTTCGCTGCCTTCCTGATCATGGAGGGCCTGATGATCGGCGTGTTCTCCGCGACGGACGCGCTGCTGTTCTACTTCTTCTGGGAAGCCATGTTGATCCCGATGTTCCTCATCATCGGTATCTGGGGTGGGCCGCGCCGCGTGTACGCGACGATCAAGTTTTTCCTGTACACGTTCCTCGGCTCCGTGTTCATGCTCGTCGCCCTGATCTATATGTACGTGAAGGCGGGCGACTATTCGATTGCCAGCTTCCAGTCATTGCCTCTGACGTTGGTTGAGCAACGCTACATCTTCATCGCGTTCTTCCTGGCCTTCGCCGTGAAGGTGCCGATGTGGCCGGTTCATACGTGGTTGCCTGACGCGCACGTCGAGGCTCCTACCGGCGGTTCTGTCATTCTGGCGGCCATCATGTTGAAGATGGGCGGGTACGGCTTCCTGCGCTTCAACTTGCCGATCACACCTGATGCCAGCCGAGAACTCGATCTCTTCATCATTGCGCTATCGCTGATCGCCGTTGTTTACATCGGCTTCGTGGCGCTCGTGCAGCAGGACATGAAGAAGCTCATCGCTTATTCATCCATCGCCCACATGGGTTTCGTGACCCTCGGCGCTTTCATCGTCTACCAGATCGTCCGGAACACCGGCGGCCTGCAGGGCGCGGGCATGGGTATGGACGGCGCGATGGTGCAGATGATTTCGCACGGCCTCGTGTCAGGCGCGTTGTTCTTGTGCGTCGGCGTTCTCTACGACAGGGTGCACAGCCGGCAGATCTCCGATTACGGCGGCGTCATCAACAAGATGCCGATCTTCGCAGCCTTCATGGTGCTGTTCGCCCTGGCGAACACCGGGTTGCCCGGCACCTCCGGCTTCGTCGGTGAGTTCCTGGTCATCATCGCCAGCTTCAAGGCGAGCTTCTGGTACTCACTGTTGGCTGCGACCACCCTGATTCTCGGCGCCGCCTACACATTGTGGCTGGTGAAGAGAGTGATCTTCGGTCCCGTGGCCAACGCAAAGGTGGAACACCTGACGGACCTGAATGGACGGGAGTTCGGAGTCCTGGCGGTGCTGGCCGTGGCCGTGCTGCTGGTGGGGTGCTGGCCCGCGCCCTTGTTGAAAGTCATGCAACCGACCATCCATCACCTGGTGGACCAGGCGGTTGCCAGCAAGATTCCAGTCTAACGAGCGGAAAACCGGTTCAACATGCCCGAAACAATAATGACTTGGCAAACGCTGGCGCCCGCCATCTCGGAAATCTGGCTGGTCGCGGCCATCTGCATCATTCTGCTGGTGGATGCCTTTGCCGGTCAGACCCGCCGTGGCCTGACCCCCACATTGACGCTCGTTGCACTGGCCGTTGGCGCAGCCCTGACTGTCGTGTATGCCAACGTGGGTCAACGCACGATTCTCTTCGACGGCATGTATGTCGCCGATGGTCTCGCGTACACGCTGAAGCTGTTCGGTTATCTGTTTGTCGCGTTTGGGCTGCTGTATTCGCGTGATTACCTGGAAGAGCGGGGCATCCTGCGCGGCGAATACTTCGTTCTGATGTTGACCGCGCTGCTCGGCATCTTCGTGTTGGTGTCGGCTGGCAGCATGCTGACGGTCTACATTGGCGTTGAGCTGCTCGCGCTGTCGGTTTACGCCATGGCGGCGTTTGACCGTGACTCAGGCGTAGCTGCCGAGTCAGCCATGAAGTACTTCGTGCTGGGTGCCATCGGCTCCGGTGCGCTGCTGTACGGCATGTCCATGATCTACGGCATGACCGGCACGCTGAGTCTCGAAGAGCTGGCGCAGAAGCTTCAAGGCGAGCCGAATCTGGGTGTCACGATCGGCCTCGTATTCATAGTCGTTGCGGTGGCCTTCAAGTTGGGTGCCGTGCCATTCCACATGTGGCTGCCGGATGTGTACCAGGGTGCTCCAACCAGCGTCACGCTGTTCATTGGTACGGCGCCGAAGATTGCATACTTCGCTCTGGCCTTGCGTTTGCTTGCGCACGGTCTCGGCGGTGTCGTGGTGGAATGGTCACAGATGTTGGGCGCGCTTGCCGTGCTCACACTCGTGGTCGGCAATGTGGTCGCAATCGTGCAGACCAACCTTAAGCGCATGCTCGCTTACTCCACGATCTCAAACGTCGGCTTCATCGTACTGGGCTTCACTGCCGGCACACCTGACGGTTACACCGCGGCGCTGTATTACACGCTGATCTATATCCTGGTCGCTCTCGGCTCCTTCGGTGTGATTCTGATTGCGAGCCGCAAGGGCTTCGAAGCGGATCATCTCGATCACTACAAGGGCCTGTACAAGCGCGACCCACTGCTCGCCCTGGTGATGATGATGCTGATGTTCTCCACCGCCGGCGTGCCGCCGTTCGTAGGCTTCTGGGCGAAGCTGCGTATCTTCCAGGCGCTCTGGGAAACCAACCACTTCTGGCTGGTCGTCATCTCAGCCGCCATGTCCGTCGTCGGCGCGTTCTACTACCTGCGTGTCATCAAACTGATGTACTTCGATGCGCCCCCAGCGGTCTATCCCCCACCGCAGCACTCCACTGGCGTCCGCGCCGCGCTGGGCCTCAACGCCCTCGCTGTGTTGGTCCTCGGCGTCCTTCCCGCGCCGCTGCTGGACCTCTGCTCGCGCCTGATCCACTAGCCGAGCTGACTTGAGGGGTCACATGAGGGGTGACTCGAAGGGTGGTCGACTTGATCGGCCACTTAGTCGGTGACTTGGTCAGTCGACGCTAGCCTCCTGCGCCACGGCCCTTCGCCGCGGCGGTGACCTCTTTGCTCCAGCGAGCCAGCTCGCTGGGGTCAAACTTCTCTTTTTCCATCAGATCGATGGACTTGTTGATCATCGACATCTCGCCTGCGGCGAGGTCGTCGGGGTCGGCGAAGTTGGATGGATAGGCCTTGGCCGCCCGCACGTGTCCGTAGAGGACCTCCGCCTGCTCGCCGATTTTTTCTGACGATACCAGCGCCCGAAACGCCGTGTCGCCTTCAACCGTGAGGATCAACAGGCCGGTGCGAACAATCAGCGGCTTGGCCTGTTGCCGCGCTGTGATGAATACCTGGCCGTTACCTTCGAGCTGAATTTCGCGGTTTTGGGGAAAGCCGGCTGCCGGGGTGGCGCGGGTGCCGTTCAGGAGGATGACCTGCGTGCCGTCGGGCAACAGCACTTCCTGCGGCGCCGGTTTTGCGCACGCTGACAGGAGCGCAACTGCCACGGAAGCAGCTGCCAGGAGGACGATCTTTAGGGTGGGCCCGAGAGCTCGCGATGGCATGCGCCGCAACTTGGCGGCCCGGCAGCCAGAAGTCAAAAGCAATCGCGGCGGCGGCGAAGATTACCTGAGGAGGCGCTTATGGGAGGAAGCGACCACTGCCGGCCGGGCAGGGCTGGGCCGTTCTTATTTCTTGGATGAAACCGGATCGAACAGCGAGCGCAAACTCACTGGCGAATCGCCCGCAATCCCGATCATCCAGAACACAATCCCCGACGAGCCACCCCATATCAATACGCCGAGCACTGGCACAGTGCCGAAGGGCGACAGGTGGTCAGGCAACGTCGGCAAGAATGCATACAGCAAAACTGTCGGCAGTGAGCAGGCGGTGCCCCCAACGACGTACATATACCAATCGCGAACGCCTTGGCGGTCGAAGTACGCCACGAGGGGTATTCCGAACAGCACTGTGGAGCTATACGCCAGCACCAAGCCGATGAGCATGAGTGACGGTTCAGCCAGGAAGATGGCCGGGTAGAAACCAGACAGCAAGGGCGTCAGCGCGAAAGCTGTAAACAAGCGCTTCCAGTCCAACGGTTCCGACGCAGGAGGCGGCGCCGTTTGCGGCAATTCTTGGGCAGCGCGTGACATATCACCACGCTATATCTGGCCGGTTGCTTGTACAACAAGCAAAGAGTGCAAATTAGCCCGGTTGAGGCACAAGTCCGGTTTTATTACCTCTACCCGCGAACAAAACCCCAATCGCCGTGATCAGGCACAGGCTTCCGGCCAGGATGAAGGCATGGTCATAGCTGCCTTCGGTGGTGCGAATGACTCCGGCCACGGAGGCGGCCAGCGCGGCGCCAATTTGATGCGAAGCCATAATCCAGCCGAAAACCAGCCCCGTTTTCTCGGCCCCGAACGCCTGGCGCGCCAGCGCCACCGTTGGCGGCACGGTCGCGATCCAGTCCAGCCCGTAGAAAACGGCAAATATCGACAGTCCGTGACCTTCGGAGATGAAGCCATAGGGCAGGTATAGCAGGGAAAGCCCGCGCAACCCGTAGTACGAAAACAGCAGCAATCGGTTGTCGAAGCGGTCGGACAGCCAACCGGAGCCGGTGGTGCCAACCAGGTCGAAGACACCCATGACCGCGAGCAGGCTGGCCGCCTGGACCTCCGGCATGCCGTGGTCCATGCACGCGGGCACGAGGTGGGTGCCAATCAACCCGTTGGTGCTGGCACCGCAGATAAAGAAGCTGCCGGCGAGAATCCAAAACTCCTTTTTCCGGCTCGCTTCGGCCAGCGCCGAAACAGCGGCGACAAATGGGTTCTGTACCGTTGCTGTTGGAACGGCAACGCCCTCAGGCTGTCCCAGCGGAAGTAGGCCCTTGTCAGCGGGCCGATCACGCATCAGGAGAAGCGACAACGGCGCCATCAGCAACGCAAGTGTGGCCATCGTAATGACCGCCGATCGCCACCCGTGGTCGACTACCAGCTTCGCCAGGAAAGGAAGAAAGACGAGCTGTCCGGTGGCGGCACTGGCGGTCAGTAATCCGAGAGCGAGTCCGCGATGGATGTAGAACCAACGTTGGACGACGGTGGCACCGAGGACGATGGCGATGATCCCAGTGCCAACACCTACCAGCACGCCCCAAAGCGCAAACAGTTGCCAGGCGTGTTTCATCGTCACGGTGGCAAGCGTGCCTAAGCCGATCAAAACGGCGGAAGTTGCCATCACCCGTCGCGGACCATAGCGGTTGATGAACCCCGCCGCGAACGGCCCGATCAGCCCATACAACAGGATGCCAAGGGAGATAGCCATGGAGATGGTCGTGCGTGACCACGCGAATTCCTTCTCCAGTGGGACGATGAGAATGCTGGTTGTGGCACGGGTTGCGGCGGACACCAGCAGGCACACGAAGGTGACGCCGAGGACGACCCAGGCGTAGTGAAACGGTTTTCTCGTGGTCATCGCCAAAGTGTAGCCGCCTGCGTCCGACTCTGAGGGCCACAGGACCCGCGATTCCGGACAGGCCCAGCACTATCGAAAGGGGGAGCGTCGCAACCACGAGGGTCGCCTACGGTGTGCGCAGCCAGCGGTCACCCGATCTTCGAAGGCGCCGGCTTGTAGTTCGCTTCAGCTGGTCAGGGCGCGGGAGTTCTTCCGGTCGCGGAAGATCAGAGGGTGCTCGACGACGGGCGACGGCGCGTCGGGGGCGCTGGCCTTATCTACCATCTCGGTCACCAGATGATGGTGCGGCGACAAGTCGCACACAGGATCAGCGTTGTCGGGGTCCCCGGTCAGCAGGTACGCCTGGCATCGGCAACCGCCGAAGTCCTTGGCTTTCTCCGGGCAACTGCGGCAGGGCTCCTTCATCCAGCTATCGCCCCGATAGTGGTTGAAGGCCGGCGAGTCGCGCCAGATCCACTCGACGGATGCGTCTTTGACGTTTGGGAACGTCAGCCGCGGGAGCGATTTGGCGGCATGGCAGGGAAGGGCCGTGCCGTCAGGGGTCACCGTCAGGAATACCGATCCCAGGCCGTTCATGCAGGGTTTGGGCCGGCGCTCAAAGTAGTCAGGGACCACAAACAGCACGCGCATCCTGCTGCCTACGCGCTCACGAAAGCGGTTGGTGGTTTCCTCGGCGCGGCGGAGTTGTTCGCGACTGGGTAACAGCCGCTCGCGGTTGTGCCAGGCCCAGCCATAGTACTGAGTATTGGCCAGCTCGACGTATTCGGCGCCCATTGACTCCGCCATTTCCAGAATCTCCTGAACGTGGTCGATGTTGAGTCGGTGCAGAACCACGTTGAGCACCATGGGGTACTCGTATTTCTTGATGAGCGCCGCGACCTTTGATTTGAGCTCGAAGGTGCGGGTGCTGCTGAGGAAATCATTCACCTCGCGGGTGCTGTCCTGGAAGGAGAGTTGGATGTGATCGAGGCCGGCGTCCTTCAGCGCTTTGATGCGTTCTTCGGTGAGGCCAATCCCTGAGGTGATGAGGTTGGTGTAGTAACCGAGCGTGTGTGCTTCGCCCACAATGGTCTCGAGGTCGTCGCGAGTCAGTGGCTCGCCGCCCGACAAGCCGAGTTGGACGGCGCCCAACTCGCGCCCCTGGCGCAGCACCCGGATCCAATCGTCGGTGGACAGCTCCTCTTGCTGTTCCGTCTTCGCGAAGTCAGTGGGGTTGTAACAGAAGACACAGTGCAGGGGGCACGTGTAGGTCAGCTCACAAAGCAACCACAGCGGCGGTCCGGGGTTGCCCACCCGCGCGGCGCTTGGTGCACCAATGGTGTCGTCCGCCGGCGCCTTGGCCGATGTGCCGGCTGCGGTGGCGCCGTTGGCACTCATGCTCTCATCTCCAACCAGCGCTTTTCCAACGCCATGGTCAGAAAACCGTGGACATCCTTCTCGAGGCCGGTGGTCGCGAACGTGCTCTCGAGGTCAGCAACAATCTCAGCAACAGTGCGAACCCCATCGCACCGCTTCATGATCTCCCCGGCGCTACCATTGAGCTTAACCATCCCCTCCGGATACAACAGCACATGCGCCTTCTGCGCAGGCTCCCACTGAAATCGGAAGCCCCGCCCCAACGCCGGCCTGGCATCGCCCTGGATCGCCCCGCCGCCAGCCCCAGTAACGCCGCCGTGGCCCGTGCCACCAGCCCCACCAGCCTCAGTGCCACCAGCCCCAGCGCCGCCAGTCCCAACGCCGCCACTCACGAGGCGGCCCCGGCAACAGCCGAAGGCGCCCGAGTGGCCGCCGACACGGGGTCAACGCCATACCGCAAAGCCATGGCATCATTCATCTGCCACAAAATATCCAACTTGAACTGCAGAATCTCCAACGCCCGCTCCTGAGCCGCGCGGGTGGTGCAGAAGTGCTCGAGTGTCACCTTCAATCCGAACTCAACATCACGCCGCGCCAGCGAAACGCGGCTCTGGAAGTAGTGCAGTCCGGCCGAATCGATCCAGGGGTAATGCTCCGGCCAGTTCGCCAACCGCTGCTTGTGGATTTCCGGCGCGAACAGCTCCGTCAAAGAAGCGCAAGCCGACTCCTGCCAGGGCTGTCGCCGCGCAAAATTCACATAAGCGTCAACAGCAAACCGAACACCCGGGATGACATCCACCAGGCTCTCAACACGCGCACGGGCGAGCCCCGTGGCTTCGGCGAGCTGGATCCAGGACTCGATGCCCCCCGGATCATCGCCATATCCATCGTGATCCAGGATGCGCTGTACCCATGAGCGCCGCACCGCACGGTCGGTGCAGTTGGCCAGGATGGCCGCATCCTTGATGGGGATGTTGATCTGGTAGTAAAACCGGTTGGCCACCCACCCACGGATCTGCTCCGGTGTGGCCCGGCCGGAATTCAACATCACGTTGAAAGGGTGATAGATGTGATACGCGCGGCCCTTGTCCCGCAACCGCTGCTCAAACTCCTCGCGACTCCAGGCGGGCTCCATGGGGCTCACAGCTCGATCTCCATGCCATCCCATGCGACCTCGACCCCGCGCCGGGCCACTTCCGCCGCCTGCGCTGAGCTCTCATCGAGTATGGGATTGGTGTTGTTGATGTGTATCAAAACCTTGCGTGTGGTACGGGGGAGCTTCTCAAACCACTCGAGCATTCCGTCCGGCCCACTCTGGGGCAGATGGCCGATGTCGCGGGCATGCTTCTTCGAGGCGCCCAGCCGGATCATCTCGTCATCCGTCCAGAACGTGCCGTCCACCATTACGCAGGTGGCCGACTGCATCGCCTGCCAGACCCGATCATCCATGGCACCCAATCCAGGTGCATACACCGCCGTGCGCCCGGACGCCTCATCTGATAGAACCAACGCAAGGTTATCCCCCAACACAGGCTTTTCCCGGTTCGGCGAATAGGGCGCCGGCTTCCCCGGGACCGGTATGGCGTGCCACGAAACACCATGGACCCCTTCAACGTGGAAGGGCGAACCGGCTAAATCAATGGCCCGGCGATCCACCCCACAAAAGTGACCGAGCACATTCAAAATCGGATTGCCGCGCGTCAGGTCCGCGTAGGTGCTGTCAGTGCACCAGATGGGCCAGGGGCGGGTTGATTCACGCAACATATAGAGGCCGGTCGTGTGATCGACCTGGCCGTCAACCAACACAATGCCGGTAATGGCACAGTCACGCAGTGCGCGACCGGGTTGGAAGGCCGGGTTGGCCTGGAGTTGGGCTGTTATGTCAGGTGAGACATTGACCAGTGCCCAGCCGGCGGCATCGTTGCCGCGGACGGCGATGGAGGACTGGGTCCGGGGCTTGGCGCGGACGGTGCCCGCGCGGACGCCGGAGCAGTTCGGGCAGTTACAGTTCCACTGCGGAAAGCCACCGCCCGCGGCGGCCCCCAGCACTCTGATTTTCATAGGCCGGGGGGCGCCAATCAACGGATGGTCGATCAGCGATTGCTGATGTACATCGTGATTTCCATGCCATAGCGCAGGTCAACGGCTTCCGGGGTTTCCCACTTCATTATCCAGCTCCTACAGAAGGTATGTGGTCGTCGAAATCAATCGTCCAACTGATCATCCGCGATGCGGCGCTCCATCCATAGGGGATGT
>Ga0207703_10001997_pt1 | contig 17998 bp, 14 predicted proteins | sample KBSSwiS12_FD_184304 | JGI IMG/M metagenome (GOLD analysis project Ga0207703, IMG submission 184304) | Switchgrass rhizosphere microbial communities from Kellogg Biological Station, Michigan, USA - KBS Switchgrass S1-2 (SPAdes) (version 2) | ecosystem: Host-associated > Plants > Roots >...
GTCTGCTGACGATCCATGTCAGCCTCCGTATCATTATCCTACCGCTGCGAGCTCTGCAGTCGCTGCGATCCACTGACATTCCATGACACGGCTCCTGTGGCGGGCAGCATCTTGATCTCGCCGTTGTGGATCTGAGCCCATCCGAGCTCGCGATGCACCCGGTGATCGGGATCGAGTGTCAGCCGGCCCGTGAGTCCGTCCACCTGTATATTGGTGGCGCCGCTGTGGAGTGCCGTGGCGAGGCGATAGGCATCGAAGCCGAAGGCGAAGTAGCGGTTCCGGCGCGGGCCGCCGCCGTTGGGATAGGCCGTCTGCAGGGCGTTGCGGACCGCGTCGGCAAGATCGCTGCCCAACATCCAGGGCATGTCGGGAAATATCAGGCCTTCGAGGTCCTGGTTGTTGTGTGGGTCCGGCTCGAATGCATCTGAAGTCGCGTAGGTCGGTATGCCGCCCGCGAAGTGAAAGCGCAATTGCGGGCGCAGCAGGCGCTCGATGTTGGCCTGGGCCGGTGCAAAAATAAACTCGATGTCATTGCGGCGCCGCGGCTCGAACTGCAGCTTGGTGCCGAGAATGGATTCCAACCTGCGATGCCGGGCGCTGCTCTCGCTGATGCGCAAAACTGTCGTCAGCGAATCCGAATAATCGGTCATCCCGGTATCGAGCGCGGTGGTTGCATACAAGCCGCCGCCGCCCGCTTCGAGCTCCTGTTTGAAAGCCGCGAGCACACGCGTGCCCCAATCGCCCGAGGGAACGATTGCCAACCCGTTTTTGTGGCCGTCCGCGAGAATGCGATGGGCAGCCAGGCGCGCTTCGTCTTCGGGTGACAACGCGTATTGGAAAAACGCGTTCGGAGCCGGCTGACCGGTTGGCAGGAAGTTGAGTGCGAGGACCGGCGGGCGCCGCGTAACCAGTCCTGCGGCAGCGACGACTTCGTCACGAGTGAGGGGGCCCACAATGATGTCGGCGCCTTCCTGCGTTGCGCGTGCGACGTTTTCAGCGATCCCGGTTTCGCCGGTGTCGTAGATGTTGATCGGTGTGCGCTGTGCTTCCGGTGTCTGATAGTACGCGGTCATGAAGCCATCGCGAATCGTGGTCGCGATCGCGCCGTTGCGTCCTGAAATCGGAAGCAACAGTGCAATGTGCGCTCCGCCGCCGCTGACAATGGTTGGTTGCTGCTGTTGTTGCGAGTACTGCTGGTTCAACAGCTCACTGCGTACGATGTCGCTCGCGGGATGATTCGGGTAGCGGGAACGCCATGCATCAACGTCAGCAATCGAGGCGTTGGGGCTGCGAGCCGCGGCCGCGGCGATAGGGCCTAACTCCAACCAACCGCGTATCGTTGGATCAGAGGCCGAGCGCGGGTCGATGCGAATGTTCCGTTCGCTCGCATCGCGCAGCGAGGCCAGCAGGTTGACACGGCTCTGCCGCAATTCCTGTGTGCCGGGCAGGTGGCGCTCCAACGATGATTGCGCGATAACCGCATCGTTGATCCGGCCACTCGCGAAGGCGGCCTGTTGCCTGGAACGCCAGTAGTGCAGCGCTTCAGGCGCAGTTCGCGGTTCCGGCAGAGCACTGATCCGTTGCCAGGCCTGTTGACCCTGGCCGCGCGCGAGCGCGAGGTCGACTTCCAACAACGGCTTGTCGATCGCCTGTTGGGCCGTAAGCGCGGGTTGTTCGATTCCGGCGAGGACACGGGCCGCGTCTTCCGGGCGGTGCGCGGACAGGTATGCGCGTGCCGCGCGGAACAGATACTCATTGCGATCGGAAGCGCTGTTCTCGCCAGCCAGTGCCTCATACATGCGCCCCGCGCCGGCCAGGTCGCCCGAGCGCGCGAGCGCATCGGCGTTATCCACGGAAGGGGGCGATTCAGCGCGGGGGCTGAGGCTCGGGCAGCCCGTGAGGGCCCAGCCAGCCACGGCGACTACCAGGAGGCGGGAAATCCAGCGCGCTGAATGCATTTGTCAAAAGGCCTTTCGTCGGGCAGGCAGGACCGGAGATTATAGTGTGACCCGCCAGGGGTCACAGGAGAAAAGGTTGGTCAAAGGGCCGGGGCGTTTACAAGTTGTCGCGACACCTATAGGCAACCTGAACGATTTGAGCACCCGCGCGCATCAGGCGCTTGCGGAGGCCGATGTCGTTGCCGCCGAGGACACGCGTCATACGCTGGGATTGCTACAGGCGATCGGTGTTTCGAAGCCTATGGTGTCGCTCCATGCCTACAACGAAGGGCAGCGCGTACCTGAGCTGCTCGCGCGACTCGGCGCAGGTGAGGTGATAGCACTGGTCAGCGATGCCGGGACACCACTCCTGTCTGATCCTGGATATGAGCTGGTGAGCGCTGCGGCAACTGCCGGCTTCGAAGTCCACGTGATTCCGGGACCTTCGGCTATTACTGCCGCGCTTGCGGTGGCGGGGTTGCCCACGAGTCGCTTTTGTTTCGAAGGCTTTTTGCCGAGCCGTTCGCGTGAGCGTCGTACAGAGTTGGCGCGGTTGGCGCGTGAACCGCGGACGTTGGTTTTTTTTGAGGCGCCGCACCGCATAGCGGAAACGCTTGCTGACATGGTGGATGAGTTTGGCAGTGAGCGTCGCGCAGTGGTGGCGCGTGAATTGACGAAGACTCATGAGACGATTTATCGCGGGAAGTTGAGTGAGTTGGTTTTACTCTCGACAAACGACGCTAATTTCCAGCGGGGCGAAATAACGTTGGTTGTCAGCGGAGCTGAGGAAGTCGCCAGTACTGTTGATGCACAGCTGCTGAAACGTACGGTTGAGTTGTTGGCGAAGGAGCTGCCGCCCGGAAAGGCCGCGTCAATTGCGGCACGCTTGACGGGTGCTTCACGCAGTGAAGCCTATGCGCTCATTCAGAAGGCGGATACCTGATAAAATCCCCGCGGGGAGCCGGCCAGGCAATCGCTGTTCTCGCAAGAGGGTGGAGGAAAGTCCGGGCTCCGGCGGATCAGGTGCCAGGTAACGCCTGGGGGGCGCGAGCCCACGGAAAGTGCAACAGAGAGTAAACCGCCTAAGGCCTCGAAAGGGGCCCGGTAAGGGTGAAACGGTGCGGTAAGAGCGCACCGCGGACTTGGTAACAAGGACGGCATGGCAAACCCCACCTGGAGCAAGACCAAATAGGGAAGTAGCGTTCAGCGCAGGCCCCAAAGCCGGCGTGAGAGCGCAGCGCTGATCCGCGCGCGCTTCCGGGTAGGTCGCTCGAGGTCCACGGCGACGTGGATCCCAGAGGAATGATTGCCCACGACAGAACCCGGCTTATGGTCGACTCCCCCCTTTTTGCCGGCGCAGGCCCGGTGACTTTTTCGCCGGCCGACGATTTTCATGTGCTACGCACAGGGTTCAACGGGGTCCCGGAGGGGACCCCGAAGGCGTAGCGGCGCTGCGCGCCGGGAAGAGCGGCTTCGTTTGACGACGGTGCGGGATTCCCCCACTTCGCTCCACGATCGAGGGGCCATCCAGCCCTATTTTCGGTCACCCACTGTATAAACAGTGGGCCTCAACCTCCTGATTGCACTGGCTAATGACCGACCCGAGCTGTGTGCAAGCTCTGCAATGCACCTATAAGTCTTTGTGACTGCGATGAATTTCTCACTATTTCAATAGACACGGGCAGCCCACGATTTTATAGTGGGGGCCGGTGGGAGATTGTGGGGGGAAATGGGCGAGTCCCTCGTCACGGATCATGTTTCGCGGTGCAACAAAGGTCACCTTGGACGACAAGGGCCGGATGGTCATGCCTACCCGCTATCGGGAGGAGATCGCCGAGCTCTGCCAAGGCCATTTGGTGGTCACCGTTGATCGCGATCAGTGTCTCCTCGTTTACCCGTTGCCTGAGTGGGAACAGACCGAACGCAGGCTGATGAGTCTGCCCAGCATGGATCCGGAAGCGCGGCGATTGCAACGCCTGCTGGTGGGCTATGCGACAGATCTGGAGCTGGACGGGCACCACCGGATATCGCTGCCCCCCGAGTTGCGCGAATTCGCGAAGCTCGAGCGGCTCGGGATGTTGATAGGTCAGGGTAATCGGTTCGAGTTGTGGGATGAGGGCCGCTGGCGCGACCAGTGGCTGGTGAAAGAGGCATCGGCGGGCGAAAGGTCCTCCGAGCTCGATTCGCTGAAGCTTTGAGGCGCAGCGATGAGCACCGAGGTGAGGATTTCAGGGGTTGTTCGCCCGGGCGGGCGGGCGTCGGGTAATAACGCGGGACCTCGCGAAGGGGGGCGGTGCGGATACCGCTTTCATCGTGAATGAGCATATACCAGTGCTCGTTGCAGAGGCGCTCGCGGGTTTGGCCCTCGAAGCGGGCGGTTACTATGTCGATGCGACGTTTGGGCGCGGCGGTCATACGGCACAAATCCTCCAGGCCTTGGGTCGGGAAGGTCGCGTGCTCGCGATCGACCGGGATCCTCAGGCCATCGCGGCCGGCCGCCAGCGCTTTGCCGACGAAGTGCGGCTTACGCTCCTCCATGCGTCGTTTGCCGATCTCGCCACGCTCGTGCCGGCTCACGCGCACGGTCAATCTTGCCGCGGCGTGCTCTTCGACCTCGGTGTTTCATCGCCGCAGCTCGACGACGCGAGCCGCGGCTTCAGCTTCCGCGCCGATGGTCCGCTCGACATGCGCATGGACACGACACGCGGCGAGCCGGTCTCAGCCTGGCTCGCTAGGGCGGGCGTCGACGAGATTCGCGAAGTGATTGCAACACTGGGAGAAGAGCGCTTCGCGGGACGCGTTGCCCGGTCGATCGTCGAGGCGCGCGACGAGCAGCCGATTGAAGGGACGAGTCAGCTTGCTGCGATCGTTGCCAGGGCCGTGCGCACACGCGAGCCCGGTAAACATCCCGCGACGCGTACGTTCCAAGCGCTGCGCATGTTTATCAACGATGAGCTGGGCCAGTTGGAAAAGGGCCTGGCCGCGGCGTTGGATTTTCTGGCTCCCGGCGGACGCCTGGCAGTCATCAGCTTTCATTCACTCGAGGATCGCGTCGTCAAACGGTTCATGAAGCAACAGACCGAGATTGATCCTGCATTGGCGGATCTGCCGGTGTTGCCCGTGGCTGCGGAGCCGCGATTGAAGCTCGTGGGCCGAAAGAGCCGGGCCGTGGCGAAAGAGGTCGACCGCAATCCTCGCGCTCGCAGCGCGTTGTTGCGCGTGGCCGAGAAGATCAAATGAAGCGCCTGTTGTGGATTGTACTTCCGGTTCTGTGGGTGGCCACGCTCGGTTCAGCCGCCGCCGCGGTTTACCTGAAGCATCGCTCGCGCGAAATGTTTGTGGAGCTCGAACGGTTGGACACTCGCCGTGACAATCTCGACATCGAATGGGGCCAGTTGCAGCTCGAGCAGAGCGCATGGTCCACACACGCGTTCGTTGAACGCGTGGCGAGCGCGAAGCTCCATATGGCTATGCCCCCACCCAAAGAGATCGAGATCATCGCCCCGTGACTCTTCGATTCTCCCAATTCAAAAAGAAAAGTCGCGCGACTTCTCCTCCCGCCTCGTTCCGTTGGCGCGCGTATCTTTTGATGGGCATGCTGGCCTGCGGTGCCGGCGGACTCGTCTATCGTGCTGTCAGCCTGCAGCTCGTTGATCACACATTCCTGGCAAAGGAGGGTGATGCTCGCGTCTCGCGTGTTGCCACCATCGCCGCGCACCGCGGAACGATTACCGACCGATACGGCGAACCCCTTGCCGTCAGCACCCCCGTTGATTCCATCTGGGTCAATCCGAAGGAGCTCGCTCTCGCGACAGACCAGATTCCGCGCCTCGCCAGCGCGTTGAAACAAGATCGCCAGGAGCTCGCGCGCCGGATCACCAGCAACCTCGATCGCTCGTTCCTCTATCTGGCGCGTGGCCGCCAGCCGAGCGAGGCGGAACAGATCAAAGCGCTTGGAATTCCAGGTGTTTACCTGTCCCGCGAGTACCGCCGTTACTACCCTTCAGGTGAAGTGGCCGGGCACATCCTGGGATTCACCAACGTCGATGACGAGGGACAGGAAGGCCTGGAACTGGCGTTTGATCACTGGCTGGCGGGTGAGGATGGCGCGAAGCGTGTCATTCAGGACCGCTACGGCCGGATCGTCGAGGATGTTGAAAGCATCCGGCCCGTGCGCCCGGGTCGCGATCTCGTGTTGTCGATTGATCTGCGCATTCAATACCTCGCGTACCGCGAGCTGAAGGCGGCCATTCGCCAGCAGCAGGCTCGCGCAGGCTCGGTCATCGTCATCGATGTGGCCACGGGCGAAGTGCTCGCGATGGTGAATCAGCCGTCGTTCAACCCGAACGATCGCGAGCAGATGTTGCCGTCCACGTACCGCAACCGCGCCGCCACGGACATCTTTGAGCCCGGCTCGTCCATGAAGCCGTTCTTCGTTGCCGCGGGTATTGCCTCCGGCAAGTACGACGACCGAAGCATCATCGACACATCGCCGGGCTATTTCAAAGTGGGCAACTGGCCGGTCAACGATGAGCACAACTTCGGGCCCATCAACATTGCGACGGTCCTGGCCAAAAGCTCCAACGTGGGCATGGCTCATCTCGCGCTGAGCCTCGAGCCCCGCCTGATCTGGAACACGCTGACGGGATTCGGCTTTGGGCAGGTGACCACGAGCGGGTATCCCGGTGAGTCGGCCGGCTTGTTGTCGAATTATTCGCAATGGCGGCCGATCGGCATCGCAACGATGTCGCACGGATACGGTATTTCCGTGACGGCGCTGCAACTGGCTCATGCGTATGCCACGGTCGGCTCGTTCGGACTTTCGCGCCCTATATCGTTCCTGCGTGTTGACTCGCAGCCGGCCGCGCAGCGTGTGATTGCGGCGGCGACCGCTAAAGAATTGATCGGAATGCTCGAGTCGGTTGTGGTAGCTGAAGGGGCTACCGGCAAGCGCGCGGCCATTCCGGGTTATCGGGTGTCCGGCAAGACGGGCACGGCATGGAAGGCGTTCGCTGGGGGATACTCAACAGATAAGTTCATGGCAGTGTTCGGCGGTGTTGCGCCGGCGACGAATCCGCGGCTCGCCGCGGTGGTCGTGCTCGATGAGCCGAGCGCCGGCAAACATCAGGGCGGCGAAGTATCCGCACCGGTCTTTTCCGCGGTAGTGGGCGGAGCGTTACGGCTACTCGCAATAGAACCTGACCGGCCGATCAACGCGCCTGATGACATAGTGCCCGCGCCGACGAGGGCGGGCGTGCGAACGGCGGCACTCCCATGACGCCCAACATGCACAAACGACTTCAAGCCGCCGAGGGCGGCCGCGCCGTTAGTGGCTCCGGCAAAATGAACGGGCCGCGGCGCCTTGCGGACCTGACCGCCGGTTTGGCCAACGTGCCGGCCGAGCTCGTGGTGCGCGACGTCACCCTGGACAGTCGGGCCGCAACCCCCGGCACCCTGTTCCTCGCCTGCAGCGGTCGAACCCACCACGGTCTCGAGTTTGCCCAACAGGCCGTTTCGCTGGGCGCCAGCGCAGTGCTGTACGAAGCAACAGCCGGACAGGCCGTGCCTGATTTCGGGTCCGACATCTTCGTCGCGGCCGTTCCGCAGCTGAGCCAACACGTCGGCACCATCGCCGATCGTTTCTTCGGCGAGCCGTCAGCGGCGGTTACGGTCGCCGGCATCACCGGAACCAACGGCAAGACAACCTGCGCCTGGTTGCTTGCCCAGGCCCTGCAGCATTGCGGTCGCCCCGCAGCCTACATGGGCACCCTGGGATTCGGGGTGCCGCCCGCGGTCACTGCAACCGAACATACGACTTCGGACGCAGTCACCGTACACCGACATCTTGCAGCGTTGCGAAATCTCGGCGCGGAATGCGTCGCTATGGAAGTTTCATCCCACGCAATCGATCAGAGCCGGGTGGGCGCCGTCCGTTTCAAGACTGCCGCGTTCACCAATCTCACCCGCGATCATCTCGATTACCACGGGACGATGGAGGCCTATGGCAACGCCAAGGCCCGGCTGTTTCAGTGGCCCACTCTCACCAGCCGGGTCATCAACGCCGATGACGCATTCGGCTCGAAGCTCGCGGGCCTTCCGTCGTCGTCCCGACTCGTTCTCACTTCACGGACGTCGATTGTTCCCGCCGGCGTCGAACGAGTTCGCGCGATACGGGCGACCCCGCAGTCCGCTGGTCTCGCCATCGACGTTGAGTCGAGCTGGGGCAACGTCCACCTCGATGTACCCCTGATCGGCAAATTCAACGTCGACAATGTCCTCACGGTGCTGGGTGTGCTCCTCGCGTGGGATATCCCAATCGCCCGGGCTGCGTCCGCCATTGAGAAGTGCCGCGCGCCCAGCGGCCGGATGGAGTTGTTCGGCGGCACTGCGCCGTCACCTCTGGCCATTGTTGATTACTCGCACACGCCGGATGCACTCGCGAAGGCTCTGCAGGCCGCGCGTCCGCACTGCCGTGGTCAACTTCGTGTTGTATTCGGGTGTGGTGGCAATCGCGATGCCGGCAAGCGTCCGCTCATGGGGCGGATTGCCGCGGAACTTGCCGATGATGTCATCGTTACTGACGACAATCCGCGCACCGAAGATCCGGCGCGGATCGTCGCTGACATTCTTGCCGGAATGCCGGGCCGGGACACACTGGTTGAGCACGACCGCAAGCGCGCCATTCAAACCGCACTACGTCGCTCGGCTACCGGCGATGTTGTGGTTATCGCAGGCAAGGGACACGAGGATTACCAGATTTACGGCACAGTGAAGCGGCCCTTCAGTGATCAGGCTGTCGTAAGCGCCGAATTGCAGGGGGCAACGCCATGAAGCGCACGCTCAGTGATTTCGCCCAGGCCGTTGGCGGCAAGCTGCACGGCACCGATCGCGAGTATCAGGCGGTCTCGAGCGATACACGCACGCTCGCCGGGGGCGATTTGTTTATCGCGCTCCGGGGTCCGCGCTACAACGCCAACGAGTTTGTCGCCGGAGCGACCACCGCGGGAGCTGCCGGCGCGGTGGTTGATACGCTGCAGCCAGTTGCGATCCCCCAGATCGTCGTACCTGACACGCAGGTCGCGCTGGAAAAGGCAGGTCACGCCTGGCGCTCGCAGTTTTCGATTCCAGTCGTGGGTGTCGCCGGCAGCAACGGCAAGACCACGGCGAAGGAAATGACCGCGGCCATACTCGGAGCGGCCGGCGAGTGTCTCGCTACGCGCGGCAATCTCAACAACCACATCGGTGTGCCCCTGACGCTGTTCCGCATCGAGGCCAAGCATCGTTTCGCGGTGGTCGAGATGGGCGCTAATGCCGCCGGTGAGGTAGCTCACCTGGTTGAGATCGGCCGTCCGACCGTGGGTCTCATCACCAACGCGGGTGCCGAGCATCTCGAAGGATTCGGCAGCATCGAAGGTGTTGCGCGCGCCGAGGGTGAGATGGTCGCCGGCCTGAAATCCGACGCCACGGCCATCATCAACGCCGATGATCAGTTCGCTGACATGTGGCGCGGCTCGACGCCGGCGCGCGTCGTGACCTTTGGTGTGGAGAAGTCCGCCGACTTCCGGGCCACCGACTCGAAGACGAGCGTGGGTCCCGATGGATTCCTGACTCGATTCAACCTCGTCAGCCCGTTGGGCCAGGTTGCGATCGAATTGCACATGGGCGGTCGTCACAACATTGCCAACGCGTTGGCCGCCGCCGCCGCCGCGACCGCCGCGGGCGCGAAGCTCGAGCACGTTGCTGCCGGACTCGGCGCTGTGCGCGCCGTGGCGGGTCGTCTGCAGTTCAAGATGACCGCGACAGGTGCCTGGCTGATTGACGATTCCTATAACGCGAATCCGAGCTCTATGAATGCCGGTATCGAGGTGCTCGCGGGACTCGACGGCCGCAAGTGGCTGGTGATGGGAGATATGGCAGAGCTCGGCGAGTTCTCGGAGAGCTCACACAAAGAAGTCGGTGTGTTCGCCCGTGAGCATGGCGTCGAGCGGTTGTTCGCTATCGGTCAACTGGCCGCACTGGCCGTGGAGAGCTTTGGCCGCGGAGGGCAGTGGTTCCCCGACGGCAATGCCATGGCCGAAGCGTTGAAAGGCGCACCGTCCGATGTGCGCATGTTGATTAAAGGCTCGCGCGTCAACAGGTTGGAACGTGTGGTCGATGCGCTCGTCGCACCGTCTACGGTCCAGACAGGGAAACGATAAGTGCTTTATTGGGTTACACAACATCTGGTTGGCTGGCGTTCGGGTTTCAACGTCTTTTCGTACCTGACGCTGCGCGCCATTCTGGCAACCGTTTCGGCGCTTGCCCTGTCGCTGATCGTAGGACCGGGGCTGATCGCGCGCCTGTCAAAACACCAGGTAGGGCAGGTGGTCCGGGATGATGGTCCGCAGACCCATCTCATCAAAGCGGGCACGCCCACCATGGGGGGCACGCTGATTCTGGTTACCACGCTGATCAGCACGCTGCTGTGGGCCGAGCTCAGCAACCGCCTGGTCTGGACGGTGTTGGGGGTGACCTTTGCCTTCGGACTGATCGGTTTCTATGACGACTACCTGAAGCTCGTGATCCGCAACCCGAAGGGCCTGGTCGCGAAGTGGAAGTATTTCTGGCAGTCGGTGGCGGGGCTCGCGACCGCGTTCACTCTTTATTACACGGCGAGCGGACCGGCGGAGACCACCCTGTTCCTGCCGTTCTTCAAGACCTTTGCCGAGCCATTATCCGCGTTCAGTTATATGGCGCTCGCCTACTTCATGATTGTCGGCATGAGCAATGCCGTGAATCTCACGGACGGCCTGGATGGCCTGGCGATCATGCCGGCAACGCTCGTGATGGCCGCGTTGGGCATCTTCGCGTATGCCACCGGTAACGCCGTGTTTGCCAACTACCTGCAGATCCCGGAAGTGCGCGGGGCCGGTGAGCTCATTATTTTCTGCGGCGCCCTGGCCGGAGCGGGTCTGGGCTTTCTGTGGTTCAACTCGTATCCCGCCCAGGTCTTCATGGGCGATGTCGGCGCCCTCGCGATTGGCGCCGCCATCGGTGTCATTGCGGTGATTGTGCGTCAGGAAGTGGTGACGCTGGTCATGGGCGGTGTGTTCGTGCTCGAGACCGCTTCGGTCATTCTCCAGGTCGGCTCCTTCAAGTTGCGGGGCAAGCGCATCTTCAAGATGGCGCCCATTCATCATCACTTCGAGCTGAAGGGCTGGGCGGAGCCGAAGGTCATCGTCCGCTTCTGGATCATTTCCCTGCTGCTCGTCCTGTTTGGCCTGGCGACGTTGAAAATCCGATGAGCACGGCATCCAAACCCTCTTCGGCGGTCATTGTCGGGCTCGGCCGGACCGGGCTGTCGTGCGCGCGTTATTTGCACGCGCTCGGATGGAAGATTGCCGTGACCGATACCCGCTCCCAGCCGCCTGAGCTGGCCGCGCTGCGCCAGTTGGATTCCAGAATTCCGGTCAGCACGGGCGGGCTCGACGTGAAATTGCTCGAGGACGCGTTGTGTGTAGTGGCTTCGCCGGGCGTCTCGCTGAATGTGCCGTTTTTTGCGGAAGCACGCCGGCGGGGGCTCGAGATCGTGGGTGACATCGAGCTGTTTGCGCGCGCCGCCGATGCTCCAGTCGTCGGAATTACGGGCACCAACGGCAAGAGCACGGTCACGACACTGGTTGGCCGCATGGCCGCGCGAGCTGGATTGAAGGTTCGCGTGGGCGGAAATCTCGGCGAGCCCGCGCTCGATCTGCTGACCAGCGCCCGGGCTGATGCCGAGCGCACCGAGTTGTATGTGCTGGAGCTGTCCAGCTTCCAGCTCGAGGCCACCCACTCACTCGATCTGAAGACCGCCACTGTTCTGAATGTGACGGCGGATCACCTGGATCGCTACTCGTCGATCGCGGACTACGCCGCCGCCAAAGCCCGCATTTTCGCCCGTTGCGATATCGCGGTGATCAACCTGGATGATCCGCTCGTTGTGGCCATGCCCCTCCCCGGGCAGCGCACAGTCGGCTTTTCGCTGCGCGCCACGATCGGAGCGGATTACGCGGCCGCGGCGCGGGATGGTGACTGGTGGCTCATGCGACGTGGCGAGCCGCTCCTGCCCGTATCGCAAATGAAGATCAAAGGTTTGCACAACGCCGCCAATGCTCTCGCATCGCTCGCGCTGGGCGAGGCGTTGGGTTTGCCGATGCAGGCGATGCTGGCCGAGCTGACTGAATTCACCGGGCTCGCCCACCGTTCGCAGTGGGTCGCCGACGTCAACGGCGTCACCTATATAAATGACTCCAAGGGAACCAACGTGGGCGCCACGATTGCGGCGGTCAGCGGCATGAGTGGCCCCTTGATCATCATCGCCGGCGGCGATGGCAAGAACCAGGATTTCGCGCCGCTGGCCGAAGTGTTTCGCGGCAAGGTGCGGCATACCGTGCTGATTGGACGTGACGCCGAAGCCGTTGAGCGTGCGTTGAAAGGCATTGGTACGACCGAGCGCGCTGCCTCTCTCGAAGATGCCGTGAAGGCAGCTGCTCGCGCCGCGAAGTCCGGCGACACAGTGTTGCTCTCGCCAGCGTGCGCCAGTCTCGACATGTTCCGTGACTACACCCATCGCGGTGCTGTCTTCACTCAGGCCGTCAAGGAGCTCGCCGCATGAGTACGGCTGCGAGCTCAGCCATGTCTTACGCGCGTTCCGGACGGAACGGCGGTGCCGTTCACATCGATAGCGTCACGATCGCGATCGTGCTGTCGATTGCCTTGCTCGGACTCGTGATGGTGACCTCGGCGTCGGTCTCTGTCGCCGCGAAAGAGACGGGCCAGACATTCTTCTATCTCGAGCGTCAGTTGGTCCTGATGCTGATTGGCTGCGCATTTGCCGTTCTGTTGTTCTGCATTCCCACCCAGTTGCTGGAGAAGGTGTCGGTTCCGCTGCTCGTGGTAGCGATTTCGATGCTGGCACTCGTCTTTGTTCCGGGTCTCGGGCACACGGTGAATGGCAGCCGGCGGTGGTTGACACTGGCCGGGCTCAACTTTCAGGCCTCGGAAGCTGCGCGCGTCCTGGTCATCATCTACCTGGCCAGCTATGCGGTGCGCCGCGAGGAAGAGTTGCGAATGACCTTCGGCGGGCTCGTGAAGCCGCTGGGGTTGCTGGTGTTTGTGGGCGCGTTGTTGCTGGCGGAACCGGATTTCGGCGCGGCGACCGTGCTGTTCGCCACCGGCTTCGGGATGTTGTTCCTCGCCGGGGCGCGGCTGCGCTACGTCATTGCCATGACGTTGATTGCCGGGGTGGGCTTTTCGATCGTGGCGGTTTCCTCGAGCTACCGCATGCGCCGTCTCACGACCTTCCTGAACCCCTGGGCGGATCCTTACAACAGCGGCTTCCAGCTCACCCAGTCGCTCATCGCCATTGGCCGGGGCCAATGGTTTGGAGTCGGCCTGGGTGAAAGCGTGCAGAAGCTGTTCTACCTGCCGGAAGCGCACACCGATTTCTTGTTCGCCGTCCTAGCTGAGGAACTTGGTTTGGCGGGCGTCGTTGCGACGCTCGCCCTGTTCCTCGCCCTGGTCTGGCGCAGCTTCTACATCGCACGTCTCGCCTCGAATGCGGGCCTGAAGTTCCAGGCCTATCTCGCGTCCGCGTTTGGTTTGTGGGTCGGTATCCAGGCGTTCATCAACATGGGCGTCAACATGGGTGTGCTTCCGACGAAGGGACTGACACTACCGTTCATGAGCTATGGGCGGTCGAGCCTGATCGTGTCGCTTGCCTGGGTTGGGCTGTTGTTGCGCGTGTATCACGAAGTGATGCTCGAAACGCGTGGCTCGGCGACCGTCCGCCAGCGCAAATCGGCAGCGGCGGAACCGCGGCAGGGCGATCTTCTGTTGGAAGACTCCGAATGAGCTCCGTACACGCACGCCCCATTCTCATCATGGCCGGTGGCACCGGCGGTCACGTCTTTCCGGCGCTGGCACTGGCGCGGCTGCTGCGCGCCCGCTCGTATGAAGTGATCTGGCTGGGAACTCAACGGGGCCTCGAGGCTCGCGTCGTACCGGCCGAGCGCATCCAGATCGAGTGGCTGTCCGTCGGCGGTCTGCGCGGCAAAGGTGTCATGACACTCCTCGCGGCGCCGTTTCGACTGGCGCTGTCATTGAGCCAGGCGTTGCGTGTCATGTGGCGGCATCGGCCCGTGGTTGTTGTTGGCCTCGGTGGCTTTGTCACGGGTCCGGGTGGCGTGGCCGCATGGCTCACCCGTCGGCCGTTGATGATTCACGAGCAGAACGCCGTCGCGGGCTTCACGAATCGTTGTCTGTCGCACCTGGCCCGCGAAGTACTGGAGGCGTTTCCGGGAAGCTTCGGCAGCGGCGTGAAAGCCCGCGCGATCGGCAATCCGGTCCGCCAGGACATCAGTGCGATCGCACCGCCCGCGCTGCGCTTCGCCGATCGCACCGGCCCGATCCGGGTGCTGGTGATTGGCGGGAGTCTCGGGGCCGTGCGTTTGAATTCAGTGGTTCCGCAGGCTCTGGCCCGTCTCAAACAACTCGCGCTGGCGCAGATTCCGGCCGTTGATGTCCGGCACCAGGCGGGTGAGCGTTGGATCGAAGCCGGCCGGCAGAGTTATGCGAGTGCTGGCGTGCGCGCCGATGTGCGTCCCTTTATCGAGGACATGGCCGAGGCGTATTCCTGGGCTGACCTCGTGATCTGCCGTTCGGGAGCACTGACGGTGTCCGAGCTGGCCGCGGCTGGCATCGGCGCCATCCTCGTTCCGTTTCCCGCGGCCGTGGATGATCACCAGACTCACAACGCGCAGTACCTCGTCAAAGAAGGCGCTGCCGTGTTGATCGCCGATCGCGATCTGACTGCCGAGCGTCTTTGCGATGAGCTGCGGCGCCTGTGCGCGGGCCGAGCGAAGCTGCTGGCAATGGCCGAGCGGGCGCGGCACCTGGCGAAGCCCGAGTCTGCCGAAGAGTTGGCGAAGTCGTGCCTGGAGATGGCCGCGAAGGAGGCCGCGTGATCGAGGAGCGGCGTTCAAAGGATCGGCGCGTGAACCTCGAGCGGCCTTCGGTCGAGCGGCGTGCGTCCCCGGATCGGCGCGATCGCATGCGCCGCATCAACACGATTCATTTCGTCGGCATCGGTGGCAGCGGCATGGGTGGCATCGCCGAGGTGCTCATCAACCTGGGCTACGCCGTTCAGGGTTCCGATGCCAGGGAAAATGCGGTTACCCAACATCTCGCGCGGATCGGGGCCCGGATTTCCATCGGTCATACGGCTGAAAATATCGCCGGCGCCGATGTCGTGGTGGTCTCGAGCGCCATCGCCAAAGGCAATCCGGAGGTCGACTCCGCTCAGGAGCAACGGATTCCGGTCGTTGCCCGGGCCGAGATGCTCGGTGAGCTGATGCGCTTCCGTTACTCCATCGCGGTGGCAGGCACACACGGCAAGACAACGACGACGAGTCTCGTTGCGAGCATTCTCGCGGAGGGCGGTGAGGATCCAACTTTCGTCATCGGTGGCCGCCTGAAAAGCGCTGGAACCAACGCGCGCCTGGGCGCGGGCCGTTATCTCGTCGCCGAAGCTGACGAGAGCGATGCATCTTTCACGCACCTGCAGCCGCTTATTGCTATTGTTACCAACATTGACAATGACCATCTGGTCACTCACGGTGGTGACTTCGAGTTGCTCAAACAGAGCTTCGTTGATTTTCTGCACAACCTTCCCTTCTACGGCCTCGCAGTGTTGTGCCTGGACGATGCCCACGTGCGCAGCATCGTCCAGTCGGTTGGCCGTCCCATCGTGTCCTATGGCTTGAGCTCGGAGGATGCGGACGTGCGGGCGGTGAACATCAGCCGCAATGGCTTACAAACGAATTTCGACGTGCTGCGCGCTTCAGGTAAGCCACTCAACGTGACCGTCAACCTGCCCGGCACTCACAATGTCCTCAACTCGCTCGCCGCGATTGTCGTGGCCAGTGAGATCGGCATCGAGGACGCCGCCATTCAGCGCGCCCTGGCGAACTTCCAGGGAATCGATCGCCGCCTGCAGCACATTGCGGATGTAAAGACCGCCGCCGGGCATGTCACCATCATTGATGACTACGGTCATCACCCTACCGAGGTCGCCGCGACTCTCGAAGCCTTGCGCCAGGGTTATCCGGGCCGACGGATCGTGCTGGCCTTCCAGCCGCATCGCTACACGCGTACCCACGATCTGATCGACGATTTCAGCAAGGCCTTGTCCAAGGCGGACGCGTTGTTGGTGACAGAGGTGTACGCCGCCGGCGAGACCCCGATTCCCGGGGCGGATGGCCGGGCCATCTGCCGCGCCGTTCGCGGCCGCGGCAACGTCGAGCCCATCTTCATCGACAAGGTTGAGTCACTCGCCGAGTCACTCGCGGATGTAATTCGCGACGGCGACGTGATCGTGACCATGGGAGCCGGCCACATCAGCGCCATGTCCCACGAACTTCCAGAACGGTTGGCTGCGAAAGAGGGAGCCGCGTGACTGTGAGCATCGCCCCTGAATTCGCCACCAGAATCAAACGGAACGAGCCGATGAGCCGGCACACGTCCTGGCACGTGGGCGGGCCCGCGGAAGTGTTCTTCAATCCGCGCGATCGCTCGGAACTGACGGCATTCCTGAAAACGTTGCCCGTGGACGTCCCTATTCACTGGATCGGCCTGGGCAGCAACCTGTTGGTCCGCGACAGCGGCATCCAGGGTGTTGTCATCAGCACCATCGGCACGTTGGACCGGTTGGAACGGTTGAGCCAGACGACGGTGTATTGCGAGGCCGGAGTTGCCTGCGCGCGGCTTTCCAGGCAATGCGTGAAGTGGGGGCTCGGCCCGGCTGAATTCTTTGCCGGAATTCCCGGGACCCTCGGCGGAGCGCTGGCCATGAACGCCGGCGCGTTCGGCGGTGAAACCTGGGCCCAGGTGATCGATGTCATGACCATGGACCGCCAGGGTCGCGAGCAGCGCCGGACCGCGAGCGAGTACCAGGTGGGCTACCGGTCGGTGACCGGTCCCCTGCAGGACGAATGGTTTGTGGGCGCCCGTTTGAAGTTTGAGCACAAGCCGGGCATGAACGAGGCGAAGGTGCGCGAGCTGCTGGAGAAGCGCAAAGCCACTCAACCCATTGGCGAGTGGAGTTGCGGCTCGGTGTTCACCAATCCTCCCGGTGATCACGCCGCACGCCTCGTCGAGGCGTCCGGTTTGAAAGGCTACCGGGTAGGAGATGCGTCCGTGTCCGAGAAGCACGCGAACTTCATCATCAATCACGGGAATGCCACCTCCGATGACCTGGAGCGGTTGATCAACCACGTTCAGGCGACGGTCGAGCGGGATCACGGTATCCGGTTGCATCCGGAGTTCAGGGTGTTGGGGAACTGATGCGCCTGAAGACCGACATCATGCACAGGGCGACCGACGCGAAGGAGTTCGGTCGCGTCGCCGTGCTGTTGGGCGGCGATTCGACTGAGCGCGAGATTTCGCTGCTGAGCGGAAATGCTGTGTTGGCCGCGTTGCAGCGCCGCGGAGTCGATGCTCATGCGTTTGACCCGCGTGAGGCATCGCTGGCCAGCCTTACGCAGTTCGATCGTGTCTGGATTGCGCTCCACGGGCCAGGTGGTGAAGACGGAACACTCCAGGGCGCCCTCGAATATCTCGGCGTGCCCTACACCGGCAGTGGAGTCATGGGCTCGGCTATCGGCATGGACAAGTTGCGCACCAAGCGCCTGGCGCACGCGATCGGCGTCGCAACCGCGGAATACGTGGTGCTGCGGGGTCAGCCGGATTTTGAGCTCGCCATCGAGCGCTTGGGTCTACCGATGATCGTGAAGCCGGCGACTCAGGGCTCGAGCGTGGGTATGTCGAAGGTCGAGAAGGCCGAGGACCTGCCGGCTGCCTACGAGCTGGCGGCGAAGATTGAAAGCGCCGTGTTTGCCGAGCCCTGGATCACGGGGAAGGAATACACGGTCGCCGTGCTGCAAGGGCAGGCACTGCCGTCGATCCGGATCGAAACGCCGAAGAAGTTTTATGACTACGAGGCCAAGTACTTCCGCGATGACACGAAGTACTTCTGCCCGTCG
>Ga0207703_10001999_pt1 | contig 17992 bp, 20 predicted proteins | sample KBSSwiS12_FD_184304 | JGI IMG/M metagenome (GOLD analysis project Ga0207703, IMG submission 184304) | Switchgrass rhizosphere microbial communities from Kellogg Biological Station, Michigan, USA - KBS Switchgrass S1-2 (SPAdes) (version 2) | ecosystem: Host-associated > Plants > Roots >...
CGGCCTGGTCGCGCTCGAAGGATTCAAGCAGAGCTTCGCGAGCCAGACGACGACGCAGGTCGGCGCGCTCGTCCGCTCGGTCGGCGAGCAGCTCGACGCGCTCCAGCAGGAGATGGCGCGCGCCCTCGCCGCGACCGCCACCGCGCTGGCCCGCCAGGTGCTGCGCAGCGAGCTCGCGACCAGGCCCGAGTGCGTGACCCAGGTCGCCGAGCAGGCGCTCGATGCGTTGTTGCTGAGCGCGCGCCACATCGTCTTGCGCGTCCATCCCGACGACTACGCGCTCATCGCCCTCGGCTCGGCCGAGGCGATCGCGGCGCGCGGCGCGCGCCTGGTCGCCGATCCGCTGGTCGCGCGCGGCGGCTGCCGCCTCGAATCCGACATCGGCCTCGTCGACGCCAGCATCGACGAGCGCTGGCGCCGTGCGGTCGCGTCGCTCGGCAGCGAGCTGCCGTGGCAGGACAGCGCCACGCCGCCGCCGCCGCTCGGCCGGAGCGACGCGGAGGATCGCGGCGATGGCTGAAGCGGAGATCCTTCGCTCCGCCGAGGACGACACGATCAGCGCCGGCACCGGTGCTCCGACAGGAGTCTCCGGAGTCGCTCCCACGGCAACCTCGAAGTGGCGGCGCTACCTCGCCGACCTGCAGACGGCGACCGCCGAGTCGCTGCCGCTCGAGACGCAGGGCCGTCTCGTCCGCGTCACCGGCCTCGTCCTCGAGGCCGCGGGAATCCGCGTCCCGGTCGGCTCGGTGTGCGAGATCCACCAGGACGGCCGCGGCGCCGACGCATCGCCGCCGGTGATCGCCGAAGTGGTCGGCTTCTCGGGCGACCGCGCCTACCTGATGCCGACCGGCGACGTGCACGGCCTCTCGAGCGGCGCGCTGGTCGTGCCGCGCCCGTCGCCGGTGCGGCCGATGAAGCTCGGCACCGCGCGCCATCCGTGGCGGCGCACCGTCGACCGGACGCTGCACTTGCCGGTCGGCGACGGCCTGCTCGGCCGCGTCGTCGATTCGCAAGGTCAGCCGATGGACAGGAAGGGCCCGCTCGCGCAGGTGCACGACGAGCCGGTGACGCGCCGGCCGATCAACGCGATGGACCGCGACCCGGTGCGAACCCCCCTCGACACCGGCGTGCGAGCGATCAACGCCATGCTCACGGTCGGCCGCGGCCAGCGAATCGGCCTGTTCGCCGGCACCGGGGTGGGAAAGAGCGTCCTGCTCGGCATGATGGCGCGCTACACGGCCGCCGACGTCATCGTCGTCGGCCTCATTGGCGAAAGAGGACGCGAGGTCAAGGAGTTCATCGAGGACATCCTCGGCGAGGACGGCATCCGCAGATCGGTCGTCGTCGCGGCGCCCGCCGACGCGCCGCCGCTCGTCCGCATGCAGGGCGCCAATTACGCGACCGTGATCGCCGAGCACTTCCGCGACCGCGGCAAGAACGTGCTGCTGCTGATGGATTCGCTGACGCGCTACGCGATGGCGCAGCGCGAGATCGCCCTCGCGATCGGCGAGCCGCCGGCCACCAAGGGCTATCCGCCGAGCTGCTTCGCACGCCTGCCGCAGCTCGTCGAGCGCAGCGGCAACGGCGTCGCCGGCGGCGGCTCGATCACGGCGTTCTACACCGTGCTCTCGGAAGGCGACGACCCGAACGACCCGATCGCCGACGCCGCGCGCGGCATCCTCGACGGCCACATCGTCCTCTCGCGCGAGCTCGCCGAAGCCGGCCACTATCCGGCGATCGACATCGAGCGCTCGGTGTCGCGCGTGATGACCAACGTCGCCGCGGCGCCGCACCTCGAAGCGGCGCGGCGCTTTCGCCAGCTGCATGCGCGCCACCAGAAGGCGCGCGACCTGATCCAGCTCGGCGCCTACGCGCCGGGCCACGACGCCGAGCTCGACCTCGCGGTTCGCCTGCACGAGCCGATGACGCGCCTGCTGCAGCAGAACATGGCCGAGCCGGCGCGCCTCGACGACAGCCTGGCGTTCCTGCACGCCGTCCTCGCCGCCTGATCGATCGCCCTCCATTCTTCCGAGTCCCTGCGATGAACGACGACCTCCAGCCGCTCGCCCTCCTCCTCGCCCAGGCCGAGCGGCAACGCTACGACGCCCTCGCCGAGCAGCTGAAGGCCGAGACCGCCAAGCGCGCTGCCGTGTCGCAGGCCGAGCAGCTCGTCGCCTACCGGCGCGAATACGAGCAGCGCTGGAGCACGCAGTTCTGCCAGGAAGGCAAGATCGAGCTCGTCCGCTGCTACCAGGGCTTCATCCAGCGCCTGACGCAGGCGGTCGAGCAGCAGCAGCGCGTCGCCACGCACGCGGCGGTGCAGGTCGAGCGCGCCGAGGCGATCGTGCGCGGCGCCGAGCTGCGAACGGCAAGCCTCAAGAAACTGATCGAGCGGCGCCTGCGCGAGAGCGAGGCGAACGACGCGCGCAACGAGCAGAAGGACAGCGACGACCGCGCCGTGCGCGCGTCGTGGAACCGTCTCACCGCGCCGGGACCGGCGCGTTTCCTGTGAGCGTCGCCGTGAACACCGGTTCGGCGCGCGGTGTCAACGCTCCGACCTCGCTCGTCGGCACGCCGATCGTTCCGGCGCCACCGACTCCCGCGGACAAGCCTGCCGCGGCCGGCGCCCAGCCGCCCGCGAATCGCTTCGCCGAGCTGTTGCGGCGAAACCGCGCCGAGACGCAGAAACCGACCCCGCCCGCGCCGGTGCACGCGCCGCGCGCCGACCCCTGCGATAGCGGCGAGACCGGCGCCACCTCGGCGATCGAAGCGAAGGCCGCGCCGGCGAATGCCGCCAAGGCACGCGCCGCAGCGCCGAAAGGCGGCGACGTGCAGCCTGTCGGCGACCGCGCTGAAGCCGCTCTCGAGCGCGACGCGGTGAGCCGCGACGACCGCGCCGAAACGATCGACCGCAGCGACGGCACGGAACGTCCGACCACGACGATCTCACCCGGCGACCGCGTCGACTTCCGCCCGGCAAGCCCAGCCGCCGTCGACGCGCTGCGCCCCCTGGTGTCGGCGAGCGCCGCCGCGGCCGACAAGGCAGCGCGCACCGATGGCGAAGATCGCGATGCCGCCGCCGCCGGCGCGACGGCGAAGCCCGCCCTCGGCCACGCGCGCGGCATGACGGCGGTCGATGACGCGAACGACCGCCGCGCTCGACCGATCGACGTCGGCCGCGACGCCGCGTTGCACGTCGCCACCGACGCCCGCTTCCACGTCACGACCGGGGAATCGCTCGGTTCGTTCGACTCGCCCGCAGCGTCGCCCTCGCACGAGCGCACCATCGACATGCTGGCTTCATCGCTCGGCGTCGGCCTGCCGTCGCCCGGCCCCGACCGCGTGACGTCGATGAACCCGACGGCGCTCGCGCTGCCGACCCCCGTCGACGCGCCCGACTTCGCGGCCGCGCTCGGCGTCCAGGTCAGCGTGCTCGTCCAGGACGGTATCCAGCAGGCCGAGCTGCACCTGAATCCGGACGAGACCGGACCGGTGTCGGTCCACATCACCCTCGACGGCACCGCGGCACGGGTCGACTTCGGCGCCGACGTCGCGGCGACGCGCGCGGCGATCGAGCGCGGGCTCCCGGAGCTGGCGAGCGCGCTGCGCGACGCCGGCTTCACGCTCGCCGGCGGCGGCGTCTCGCAGCACGCGAACGGGCGCGCCGGCGGCGACGACGAAGCCCGGCGCGCCACGGCCGGGGTCGACGGCCCTGGCCGGCCGGCCTCGAACCCGATCGCCGCCGAGTCGCTAAGGATCGCGCGCGCCCTCGCCGCCGGCGGCATCGACCTCTACGCCTGACACGGCGACAGCGCCGACGCGGTGCCGTCTGGCCGAGAAAAGCCTCGCTTATCGCCGCTTCTGGCGCCGGCCCGGTTTCGATAATTTCCTTCAAGGCCAGAGAGCTGCGCAATCCGGCGCAGGCCCTGCCGCGAGGAGCTTCGATGTCTGCAGTGATGGCCGATCCCGCCGTCGACGACGTGCCGGTGACCCGGCGCCCGAAGAAGAAGCTCATCGTCATCGGCGCCGCGGTGCTGGCCGGGGTCCTGGCGCTCGGCGCCGGCACGATCGTCGTCCTCAAGCAGCGCGCAGCGCACGCGTCGGCGGCCGCCGACGAAGACGCGACATCGCCCGAGGCCTCGACACCGGCCGCGGCGGCCGCGGTCAAGGGCGCGCCCTTCTACCTTCCGCTCGACCCGTTCATCGTCAACCTCGCCGACAGGGAGGCCGACCGCTACCTGCAGATCGGCGTCACGTTCGAGCTCGACAGCAGCATGACGGGCGACCAGATCAAGGCCTTCATGCCGGCGATCCGGAATGCGGTCCTCATGATCCTCGCCAACAAGACCTCGAAGGACCTGCTCAGTCGCGAAGGCAAGGAGCAGCTCGCGCTGGAGATCCAGCGCGAGGCGGTCCGGCCGATGGGCATCGAGATCGCCACGCCCGAGCCGGTGACGATGGCGCCGCCCGTTGCGACCGCCGGCGCAAGCGCTCCGGCCAGCGCGAGCGCGGCCGAAGCCGCGGCCGCGGCCAAGGCCAAGCCGCGCCGCCGCGCCGAGACCCAGCGCAACCCGATCCAGCACGTCCACTTCTCGAGCTTCATCATTCAATGAACGAGCAGATCCTCACGCAGGACGAAGTCGACGCACTGCTGCAAGGCATCTCGGGCGAGAGCGAGTCGCCCGCGCAGGAGGCGCCAGCCGAGGGCGCGGTCCGCAGCTACGACCTCGTCAACCAGGACCGGATGGTCCGCGAGCGCATGCCGGCGCTCGAGATCATCAACGAGCGCTTCGCCAAGAACATCCGCGCCGGCCTGTTCGGCTTCATCAGGAAGAGCCCCGAGGTCTCGATCGGGCCGATGCACGTCCACAAGTTCAGCGCGTTCCTGCGCGAGATCGCGTCGCCGACCAACTTCAACATCGTCTCGGTCAGGCCGCTGCGCGGCCTCGGCCTGGTCGTCTGCGACCCGCCGCTCGTCTTCGCGGTGATCGATGCGCTCTTCGGCGGCGCCGGCAAGTACGCGACCCGGATCGAGGGGCGTGACTTCTCTGCCACCGAGCAGCGCGTCATCCGCCGCCTGATCGACGTGATCATGGGCGACTACAAGCGCGCCTGGGAAGGCATCTACCAGCTCGAGCTCGACTACGTCCGCTCGGAGATGCAGCCGCAGTTCGCCAACATCGCGCAGCCGTCGGAGATCGTCGTCTCGACCTCGTTCACGCTCGAGATCGGCGAGGCGAGCGGGACGATCCACTTCTGCATCCCGTACGCGACCCTCGAGCCGATCCGCAACGTCCTCTACTCGACGATGCACGGCGCCTCGAACGCACCCGACCACCGCTGGATGAACCTGATGACGCAGCAGATCCAGGCTGCCGAGGTCGAGCTCGTCGCCGAGCTGGCGCAAGCGCCGGCGACGGTCGAGCAGCTGCTCTCGCTCAAGACCGGCGACTTCATCGAGCTCGACCTGCACCAGGCGATCCAGGCCAAGGTCGCCGGCGTGCCGGTGCTCGATTGCCACTACGGAACCTCGAACGGGAAGTACGCGCTCAAGGTCGATCAACTGCTCGCCGGCTCGCGCGAAGGCTGGCTCGGAGAAAACAATGTCCACTGATTCCACCGGCGCCGTCCCCGCCGACCCCGCCGCCGCCGAATGGGAGGCCGCCGGTCGCGGCGAGACGGCGTCCGAGATCCACGAGGCCGCCGACCAGGTCTCGCCGGCATCGTTCGCCAACTTCGCGCCGACGACCGGCTCGACCGCCGGCAACGACATCAACATGATCCTCGACATCCCGGTCCAGCTCACGGTCGAGCTGGGCCGGACGCGGATCCCGATCAAGAACATCCTGCAGCTCGCGCAGGGCTCGGTCGTCGAGCTCGAGGCGATGGCCGGCGAGCCGATGGACGTGCTCGTCAACGGCTACCTGATCGCCCAGGGCGAGGTCGTCGTCGTCAACGAGAAGTTCGGCATCCGCCTGACCGACATCGTGACGCCGAGCGAGCGCATGCGGCGCCTCTCGCGCGGCTGATTCCTCTCATCGTCGCGCCGCTCCTGACATGCCCGGCGGCTTGAGCTCGTTGCTCTGGTTCTGCGCGATCGTCGCGGCGATCCCGCTGACGCTGTGGTTCCTCAAGCGCACGCCGCTCGGCGGCGCCGGCGGCGCCGGCGTGATGAGAAGCGTGGCGATGCTGCCGCTGTCGACCTCGCAACGCATCGTCACGGTCGAGATCGGCAGCGGCGACGATCGGCGCTGGCTGGTCCTCGGCGTCACGCCCGGATCGATCACGACGCTGCACACGATGGCGCCGCAGGACGCCGCGCTACCGCCCCCGCCCGGCGCCGTCCACCCCGCCTTCGCCCAGATCCTCGGCCGGTTCCGACGCGGCGATGCCGGAGACACCGGTGCCCGCTGAACGCATCGCCGACGCGGAGCGACGCCGCGGCGAGGCCGAGCTCGACGAGCGACTGCACGGCGCAGCGCGCGGCCGCGTCGCCTGGCTCGCCTTCGTCGTCCTCGCCGTCGTCGCGCTCGTCGTCGCCGCGTTGCCGGCGCAGGCGCAGGGCGCGACAGCAGCCGGCGGCGCGAGCCTGCCGCTGGTCGTCGGCCAGAGCGCCGGCAGCACGAGCTACTCGGTGCCGGTCCAGACGTTGCTCTTCTTCACTGCGCTCAGCTTCCTGCCGGCGGTGCTGCTGCTGATGACGAGCTTCACCCGCATCGTCATCGTGCTGAGCCTGCTGCGCCAGGCGCTCGGCACGCAGGCAGCGCCACCCAACCAGGTCGTGATCGGCCTCAGCCTCTTTCTCACCTTCTTCGTGATGGGACCGACCATCGACAAGGTCTATGCCGACGCCTACCAGCCCTACGCCGACAGCAAGATCGACTTCGCCGAAGCGCTCAAGCGCGGCGAAAGCCCGGTGCGCACCTTCATGATGAAGCAGACGCGCCAGGCCGACGTGATGCTGTTCGCCAAGCTCGCCCGCATCGACCCCGCGGTGAAGACCGCCGACGTGCCGTTCAAGGTGCTCGTCCCGGCGTTCGTGACGAGCGAGCTGAAGAGCGCGTTCCAGATCGGATTCCTCGTCTTCCTGCCGTTCCTGATCATCGACATGATCGTCGCGAGCGTGCTGATGTCGCTCGGCATGATGATGCTGTCGCCGGTGCTGATCGCGCTGCCGTTCAAGCTGATGCTGTTCGTCCTCGCCGACGGCTGGAACCTCCTCCTCGGCTCGCTCGCCGCCTCCTTCGTCACCTGATCCCAATGGATTCGCAACAGGTCTTCACTTCGGCCAGCAGAGCCTCTACATGCTGCTGATGGTCTCCGCGCCGATCCTGCTCACCGTGCTCGCGGTCGGCCTCGTCGTCAGCATCTTCCAGGCGGCGACGCAGATCCACGAAGCGACGCTCTCGTTCGTTCCGAAGATCGTCGCCGCCGTCGCGGTGCTCGCGATCGCGGGGCCGTGGATGCTCACCTCGCTGGTCGAGTTCCTGCAGCGCACGCTGCAGTCGATTCCCACGGTCGTCGGCTAGGCCGGTCATGCTCGATTTCACGGAGGCCGATGTCCTCGCGTGGGTGACGCCGATCCTCTGGCCGTTCCTGCGCGTCCTCGCCCTGTTCAGCGCCCTGCCGGTCATCGCCCAGCGCAGCGTGCCGATGCGCCTGCGCATCGGCCTCGCCTTCCTGGTCGCCTTCTGCGCGCAGGCGTCGATTCCGGCGATGGCGCCGATCGCGCTCGATTCGGCGGCCGGCATGACGGCGGTGCTGCAGCAGGTGCTGGTCGGCGTCTCGCTCGGCTTCTCGGTGCGGATCGTCTTCGCCGCGGTCGAGTTCGCCGGCGAGGTCATCGGCCTGCAGATGGGCCTCAACTTCGCCTCGTTCTTCAACCCGATGAGCGGCGGCGAAGAGACCGCGGTGAGCCGCTTCTTCGGCGTCTCGATCGCGTGGCTGTTCATCGTCAGCGGCGGTCACCTGCTCGTCATCGTGGCGGTCGTGCAGAGCTTCAGCGCCTTTCCCGTCAGCAGCGACCCGTTCGCCTTCCTGCGCGTCGTCGAGCCGCAGCGCTGGGGCGCCGAGATCTTCAGCTTGGGCCTGTGGATCGCGCTGCCGCTGGTGGCGATGCTGCTCTTCACCAACCTCGTCCTCGGCGTGATCTCGCGCGTCGCGCAGCAGATGAACATCTTCGCGATCGGCTTTCCGATCACGCTAGGGGTCGGCCTGGTCGGCGTGCTGCTGACCTTGCCGCTGATGGAAATGCCGTTCACGATGGCGCTGGAAAGGATGCTCGCCCAGTTCCAGTGAGCGGCTTCGTCGCGCCGCGACCTCGGGCCAGGGGCATCGCGGGTTTTCCGGATGGATTTCGCCACGAGCCGGTTCATCCTTGACGAGATGAACAGGCGTCGCACGTTGCGGGTGCTCGTCGCCTTGGGCGTCCTGCCCGGACCGGTTGCCTGCCTCGCAAAGCAAAAGGGCCGAGTCTGGCGCGTCGGCTACCTGACGCTGGGCTCGCCATCGCCCGATTCGCGAAACCGGGCGGTGTTCCTGGATGCGATGCGCGACCTCGGCTATGTCGAGGGCCGGAACCTGATCGTCGAGTGGCGCTTCGCAGAGGGCAACTTCGAACGCTTGCCGAGTCTGGCGGCCGAACTGGTGCAGGCGAAGGTCGACGTCATCGTGGCGGTCGCATCCGGCGCGATCCGCGCTGCGCAGGCGGCGACGACGTCCATTCCCATCGTCATGGCGACCACCGGGGATCCCGTCGGCAGCGGGTTCGTGCAGAGCCTGGCCCGCCCCGGCGGCAACATCACTGGCCTGTCGAACCTGGGTGGCGACACCGGCGCCAAGCTTCTCGATCTGCTCCTGACGATTCTTCCCAAGACGCCGCGCGTGGGCGTGCTCGTGACGCCCACCAGCACGACCTACCGCACCATCGTGGAGAGCGTTCAGGCCGGAGCGCAGAAAGCAGGCGTAACGCCGATCGTCGCGGAAGCGTCATCGGCGCAGGAGATCGAGGGCGCGTTCGCCATGCTGGCACGTGAGGAGGTCGGCGCGGTCATCGTCGGAGCCGCCCCGTTCTTCAGCCTGCACCGCAAACTGCTCGCCGAGCTGGCCCTGAAGCACCGAATGGCCTCGATCTATGCATCGCGTGGCTACGTCGAAGTCGGCGGACTGCTGAGTTACGGAACGAAGATCGTCGACAACTACGCGCGCGCGGCGGTCTATGTCGACAAGATCTTCAAAGGCGCCAGGCCGGGCGATCTGCCGGTCGAGCAGCCCGTCGCGCTGGAGCTGGTCGTGAACCTCAGAACCGCCCGCGCGCTCGGCATCACGATCCCTCGGACGATCCTGATGCGAAGCGACGAGGTGATCGAGTAAGGCCACTGCCGCGAGCGAGGCGCAAGATTGCCGCTGCTCCCGGCTGCGTGCGGTCGCGGGGCGGTCCGCTCAGAGCACCTTGACCTCAATGAAGTAGAGGCCCCACGGACTCAGCGCGAACCGCTGCTTGAGCGGCTTGTCGGCGAACTCGGGAATGCGGTCGGCGTCGTACACGGCCCAGAGCGGGCCGAGGCCGCCGAGGCTCATCGGCGTGCCGTCGATCGCCGTCGCGACGATCATGCGGTAGCGGCTGGCGTCGGCCAGGCTCACGGCCACCGCGTAGCCGTCGATCGCGCGCAGCGTCAGCGTCACGGCGGCGCCGGCCGAAACGCCCGCCTCGCCCAGCACCGACACGAGCAAGGGGCCGCTCAGCTTGTGCGGCTTGGCGTCGTACTCGAGCGTCGGCTGGATCGTCAGCGCCGGCAGCCGTGCCAGCATGGCCGCATCGAACTCCCACGCCTTGTCGAAGGTGCGGCCATGCTTGACCATGAGCTGGTCGACCACCGGGTCGATCGGACCGCGGTTGCTGCGCGCGATGGCGCCGGTCACGGTGAGGAGCCCGAGACCGGTGCGCGAGCTCGAAGCGCCCGCGGCAAGCGCCGGCGGCACGGCCGCAGCGAGGGCGCTGGCCAGAAGAAGACGACGCTTGACGATCATTGAATGACCTCGTCTGCACGCAGCAGCACGGATTGGGGAATGGTGAGGCCGAGCAATCTCGCGGTCTTGAGATTGAGGAACAGCTCGTACCGCGTCGGCTGTTCGACCGGCAGATCGGCGGGCTTGGCGCCCTTGATGATCTTGTCGACGTAGGCGGCGCCGAGCAAGAAGTGATCGGTCAGCAGCGGGCCGTAGGAGATCAGCCCGCCCACTCGCGCCGTTTCGCCTGCATCGCTGCTGACGGGCAGGTGCGCGCCCTTGGCGAACTCGACCCATTCGGCACGATGGCTGCCGAGCATCGGATCGCCGGCAACGTGCAGCCAGTCGGGGCGCGCGTCGCGGATCGATGCGAATGCGGCGGCAAAGTTTTCCGCACGCGCGACTTCGACCACCGTGACGTCGATGCCGACGCTGCGTGCGGCATCGCTCATGCTCGCGACGAAATTGCGGGCTCCGGCGTTGTTCGGGTTGACGAGTACCGCGAGCCGGGCGATGCGCGGAACGATTTCCCGCATGAGATCGACGTGCTTGCCGCCAAGAGGCAGGTTCGACGTGCCGGTGACGTTGCCGCCCGGGCGCGCGAGACTGGCGATCAGCCCGGCGCCGACCGGATTCCCTGCGAAGAGCATGACGATGGGAATCGTGTCGGTGGCCTGCCGCGCGGCCAGCGCCGCGGAGACCGTCGGCGCCAGGATGACCGCGACCTTCGCCTGGACGAGCTCGCTGGCGAGCTCGCCGAGTCGTTGGCTGCTGCCGTCGGAGAATCGCTCTTCCAGGAAGAGCGTCTTGCCTTCGACATGGCCGAGCTCGCCGAGGCGCTGGCGGAAGACCGCGGAGAATTTCTGCCGCAACGGATCGTTCAGCAATGCCGGCCACAGGATGCCGACGCGCGCGCCCTTCGGTGGCTGCTGCCCGCCCGATCGCAGGGGCCCAGCGATCAGCGCCGCTGCGCCGAGCCCGCGAAGCACCGCACGCCGAGCCGTCATCGAATCCCTCTCGGCCGTCGAAGGGGTCGATCGTACGCTGCGGGGTCCAGGGTTCCTTCGCTATCGATCCTCGAGCTGGTCGCTCTGCAGGAACAGCAGCACCGCCGCCCACGCCAGCGCGACGCAGGCCGCGATCGCGCCGAGCGCCTTCATCGCCATCGCCCAGCCGCGCGCGTGACCGAGCTGGCCGTAGCGCTCGAACAGGAAGATGAAGTCGTGGAAGCTGTCGCTGCCGGTGCCGCCGCCGATCAGCGGCAGCAGCGGATCGGCGGCGTCGTACGCGTAGACCGACGCGTCCATCACGCTCATGCCCATCCAGGCGAGGCAGATCGCGGCGCCGAAGTTGTCGCCACGACGGTGCAGCGCGACGGCGCAGACGAGCGGCATCAGCAGCTGCCCGAGCGTGCCGCCGGCGACGCGCAAGGCTTCGCCGAACGGCATGAAGATCACGTGGCCGGCCTCGTGAAAGAGGATCACGGTCAGATGAAGGAGCGTCGGCGGCTCGGTCATGCGGCTCAGCACGACGCTCGTCGCCCAGACCGCGATCACGGCGAGCAGGCCGAGGCGCCCGTACCAGACCGGGCGCGGCACGTCCCACGGGACGTCGAGGAGGCGCTCGCGCAGCGAGACGCGATCGTCGACCGGATCCGAGCGGCGACTCACCGCGCGCGAGGATCGACCGGCTGAGGGCCTTCGTAGCCCTCGACGATGACCACGTCAGCGGTCGACGCCGGCTCCCTGATTTTCATCGCCGCCTGGTAGTCGGGCGAATGCCAGCAATCGACCGCGGCCGCATAGCTCGGGAACTCGATCACCGCATTGCGGCCTCGGCTCGTGCCCTCGGGAGTCTCGAACGTGCCACCGCGGACGAGGAAGCGAGCGCCGAACCTCGCGAACGGCGCCGCGTTCGCTGCGACGTAGCGCTTGTATTGGTCCATGTCGCGGATGTCGACCCGGACGATCCAGTACCCCTTCGCCATCGCTTCCCCTAGGAGCCCACGCCACGCGCCATCAGGCTCGCGCACCCTGCCGTCGCCAGCAGCAGCACGACCTCGATCCGCAACAGCGCGATGATCGCCTTGTACTCGTTGGCCGCGAGCACCGGGGCCAGGCCCTGCTTCGTCTGCGCACGCCACTTGAGAAAGCGCACGGTCGGATAGATCGACAGCAGCCCGACGACGAGGAACAGCGCGAGCTTGGCCTGGAAGAACGGATTCGAGCCGTAGAACGCCTTGCCCTTCTCGAAGTGGTACACGCGAAGAAAGCCGACGACGAGGACGAGCACGGCGAGCATCCCGAACCAGCGGTCGCTGACCTGGATGCGTTTGGCTTCGGCGAGGGTCGGCGCGGGGCTCATCGTCTGCCACTGCAGGACGACGACGGCGAAGATGCCGAACACCGCGATGAAGTGGAGGAAGGCGAACAGCGCGCTGATCATCGCGGCGAATCCGAAGAGGGCGAATCGACGCCGTCGGGCCCGAGCGGCAGCTCGAGCACGACCTCGTTGCCGTCCATGCGGCCGGTCGGCCGGAAGCCGAGGCCGCGGTAGAACGGCTCGGGGCAGCCCGGCCCCGGGAGATACGACAGCAGCAGCGTCTTGAAGATGCCGCGGCGGCGAACCTGATCGATCACGAGCAGAAGCGCCGCGCGGCCGATGCCGCGACCCTGGAACCGTGCATCGATCATCAGGCGCCAGACGCCGATCTCCGGATCGGCCGGCGACGGCGTCCGCAGCGACTGATCCTCGAGCATGACGAAGCCGACGGGCTGATCGCCCAGGTAGATCGCCCGGTACCACGCCTCGGGCGCGAACAAGGCCTGGGCGAGCGACACGGCGTTGGTGGCGACGAAGGATTTCTGGTCGTCAGCGACCGCCAAGCGGACCACAGCAAGGACGGTGTCGGCCGTGATCTCGCGCAGCGACACCGAGGGGAGGTCGAGGGTCATGCGACCGGGTCAGCCCGCTGGCGACGCGGGCGCGATCTGCTCGAGGTCATCCGGTGATGCTGGTCCACGACGACCGGATTGCCCATCAGGATCGACCATCATGAAGATCGCCCGGCATCGCGGGGCACGCGGCTTGCCGCCTCGCGGGCGGGGTCGGCCGCCCAGCCGTCGTCGGGCGGGTCTCTTGGGAGGTCGCCATGGGTCGGATCAGAACCGCAGCGGTGCGTCGAATCGGCACCAGCCGGCGAAATTTCCTGCGCCGCACCGGAGCCGCGGCCGTCGCGCTAGGCGCCGCGTCGCTGCTCGGAGCCTGCGGCGGGAGCGACGACGATCCGGTCGCCGTTCCGCCGGGGAGCGGGCCGTTCCGACATGGCGTGGCGAGCGGCGATCCGCTCTCCGATCGGGTCATCCTGTGGACGCGCGTCACGCCGGCCGCCGCCGGCACCGTGTCGCTGGAGTGCGTCGTCGCCACCGACGTGTCGTTCTCGAACGTCGTCGTCCGACTCAGCCTCGCGACCGACGCGACCGTGGACTACACCGTCAAGACCGACGTCACCGGCCTTCAGCCCTCGACCACGTACTACTACCGCTTCACCAGCGCCGGAACGACCTCGCCGATCGGCCGCACCCGGACGCTGCCGGCCGGGACGGCCACCCGGCTGCGTCTGGCCGTCGTGAGCTGCAGCAACCTCGCGCAGGGCTACTTCAACGCCTATCGCCGCGTCGCCGAGCGCGCCGACCTCGACCTCGTGCTCCATCTCGGCGACTACATCTACGAGTACGGCGCGAGCTCGAGCGACGTGCGCGTCCACGAGCCCGCGGTGGAGACCGTGACCTTGAGCGACTACCGGACGCGCTACGCGCAGTACCGGCGCGACGCGGACCTGCAGGAGCTGCATCGCCAGCATCCGATGATCGCCATCTGGGACGACCACGACATCGCCAGCAACGCCAACGTCGCCGGCTCGCAGAACCACACCGAAGGCGCCGAAGGCACCTGGACCGCGCGCGTCGCGGCGGCCTTGCAGGCGCACTACGAATGGATGCCCGTACGCGTCGTCGATGCTGCCAACCCGCGCAAGGACTACCGCAGCTTCTCCTACGGCAACCTGGTCGACCTGATGATGCTGGAAGAGCGCGTCCTCGCACGCTCGCCGCAGCTGCCGACGAACACGAGCATCGACGGCGTCTTCACCCAGAGCGGCGCGTTCACCAACCCGAGCCGCGAGATGCTCGGCAGCGAGCAGCACGACTGGCTCTCCGGCCGCCTGCGCTCGTCGACCGCCAAGTGGAAGTTCGTCGGCCAGGGGGTGATGCTGGCGCAGCTGAAGATCCTGCCGGCGACGAACGCGGCCGGCGGCGGCCGCTTCATCAACCCCGACCAGTGGGACGGATACCAGCCGGCGCGCGACCGGCTCTTCGAGGTGCTGAAGGGCGACGGCGCGCTCGCCGCGGTCGACAACGTCGTCGTGCTCAGCGGCGATGCGCACAGCTCCTGGGCCGCCGACCTGACCCAGGACCCGAACAACGGCGATCCCGCCTCCGGCGGATACGACGAGTCGAGCGGCGCGGGCTCGCGGGCGGTCGAGTTCGTCGACACCTCGGTGACATCGCCGACCTTCTTCGACACCTTCGGGCTCGCCGCGACGGCGCTGCGGTCGATCAATCCGCACTTCAAGTACATCGATCTGTCGCGGCGCGGCTACATGCTCGTCGACGCGGACGCGACCCGGGTGGTGAGCGAGTGGTGGTACGTCGACACCGTGACGTCGCCGAGCAGCGGCCAGTCGTTCGGCGCCGCGTTCCAGGTGCTGGACGGGACCCGTCATCTGGTCCCCGCGGGACAGACGGCGCCTCGCGTCAATCCCCCCGCCCCGGCGCCGTGACCCGCCGGATCGACGTTGCCGGCGGTTCGCCCTGGTCCATCAGCACCGGTCGGCGCCGCACCCACTCGTCGCTGGCGAGGCTGCGCAGCATGAACGTCGCGACGTCGGCCCGCGCGATCCTGCGCATGGCGCGGATCGAGCCGTCGTCGGCGGCGCGCCAGGTGCCGCGCGCGGGGCGATCGGCGAGAAGCCCGACGCGAACGACCGTCCAGTCCAGGTCGGTCGCCGCAAGCGCGCGCTCCATCGCCTCCTTGTCGGCCACCTCGCTCCTCAGCACGACCCCGAACAGGACATGGCGGGCGAGCGCACCGACATGCGCGCGCGTGTCGCCGGCGCCGAACGTCGACATGGCGACGATGCGGCGGACTCGACAAGCCGTCATCGCGGCAACGATGTGCCGGATGGCGTTCGAGCAGACGAACTCGCGGCGTCGCCACGGCCGCCCGCCGAGCGCGCAGACGACGGCGTCGTGGCCGGACACGGCTTGCGCGACCGCGCCCGCGTCGCGGCTGTCGCCGCTGAAGATCGCGAGGCCCGGTTGCGGCGGGATCGCCGCAGCGTTGCGCGTGAACGCCGTGACTCGATGGCCCGCAGCGAGCGCCTGCGCGACCAGATGCCGACCGGTGCCGCCGGTCGCGCCGAAGACGACGATCCTCACAGTCGGCCCCCACTCACCGCCTTCGCAAGTGACGAAGACGTGATCCGTCGTTGATCGTAGCGTGACGAAGCCTCGCCACAGTTCGCTTCGCGAGCATGACCCTCGTCTCCGGCGCGTCGCCGAGGGCCAGGGCCGACCCCGAGGTAACGGGAGCACCCATGACCCCCACCGCGCAGTCCGCGCGAGCCAAACCGTCCAAGGCTCGCGGATCGGCCGGCACCGATCCCAGCGACGTGTCACGAGCGAAGGCAAAGGCGAGGCGGAAGCCGGCGCTGCCGGGCCAGGTCGTCCTCGTCCTGCAGGGCGGGGGCGCGCTCGGCGCCTACCAGGTCGGCGTCTACCAGGCGCTGCACGAGGCCGGCATCGAGCCCGACTGGGTGATCGGCACGTCGATCGGCGCGATCAACGCCGCGCTGATCTGCGGCAATGAGCCGGCGCACCGGCTCGATCGCCTGCACGGCTTCTGGGACCAGGTCGAGCAGAAGGGCTTCGGCCCGATCCCGCTCGACCCGTTCGGCATCGCCGCGGCGCTGGGCACGATGAGCACGGTGCTGCGCGGCATTCCCTCTTTCTTCACCCCGAACCCGTTCGCGCTGCGCGGCGCGAAGGCCGAGACGAGCGTCGAGCGGGCGTCGTACTACAGCACCGCGCCGCTGCGCGAGACGCTGCGCGAGCTGATCGACTGGAAGTACCTGGGCGACTGCAAGACGCGCCTCACGGTGGGCGCCGTCAACGTGTGCAGCGGCGCGATGCGCTACTTCGACACGCGCGAGGAGCCGCTCGGCGTCGACCACGTGATGGCGTCGGGCGCGCTGCCGCCGGCGTTCGGCGCGGTGCGAATCGACGGCGAACCGTACTGGGACGGCGGCATCTACTCGAACACGCCGATCGAGGCGGTGCTCGACGACAGGCCACGCCGCGATTCGCTGATCTTCGCGGTCAACGTCTGGCACCAGACGGCCGACGAGCCGACCTCGATCTGGGAGGTGATGGCGCGCCAGAAGGACATCCAGTACGCGAGCCGCGCCGACAGCCACATCGCGCGCCAGAAGCAGATCCATCACCTGCGCCACGTCATCCGCGAGCTGACCCGGCAGCTGCCGGCCGGGAAGATGAAAGACGCGAAGGTCAAGGAGCTCGCCTCGTGGGGCTGCGGCACGCAGATGCACGTCGCCCATCTCCTCGCGCCCCGGCTCGACCGCGAGGACCACACCAAGGACATCGACTTCACGCCGGGCGGCATCCGCGCCCGGCGCGAGGCCGGCCACGCCGACACCCAGCGGATGATCGAGCGCGCGCCCTGGCAGGCGCCGGCCGATCCGATCGAGGGCGTGATCGAGCATGTCTGAGGCCGCCACCCTCGACCCGCCATGCAGATCGTCCTCTTCAGCCTCGCCTTCGTGGTCGCCCTGCTCTGCGCCGGCGTCATGGGCTATGCCATCCAGCGCGGCGCGACCTGCACCGTCGCGGCAGTCGACGAGGTCGTGACCCAGCGCACGGGGCGGCGCCTGCTGAGCCTGCTCGAAGCCGCGCTGTGGGTGGCCGGCGGCCTCGTCGTCGCCGAGACGCTGCACCTGCTGCCGCAGATGCCGGCCGGCTACGCAGTCAGCGGCTGGACGGTGATCGGCGGCGCCCTGCTCGGCCTCGGCGCGTACATCAACGGCGCCTGTGTGTTCGGTGCGATCGCGCGCTTCGGCTCGGGCGAGTGGGCCTACATCGTCACGCCGGTCGGCTTCTACGTCGGCTGCCTGAGCGTGGTGCCGCTGTTCGGAGTGCCGATGCCGCATCCGCTTGCGCACGGTTCGCCGGTGCTGCACGCGTCCACCGGCGTCGCGGTCGTCTTCGTCGTGTTCGCGCTCTGGCGCCTCGCCCGGCCGGGGCTCGGCGGCGCGAAGACGACGAACGCGCGCTGGCACGAAGCGCTCGCGGCACGGATCTGGTCGCCGCACGCCGCGACCACCGTCATCGCCGTCACCTTCGTCGTCATGCTGCTGCTCGTCGGCGACTGGGCGTACACCGACGTGCTCGCCGAGCTGGCGCGCGGCATGGCGGCGAGCGTCGGCGCGCGCACGGCGCTTGCGCTCGCGCTGCTGGCGGGCGCGGCGTTCGGCGGGTGGACCGCCGGGCTCTTCCGCAGCACGCGCCTCTCGCCCGCTCAGCTGCTACGGTGCCTCGTCGGCGGCGTCCTGATGGGCTGGGGCAGCCTGCTCGTTCCAGGCGGCAACGACGGCCTGATCCTGGTCGGCATGCCGCTCGCGTGGCCCTACGCCTGGCTCGCCTTCGCGACCATGTGCGCGACGATCGCGAGCGCGCAGCTCGCCGGCCGCGCGTTCGACGCGACGGCCGGCAAGCGCGCGGTCTAGGACGGGACCGGACCCTGCTACCAGCGCGAGCCGCGGCCGTCGCGCCCTTGGCGCGAGTTGTCGTAACGGTCGTAGCGATTGGGGACGCCGTCGCCGTCGCGATCCCAGCGCGGGTTGTAGACG
>Ga0207703_10002000_pt1 | contig 17985 bp, 19 predicted proteins | sample KBSSwiS12_FD_184304 | JGI IMG/M metagenome (GOLD analysis project Ga0207703, IMG submission 184304) | Switchgrass rhizosphere microbial communities from Kellogg Biological Station, Michigan, USA - KBS Switchgrass S1-2 (SPAdes) (version 2) | ecosystem: Host-associated > Plants > Roots >...
CCCAGCCGCACACGCGCGACCAAGGGCGACAAGGTGCAGCCGCGCATCCCCACACGCGCCGATCATGACGGTGCGAACGGGTGATGGCGCTACCCGCATCGCGCCGATCCGGCGATCGGTCGGGCGGCTGCCTGTGTGGCGCCATACGCTATCGCCTGCTCAGCGAGCCGACCGATGCCGGCTATTGCCACTGCCGGATGTGCCAGCTCGCAAGCGGCGCGCCGGTCGTGGCGTTCGCCACCGTGCCGCGCGCCGATTATCTGCTCGAACGGGGGGAGCCGGCGCGGCGGAGGTCTTCGCAGGTGGGCGAGCGCTGGTTCTGCTCCGACTGCGGCTCCCCAATGGCGATGGTCGTCAGCCACGCGCCGGGCACGATCGACTTCACCCTGGCGACGCTCGACGACTGCCTCGATCTGCCGCCTAGCTTCCATATCTGGCGCCAAAGCCGGATCGGCTGGTTCGATACGATCGACGCCCTGCCCCGGCACGAGCGGTCACGCCCGCAGACGATGGCGGTGCGCCCAGAACTGGCGAAGGCCGAGCCGATCCGCGCCTGACCGCCCTACCCGCAAGGCTGATTTCCTTGCCGCGCCGCCCGCACATCGCTAAGGGCCGCCGGTCATGCATTATGTCAGCACCAGGGGCGAGGCGCCCCGCCTCGGATTCGAAGACGTAACGCTCGCCGGACTCGCGTCCGACGGCGGGCTCTATGTGCCCGAAAGCTGGCCGAGCTTGAGCCGGGACGAGATTGCGGCCTTGCGGGGGCTGTCCTACGTCGACACCGCGGTTGCGGTGATGCGACCGTTCGTGGCTGGCGCGCTCGACGATGCGGCGCTCAGGGCGCTGTGCGAGGCCGCCTATGGCCGGTTCGCCCATGCGGCGGTCGTCCCGCTCAAGCAGCTCGATCATCGCCAGTGGCTCCTCGAGCTGTTCCACGGGCCGACCCTGGCCTTCAAGGACGTCGCGCTGCAACTGCTCGGCCTTCTGTTCGAACGCTTCCTGTCGAACCGCGACACGCACCTCACCGTGATCGGCGCGACCAGCGGCGATACCGGATCGGCGGCGATCGACGCGCTGGCCGGGCGCGCGAAGGTCGATATCTTCATGCTTCACCCGAAGGGCCGGGTGTCGGACGTCCAGCGGCGGCAAATGACCACCGTGCTCGCTCCCAATGTCCATAATATCGCAATCGAGGGCAGCTTCGACGACGCGCAGGCGCTGGTGAAGGCGATGTTCGCCGACGCCAGCTTCGCCAGCCGCTTCAATCTCTCCGCGGTGAATTCGATCAACTGGGCGCGGCTGATGGCGCAGATCGTCTATTATTTCTATGCGGGCGTGCAGCTCGGTGCCCCGGACAGGCCCATCGCCTTCTCGGTACCGACCGGCAATTTCGGCGACGTCTTCGCCGGCTATGTCGCATCGCGCATGGGCCTGCCGGTCGCCAGGCTGATCGTCGCCACCAACGTCAACGACATCCTCCACCGTGCCCTTTCGGCGGGCGATTATTCGGTCGGCACCGTCACGCCGACCGCCGCCCCCTCGATGGACATCCAGGTCAGCTCGAATTTCGAACGGCTGCTGTTCGATCTGCACGGTCGCGACGGCAGTGCACTCGCCTCATCGATGCGAGGCTTCGAGGCGAACCGGCGGTTCAATCTGCCGCAGCCGATGCGCGACGAGGCCGCTGCCCTTTTCACCAGCGCGCGGATCGACGCCGATCGCATGCAGATGGCGATGCGCTGGGCCTATGACAGGGCAACCGAGATGGTCGATCCGCACAGCGCGATCGGCCTCGCCGCCGCGCAGGACATCGATCTCGATCCGGCGATCCCGATCGTCACCCTGGCTACCGCGCATCCCGCCAAATTCCGCGATGCGGTCGAGCGCGCGACGGGCATCAGGCCAGCGCTGCCCACGCGGATCGGCCAGCTGTTCGAGCGCGAGGAGCGCTGCGTCACGCTGCCGGCCGAGATCGGCGCGATCGAGGGCTTCGTCGCCGAGCAGGTCGCGGCGGCGGTCTAGGTCGAGCGATGTCGCGTCCGCAAATCCATCGGCTGGCGAACGGCTTCACCATCGCCGCCGAGCCGATGGGCTGGGTCGACACGCTCGCCATCAGCCTGCATGTCGATTGTGGCGCGCGGCATGAGGACGCCCGTACGAACGGCCTCGCCCATCTGTTCGAGCATATGGTGTTCAAGGGCGCCGGGGGACGCAATGCGCGCCAGATTTCCGAAGCGGTGGAGAATGTCGGCGGCTATCTGAACGCCTTCACCTCGCGCGACCAGACGGTTTTCCAGGCGCGATTGCTCTCCGAGAATCTCGACCTCGGGGTCGAGCTCATCGCCGATCTGGTTCGAAAGCCGCATTTCGACCGCGAGGATCTCGCCCGCGAGAAGGATGTCGTCCTGCAAGAGCTCGGCGAGGCGCGGGACCTGCCCGACGACATCATCAACGATCATTTCCATTCGACCGCCTGGCCAGGCCAGGCTTTCGGCCGCCCGGTGCTGGGCGACGAGGCGAGCATCGCCGCCATCACGGTCGACGATTTCCATAGCTGGACGCGGCTGCATTACCGGCCGGAATCGGTGGTACTCGCCGCTGCGGGACGGATCGACTTCGATCGTCTCGTCTCTCTTGCCGAGGCCCGCTTCGGCGACATGAAGCCGGCGCCTCGCCCGGTGCCCGAGGCGGCTGTCTATGAGGGCGGCCGTTTCGTCGAGCGACGCCGGCTGGAATCGGCCCACATCCTGTTCGGCTATGAGGGCGTCAGCTATTATCATGACGACTATTATCCGCTGATGCTGTTCAGCCAGGCGGCGGGCGAAGGCAGCTCGTCCCGGCTGTTCCAGGCGGTTCGCGAAGAGCGCGGCCTCGCTTATTCGGTGTCGAGCGCGGTCGCGGCGTGGCGCGACACCGGCATGCTCAGCGTCTATCTGGCGACCGCCCGGCGCGAGGCCCAGCACGCGACCGATCTATGTCGCGAACTGCTCCACCAGACCGCCGCAAACTTCGGCGCAGAGGAACTCGCACGCGCCAAGGCGCAGATCCGCGCGACGATCCTGATGGCGCTCGAATCGGTCCAGGGCCGCGCCGATCGGCTCGGCTTCCAGATGCTGGCCCATGGCAAGTCGTTGGACCCGGCCGAGATCGTCGCCAGGGTCGAAGCGTGCACGCTCGACCAGGTCCGCGCGGTCGCGACGCGTGTGCTGGCCGGCCGCGAGACCCTGGCGACGGTCGGCCCGGCGCTCAAGGCGGCGGCGTGACGCCTTTTTCGACGATCGCCGTCCACCGCGAAGCTCCCGCCTGCACTGAACCGGCCATGTGGGAGCACGTGCGCTGACCGACCTCCTCACCCTCGTCACCGAGCCCTGGGCCGATTACGGCCTTGTCGATTCCGGCCATGGCCGCAAGCTCGAACGCTATGGCCGCTTCCGCTTCATCCGCCCCGAGCCGCAAGCGATGTGGGCGCCGGCCTTGACCAATTGGGAGGCCGATGGCGACTTCATCGGCGCATCGGACGAGGACGGCGGCGGCCAGTGGCATCTGTCGCGCGACGTGCCGCGCGGCGGCTGGCACCTGCGTTGGGAAGAGGTGCGCTTCACCGCGCAAAACACCCCTTTCCGCCATCTCGCCTTCTTCCCCGACATGGCGCCGCAATGGGAATGGATGCGCGCGCGCACCGATGAGGGCGACGAGGTGATGAACCTGTTCGGCTATACCGGCGTCGGCACGCTGGCGCTGGCGGCGAGGGGCGCGAGGCTCACCCATGTCGATGCGTCCAAGAAGTCGGTCGAGGCGGCCAAGGCCAATGCCTTTCTGAGCGACATGGCCGATTGCCCGATCCGCTGGATGGTCGACGATGCCGCCAAGTTCACGGCGCGCGAGGTGCGCCGCGGCCGCCGCTATGATGGCATCTTCCTCGACCCCCCGAAATTCGGCCGCGGTCCCAATGGCGAGACGTGGAAACTCGAGGAGGGCCTGCCCGGCCTGATCGCCGACTGCCGCGCGCTGCTCGACGAAAAGTCGAAATTCCTCGTCCTCACCGTCTACGCGATCCGCATGTCCGCCCTCGCGATCGGCGAGCTATTGCGGCAGGCGATGGCCGGCCTCGGCGGCGCGGTGGATGTCGGCGAGATGGCAGTGCGCGAAGAGGCACGCGACCTGCTGCTGCCGACCGCGATCTTCGCGCGGTGGCGGCGGGATTGATACCCGGCCAAGGCTGTTGACATAGGTTGCGATAAAGAAGCTGATACGTCATGCGGTCGACGTTGGCCATCATGGCGGGAGGATGGCTTCTGGTCATCCACATGCTGCTTCTGGCAGCCAGCGATCCTGTAATCCGCCACTTTCACTATTCGCCTGCACATTGGCCGGCCGGCGCCAAGCCGCAACGCATAGTGCTGCTGACCGACATACATGTTTCGGGCCCGGACATGCCGCCGAGACGGCTGGAAACAATAGTCCGGACAATCAATCGACTGCGACCGGACATCATTCTGCTCGGTGGCGACTTTGTCAGCGCGAGCAAGCTGAGCACGCGGCGATATGACATCCCGACCGCTCTCCGACCGCTCGGCTTGTTGCGCGCACCATCGGCAATCGTGGCCGTACTAGGCAATCACGATCACTGGTCTGATGCAGCCGCAATCCGCGAGGAACTTAGCTTTCTGTAGGACTCCTTCTCGTAACAATTTTTCCCAGTAGGATCGCGGTTCATCATTCGCTCCGCGATCCCGGACACCTGGTATCCATTGCGAATATCGAATGACGCCATCTTCATCCGGTTGATGGCCCATTTTCGCTTTCTCTGCCCCGTGAAGAAGGGGGTTTCGGCGACGGCGACTTCCATGAAATCATCCTCCGCGTCGCAAACCGCACAAATGCTCAGCTCCGATAATTTATGAGCTAATGGCCTACTCAGGCTCGATCGAGGTGAAAGAGCCCAGGCTCATATAATGCTCATGATCCGGAGCGGGGCCAGGCGCTGATCGACCAAAGAAACGGTCATAATCCTCGTCGGTCGGCCCTTGAGCGGCCGCAGCGACGGCGGCTATCATGTTTCCGACTGCAGCGACCGCGCGCTTGACCTGCTCGCGTGCATCGATGCGCTTGCGCCACTTCAGAATATGCGGGTGGTCGTTCTCGTCAAAGCCATGGCGTTTCAAATATCCCGCCCACGGATACATGGCGATGTCGGCGATCGAATAAGCGCCTCCCCCAAGCCAGGGGACCTGACGAAGGCGATCATCGAAATCGCGATACACCCGGCCGGCCTGATCCTTGTAACGGCGCCCACCATAAGAATCGCTCTGGCTGGCAACGAACTGAAAATGATTGTGCTGCCCAAGCATGGGGCCCGCATAAGCGGCCTGCGCGAACAACCATTTCAGCACCTCCCAGCGCTCAGGGCCGCGGGACGGCAAAAGATGTGCGCCATATGTCTCCGCCAGATAGATGAGAATGGCGCCCGACTCGAATATTGTCAGCGATGTTCCGCTCGCATCATCGGTAATGACAGGTACCTTGCCGATCGGATTGAGCCGCAAGAACTCAGGAGCCTGACCTTGTCCGCGCATGACGTCGACATGGTGAAAGCGATAGGGCTGGCCAATCTCCTCCAGCATGATCAGTATCTTGAGAACGTTCGGGCTGCCCATCCCATAGAGCTCGATCATCAGACATGTCCTCCCAATGTCAGTCTACAAATTCAGACCACCGCCAAAGCGTCCGAACCCACCAAAAACCTAAACGAATCAGCAGCTAATCCAGAAGCGCCTCGATCGCCTCCGCCATCGCCACGTCGCGGTGCGAAAGGCCGCCCGCGTCGTGGGTGGTCAGCAGGATGTCGACGCGGTTCCAGACGTTCGACCATTCGGGATGATGGTCGTGCTTTTCGGCATAGAGCGCGACGCGGGTCATGAAGGCGAATGCAGCGGAGAAGTCGGCGAAGGTGAAGCGGCGGCTGATCGCGTCGCGCGCCTCGTCATAATCCCAGTCGGGCAGCGCATCGAGCGCGTCGACGCGCTCCTCGTCGGTCAGGGCTTCGATCGCCATGCTGTAATCCTCTCGCTGGCGTGAACGGTTCGTCGCCTTTATGTCGGCCCAGAATGAGCGAAGGTCAAACCATGGCGCCCGGCGCGGAGCGGATCGAGGCGATCGCGCGCGCGACGATCGCCAAGCTGCCGGCCGAGTTCGCACGCCATCTCGGCGATATCGTCCTCAAGGTCGAGGAACTCGCCGACGATGCGACGCTCGACGAGATGGGGATCGAGAGCCCGTTCGAGCTGACCGGCCTCTATACCGGGCTGCCGGTCGGCGCGAAGTCGGTCGATCATTCGGGGACGATGCCCGACATGATCCACCTCTATCGCCGCGCGATCCTCGACGAATGGGTCGAGACCGGCGTCAGCCTCGAGGCGTTGGTCGCACATGTCGTCATCCATGAGATCGGCCATCATTTCGGCCTTTCGGACGCGGACATGCACGCGCTCGAGGAACTGGCCGGCTGATGGCCGCACGGCTGGCGTTCGAGCGGGTCGCCTGCATCCGGGGTGATCGGCTGCTGTTCGAGGATCTGAGTTTCGCGCTGGAGAGCGGACAAGCGGCGCTGCTGACCGGCCCGAACGGATCGGGCAAGTCGAGCCTGATCCGGCTCGCCGCCGGATTGCTGCGCGCGGCGGCGGGCAAGATCATATGTGAGGGCGGCATCGCGCTGACCGCCGAGAGCGCGGCGCTCGATGCGCGCCTGCCGCTGGTCGAAGCGCTGCGCTTCTGGGCGCGGCTCGACGGCGTCGGCCACGAGGCGATCGACGCCGCGCTCGACGCGATGGCGATCACCAACCTCGCCGAAGTGCCGGTCCGCATGCTCTCGACCGGCCAGCGCCGCCGCGCCGCATTGGCCCGCGTGATCGCCGGGCGCCAGTCGATCTGGCTGCTCGACGAGCCGGGCAACGGCCTCGATGCCGCCTCGCTCGAGCGGCTTGGTGCCGCGATTGCCGCTCACCGGGCGCGCGGCGGGATCGCGCTGGTCGCGACGCACCAGGCGCTGGCTCTGCCTGACGCTGTCGCGATCGACCTCGGAGCGCGGGTATGAGCCCCTGGGCGGCGATCGTCGCGCGCGACCTGCGCGCCGCCTGGCGCGGCGGCGGCGCGCTGCTGCCGCTGGTCTTCTTCCTGCTGATCGCGACGCTCTTCCCGTTCGCGGTCGGGCCGGACGGGCCGCTGCTCGCGAGGGTCGGCGGCGGGGCATTGTGGATGGCGGCGCTGCTCGCCGCGCTGCTGCCCATCGACCGGCTGATCGCGCCCGATGCCGACAATGGCGTGCTCGATCAATATGCGGTGCGCGGGCTGTCCGACGAGGGGATCGCCGCCGCCAAGATGCTCGCCCATTGGCTGGGCTTCGGCCCGCCGCTGCTGATCGCCACCCTGCCCGCCGCGGCACTGCTCAAGCTCGACGGCGACGCGCTGCTGCAACTGCTGCTGAGCCTCGCGATCGGCACCCCGGCGCTCGCCGCACTCGGCGTCCTCACCAGCGCGCTGACCCTCGGCCTGCGCGGCGCGGGCGCGCTCGCCGGGCTCGTCATGCTGCCGCTCGCGGTGCCGCTGCTGATCTTCGGCGCCGGTGCGCTCGGGGGTCAGGACATGGGCGCGATCAAGCTGCTCGCGGCCGCCGCGCTGCTGCTGACCGCGCTGACCCCGTTCGCGGCGGGCGCCGCGCTCCGGGCCGCGCGGGAATAGGATGCGAGACGTCACCCCAGCGCAGGCTGGGGTCTCGGGAGACCTGGACGCCACTTCATCGCCTGAGATGCCAGCCTACGCTGGCATGACGGTTATCGCTACTCCATCTGGGTCAGCACGAAGGCGAAGGCCTCCGCGTCCTCGTGCAGCGACTCGTAGCGCCCCGATTTACCGCCATGGCCCGCACCCATGTTGATCTTGAGCAGCAGGAGATTGTTGTCGGTCTTGGTCGCGCGCAGTTTCGCGGCCCATTTGGCCGGCTCCCAATATGTGACCCGCGGATCGTTGAGCCCGCCGGTGATCAGCATCGGCGGATAGGCCTGGGCCACGACATTGTCATAGGGGCTATAGCTGCGGATCAGCTCGAACGCCGCCTTGTCGGTGATCGGATTGCCCCATTCGGGCCATTCGCCCGGGGTCAGCGGCAGGCTTTCGTCGAGCATCGTGTTGAGCACGTCGACGAAGGGCACATCGGCGACGACCGCGCCCCATAGCGCGGGATCGGTATTGGCGACGACGCCCATCAGCTCGCCGCCCGCCGAACCGCCGTTGATCGCGATCCGCCCGGCGCTGGCGAAGCCCGCCGCGATCAGCCCGCGCGCCGCATCGGAGAAATCGTGGAACGTATTCCAGCGATGCTCGGCCTTGCCCTTCAGATACCAGTCATAGCCGAGATCGTCGCCGCCGCGGACATGCGCGATCGCATAGGCCCAGCCGCGATCGACCAGCGACAGCCGCACGGTCGAGAAGCCGGGCGGGATCGCATGGCCATAGGCGCCATAGCCGTAGAGGAAAAGCTTGCCCGATCCGTCGCGCGGATAGCCCTTGCGATAGAGCAGCGAGACCGGGATCATCCTGCCGTCGCGCGCGGGAACGATCAGCCGCTCGGTCGCGTAGAGCGACGGATCATAGCCCGACGGGATTTCCTGGACCTTGAGCGTCGTCAATGCCCGCGCCTGTGGATCATAATCGAACATGGTCTGCGGCGTGACCATCGACGCATAATGGAGGCGATAGGCCGGAGGATCATATTCGGGATTGGTCGCGAGCCCGGCGGTATAGCTCGCCTCCGGGAAGGCGATGCGGTGCTCGCTTCCGTCATAGCCGCGCAACCTGAGCTGATCGAGGCCGTCGACCCGCTCGGTCAGCACCAGATGCTTCGCGAAGCTGGCGAGGCCGCGGAGATAGACCCGGTCCGATCCCGCGACCACGGTTTCCCAGCGGCCGGGCGCGGCCGGATCGGCGCGGGCGACGCGGAAATTGACATGCTCGTCATTGGTCAGGATCCAGAGCGAACCATGCGCGCTGTCGACCGAATATTCGCGCTTGGCCCGGCGCGGGCTCACCAGCATCGGCTCGGCCAGCGGATCGTCGGCGGGGATCAGGCGGATCTCGGTCGTCTGATGATCGCCGGTGCGCAGCACGATCCAGTGCCGGTCCTGGGTCTTGCCGACCGCGACGTTGAAGCCGGCGTCGGCGGTCTCCTCATAGAGGGTGCGATCGGTCGCCGGATCGGTGCCCAGCCTGTGGAGCCGGGCGCGGTAGGTCCGCCAATTATCGTTGACCTCGGTATAGACGAGGCTGCGCGAATCCGCGCCCCAGACGACGGCGCCATTGGTGATCGCGCTGACCGTCTCGATATCGGTGCCGGTCGCGAGATCGCGGATCTTGAGGACGAAACGCTCGGCGCCGCTCGCGTCGGCCGACCAGGCGGCGAGCCTGCCGTTGGGGCTGACGCTCAGCGCCTGCAGCCGGAAATAGTCCTGGCCCGCGGCCTCGGCCGGCTCGTCGATCATGATGCTCGCAGCGCCGCTGTCCGGGCCGCCCGCCGCTGGGCGGCGATACCAGACGCGATATTGGCCGCCCGGCCGGAACGCCCACCAGTAGAGCCAGTCGCCATCCTTCTGGGGAACGCTGGCGTCGTCCTCCTTCAGCCGCGCCTTCATCTCGGCGAACAGCGTCTCGACCAGTGCTGCGTGCGGCGCCATCGCCGCGTCGAAATAGGCGTTCTCGGCCCTCAGATAGCCGAGCACATCGGGATCGCCGACGTTGGGATAAGCGGGGTCCTTCAGCCAGGCCCACGGATCCTCGACGGTGATGCCATGATGGCTGAAGCTGTGCGGTCGCCGCGCGGCGGCCGGCGGCGCGGGACGATCGGCCATCGTTCAGGCCGGCGGCAGCAGCTGCGCGAGCTGCGCCCGCTCCGCCTCGAACAGCGCCTGCACCCTGAGCGAGGCTTCGGCGAGCGCGGCCTCCTCGTCGCCTGCGCCGGCGGTCGCCGCCGCCTGGCGCCGGTGATCGAGCTCGGCGAGCGCATCGGCGACCGGCGCCGTCGTCGCCTCCACCCCGCTATAGGCCTGCTGGGCGACGATCCACGTCTCGCTGCCCTCGGTCGCGGCGCGCCCCGCCTCGATCCGCGCGCGGGCCTCGGCCAACGCGGCGCGGAACGCCGCATCGGCGGCCTCGGCGCGGGCGACGATCGTGGCGATGTCCGCCGCGGCGGGCAGCGGCGGCGCGTCGACCGCCGGCGGCGGCGCGGGCGGCACCGCATCGGCGCGCATCACCTCGCGCTCGATCGGCCGCGGCGCGAGCGAGGGATAGCCCTCGCGGGCATCGGTGCAACCGGCCAGCGCGCCGAGCAACGGCGCCAGCAGCGCGGCGGAGATCAGCAAGCCTCTCATCGCCGGCGGGTCTAGAGCCCCGACAATTTCTGCGCAACGGGCTTGCGCATGGCCGCATCGGCGACTAGTTAGCCCCCCACTGCGCGCCCGTAGCTCAGCTGGATAGAGCATCAGACTACGAATCTGAGGGTCGGACGTTCGAATCGTTCCGGGCGCGCCATTATTTCCCGAAAATCGATAACGCCGGCGCGGGATGCCGCGCCGTCCGCTGGGGCATTTCTGCGACGGTTTCCCGGGTGCATGGGGTTGCATGTTCGTTTTTTTGTTTTCTCCAGAATCGAGAGACCTTGGCACTACCGGAACGGGCACCTCCTCCCGCGCCTTCAGCCAGCGTGCGGTGGCAGCCGGGCTGGTGGCGCGCAGGTAGCGGGCGACGTCGCGGAACCAGGCGGAGCGGACGCCATGCTTCCAGGCGTTGCGATTGCCGCGCGGCGCGCCGCTGCCCTTGCCGCCATGCATGCGGCAGCGCGCACGGCCATGGATGGCGGGCGAGCGGCAGGGCGCGCCGGTGCGCGTCTTCGCCCCGCAGCGCGGCGCGGCGGCGAGGATCCGGGGCTCCATCCCTATTCGCCCGACTTTTCGCCAGCGACGTCCGCCGCCTTCCGCTGCGCCGCGCGATCGACGCGCGCCAGCGCATCGAGCGACGAGCGGCAATTGGCCTGCGCGCGCAGCGCGAGGCGGATATAGGGCTGCGCCAAACCGGGCGACGATTCATTGAAGGTCTTCGCGGCATGGTCGCACAGATCCATGAACATGCCATCGAGCGCCGCCGCCTGATGGACGAGCATGACGTTCATCATCTCGACCGGGTTCTCCGGCCAGATTTCGGGCCGTTCATCATAGGTGGGAACCGATGAGCGGACTTCGGTGGAGGGTATCGTCATGGGCGGCCTGGCTCCGAAAAATGGACCGGATCGCCTAGCAGAAACGGGCGTCAAAAGCAAGAACAAAACGGAAACATATTGCCGGCATCCACGCTGTGGCAGTTTACTGTTCCGATGCAAATTTTGATCGCATATTTTTCAATAACTTATGCGAAAAATGGCGCACTCCTTCCCCTCGTTCCGGGCGCGCCAAATTTTCCTTATTAAAATGAGTGCTTAGTAGCGCCCACACTTGAGCGCTCGGCTTAACTGCGCACGCTATATAGCGCATATATAGCTACATCGGGGGACTAGGTTCGAGAATTCGTCCGAATCATAAAGGTACGCTCGACGCTTGGCCCTTAACCGATGACGTGGGTAGTAATCGCAGGCCTGCTGGCTGGCAAAATTGTCGCTCGAGCGGGGATGTGCGAGAGATCGGTTCCATTCGATCGATATCCCGAGGTCCAAATGTCAGAAATTGAAAAGTCGAGAAGTCTGCTTGAGCAGTTCGACGCCGCCTACGGCCTAGCCACCGCCGATAGGCGCGACGTTTATGGCAACCCGCAGGACACTTACCGGCGCATCTCGACGATGCGGGCAGTTGTAGACGAATGCCCTGACCCCCAAATCAGAGAAATCCTCGGCATGATCGTGACGAAGGTCGCAAGGCTCGTTCAAACTCCTGATCACTTGGATTCGTGGGTAGACGTAGCGGGCTATAGCCGATGCGGGGTAATGCTCCTCAATGAGCGAGCAAAACAGAAACTATGGTAGTGGGCGCGGCTTATGGAAATCGAACGGGCAGCAGATCAAAATGGCCGTGTAGGGTTATGGGCCTTCGAATGGGATATCAGCCGAACTCCTACCACCAAGATAAATCGCCAATTTTTGGGGTACGAACAGCCGGTACGGCCGAGTCAGGCCACCGCGCACGAAGTTCGTGAGGCGATTTGCTGGTCCTACGGACGAACGCTCGGCAACATCGCAGTCTTTAGCGAAGATGTCCTCGGCACGTTCTCAGGTGCCAAGGGTGATGATGCGATTCTCGCTTGTGACATCGTCGAGGCCGGAAAAATGCGCAACGGGCAAAAGCGATGGTGGTGCCGAACGCATCAGCGCCATTGGGGTACGAAGGCAGACGTCGCGATAGCGCGGCGCGACGGAGCGGTGCGTTGCTCCAACCATATGCAGCCGATGTCGTACGTAATTGAGCCACCGCATATACGAATGGAAGACCACGCTGAGGTAGGCATCTGGTGTTCGATGCCAGCCGCCCTAACCAGCGCGGGAAGCCCTCCCAAGAGGCGACCGAGAATTCATGTTCATGTCCGCGAACAAGCTGGTGGTTATAAAACAATCGACCAAGATTTTGAGGCATTATCACTTCACTATAATCCGGCTGGAGATCTGTTCGGAAACTCGGAAATCACGAAAGTACACGTCACACCGCCAGCAGCCCTTGAGTTTGTTCTGGCGTTGGAGCGGGGCCTTGCGATGGGCTGCATCAATTGCCGGGATTGTGGATACCCACATCTCGATCTTGGTGAGTTCGGCCGAACCGCTCACGTCAAACATCTATGCGGCAACTGTGGTCGGGACAACACGTGGAGCAAGATGCCAATGGCCTCTACCCCGCTGAAGCCCATGCACGACCAATTCAGTCGCGCCGATAACTATCTCGATGTCGAAAAGGTGTTGGACATTGACGCCTATCCCGGGGCGCAGTTTGCACTGTGGGCTTCAACGCCTGCCGTTCTCTGGACTGCTAAACGCGAGCAGGAGCGCGGCATCCACGTCCATCTCGGGGTGGATGGCAAACGCCTCATCGACGACACTTTCGGTACGGTTATCTATCAAGGAAAGGCTCTCGATCGCGCTACCTTGCTGAACGCCATGGTGGAAAACACGCTGATCTAGGAAGCAGCACGTGCTCCCACCTCTCCTAAACATTGCTCCTTGGCGATTACTCACACCAAAGAACATCACCACCCGTCGTCTTTGGGGTTGGGGTTATTCGCTACAAAAAATACTTTCATTGATCGAACCACAGCCGATACCGGGCAACGACTTCATTATAGCGTCCGACTACGGCGGTGAGCATCCGGCTGCTACTCACTTGATCTACTGCTACCTAGTGGTAGGAGGCGGGATCGACGACTGGCTCCGTTCGATAGCAACAATCCGCGCTGATGGCCTGCCAAATGGCAGACGTATGGCTTATAAGCGCCTTAGCGACCCTGCGCGACAGGATGCCCTCGGCCCATTCCTTGAAGCTGCCGCGAATCTCGATGCCCATCTTGTTGCCATCGCCGTGGACAAACAGAAAAAGTGGCTGTCGTTGATACCTGAGGAAATAGACCGCTTCAGAAACGCCAACCGTTTGACAGCAAATTGGAGCCCGCGATCTCTGGAAGGGATGATCCGCAAGGTTCAATTTCCAGCGATTCTCGCATCGATATGGTCGCAGCAGCACATGAACATTCGCTGGATAACCGACCAAGACGAGTTTGTGGTCAACGACCGTCGTCATGATGACGCTCTTGCGTCCTGGGCCCGCTTTCTAGGATATTACCTCGACCATCCACTCGGCATCGTTGCGCTAAACACCACAGCCCAAGATACATCGAGCCGAGTATTTGAGGACCTATGTGCCATCCCTGACCTTGCTGCTGGCATGCTGTCTGATGTCTCCGCGCGGCTACCGCGCGGCGGGAGTTGGGAAGCACAACAAGAAAAAGAACTGCTGGACAACCTTCCAATGAAGGCAGAAATTTTAACGGACTGGTTTTGGGATGAGACTACCCGCATAAGAAAGACGCTTATTTCCATTGATGTCGAGGGTGATAAATTCGCAGTTCGCCGGGTATGGAAAAAAAGTGAAGCGGCGACCACTGCGCTTTAAGCGCATGGCTATCACACGCAAGCTGGCCATCCGTGATATTCACCCTCACCTTAACGTGCCCGAGGCGCTCAGCGCTGGACTCGGAAGGTATCGTCCGGCACCTGTTTACGAGGTGCCCAATCGAGAAACTTGAGCTCCCCGGTACTGCGTAACTCTGCAGCAATGCGAGCGAGGCGCCTCCGTCGCACTCCATGCCTAGCAAGAATGACTGGCCACACCTCTCCATAACGAATGGAGGCCGGTTCTACCGGTATTACTTTTAGTAATGCCTTACGAGCGAGAGTCTCTTGCTGCGCCATCCATCTGGCAGCGAATTCGTTGCCGGTCGGCTCTCCTCCGAATAGATCTTCCATCTTGGCTGCTTCCGCTCGCTTAGTGGACTTAAGCTGATCGCGGACTATGTCCTGAGCTCTTAGGGCGTCGTGTTGACACTCCCGGAAGACCTCAATCCCCTTGTTGCTCCGGGTCGCGTAGATCAGTGAATAGAAGGTCCGATCCTTCGTGGGATAGAGCACCGGCGTCTCAAGGACGTGTGGGTATTGCCCGAGCCGGCCGATGGCGTCGCTGATGGCCGAGACGAGAATAGACTTTCGCGTATTAGTCCCCTGCTCGGCGGGACGGGCGTCGAGCTCGGCCATCCTCTCGCGCCAGTTCGTCCCCGGCATGAGCGAGTCTAACCCTGCCTGAATCGTCGGTTGCCGCATAGTCGCGAAGCGGTTGATGAAATCGAACATGAAATTGAGCACAACTTCAGTATTCGGCCTACTAATGAGAGGCGCTACCGCGTTCATGTCGATTTTCCAACCCTTTGGATCCATGAGAACGAAAGTGAAAGCGCCGGATGGAATGGACTTGATCAACTCACCGATCAGCGAAACGAACTCGCCCGGAAAGGTCCTGATCCTGATGTCGAGATAACGGGGTAAAACCTCCTGCAATCGACGATAAGCGTCGGGATCTCGTTCTACGAGCAGTGCCGTCATATTAACGTCGACACCGCGAATCCTCTTCCACTCCGCCTTCGCTTTTCGCAGGGCCTGCAGTGCGATGCCGAACGAGGTATCCTCGAACCGATCGCCCTGATCTTTCCAAGGGCCACTGAAGCCATCAATATAGACTACTTCTTTGTAGGAGCTCGCGACTTTAAACACGAGCCGTTCCACATAGTCGGCGAGGAAGTGGTGCTTCACATAGGCCTGCTCCCGACCAACATAGTTTGCCAGGTCGGGTCGCATCAGGCCGCTCGCGAAGCCACAGCGGTGGGAAGGTCGTTCCATTCGCGACCGTCGAGTTCGCGTCCACCAGACTTCGGCCGGATGCCACCCCATTGCTTGAAGAAGAAGGCAACATTCTGCGCAGCACACTGGTCGCGAATCTCGCGCGCCCATTCGATCGCCATCGGGCGAGCGCCCGGCCCACTCTCTCCACCCGCGATAACCCAGTGGATTCCTGTGAGATCAACCTGACCGACTGCTCCGATCAGAGGTTCCACTGAAAGAAATCGCACGCATGCGGGTGCCTCGCGAAGATGCTCAATCCGAGAGCGGGAGCCGCTATCCTCAACCGAAACGCCAAGCCAGATATGTGCCGGCGGCGTGACGTCGCGATACCGGTGCCTAAGATAGTCCCGCATAAGCGAACTACGTTTCGTCAAAACTTGGAAGACGTGCCAGTCGGCCTGCTCCATTGTATCGAAGACCTGATCGATAAAGGCGGTTGGCACCTTTTTGTGGAACAGGTCGCTCATCGAGTTAACGAAGATCATTCGCGGGCGCTTCCACGCCAATGGCTGGCTCAACCTCTCCGGTCGTAAGACCAAATCGAAGCCGTATTCGAAAGAATGACCGGAAATGCCGCGCCAGCGTTCGGCGAAGCGTTCGGCATAGCAATTGTCACAGCCAGCGGTAATCTTCGTGCAACCCGTGACAGGGTTCCACGTCGCATCTGTCCATTCGATTGCGCTACCGTCCGACATTCAATCCTCGCTAGAACATATAGAGAACATTGGCACGCCAGATCCTTGATTGCAAACGCAAATGCCACCTTGACTTGCGAATATAGCCGACTACGCAATAGCCGCGTGTGACCACAAATTCGGGGCAGTAGATCGCGCTATTCAGCGGCTATTACGCTGGCGTGCGCGAAGTCCAGCCACCTTGAAGGACCGCCGCCGACCGAAAGATCGCATTCCCCCCGAGCAACAACATCGACCAATAGAAGGTGTCCGGTCGCTGGATCCAGATAGGCCGAGATGCTGACGTCTGGCGTGGTTTCGAGAAAATCGGGGATCCTCGGGCATCCCATGGTCCAATGGTCGGGGGCCAATGAGAGGGGCGCGCCAGATCGCGCGCTCACCGCAACCCCCCCTTGTTGATCAACGCCTGTATCGAGGGGAAGCACAGATCCCCTCGACAAGGCGATTAGTTCGGGGGTCCAGCTCAGGCTTCGCCTCGGCGGTTCCGCCATCGCCAGGCGTTGTGCGAGCATTTGGCGACGAGTCAGGGAAGTGGCCTCGGCATCGCCTAGAATCACGCCGTAGACGGTTCGCGCCTCCTCGGGCGTGAGGCGACCCTCCTCGAAGTCTGCTTCAACATGGCCCGGGTCGCGCTCCAACGGATCGCCCCAGCCGCCGCCACTTGGGCAATCGAAAATGATCGACCGCCCTTCAGGAGCTACCACACCCTCCTGGTGGCATGGAATCGGAACCAGGTTTCCAGCGTGATCCTGGTGATAGATTCGCGTCAAAGCACCGGGCAGCCCGCCTGCAACACCAGCGATCGGGACACGCTCCCGCTGGCCCATGATGGTGAGCGTCAATTCGGATGTACCGCTGATCCGGTAGGACATCGAGCAACCGGCGCCGCTCCGGTGCATGCCAGCGCCGCCGGCACCTCGCCGGACTCGGCGATAATTCACATGGATGGGATACCAGGATTCGAGCACTTCGATGTCCACGAGATCCGAAGACGCGCTGTTGCCCTTCGACTCGAAATAGTAATCCGGCGTATCCCGGTCGTGCCCCGCCGACGCGCCAACCGAGCCTCCGTCCATCATGAGCCAGCCATCCGGCCGGCCGGTGCGGCCCTTCCCCGCGAGAGTATGCATGAAAAAGCCGGAACCGGCCGAAGGCCCCGACATGCCGGTCCGCGCGCGGGAGCCTGGCGATGCTGCGATGGCCATATTCAGGGCGCGCATCGCCACCTCCAGAGCGGTCTGCCCGACATCCATATGGGGCGCGCCGATCGGAGCAGGTGGCTGCGCATCCAGGATGGAGCCTGCATCACAGACGACGTCAAAGACCCGAAAGACGCCTTCATTCAGTGGAAGATCATGCCCCAGATATGGGTGCAAAACCACCCCGATCAGCGCTTTGATGACATAGGCCTTCGAGTTGAAATAATGAGGCGCCTGGGGGGAAGCGCCAGAAAAATCGAAGGTCAGCTGATCACCATCGACCATCAGCGTACAAGGCACTTTGTACAGTTTGTCCGACCATTCGGACCAGCTTACAAAATGGTATGACCCCGGTTCCAGCTCGAGGATTGCTCGTCGCATCTCGCGCTCGGTGAGATCACAAAGCGTAGCCATCGCCTCCTTGAAAACGCCTATCCCATAATCTCGCACAAGGTGCTGCAACTCTTTCTGAGCTATATTTGCGCCAGAAATCAGGGAACGGATGTCCGTCTCGACCATGTCCGACATTCGGATGTTAGTGCGAAGTATCGCCCAGACGTCTGTCTGTTCCTGGCCAGCGCGGTAAACCCGGATAGGTGGAAAGCGCAATGCTTCCTGAATGCAT
>Ga0207703_10002001_pt1 | contig 17985 bp, 18 predicted proteins | sample KBSSwiS12_FD_184304 | JGI IMG/M metagenome (GOLD analysis project Ga0207703, IMG submission 184304) | Switchgrass rhizosphere microbial communities from Kellogg Biological Station, Michigan, USA - KBS Switchgrass S1-2 (SPAdes) (version 2) | ecosystem: Host-associated > Plants > Roots >...
CTCGGGCAACGCGCAGGGCACGGCTGCACGCACGTTCCGTATCCTGGTCACCGACTTCTACGGCTCGGCGGCCAACGCGACCGGCGCTCCCCGCATTCCGACGCCGGCCACGTACAAGCTCCTCACCAAGGTGGCCCCGGCTGCCAACCTCGCGATGGCCATGCGCGGCGCGGATCCGGATCAATTCATCTTCGCGAACAGCGGGCCGAACCCCGCGAACCCGATGTCGAAGCTCCTCTACGTGATTCCGAGGAGCGCTGGGTCGCAGGACGTCCGGCTCCGCATCTACGACGTGAACGGCCGCCTGGTCCGGACGCTGGTCTCCGGCGTCCAGTCGCCGGGTCCGTACACGGCGGTGTGGGATGGCCGGGATGACGGCGGCCGTGGCGTGGCGTCGGGGCAGTACTTCGCCCGGCTCAACGTCGGCAGCGCGCACCAGGCCGACTCGCGCATCACGGTTCTCAAGTAGTCGTTTCCTGACGTAGGCTCGTGGGGGGCCGGCGCCGGTGGCCGGCCCCCCGTTTCATTCGCACGGCGGACATCGGATGACCCTTCGCAACCTCGTCTCACGCAGCCTCACCAACGCCCGGGTTTCAGCCGTTGCGGTCGCGCTCCTCGCCATCCTCGGCAGCGCCCCCGCCCAAGCATTCGACTGGATCCCTCCGCGCCCCGTCACCGCGGTCCTCCCCGGCGCCTGCCTCGCTCGAACCAGCGTGCACACGATCCCGCTCACCGTCTTCGCGAGCGGCACCCCCGCGAGTCTCGTCTGGAGCGCGTCGACCTCCGGGGACTTCCGGCTCCTCTTGAGCCCGAGCTCGGGCTCGATCGTGGTTCCGGCGGGCAGCGTTCAGACGGTGAACCTGACGGTCACCGTGCCCGACACCGCCCTCGGAATCTGCCTGCTCCAGGTGACGCTCGTGCACGCGGTCGGCGGCACGCAAGCCGGAAAGGCAACGTCCGTGATCCAGGCGGCCACCGACGGCCGCCCCGAGGTGAAGCCGGTGCCGGCGGTGTTCGCGGCGGCCGCCGGCGTGGCGGGCTCGGTCTCCTTCCAGGTGCACAGCATGATCGGATCGTCCGAGCAGATCGCGCTCACCGCGGGGAGGATCAATCCCGACGCCAACAACGAGGGGGCCTTCTTTTCGGTCTCGGCGCCTCCGGCGCTCGTCACACTCCCAGGCGGCGGGACGATCACGGTCAACGCACCGACCACCATCGCCTCGAACGCGTATGCGGGAAACATGAACGCGGTTCAGCTCAGCATCACGAGCAACGAGGGGATCTCGAACGCGCAGGGATTTGCGCTGTCGACGGCGTCCGGCACGGTTCCGACCGCGCTCGTTCCGGCAGGCGTGCTCGCCGGAGACGACGCCGTCGCCGGCCGCGACGGAGCCGCGTTTTTCGCTTCGCGAAGCGAGTGGCTGATTCCGACAGGGCTCACCGGGGTACGCGTCGTGCACGACGTCTCGACCGACTCGATCGGTCCGGTCGACGCGGCGGGAGACGGAGCGGATGACCGCTGGGTGGGGACGATCCGGATCCCGTCGTTTGCGGCTTCCGTCGCGATCGTGCCCCGGTTCGCCCGAGGTCCCGGCGACACGCTCGACGTCGGTCTCTGCGCCGCAGGACGCGCGGGGCTCATGCTGATCGACCTGAGCGTGGTCGACGATCCCACGTTCGGCACGTGGGAAGACTTCTTCGACGTCGACCAGAACGGGATCGACGATCGGATCCTCCGAACGATCCCCGTTTCGGGATTCGCGACCGACGTGGCCTGGTTCCGCACTCCTTCGGGTCGGACCGTCGCGCTCGTGGCGGACGCGGACTCGGGCTCGGTCCCGGTCACGTCCTCGTACAACCCGGCCACGGTGGTGGCGGGCACGGGGCAGGGCGTGGTCGCCATCGATCTCGGCGCGGCGCTCGACCCGGGCCTCCCGCCCTACGCCGCGGGCACCCTCGCGACACCGGGAACGACGCTCGATCTCGAGCTGCGCGGCGAAACGTCGCCCGACCTCGCGATCGCGGACGGCACGGGCGGTGTCGCCGTCTACTCGCTCACAGCCTCCGGCGCGACGCCGGCCGCCGTCACGTTCACTCCCCGCGGCACGGTCGCGCTCTCGAGTGCGTTTGGGACGCCGTACGCGCGCGATTGCGCGTGGGTGAGCAATACGAAGGACAGCGTCTACGTCGCGGTAGCGGCGTCAGCGGGAGGGCTTCAGATCGTCAGGGCGCCGCGCGGCGGCGCGCCGTCGCTGGTGCTCGCGCAGCAGACCCTGGCCCCTGCAATCGGCGCGGCCGGCACGTGGACCGGTGCGCTCGCCGCAGCGATGGGGACATCGGGGATCGCGCTCCTCCGCGCCCCCGGCGGTGGCTATCTCGATCGGATCCAGACGGGCGCGGCTGCCCCCTACACCGCGCCGGTCACGCTCGCGCGGCTCGCGACGTGGGCCGCGACGGGGCAGGCGCTCGAAGTCGCGCTCCACCAGACCCCGATGAGCGCGATCAGCGCGGCCGCGTTCAAGCCGACGACCGGCCCCTTGCCCACGCTCCTCGCGAGCGATGGCCAGCGGCTTCTCGCGCTCCGTCCCGGGAATGCGCCCATCACCGCGGTCGAGATCGAGCCGGCGACATCGACCCCCGTCCCTGTTCTCGCGGTCTCGCCGAATCCCTCATCGGGCCGTGTGCGGATCGACGTTCGTGGCGGACTGGATCTCGCGGCTTCGAGCTTCGGCTACCCGCCGGCGCTCGGCCGGTTCACGGTCGACATCTTCGATGTGAGTGGTCGAAAGGTGCGGCGGCTCGAGGGGGACGCTGGAGCGGCTTCATCCACGTCCATCGAGTGGAACGGTCTCGACACGAACGGGCGTCGTGTCGCCTCGGGACGCTACTGGGTGCGGGCCCTGCTCCGGGACGGCTCGATGCAGCACGCCGTACCCGTCATCCTGCTTCGCTAAGCTAGCCCTTCTCCCGGCCGTCCGGCGTTCCCATATCCACCGAGCTCATGAGTAGCTCCCGCTGCAGCTCCAGCGCGCGCGGCATGTACGGATCGAGCGAGTGGAAAAATTCGCCAGCCTGCCGGATCTCTTCTTTCCACTCCTCGGCGCGCACGGCCGTCGCTTCCGCGAAGTCCTCGGAAGGGATCGACATGCCGGATAGATCGAGATCGCCCTCTCGCGGCACCCAGCCGACGGACGTCTCGCGCCCGCCCACCGAGCCGTGCACGCGGTCCACGATCCACTTCAGCACGCGCATGTTCTCCCCATAGCCCGGCCACACGAACGAGCCGTTCGAGCCCTTCCGGAACCAGTTCACCATGAAGATCTTGGGCGGATAGGGAATCCGGGCGCGCATCTCGAGCCAGTGGCAGAAATAGTCCCCCATGTTGTAGCCGCAGAAGGGAAGCATCGCCATGGGGTCGCGCCGCACCACGCCGACCTTCCCGGTCGCCGCCGCGGTCGTCTCGGAGCCCATCGTGGCGCCCATGTAGACGCCGTGGATCCAGTTGAACGACTGGAGCACGAGCGGGATGGTGGACGCGCGGCGTCCGCCGAAGATCAAGGCCGAGATCGGCACGCCCTCGGGATCGTTCACGCGCTTCGAGAGGAACGGATTGTTCGTCGCGGGGGAGCAGAAGCGGCTGTTGGGATGCGCCGACGGCTTGCCGGACGCGGGATCGTACTTGTTGCCGTGCCAGTCCGTGAGACCCGCGGGCGGCGTGTCGGTGAGTCCTTCCCACCAGACGTCTCCGTCCTCGGTCATCGCGACGTTCGTGAAGATGGTGTCGCGCTCGACCAGCTTGAGCGCGGTCGGGTTCGACCTGGGGCTCGTGCCCGGCGCCACGCCGAAGTAGCCCGCCTCGGGATTGATGGCCCAGAGCCGGCCGTCGGACCCGACGCGCATCCACGCGATGTCGTCTCCCACCGTCCAGACCTTCCATCCCTCGAAGCGCCGCGGCGGAATCAGCATCGCGAAGTTGGTCTTGCCGCACGCGCTCGGGAAGGCGGCGGCGACGTAGGTGGTCTGTCCTTCGGGGCTCTCGACCCCGAGGATCAGCATGTGCTCCGCCATCCAGCTCTCGCGACGTCCCAGATAGGAGCCGATCCGCAGTGCGAGGCACTTCTTCCCGAGTAGGACGTTGCCGCCGTAGTTGCTGCCGACGGACCAGATCGCGTTGTCCTGCGGGAAGTGGCAGATCATCCGGCGCTCGGGATTGATGTCGAGCATCGAGTGGACGCCGCGGTTGAAATCGTCCGAGTCGCCGAGGAGATCGAGCGCCGGCTTGCCCATGCGCGTCATGATCCGCATGGAGAGGGCGACGTACACGCTATCCGTCACTTCGATCCCGATCTTGGAGAAGGGGGAGCCCAGCGGTCCCATGACGTAGGGCACGACGTACATCGTCCGTCCGCGCATGGACCCGTCGAGGAGCTTGCCGACCTTCTCGTACGCCTCGGCGGGCGCCATCCAGTGGTTGGTCGGGCCGGCCTCTTCCTTCGTCGGCGTGCAGATGAAGGTGAGGTGCTCCACGCGCGCGACGTCGCCCGGATCGGAGCGGTGGAGATAGCAGCCGGGGCGCTTCTTCTGGTTGAGCGGGATCAGAATCCCCTGCTCGACAGCGCGCTCGGTCAGGCGGCGGCGCTCGGCTTCGGAGCCGTCGCACCACTCGATCGAGTCGGGCTGGCAGCGCTGCGCGATCTCCGCCACCCACCGGAGCACATGGCTGTTGGTGGTCAAATTGGTGGCGGCTGACACCTGCACGTCGGGATTCACGTTGTGCTGCCCCCCTTCACGCGATGGTCCACGGGTGATCGTCATCGGAGTCAGTCCCGCCAGGGTTGGTGGCGGTTGGTGATGGGCAGCCGGCGATCCTTGCCGAGGGCTCGCGGGGTGATCCGGATGCCTGGAGGCGCCTGACGGCGCTTGTATTCCGCCCGGTCGACCATGCGCACGACGCGCTGGACGAGGGAACGATCGTAGCCCATCGCGACGATCCGCTCCACCTCCCAGTCCTCCTCGACGTACGCCTTCAAAATCGGGTCGAGCACGTCGTACGGCGGAAGGGAGTCGGTATCCTTCTGGCCGGGACGCAATTCTGCCGTCGGCTCGCGCGTGATCGTGCGCTCCGGAATCCATCCCTTCGAACCGGCGGCCGCGTTGCGATGCCGCGCCAGATCGAAGACGAGGGTCTTCGGCACGTCCTTCAGCACCGCGAACCCGCCCGCCATGTCGCCGTAGAGCGTCGCGTATCCCACCGAGTACTCGCTCTTGTTGCCGGTCGTGAGGAGGAGCCAGCCGAACTTGTTCGAGAGCGCCATCAGCACGTTCCCGCGAATGCGCGACTGGAGGTTCTCCTCGGTCACGTCCTCGGGCATGCCCGCGAACAGGGGCGCGAGCGCCTTCTGGAACGCGTCCATCTCCGCCGCGATCGGAAGCGTGAGGATCTGAACGCCGAGGTTCGTCGCGAGCGCCTCAGCGTCCACGCCGCTCAAGTCCGCGGTGAACGGAGAGGGCATGAACACGCCCGTGACCGACGAAGCACCGAGCGCGTCGACCGCGATCGACGCGGTGAGCGCGGAATCCACGCCTCCGCTGAACCCGAGGAGGACGTGGCTGAAGTCGTTCTTCCGGACGTAGTCGCGCGTCCCGAGCACGAGCGCTTCGTAGACCTCTTCCGCTCCCTCGGGCGTGCGCGCGGGGCGCGTGTCGAGCTTCTTCCGCTCGGACTCCGCGACCGGGCTCAGCTCCACCACGGGAAGCGGCGATCCCGCGTCCTCGCGCTGCGACATCTCGCGCGAGCGCGGATCCTTGAGCCGCGCGCTGAAGACCTGGTCCAGATCGAGATCGATCACGACGAGGTCCTCCTCGAACGCCTTCGCGCGTGCGAGACACTCGCCTCGCGGTCCGAAGACGCGGCTGTTGCCGTCGAACACGAGCTCGTCCTGCCCGCCCACCGTGTTCACGAACGCGACGAGCGACACGCCGTCCATGGCGCGCGTGGCGAGCATGCGGTCGCGCGCGACGCTCTTGCCCATGTGGAACGGGGAGCTGGAGAGGTTGATCACGAGCTCCGCGTCGCCGTAGACCGCGAGCTGCGTGGGATTGGACGGGAGCCAGATGTCCTCGCAGATGTTCACGCCGAACGTGAGCGCGCCGCGCTTCAGCACGAACGGGTTGCGACCCGGGCGGAAGTAGCGGAACTCGTCGAAGACGGAGTAGTTGGGGAGGTGCGCTTTCCGGATGACTCCCGCGACCTCGCCGTCGTGCGCGATGGCGGCCGAGTTGTAGAGATCCCCGGCGCGCTCGGCGAACCCGATGATCGCCGTGATGCCCTTGGTCGCCCGCACCACCTCGTCCAGCGCCGCCATGTTCTGGTCGATGAACTCGGGGCGGAAGAGGAGATCCTCGGGCGGATAGCCGGTCAGGACCAGCTCCGGGAAGGCCACGATCTCGGCCCCGAGGCCGCGGGCGCGGCCCAGGAACTCGAGCACCCGCTCTGAGTTTCCAGGCAGGTCCCCGACGGTGGTGTTGACCTGGGCGAGGGCGATTCGAACGACGCGGGAGGAGCGGCTCCGGCCGGCCGCCGACTTGGCGTTCACGCATTCCATGGTAGCACGATCGGCCCGCCAAGGCGCGGCGGGACGCCCTCCCCGCCGGTCCGGCGCCACGGGCGCGTCCCATCTTATACTGGGGCCATGAAACGGGATGCGGTCGCCGTCTTCGGGAGCAGCCAGGCGCCCCCGTCCTCGGGCACCTACCGCACCGCCCGGGAGCTCGGCCTCGAGCTGGCGCGCCTGGGCGCGGAGATCCGCTGCGGCGGGTACAGTGGCGTCATGGAGGCGGTGGCGGCCGGCGGCAAGGAGGGAGGCGCGCGCGTGATCGGCTGCACGATCGGCTGGTTCGCGGACACGCGCACGCCGTGCGCGGGCCTTAGCGAGATTCAGGATTCGCGGGACCTCCATGAGCGAGTCCAGTGCCTGCTCCAGGGAGCGCGAAGCGCGATCGCGCTCCCTGGCGGGATCGGCACCTTCAACGAGCTCTTCTGGGTCTGGACGCTGCTCCTCCACGGGCGCCAGGACGCGCCCGCGCGGCTCGTGCTCCTCGACGGTCCCTGGGACGAGCTCATCGATTTCCTCGGCCGGAGATTCGAATTCGGGGAGGCGGCGCGGAATCTCGTGCGCGTCGCGAGCACGCCCCAGGAGGCGGCGGAGCTCGCGTGGACGATATGAGCCCGGCCGACTCGCTCCGCTACGACGCGTGGGACCCTCTCGGCACGGCCGAGCGCGAAGCGCGATTCGCCGCGCGGGCCATCGAGCGCTTCCGCGAGCAGGCGCGCACCATCGCTCCGTACGGCGCTTACGCTCGCCACCTCGGCATCGATCCCGCGGCCGTGCGCGACTGGCGCGACATCCCCCCCGTCCCCGCGTCCGCGTTCAAGTCGCACGACCTCAGCTCGAGCGAGCCGGGCATGGAGAATGTGCTGTTCGAGACCAGCGGCACCACGATCTCGCGCCCCGGTTGCGTGCGGCTCGGCCGAACGGACCTCTACGAGGCATCGCTCCTCGAGTCCTTTCGCCGGCATCTCTTGCCCGACGGCGCGGTGATGCCCGCGATCGTGTTCGGCCCCACGCGGGCCGAGGCTCCGCGGTCGTCCCTCTGGTACATGTGCGATCAGGTCGTGTCGAAGCTCACGCGGAGCGGCGTGTGGATCGTGCGCGACGGCCGGCCCGACTGGGACCTGGCCGATCGACGCTCCAGGCCGCGGTGGCGGGGGAAACGCCGGTTCTCGTTCTGGGCACGTCGCTCCTTCTCGCCGCCTACTGCGAGCGCTCGGCGAGGCACCCGCTGCCCCCGGGATCGCGCGTCATGGACACCGGCGGCGCGAAAGGACTGCGCGCCGAGTTCGCGCGCGAAGAAATCGAACGAATGCTCGAGGGAGCACTGGGCATTCCCCCGACACATCTGGTAAATGAATACGGTATGGCCGAGCTCGCGAGTCAGTTCTACGACGATGGATTGAGGGCCCATACGGAGGACCGTCCCGCGCTCCCGGGCAAGACGATCCCGCCCTGGGTGCGGTCGCGGGTGCTCGATCCTGAAACAATGAGGGACCTCCCCGAAGGCGCGCGCGGCCTCCTCGTCCACTACGACCTCGCGAACGTGGACACTCCATTCGCCGTCCAGACGGAGGACGTGGGGTCCATTCGCTACGGCAGGATCCAGATCGAGGGGCGGCTCACCGGCGCGGAAGCGCGGGGCTGCTCGCTCACTTTCGAGCGGTTCCTCGAGATGGAGGGTCGAGCGTGAATCCGGCGTTCTACCTGCCGCTCGGCCTGGAGGAGGGGCTGGAGACCACCGTCCAGCGCTTCGGTCCCGCCCACGAGGCGCTCGATCTCCACCTTCCGGTGGTCCAGAACGAGGATCTCCTCCACTGGATCGAGGTCTTGCGTGAGGCGCGCGAGACGAACCTGGCCCATCGCCCCATCCAGGAGATCGTGCGCTCACTCGACAAGGTGACCCGGCGGTTCCTCGACAAGAAGGACACGGCCCGTCGCGAGGCGGTCGAGTCCCTCGCAGCCTTCGGGCGGTTCACCACGGCGATGCTCGACCGCTCCCTCGACGACGCGTTCCAACCGCTCGCGCACAACGGCCTCAACCGGTGGATCGTGACGGAGCTGGGATCCGTCCCGGTGCTGGATCGTCCCGCCGAAGCAGCGCGGGGCACGATCCGCCGCGCGCGCGGACCCGAGTGGATGCTCCAGATCTATGCCGGCAACGTACCGACGCTCCCGGTGTGGCCCATCTACTCCGCGCTGATCTTGAAATCGGCGCTCCTCGGGAAGACATCGGCGCGCGAGCCGCTCTTCGCGCCGCTGCTCGCGCGGACGATTGCCGAGGTGGACGAGAAGCTCGGCGCGTGTCTCGCCGTCGTCTGGTGGAAGGGTGGAACGGGAGGCCTGGATCGCACCGCGCTCTCCGCGGCGCCGGCCGTGCTCGCGTTCGGCGGCGAGGAGGCCGTCGGGAGCGTGGCGCGGCAGGCCGTGACGGGCGCCCACGTAGTGCTCCACGGGCCCAAGGTCTCGGTCGGCTACGTCGAGCGCCGCGGGCTCACGTTCGCGGGCATCCGCGGCCTCGCCGCGCGAGCGGCGCACGATGTCTCGATGTACGACCAGGATGGCTGTCTCTCACCACATGCTTTCTACGTGGAGCGGCGGGGGCAGGTCTCGCCGGAGAAATTCGGGGAAGCGCTCGCCGCCGCGCTGGAAGAGGCGTCGAAGGATCTCCCGCCCGTGGTCGCGGAACAGGAGGAGGCCGCGGGCGTTCAGCTCGCGCGCGCGCAGGCGCGCTTCGAATCCGCCGGCATCGCGACCGTCACGCGCGTGCTCGAGTCCGCCGGCTCGACCGCGTGGACCGTCATCGTGGACGATCGCGCCCGCTTCGAGCCGGGTCCCACGCGGCGCACCATTCGGGTGCACGCGGTCGACGGACCGGACGAGGTCGCGCGCGTGCTCGCGCCTTCGGCTCGATCCATCGAGGCGCTCGGGCTCGAAGCTCGCGGCCCGGAGCGCGTGAAGCTCGCGGCGCGCTTCGCCGACCTCGGGATCCCTAGGATCGCGCCCATAGGCTCGCTTCAGAACCCCGTGCCGTGGGACACGCACGGCGGCGTGCCCCGGCTCCTACCCTTCGTCACGTGGACGACCGTGGAGCAGGCAACCGGCACATCGGTCGGGTCCAGGACTCCCGGAGCGATCCGCCGCAGGCTCGGCGCCGCGGGAATCCGTCGCCGCTGATCCGCTAGGGAACCACCACCACCAGCGTTCCTGTCATCGTCGGATGGATGGAGCAGTGGTAGGGGAACGACCCCGCCGTGCTCATCGTGATCGGCGCGCTCGTGCTGCCTCCGCTGATGTTCCCCGTGTTGAAGGCGGCGCCGTTTGCGGTCGCGGTGTGGGTCGTGGCATCGGCGTTGTGCCACGCGACGGTCTGTCCCACGTTCACGGTATCCGGGCTGGGGGAGAAGGAGCTCGCCCCATTCATGCCGGTGATCGTGATCGTGACGTTCGCCCCGCCGCCACCGCCGCCCGGATTCATGGGATTGTCGTTGCCGCCGCAGCTCAAGCCGCTCAGGGCGAGGACGGCCAGCAGGGCCGTGAGAACGGTCGTGATGCCGAGGATTCGGGAAGCTCGATGCAAGGGGCACCTCCTGGGATCGTTACGCCCGGCCATCCGTCCAAAAAGAGGGATGCCTGTGGGGACACCGGGCGGCCCTCGCTGGTTCTCTTGGATGCATAGTCTCCTAGGGGAGAGTCTCCCGATAACCCAAATTGTTACAACCCGGTAGGGCTGCCCTCCGCAAGGTGGGGGAACTCGCCCAGCGGGCCTTCTTTTCCCTGGACCCTTACGTGCGCGTAAGGGTACGATCCGGTAAGGAGGGCAGCGAGGCATGGAATCGATGAGCAAGCTCTTGAAGATCGGCGATCTCGCGCGCCGGACCGGGAAGTCGGTTCGCGCGCTCCACCTCTATGAAGAGCTGGGACTCCTGACCCCAACCGCGCGGTCGCAGGGCGGCTTCCGCCTCTACGACGACACGGCCGAGACCAGGATCCGCTGGATCGAGCTTCTACAAGACAGCGGCTTCTCGCTTCACGAGATCCAGGCGCTTCTTCGGGCCTGGCGAAGCACGCGCTACGGCCCGGACGCGATGAACCGGATCCGGGAGATCTTCGAGAAGCGGCTGGCCGAGACCAAGGAAGCGATCCTCCGCTACCAGGCGCTCGAGCGGGAGCTCCAGGGATCGCTCGAGTATCTGGGCGCCTGCCAGGAGTGCCGGCCGCCACGCACGACGCAGGAGGATTGTCCGCATTGCCCGGTGGATCACGGCATGACGCGCGAGCCCGCGCTCGTGGCCGGTTTCCACACGGGGCCGCCGACGCCGGCGACGATCCCGCTCCTCGCGTCATCGGAGAACGCATCGTGAGCCAGACGAACGACCAGCAGGCACCGGCCGCGCAGCCCGAGACCCTTGCCATGACGGAGGCGGCGGTCGAGTGGGTGAAGCGGATCCGGACCAAGGAAGGCAAGGAAGGGCAGGCGCTCCGCCTGGGAGTGAAGGCGGGGGGCTGCTCCGGATACAGCTACTTCATGGGATTCACCACGTCGGAGCGCGCGAACGACCTCGTGCTCCAGTACGACGGGCTCACCGTCTACGTGGACCCGCGCTCGCTCGAGATCCTCCGCGGCACGACCGTGGACTTCGCGCGCGGCATGCTCGGGAGCGGCATCCAGTTCAAGAACCCCCGCGTGAAGAAGTCGTGTGGGTGCGGGGAGAGCTTCAGTCTATGACGGCGCGGACCAAACGGTCCGCGATCACAGGAGCGCGGTGAGAGCCGCGTTCGATACTAGGGGAAGGAGAACATGGTAAGCGCGAAGCCGACGCTCGAAATCCGCGACCTTCATGTCGCCGTCGAAGGAAAGCCCATCTTGAAGGGCCTCTCCCTCGTCGTGAACAAGGGAGAGATCCACGCATTGATGGGACCCAACGGCTCGGGCAAGAGCACGCTCGCGAACGCGCTGATGGGGAATCCCAAGTACGAGATCACCTCGGGGAGCATCGTCCTGAACGGAGTCGACGTCCTCGAGATGAGCCCGGACGAGCGCGGCCGCAAGGGGCTCTTCCTCGCGTTCCAGTACCCGACCGCGATTCCGGGCGTGAGCGTCGCCAACTTCCTTCGCATGGCGCTCACCGCGCGGCGGAAGGAGATGGGCATCGAGAAGCCGCTCCCCCCGAAGGAATTCCGCACGCTCGTGAAGGAGAAGATGGCGCTCCTCAAGATGGACGACTCCTTCGCGGCGCGCTACATCAACGACGGGTTCTCGGGGGGCGAGAAGAAGCGCGCCGAGATCCTCCAGATGGCGGTGCTCCAGCCGGAGATCGCCATCCTCGACGAGACCGACTCGGGGCTCGACATCGATGCGCTTCGCATCGTCTCCGAAGGTGTGAACGCGCTCTCCGGTCCGAACCTGGGCGTGCTCCTGATCACGCACTACCAGCGGATCCTGAACTACATCAAGCCGCAGTTCGTCCACGTGCTGGTCGACGGGCGGATCGTGAAGTCCGGCGGGCCGGAATTGGCCCACGAGCTCGAGGCCCAGGGGTACGACTGGGTCCGCGAGATCCAGGCGGCCTAAGGACGAGGAGGCTTCGACCATGAACGAACAGCAGCAGACACTGGACATCCGGGAAGGCTACAAGGAGAAGTTCGGCTTCCATGACGACATCGCGCCGGTCTTCAAGAGCCGCCGTGGCCTCGACAAGAGCGTCGTCGCGGAGATCTCGGCCATGAAGAAGGAGCCGGCGTGGATGCTCGACTTCCGCCTCAAGGCGCTCGAGCAGTTCGAGAAGAAGCCGCTTCCCAACTGGGGCGGCAACGTCGGGGAGATCGACTTCCAGAATATCTTCTACTACCTGAAGCCGAGCGAGGAGCAGACCAAGAACTGGGACGAGGTGCCGGCGGACATCAAGCGCACCTTCGATCGGCTCGGCATTCCGGAGGCGGAGCAGAAATTCCTCTCCGGCGTCGGGGCCCAGTACGACTCGGAAACCGTGTATCACCGGATCAAGCAGGACCTGGCGGACAAGGGGGTCATCTTCCTCGACACCGGGTCGGCCCTCGAGCAGCATCCGGACCTGTTCCGCCAGTACTTCGGAACGATCATTCCGCCGAGCGACAACAAGTTCGCCGCGCTGAACAGCGCCGTGTGGAGCGGTGGCTCGTTCATCTACGTGCCGAAGGGCGTGAAGGTGGACATGCCGCTCCAGGCCTACTTCCGGATCAACGCGCAGAACATGGGGCAGTTCGAGCGGACGCTGATCATCGTCGACGAGGGGGCGTGGGTCCACTACGTCGAGGGCTGCACGGCGCCGACCTACGCGAGCGATTCGCTCCACTCGGCGGTCGTCGAGATCATCGTGAAGAAGGGCGCGCGCTGCCGCTACACGACGATCCAGAACTGGTCCAACAACGTCTTCAACCTCGTGACCAAGCGGGCGGCGGCGTACCAGGACGCCACCATGGAGTGGGTCGACGCCAATCTCGGCTCCAAGCTCACGATGAAGTATCCGAGCGTCTATCTCATGGAGCCGGGCGCGCACGCCGAGATCCTTTCGATCGCGTTCGCCGGCAAGGGGCAGCACCAGGACGCCGGCGGCAAGGCGGTCCACGCTGCACCCAACACCACGTCGAGCGTGGTCTCCAAGTCGATCAGCAAGGACGGCGGACGGGCCGGCTACCGCGGCCTCATCAAGGTCGCCAAGGGGGCCAAGGGGTGCAAGTCGACGGTGCGCTGCGATGCGCTCCTCCTCGACGAGCACTCGCGCTCCGACACGTACCCGTACATGGAGATCGAGGAGGATCAGGTCTCGATCGGCCACGAGGCGACGGTATCGAAGATCGGCGACGAGCAGCTCTTCTATCTCATGAGCCGCGGCATTCCCGAGGCCGAGGCGGCCGCGATGATCGTGAACGGGTTCATCGAGCCCATCACGAAGGAGCTGCCCATGGAGTACGCCGTCGAGATGAACCGGCTCATCCAGCTTCAGATGGAGGGTTCGGTCGGCTGAGGCCGCCGGACACGGTCCCATACAACGGAGAGAACACGTGAACCCTACCGAAACCCTGGAGCCGGCGCGGCTCGACGAAGCCATCGCGCTCGGGTCCATCAAGGCCGACGACATCGCGGCGCGCTCCGCGCGCGACGGCGAGCCCGCGTTCCTGGCGCGCCGCCGGAGCGAGGCGTGGGCCTTCGCTGAGGCGACGCCCTACCCGGGGCGCCTCGAAGAGTTGTGGCGACGCACGGATCTGAGCGGTGCGGGCTGGGACAAGGTCCTCGTCGATCGCGCGGCGGCGCCATCCGTCTCCGCGCTCGCGGATCTCTCGGCCCCCATCCAGGACGAGATCGGCCCAGCGTCGGAGCGTTCCGCGCTCCTCGTGCAGGTCGATTCGGGCCTCGCGTATCGCGAGGTCGATGAGGAGCTGACGCGCCGGAATGTCACCGTGATGTCGATCGCCGAGATGGCGAAGCACCAGCCGGCGCTTCTCGAGCTTCTGCTCGGGAACACGGTGCGTTACGGCGAGAACCGTTTCACCGCGATGCAGGCGGCGCTCGCGTCGGGCGGGGCCGTGGTGTACGTGCCGCGCGGCGTCGAGATCGAGCGGCCGATCCGGATCCTGATCGCGCGCGAAGCGTCGGGGCATGCCACGTTCCCGCACGTTCTCGTGGCGCTCGAGCCGCAGGCCAAGGCGACCGTGATCGAGGAGTACTTCTCACCCGGCGATGCCGGCGCCGGCGTGAACGTCGGCGTGACCGAGGTCACGGTCGGCGAGGGGGCGGACCTCCACATGGCCACGCTCCAGCGCTGGGGCTCGGCCGTGGTGCACGTCGGAACCGAGCGGGTCCGGGTGGCGCGCGACGCGCGCTTCCACTGGACCTTCGCGGGACTCGGCGGCAAGGTCACCAAGATCGACATGGAGATGCACCTCGAGGGCGAGGGAGCCGAGGCGCGCTTCTCGGGCTGCTATTTCGGCGACGGCACGCAGCACTTCGACTTCCACAGCTTCCAGAACCACGTGAAGGGGCACTCCATCAGCGACCTCCTCTTCAAGGGAGCGCTGCGCGGCAAGGCCCGGACCGTGTACCAGGGGCTCATCAAGGTCCACAAGGACGCGCAACGCTCGGACGCCTACCAGGCGAACCGCAACCTGATCCTGTCCGACAAGGCGCGCGCGGATTCCATTCCGAGCCTCGAGATCGAGGCCAACGACGTCCGCTGCACGCACGGGGCGACCGTCGGGCAGATCGACGAGGAGCAGCGCTTCTACCTCATGTCGCGCGGTGTCGATCGGCACGAGGCGGAGCGGCTCATCCTCCAGGGATTCTTCGAGCCGGTGCTCGAGCGGATCCCGGCCGAGTCGCTCCGGGCCATCGTGACCGAGGCGGTCGAGCGGAAGGCGGCGATCGTAGGATGAAGACCCTGGCGCCGGTCGACTTCGCGGCGATCCGCAAGCAGTTCCCGATCTTCGACCGGAAGATCCACGGGCACCCGCTCGTCTATCTCGACTCCACGGCGACCACGCAGAAGCCGGTCGCCGTGCTGGACGCGCTCGAGCGCTACTACCGCACCTACAACGCGAACATCCATCGCGGCGTGTACGTCATCGGCGAAGAGGCGACGCAGGCCTATGAAGACGCTCGCGGCAAGGTGGCCAAGTTCCTGAACGCCGCGTCGCATCGCGAGATCGTGTTCACGCGCGGCACGACCGAGTCGGTGAATCTCGTGGCGCACGGTTGGGGGCGGAAGTTCGTCCACCAGGGCGACGTCATCCTGCTCACCGAGATGGAGCACCATTCGAACCTCGTCCCCTGGCAGCTCCTCGCCCAGGATCGCGGCGCGACGCTCCGCTTCATTCCGATCGACGGCCACGGCCGGCTCGATCTCACCGATCTCGACCGGCTGCTCGCCGGCCCGGTCAAGCTCGTCTCGCTCGCGCACGTCTCGAACGTGCTCGGCACGATCAACCCGGTCGCCGAGATCATCCGCCGCGCTCACGCCTCAGGGGCGCGGGTGATGCTGGATGCGGCGCAGAGCGTGCCACACATGCCGGTCGACGTGCGGGCGCTCGGCTGCGACTTCCTCGCGCTCTCGGGGCACAAGATGCTCGGCCCGACCGGGATCGGCGTCCTCTACGGCAAGCGCGAGGCGCTCGAATCCATGGATCCCTTCATGGGCGGCGGCGAGATGATCCGCGAGGTCAGACTGGAGGGATCCACCTGGAACGAGGTGCCCTTCAAGTTCGAGGCGGGCACGATGAACATCGCCGACACGATCGCCTTCGGCGTCGCGATCGACTATCTCGAGGGGATCGGGATGGCGAACGTGGAGGCGCACGGTCGGGAGCTGGTCGAGGAGACCTTCCGGGTTCTCGGCTCGATTCCCGGCGTGACGATCTACGGGCCTCCGGCCAGCGAGCCGCGCGGCGCGATCGTCTCCTTCACGGTGGACGACATCCACGCGCACGACGTCGCGGCGGCCCTCGATCGCGAGGGCGTGGCCGTGCGCGCGGGACACCACTGCGCGATGCCGCTCCATGCCAAGCTCGGCATCGCGGCGTCCACGCGGGCGAGCTTCCACGTCTACAACGTGCCGGACGACATCCAGAAGCTCGGCGACGGCATCCGGAAGGCGAAGCAGCTCTTCCACCGATGAGCTTCGACGACCTCTACCGCCAGACCATCCTCGACCACTACCAGAATCCTCGCAATTTCGGGACGCTCGAGCATCCCGACATCAGCGCGGAGGATTCGAATCCGCTCTGTGGCGACGAGATCCGCATCGACCTGCAGGTGAAGGACGGCGTCATCGAGGACGTGCGGTTCTCGGGCAAGGGATGCTCCATCAGCCGCGCGGCCGCGTCGATGCTCACCGAGGAGATCCGCGGGAAGACGCTCGACGAGGTGAAGCGGATCGGCAAGGACGACGTGCTCGAGATGCTCGGCATCGAGCTGGGGCCGGTCCGGCTCAAGTGCGCCCTGCTTGCGCTCAAGACGCTGAAAGTGGGAGTCTATGGAGTCCGGGGCTGGCCCGGCGACGACGAGGAGGACCGATGACGGAAACCGCGACCCGGTTCGTCCGGGTGGGACGCGCCGCCGACGTGCCTCCGGGCGGAGTCGAGGTGTTCGACGTGGAAGAGCGCCGCATCGCGGTATATCACCTCGACGACGGGTTTTACGCGATCGAGGATCTCTGCACCCACGACGGGGGGCCGCTCGGCGAAGGCGAGATCGACGGCGACCAGGTGATCTGCCCCCGTCACGGGGCGCGCTTCAGCATCAGGACCGGAGCCGCCCTGACCTTCCCCGCGATCACGCCGGTGGATCACTACCCGGTGCGCGTCGAGGGAGACGACCTCTTCGTCGGCTTGACCGACTGAACTATTAAAGGAGCGACCATGGCCACCGACGAAGAAATCAAGACCGCGCTCGAGGAAGTGGTGGATCCCGAGATCCACCTGAGCATCGTGGAGCTGGGGCTCGTCCGCGAGATCGATCAGAGCGGGGATCCCATCGTGATCCGCATGCTCCTCACCACGCCATTCTGTCCCTACGCGCCGCAGATCGTGGCCCAGGTGAAGGAAGTCGTCACGCGAGTCACCGAGAAGGGGGCGGAAGTGGAAATCCTGCCCGAGCAGTGGACCCCGGAGATGATGCCCGATCCGGGTCTGCTCGGCCGCTGGTAGGAGGGCGACATGACCAAACTGTCCGAGCCCGAACTTCGCGAAGCCATCCATGAGCTGCCCGGCTGGGTCGATCAGGACGGCAAGCTGACCAAGACCTTCACGCACTCGTCGTTCCCGGAAGCGATCGTCTTCGTCAACGCGGTCGCGCACATCGCCGAGCTGGCGAACCATCATCCGGACATCGACGTGCGCTACTCCAACATCACGCTCTCGCTCGTGACCCACGACGAAGGGGGGATCACCCCCAGGGACGTCGCGCTGGCCCGGCAGGTGGAGGCGATCCGCCGCAAGGCCGGCGTGCCCGCATAAGGGCGGAGAACGCCCGCCGAATGCCGAGCACGCTCGAGCCGCTCCTCCGGCCCAAGTCCGTGGCCGTCATCGGAGCGTCCCGTCGTCGCGACTCGATCGGGGGCGCGATCCTCCACAATCTGCTGGAGCAGGAATTCCAGGGACCGGTCTATCCGGTCAATCCCAGCGCGGACCACGTGCAGGCGGTGGCGTCCTATCCCTCCGTCGAGGCGGTCCCGGGTCCGGTCGACCTCGCGATCATCGTGGTGCCGTCCGTGCACGTGCTCGACGTCGTCGAGGCGTGCGGACGTAAAGGGGTGCGCGCCCTCGTCGTGATCTCGGCCGGCTTCAAGGAGGTCGGCCCCGAGGGAGCGAAGCGCGAGGCGGACCTCCGCGCGGCCGTGCG
>Ga0207703_10002012_pt1 | contig 17941 bp, 15 predicted proteins | sample KBSSwiS12_FD_184304 | JGI IMG/M metagenome (GOLD analysis project Ga0207703, IMG submission 184304) | Switchgrass rhizosphere microbial communities from Kellogg Biological Station, Michigan, USA - KBS Switchgrass S1-2 (SPAdes) (version 2) | ecosystem: Host-associated > Plants > Roots >...
TGCCGCATCTTCTGGCGGGAGTGCTGATGCAGGGTATCTATCTGTGTGCGAGCTACTGGTCAATCGCACATGGCATGGCAGCGGGAGTAATGGCGCTGTTAGGCGCGCTTCAGCCGTTGTTCACGGCGTTGTACCTGGTCGCGGCAACTCGCGCCCGATTCGGGATGAGCACATGGGGCGGCCTGTCGGTTGGATTTGCCGGCGTTGCCTGCGTCCTTGCCCCGAAGCTCGCTACCCACGGAACTGGATCACTCACCGTCCTGAGCACGCTATCTGCACTTGTGAGTGTGGCAGGGATCACGGCAGGAGCGTTGATTCAGAAGTGGCTCCCGCGCGTGAATCTGCGCAGCGCGGCGTCCGTTCAGAACATCGGCGGCGCTTTGACGGCCGCCGCCGTAACTGCGCTGGCAGGATCCACGCATTGGGACAACACAGCGGTCCTATGGGGAGCCTTGGCATGGGCGGTCATGGTTCCGTCGGTGATCGGCACGACATTGCTCATGTGGATGATGCGCCATGGAGATGCCACGAAGGTCACGGCTCTATTGTTACTTGCACCGCCGCTCGCCGCCTTGCAGGCTTACATGCTGTTCCATGAAACGCTGTCGCCGATTCAGTTCGTCGGCTTCGCGCTCGCATTGGTCGGCGTATTGCTCGCGCGATCCGCGCGTACCGCCCCGCGGTGACTCTAACGGCGGGTACTTCTGCACCGCGCCGTTAGCCCTCGGGACCATCTCTGCGGCACGCCGCGGCCTTCGCAGCTATTTCTGCGCCGCCCCTTTGGCTTTCGAGGCTTCGGCCGCCTCCTGCGCTTTCAGGTATTCCGCATACGATTTTGCTTCAACGGCCTGAATGATGATGCGCATTTCAACCTCGTCCCCGACCTGCGGCACGTATTTGCCCAACCCAAAGTCGGAGCGCTTGACCGTTGTAAGCGCGTCGAAGCCAACCGTCGGCAGGCTGCTCCTTGGATTCGTACCCAGCTTGACGAGAGTGACATCGAGCGTGACCGGCTTTGTCACTCCATGAAGGCTGAGGTTACCGGTGACCTTGAGTTTATCCTTCATGCTGCCCTTCTCGACCCGGGTGCTCTTGAAGGTCGCACTGGGGAACCGGGCTGTATCGAAGAAGTCTGTCGAGCGGAAGTCCTCATCCAGGTCCGGAACGCCGGTGTTGAGGGTGCTCAGCGGAATAGTGACGGTCACCGAAGACCGCACCGGGTCGGCGGGATCGAATTCCAGCGTTCCGGTGCCCTGGGAAAACTGTGCAGCGGGACTCGAGAAACCCAGGTGGTTCCATCGGAATACCCCCTGGGTGTAGTTCGGCTCGAGCGTATAGGTCGTGGCGAAGACGGACGCGGACGCGAGGGCGAGTGAGGTTGCGATGGCAATACGGCGAATCATTGTGCGGACTCCGTGATGAACTGGATGGGCGAGGCGGGGTTGGCGGCGCTGAAGATGCCCAGGAGGGCACCGGGAAGTCCTGAAGCAGGCCTGAAAAGGGCTGAAAACTCCTGAAAGCCCGGGATTTGCGACAATAGCGGCAAGACCCGCCGTCAGCAGCTCGCCCGGAGAACCACCCGTGGATCGCCCGACCTCAATACCGCTTCGCATCGGTGACTGGTGCGTCAATCCGACGTACGGTCAGATTTCACGTGGCGGCGAAGTCGTGCGGCTCGAGGCGCGCACAATGCGGCTGCTCCTATGCCTTGCCCAACGCGCCGGGGATGTCGTGAGCATCGATGATTTGCTGGAGGAAGCCTGGGCCGGTGTCGTCGTCACACCGGACTCCGTCTACCAGGCAGTCGCGTCGCTTCGTCGCCTTCTTGGGGATGACGCGAAGCAGCCCGCATACATCGCAACGGTGCCACGGCTGGGATACCGGATGGTGGCGTCGGTAAGCCCGTGGGTTGATGAGTCGATCGCACCTCACGGCGCCGCCGTGCCGCGTGACGCCGCAGTGCCGCATGACGCCGCCGCGCCGCATGACGCCGCCGCGCCGCGTGACGCCGCCGCGCCGCGTGACGCCGCCGCGCCGCGTGACGCCAACGTGCCGCGTGACGCTGACGTGCCCCGCAACGCCCGCAGGCCCATTGTCCTCCTGGTTGTCATCGCCGCACTCTGCCTCACGATTGCAGTTGCCTTCCTCATCCACGGCAAGGCCGCGAGCACCCACAATGTCGGTGCAACAGCAGGCGCACCGGCGAAGTCTGTCGCAGTGCTGCCCTTTCTCGATCTGACTACACAGGAAATGAACGAAGAATATTTCGCCGACGGCATGACAGAGGAACTGATCGACAAACTCAGCAAGATTCCGGGTCTTCGGGTCCCACCTCCCACCTCCTCCTTCTACTTCAAAGGCAAGCAGATAAAAGTTGCCGAGATCGCCAGATCGCTCGGCGTGGCGTATGTACTCGACGGGAGCGTGCGCAAATCAGGCGCCACGCTACGTGTGGCAGCGCGCCTGGTCCGTGCCGACGACGGTTACGTTATCTGGTCAGAAACGTACGATCGCCCGATGGACAACAAATTGAACGTCCAGGACGAGATCGCCGGCGAAGTTGCAAAAGCACTCCGCAAATCGATCAACTGAGGCCCGCTCGAGCTTGAGCCGCGAGCGGCACCCTCGCCGCTCGGTGATGTGATCGTCTCCTTACCGTCACGAACCGGCAACAAAACCGTATCAACATCTGACAGTTCACTGCGGGCGGCAATGGCATGAGCGGGATGAGGCCGACATCGCCGCAAGGCCGCGGGGACACTGTTCGCCGAAGTGATCAGAATGGCCACATTCCGTCCCGCTATGGCAATGTAACCCCACTGTTACCGCGGATTGACTAGCCTGCGACTGCGGGCGTTCGGCCATCGAGCTCCACGACTTGCCCGCGCGAGGGCAACATCGATGATTGACGCGGACACGTTTCGAAAGACAATGCGCCATCTGGCCTCGGGAGTGTTCGTCATCACGACCCGCCTGGACGAGCGGCTGCACGCAACCACAGCGACCGCCTTCCTGCCGCTGTCGGCCGAGCCCCCACTGGTCCTGGTGTGTATGCATCGGGATAGCGCTACTCATCGGGCGCTGTCACAGGCAGCGTGTTTTGGCGTCAACCTGTTGTCCCAGTCACAGGTTGCCCTATCCACACGCTTCGCATCCAAGACACTCGAGCGCTACCGGTTTGACGACGTGCCCAGATTCCTGGGACCTGGCGGCGTAACATTCCTGAAGGGCGGCGCTGCCCATATGGAAGTACATACCGAGTCGACCTTCGCAGGTGGTGACCACACGATCTTCATCGGCCGTGTTACGTGGGCCCAGTCGGACCCGAAGTTCGCTCCCCTCGTTTATCACCAGGGGAGCCACCACGGCCTGGCGGAGTTGGACCGATCCAGTCCGCCGTCACGACGTACCGCAACGGACCTCCGGGCCTGATGGCGTCGAACGGATAACACGTCACCAGAGTCAAGCGCGGCGCCTCACTGTCAAGAACAATACGGGAGCGGCGGCTGTCCACGACCTGCAAATGCGCCACCGCGAACGATGCGCGCCGGCCGTCCGGCAGCTCGATGCCGACCCGATCACCCAACCTGAGGTCGCGCAGCGCACTGAAATGCGTGTCGCGATGACCCTCTATGACACTGTTTCCCAACTGGCCTGGCAATACGCTTGCCGGATCATGGACGGGTCCAAATGCCAGATTGCGGCCGCTCGAGCCCTCCAATACCAGTAATGCCCGCAGGCCGTGGGCGAGAGTCAGCTTCGCGACGGGTCGAGTATCCGCCCATGACCAGGGCTTTGCATCGATCTGTCCTGCCTGCACTCGCTGCCATGTCGCTCCAATCAACTGTTGTGCAATGAACGCCTTGGTGTAGATCCAGCCGCTGTGGCCCAAGCACACCAATCCAACGGCCAGCGCCACGGCCATCGTGACGAAATGCGCCCGCTGCCGGTGATGAGCCTGGCGCCACATCACATGCTACCGAAACGACGTGCATGGCCCGGGCGAAGGTATATAGGGAAATACAGCAGTGCAGCAACAGCGAAGCAGGCAAGTCCAATCAACAGTGTCAGTGGAGCCGCCGTTGCGGTCTTGGCAAATCCCGTTGTATTGGCCCAATAGCTGCCCGCTGGCGCGGAGGTAGGTGCCTGCTCCGAGCGATCGACAACCCCGGGTGGACGGGCCGGCGAGTCATCAACCGCAACCAGACTGGTGAATTCGCTGACCACATGGTGCTGCAGTGAGATCTCGGTGATGGCCGCCTGCGCCTCCGCCGCATCGCCGCCGAAGTTTCGCTGCCGGACCAGTGCGCCGATGCGCTCACGCGCCCACAGTTTTGCAATCCCCGCCTGCTGCGTCACCGAGACAATCGGTATCTGCTGAACCCAGGCAATTCCGTGTGTCCGGCCCGAGAGCGTGAGCACCTGATTCGCAGCTGGAAGACCCGTTACACGCGCGAGCACGACGAGGGGATCACCGGCATACAGATCGCCCGGCACGGGCGCTGCCAGTTCCGACTTTGCCGAGCCCGGCCATTGCACGCTCAGATCCACCAAGGCGGGACTCTCGATCTTGCGGAATAGATCTTCCATACGAGCGCGTACCTGCTCGCGCTCGGCGATGTATGTGTAACTACCGCGTCCCGCGGTTGCAGCTTCCTGCAGAAAGAAAGCGTTGGGCGAGCCCCCGATGCCGACAGTGAACAGACGCGCATCACCGATGTTCTTGCGAATCAGGCTGATGATCTGCGCCTCGTTGCCAACACTACCGTCAGTGATGAATACGATCTGACGCAGCAGACCGTCGGTGGGCGCGGTAGCAAACGCAAGCTCGAGGGGCGGCTGCATTTCCGTGCCGCCAGCCGCCCTCAGAGAAGCTATAAAATGACTTGCCAGTGCCCGGCTTGCCTCGCTGACCGGCTGCGGTTCCTCGTACAGGCTCGACGCCGTGTTGCTGAATCGAATGATGTTGAAACGGTCCCCCGAGGAGAGCCGGTCGACTCCCATCTGCAAGGCCGCGCGCGCCTGCTCGATCGAGGGTCCCTCCATCGAGCCAGACGTATCGATTATGAATTCCACCTCGCGGCGCTCCACTGACCTGCTCTGCTGCTGTGGCGGTGTCAGCATCAGCATCGCGTAAGTTTCAGCGCCGGCGTGCTCCGCGAACACGGCCGCCTGGACATCTGGCATCACTGCGGGAGTCCAGACCAGCTCGAAATCCCGGTCAGCCGGCAGGTCACTTTCCTTGAGGCTGATGTGCCTGCCAAGTGAATCCCCGCTGGGGATTCTGACCGAGCGGCTAGCGAGGGAATCCCCAGCGGGGACCTCGCTAACCGCTCGGTCGTCGGACGTGGTTGCGATCTGATGATGCAGGCTCTCCACGGTTTGCAGCGGAAATCCCGGCGCCAGCTGAATGTCAATGCTCACCTGTTGTTGCGGGCTCGTGACCCGCTCGGGAGTCACATTGACGCCCAGAACGCTGCTTGCCGCATGTGCAAGGCGGGCAGCCATGGGACTGGCTGGATCAGTTCCGGTTCCGAAGCCTGGGTTGTAGCGTGGAGTGATCGCAAGCGGCAGGCGCAGCGTGTAGCGGCCGTCGCGGCGGGCGATTGTCTCCAGGTAAGCAATTTCGACGGTAATTGACGAATGCGGCGCAATGTTCGCGACGGAGGTCGTGAACATGTTGGGCCGCTCCTGATCGACCAGGCTGGCGCGGCGGCCTTCACTGCGCGCCGTCTCATAGGCGGCCCGCGCCTTATCCCGCGGCTGTATGTCGCCACGAATCACTCGCTCGCCGACATGCATGAGGAGCTCATCGACAGCCGAGTCGGCCGACAGAGGAAATACATATAAGCCTTCCACCCAATCGTCGGAAGGGTTAGTGAACTGCTGCGAGACCTGCACACGCGCGATATTTCCGGTTACCTCAGCCCGGAAACCGGTATGGACACGCATGGCCTCGACCGCCGGCGCATCTGAGGCTGACTTGAGTAGCAGGCTGCCGGATTGAACCCGGGCGGGCAGCTCCGGGGCGCGCAGCTCCCGGGCGGGCAGCTCCTCGCCAGGCTCAACAGCAAAGGCGGCTGGCCAGACAAGGGCCAGCGACAGCAGAATGAGAAGACCTGACCAGTTGGTAATCCGTTCCCAACTTACATGTTGCCGGAAATGCGTGGCGGCCATCGGTAGTGCTCCAGGGTGGGACCAGGAGCATCTCAACACGCGGTCAGATGCAGCTCAGGCCGGATATGTGCCCATCCGGTGAAGAATTGTGGCGAAAAATGGCGGCCGGGCGCCGCGCCAATCGACCGTCAGTCAGTGGGCTAAAGCGTCGGGTATCTGGCTGTATACCGCATCTCGAAACGCCTTATGCAAAGGGACTTTCCCGAACGGCTTGTACTGCGTAAATAGAACCGCCGTGATCTTGTTCTTAGGATCCACCCAAAAGAGCGTATCCGCAGCGCCATCCCAGAAGAACTCACCGACCGCGCCGGAGGCCTCCTGGGCGTTGGCAGGCGGGCGAATCCGCACCGCGAAATCAATACCGAAACCCACTTGGCCCTTGGTCGGGAGGAAGCCCGTGTCGGTCACGTCCGCCGGTAATGCGTCGGTTGTCATGAGACGCACGGTCTCAGCTTTCAGAATACGCTGACCGTCGAGCTCGCCTTCGTTTTGTAACATGCGCGCGAAACGCATGTAGTCATCCAACGAAGATATCAGCCCAAAGCTGCCCGGTTTCAGCGGCCAATCGCGGCCATTGAACTCCAACGCCTTCTCGTCAGGTTCCCGAGTCAGCGAACCGTCCTCGTGCCAGTCGTACATGGCGGCGACACGGGCACGATCCTGTGGCCGCAACACATAGCGCGTGCTCTTCATGCCCAGTGGCTTGAAGATCTTCTGCTCCAGGTACTTGTCGGACGGCATGCCGGACAATCGCTCGACCAACAACGCCTGCACGTCAACCGAGGGGCCATACAGCCAGCGGGTTCCCGGGTGAAACAACAGGGGCAGCGACCCGAGCTTACGCGCCTCTTCCGTCAGGGTGTTTCTCCAGTTGGTGGGATCGCCGGCGCGATAGATCTCGGCGACCGGCGTGTGATCCGAGCCTGAGTAGAACCCAACCGTATGCCGGGTGATATCCCGGATGGTCACGGGCCGGCTCACGGGCTCGTATACAACCTCACCGCGGGTATTCATGCCCGCGTAGACGCGCAGGTTGGCGAATTCCGGAGCGTATTTGTCGAGCCGGTCGTCGAGCTGAAACTTACCGGCCTCGTACAAGGTCATCAAGGCAACACCGATGATCGGCTTGGTCATCGAGTAGATCTGCACGAGAGTGTCGCGTGTCATCGGCTTGCCCGCTTCGCGGTCAGCTTTGCCGAACGCACCGAAATACGCCTCGTGTCCGTCCTCATATACCAACGCGGATACACCTACGAGCGCTTTCGATTCCGTAAAGCGGCTCAGGGCGGCATCGATCGCGGCTTTGTCAATCCTGCCCGCGCCGAGCGCAGCGGGCGGACCGAGCAACACGGCAAGCATTGCCAAAAACACGCCCGACAACACAACTAACTTGCGCATGTTCCGTTGCCCCCTTGCACTACACCAGCCTTATGATAGCGCTACCATCCGTTTGCATACAATCCCACTGCGGCGGATACGGTGGCCCCCTATCAGCAACAGTGATGCGATCACCCACCAGTCGAGGGCGCCACCCCCACCGCCGCCGGTACTGAGGGTCGGATTCGGGGTCGCGGCTGGCGGCGGCGTTGCGGAACCAGTAACTGTAACGGTCATCGTGGCAGAAGCCGATCGGCCCGCGCCGTCAACCGCCGCCACAGTCACGGTGACCGTACCACCTGGACCGTTGGCCGGCATGATAGAAAGGGTGCATGAGAGCGTGGCGCTACCGCAATCCGCGGGTGCGATCGTCACACCTGGCGAGCCGGCAGCAACTACGGAAGCAGGAATCGAGGCCGTGTTGCTGCTCGTCACAGAGAAATGCAACGCGCCCGTGCCACTGACCGTGAATGGATAGGCAGCAGAGCTCGAGCCGGCCGTCAGTGCGGAATCCGGCAGTGCCGTGATTGTCGGCACAGGGAATGTCCCGAGCGCACCAATGGCCTCAATGCGGCCGTAGCCGAAGGTTCCATCGGGCGCTGCGCTCCCCAGCTGCACAGCACCTGCCTTGAGCGCTGACACGAGTTGCGAAGCCGTGAGACTCGGAAATGCGCCGCGAATCAGCGCCGCAACGCCGGCAGCATTGGGAGCAGATGCCGACGTGCCGTAGAAATTCCCGTCTGGAAACAGACTCCCCGCGAAGTATGTCCCGGCTGCATCTACATTGATCCCGTCGGGCGCCACCAGCACAGGAGCCTGAATTCGTGTTGCAGCCGGAAATGCGATCGCAATCGGCCCGAGACTGCTGAACAGCTCGATTTTGTTACCCACACCATCCGAGCCGTTTACCGCACCTACCGTGACTGCACCGCTGGCGAATGCCTGCGCCGTGACGACACTACCGGCCGTGGGTTTGGACAGAGAGGTCAGGCCATCGCCGCCAATCCACAACTTCAGGAATTTTCCGCTGGGCGACGCATCGGGCGTTGCAATGTAGAGAGTGTAAGAACCTGCTGCGAAAGCCGTACCTACCGCAACCTGCGTGTCGGTGGCAGAGGCCGTGGACAGGCAACCCGAATTCGTGCTGTCGTTGGAATCAACCCAGTAGACATCGAACTTGCTGGCATTGTGGTCAGGTGGATCTGCCCACGCAAACGCCACGGGAATGCGTGAAGACTGCATGACGGTCAGCAGCTGACTCGGAGCGCCATCGAATTGAGCTACGTAATAATCCGTCTGAGTAACCCCACCTGACGGACAGGTCAGAGGCGGCAGACCGACGGACGACAAGGCGACCGGCGAGTAGTCTCCCTCCCAATAACTCCCGTTGTAATTTCCTTGGGCTGTGAAGAGAGTTACGGAGGGATTTTGCGCCAGGATCTGCGCAACGGCCTGCACGGCGGAGCTGTCGGAAGACAGCAGGTCCTGTTGGGGGAAGATCAGGTCATCAACCAGGATGGTCACGCCCGCGGCAATCAGTTGACTGAGACAGGACGTGTACTCGACGAACGTACTGGGTCCGCAGTACGCAAGACCAGCGCCCGGGGCCACTGCGTGCACTTCCTCCAGCAAGGCAGTGCCCTCGTCCCCCGTTGGCGAGCTCGCACCGTCACTCGGGCGTACAACCTGTACCGCAGGAAGCTCACCGCGCGACTGTATGGTCTGGAGGCTCGAGACCCCTGCCGACTGAACCCCAACTTTGGCACCACGGCCATCAGCGCCTGTCTGGGCGACAAACTGATCTGCGCGCATGATAGTCACGCCGTTTTGATCTATACCTCCCGCGGAGGTGACCGCCAGCCGTGCCGACAGGCTGGAGGACTCCTGTACAGCTGCCATGGAGCTTGATGCAACTGCAGGGACAACACGCCGCGGGTGCAGCGCGTAAGCAGGGACAGTCAAGCGTGTAACCCCCGCCACTGCCGCAACCATGGGGAGCGATTGGGGCGCGATCCAACCTTCGACGACGCACAAAGGGACGAGCTTGACTGATGCGCTGACCGCAAGACCCGCGGACACGAGCGACTTTATCGGCGCATCCCCCGAGCAATCGTAGTGAACGTCTGCTTGAGCCCAGCCTTGCTCGTTGAAGCGTGGCTCCAGTGCCATGGCATTGGCATCCAGCTCACTTTCGTACTGACCGCCGGTTACCGGCCTGGGTGCCGTAGGAACATCGTAGATGGATAGCAGCTGCGTGGAGACTCTCGTTCGCCACTCATCCGCCGCCCCGGCTCGCGGGTCGGCGGCGCCCCAGACTCCAACGATCGCGACGCCGCCGATGAACAGCCCCGCAATCTTATTTGCCCCTCCCATGGGCACCATTCTGCCTCAATCGGCGCGCCGCCCGCATCCCTTGTCGTTTCTCAACGCCGAGCCGCATCGATGGCAGCTGCCAGCCGCCACATGCCCGCCCTGATCGCCGCTGGCCGGCAGGCGCCGAATCCCAGCAACAGCGCGTTCGACCTTTCACCGCCGCCGTAGTAATAAGCCGAGAGCGGCATAACCTCAATGTTGCGCGCCCTGGCTTCCGCGAAAACGCGCTCCGCATCAACATCCTCGAGATCGGCCACCGCGTGAAGACCGGAGTGCACGGGGCGAAGGCGTAGCGGTGCTCCGGTACGATCCAATGCCGTTCGCAGCGCGTGTAGCCGCTCCGCGTACTCACCCTGCATGCGACGGACGTGCCGCTGATAATGACCACGCGTCATGAATTCCGACAAAATCATTTGTTCCAACACGGGCGCATGCACGTCGCTGGCCATTCGCGCTCGTATAAACCCGTCCACCAGATCACTTGGAACGATCAGGAAGCCCAGGCGCAGGGCAGGAAACAACGTCTTGCTGAAGGTCCCCGCGTAGATGACACGGCCGTCCGGGTCGAGCGCATGCAGGCAGGGTAGCGGCTGCGCGTCGTAGCGGAAGTTGCAGTCGTAGTCATCTTCAAGAATCCACGCCAGCGAGTTCCTGGCCCAGGCAAGCAGGCTGTGCCGCCGTGCCAGGCTCATGGGCACGCCGAGGGGAAACTGATGCGATGGCGTCACATACGCAAGGCGAGCGTCGATCTGGCCCGGCCGTTGTTGATCGATGATCATTCCCTCCTGATCCACCGGCATGCATACAGCCCGCGCCCCTGCCGATAGAAGCGCGCTATGCGCCCCCGGATAACCGGGGTCCTCGATCCAAACCGGATCCCCAACATCGAGCAACAGATGAAACACCAAATCGATGCCGCGTTGGGCGCCGGCAACGACGAGCACCTGGTGCGGATCGCAGCTGGTGCCGCGCGAACGGACCTGTTCCGCAATTGCCTCACGCAACCTGAGAACACCAGCCAGACTCGAGTAATCCAGGTTTCCCGGCGACAAGGAACGCACGCACTGGCGAGCAATCTGCGACCACAAGCGAAAAGGAAACAGGTCGACTGCCGGAGTGCCCAATCGAAAGGGGCGCGGTGACGTCGGCGCGCGGCGGTCAGCAAACGGGGCCTGCGCCAGCGACCGGCCACGCGCCGAGAGCAGAGGATGCTTCACCGCTCCAACCGCGCGCACCACGTGCTGATCAGGCGACGGGTCCGGCAGGTCTTTCGAAATATAGATACCGGAGCCCTGCCGCGGCACGATGTAACCTTCCGCCTTCAACTGCTCGAAGGCCAACAACACTGTCATGCGGGAAACGCCGAGATCGGCCGCAAGCGTCCGAGTGGACGGCAACCTGCCTTCAGTGCGGATGATTCCGTTTACGATAGAGCTGCGGATGCAGAAGTAGATCTGATCCTGCAGCGTCTGGCCGCAAGAGGGCTCGATGCGGATCGGCAGCGTGACTGTCTTGACCATGGCGCGGCTTCCCTGTCGCAGATCCAAACGCACGGCCGCACCGGCTCCCCGGGAGGGAGCCAGTGCGGCAACCTGATGTGGATCTTGGACCTGCGGTCAGCGCAATGAAAGAGCTATCGCACGCGCGAGCGCCTCATGCCCTGCGTCGTTCGGATGCAGGTTGTCGGGAGCCGCATAGGCGGGCAGCAGGCGCGCCGGGTGGCTCGGATCACGGAGCGCCAGGTCGTAGTCGGCAACACCATCGAACTCCCTGCTCGTTCTGACCCAATGATTGAGGGCCAGGCGCTTGGCTTCGTTTTCGGGCGTGTGGGTGTTGGGAAACGTAGTGCCCTCGTTCGGTGAAATCGTGGCGCCATAGACCTTGAGTCCTCTCATCCGCGCCTGTCGAATCAGTTGGCGTATCCCCGCGATGATCTCGTCGACGCTGGCGAGTTGGCTGGGATCTCCAGCGGCGGTGGGAAATATTATGTCGCCGAGGCCCAGCGCGAGCACGACATGCGTGATTCCTGCGGCGCTCAACACGTCACGCTCGAAACGTGACAGGCCGCTCGGCCCACAGAAATCTCGCAGCAGGCGTCCACACCCTGTCGACTGATTCAACACTGCCAGTCGCGCAGGCTCCCGCGGAGGATTGAACCAGCGCGATAGAACATCCGTCGCACGGCGATTCGCATCGAGCGTCGTGGTCGCTCCCTCGCTGACGGAGTCGCCGAAGACCGCCAGAACACCAACTTTTTTCTGTGGCAGTACTTCGACGAAGGTCAACCAGTAGCGCGAGATCGCGGTCTCCTGTACCGGAAAGCCGATCGCAGCGCTGAAGTCTCCCGGGCCGGAAATATACGCAGTCTGAGTGGCATTCTCGTGATAAGTGGCAAACCCGGTGTTTTGCGGGACATAAAGACTGATCGCGAGACTCGTGTTCGAGGCCACGCTCAGATTGACAGGGTCGCTCAGCGCAACCGTGCCCTGCGCAATGACAACCGAAGTCTGGCCCCCAAAAGTCAGGGTTCTATCCGACTCGGGCACGATCGAAGCTCCCGTGGACTGCACCGCAATGTGCGCAGAACCGACGATCAGGGCGCCGACCCCGTACTCGTTCGACAACTTCACGCGCACTCGAGTGCCGCCTGCGCTGATGTAGACGATCTGTCGTACCGTCTGGTTCTCGAATGCTCGAGATGAGCCGAACGCTGAGCCGTTCGCCATCGGTGGGACGCTCCATGTCGCCACCCAGCGGGGGCCGCCAAAGTCTGTCTCCTGGTTTGTTTCCTGGGCCTTCGCCGGCGAGAGGCTCGCCGCTGCCATAACAACAAGAACGCTAACAGCCACTACGAACATGCAGCGGCGCGAGATCCCTTTCAGCTTCTCCATGACTTCTTGTCTCCTACATTGCTCAATCGCATCTTGCCGAACACTCGGCGAGCGAGTCTGCATAGGTGAGACAGCCGTGTGGTAGCTCCACTTCGGCGCAGGCGGATATATCCACTTATCAGCCGTTCTGAGGCTCCAGCACGATAAAAGGCGTGTTGACCTTACCGCCCGGGGGCACCGACGCCGGAGCCGGAACTCCCGTCGGCCCCAGTGAACGGATGAACCGATAAATGTCGGTCAGGTCACGATCACTCATCTGCCTCAGACTGAACCAGGGCATGGGCGGACGCCTCTGGGCGCGTGCAAAAACCAACCACTGGGCCTCGGTCATAGACTGAACCGTCAGCCGCAGGTTAGCCGGGTATGAGGTACCCCAAGGCCCCTGGTAGCCGACACCCGATCCGGTGAGCCAACTGCCGGCGGGTGCGTGTCCCCCGCTGCGCGCAAACCCGGGCGTATGGCAGTCATGGCACCCCGAGATAGTTGCGAGATAACGGCCATGTGCGACCGACTCGCTATTGGCTTCCAACGGGGTACCCAGGCCCTCCGGGCGCGCTGCGGATGCGGTCACGGCCGCAACGGCCAGCCCTGCCAGGGTAATGACTGCCGCAACCGCGGCGGACGGAATCTTCATGAATGCTCCTTCAAATGGGGTAACTGACGGCTTCATCGCATAGACGCGCAAATGAGCTAAGATTTAGCTCATAAAAAGACGGGCACGCGCGCGTGCGCGGGTTGGTGGCCAGCACGGGGGAAGTCGATGACAGATGAGCCGGATCATCCGGTGACACGGCTGCTCGTTCAGTGGAGCGGCGGAAACGAGGCGGCACTCGGGGAGCTCACGGCGCTCCTGTACCGGGAGCTGCGGTCGTTGGCGCAAAGGCATCTGCGGCGCGAACGGCCAAATCACACGATTCAGCGAACGGCGCTGGTACATGAAGCCTTCGTCAGACTGGTGAGTCAGCAGTCGGTGGACTGGCGCAGCCGGGCGCACTTCTTTGCGCTTGCGTCCACTCTGATGCGCCGGATTCTCGTAGACCACGCACGAGCGCGTCTCTCGTCAAAACGAGGTGGCGGAACGCCCGTATTGAGCCTCGATGAGCTCACAGCTCCTCCTGATGAGGCAGATCCCACGGGGCATGCGGAAATTGAATCCATTTCCCAACAGGGCAACGAGGAGGATTCGGACGAGGACATTGCCGCAATCGACGCGGCTCTGACACGGTTGGCGGTAATCGACAGCCGGCAGGTGCAGATCGTCCAGATGCGCTACTTCGGCGGCCTCACCATCGAAGAGACGGCGCAGGCGCTGGAGATCTCCGATGCAACCGTAAAACGCGAGTGGGCTCTCGCACGGGCTTGGCTCAAACGCGAACTTTCGCGGGGAGCCTGACATGCAGGCCGAACACTGGGAACGCATCAAGGAGGTGTTTTCAGCCGCGGCCGACCGCGATTTGACGGCACGCCGCGCGTACCTGGAGGAAGCATGCCGAGGCGACTGCGCGCTGCGCGCAGAGGTCGAATCACTCCTGCAAGCCCACGACGAAACAGGTGACTTCATTGAGCGCCCCGCGGCCCAGCGGGCGTTTGGACTGGACCTCGACCCACCGCGTCCGTCCTGGATCGGCCGCCGCGTGGGAGCCTATCGGATCGTCGCCGAAATCGGCCGTGGTGGCATGAGCGAGGTATTCAAGGGCGTGCGCGCCGATGACGAGTATCACAAGGAAGTGGCGGTCAAAGTACTGCTCCCGGGTTATGCCACCGGCTCGCTCGTGGAGCGCTTCAAGGCGGAGAAACAATTTCTCGCAACGCTCGATCATCCCAACATTGCCAGGATTCTCGACGGCGGCAGCACGGATGAGGGACTGCCCTACCTCGTGATGGATTTCATCAAGGGCCAGCCCATCGATGAGTACTCGCGCAATCGGAAACTCACCGTGAGGGAGCGTCTGGAGTTGTTCCGGACGCTGTGTTCAGCGGTCCAATATGTTCACCAACATCTGATGGTCCACGGCGACCTGAAGTGCAACAACGTCCTGGTGACGGACGAAGGCTCCGTCAGGCTGCTCGATTTCGGCGTGGCCAGGCTCATCCACACGGCTGCAGCTACCAACGCGGCTACGTCCGACGTGGCGGGACCGATCGCACTCACTCCGGAGTATGCGAGCCCGGAGCAGATTCGTGGCGGAGTCGTCTCGACGGCGAGTGACGTGTATTCGCTGGGAGTGATGTTGTATCGCCTGTTGACTGGCACGCTTCCACACCGGACTGCCGGCGGCCTGGCCCATGAGCTCGCCGCGCGCAGCGGCGAGCTCCCTCCCGAGCTGCCATCCGTCGTTGTCACAAACAGCGGTGGATCCTCGTCGCGGGAGCTGGCGGGCGATCTGGACAGCATCGTCATGTTGGCGCTGCATGAAGACCCTGCCAACCGCTACCCTTCCGTTGAGCGGCTCAATGGGGATATCAACCTGTACCTGCAGGGATTCCCCGTGACGGCGCGCCCGCCCAGCATGCCTCACAAACTCGTAAAATTCTGCGGCAGACACCGCGCGGGCATCGCTGCAATAGGCTTGTTCGTGCTGACCCTGATGGCAGGAATCGTCGCCACCAGCTGGCAAGCGCACATCGCGCGCCAACAGCGCGCGCGGGCCGAACGGCATTTCGACGAAGTTCGCAGATTGGCCAATATGTTCATGCTTGATGTGCATGGGGCTATCCAGAACCTCCCCGGCGCCACCCCGGCCCGGCAGATGCTCGTCCTCAACTCGCTGAAATATCTGGACGCACTGGCCGCCGAGTCAGCAGGCGATCCCACCCTGCAGCGCGAGCTGGCCACTGCTTACGAGAAGGTTGCGGATCTCCAAGGCGCCTACCGCGAGTCGAATCTCGGCGACGCCAGCGGCGCGATCGCCAGCTATCGCAAGGCACTGGATATCCGCACGTCCCTGCTGGCGGCGCTGCCCGCGGACCTGGATCTGCGCCGCGACCTGCTGAGGAATTACGGCAAGCTCGGCGAACTATTGGCGGCATCCCGGGACTCGCCTGCGGGAATCGCGAGCTCGCGGCGCGCCTTGCAGATCGCCGAACAGCTCGCGGCCGCTTCAAGCTCCAATGCCGCAGACCAACGCAACCTGGGCAGTGTTTATGTGGCTCTCGGTTGGCAGATGGCAAGAGCCAACGAAGTCGAGCGCGGCCTGCTGTTGATGAACCAGGGGGCGGCCGTTTTTGAAACGCTGGTGGATGCGGATCCGAGTGACGTACGCAGCCGCCACCATGCCGCTGTCGCGTACGGACGGATGGGAGAGATTCTCATCGGCGCGCGGCGTTATGCCGACGCTCTGCACATGCACACCAAGCAGCAGGAGATTGCCCATGAGCTCTCCGTTTCGGATCCGACCAACTCCGAGCTTCAGACTCTCGAGGCGTACGCACTGCTCGGGATCGCAACAGTACTGTCCAAGCAGGGCTCTCCCCAGGACGCCCTGGCAAAACAGTCCAGGGCAATGGATACCTTGCGTGCGTTGTTCGACGCCGATGCAAAAGACACGGAAGCGCGTTACAACGCCGCGTTTGCTCTGAGCGAAGTCAGTGAGACACTGATGACACTCGGGCAACTTCAGGCAGCCGAGCACAATCTGCAGGATGCGCTGGCAATTCTCGAGCCGTCCGCCAAAGCAGGCGAATCGGAACTGGGCCGTGATCGGCTACTGCAGGGTATCGACTACTTCCGCCTGGGCCAGATCAACGCTCGCCGCGCGAATGAACCTACGGCACCGCGGGCCCAGCGCGCAAACAACTGCGCGGAAGCGCGCCGCTGGTTTGACAGAAGCACACCGATCCTCGATGCCGCCGAGCGCGCGGGGCTATGGCAAACGGACGAGGGCAACCGCTCCGCGCGGGTTACGAAGCACCTGAGCGCCTGCGGATAGTCTCGCAACGCCCGGGCACGGCTGTTACGCTGTGGCGGCTGCCGTGCTGCAAGGAGAATAGCGTGAAAATAGTAGTCGCGTCCGTCTTCACTTTGCTACTTGCAACGGGCCCGGTGCTCGCTCAGAGCAAGGACGCAACCACCCAGTCCAAACCCTCCGAAGAGTCGGTGCGGCGCCTGCTGGAGGTCATGCAGGCCAAGAACCTCGTCGAGGCTGCCGCCGAACAGGTGGGGCACGCGGTGATCGTGAAGCTACCGCTCGCGATGAAAACCTCCATGTCCGACATGCAGGAGCGCATGCGGCAAATGATTCCGAAGATCCAGCAACTTGCCAAGGAGACGGCCGAGCAGCTCAATTCGCAAACTCCGCCTGCGCAGAAGAAGAACGCGGGATGAGATTTCGGTTGATCGGCCGTGGCAATGAACCACGCCGATCAACCACCCCTTTGCCGTCTTCGCAGCGTCACCTGGCGCGATATCGCGCGCTTCAGATGAGGGCGTCAACACCCTTCTGATCGATCACATTGAGGAGCTTCAACGAAGGGCCACTTGGTCTCTTTTCCCCGATCTCCCACTTCTGCACCGTGGAAACGCTCGTGTTCAGAAACGCGGCGAAGACCGCCTGACTCATTCGTGCGCGTGCCCGCACCGCGCGAATCTGTTTGGGGCTCAACTCGCGAACCTCAGGAAGCGCGAGCGCATCGAACTCGCGCATGGTCTGCTTGTCGATCGAACCTGATCTATAGAGAGCGGATGCGGTTTCGTGAGCTTCAGTGAGTATGCGACTTCGCTTCATGGCAAATCTCCGTCAAATTTCCCGATTCCAGCTCGCCGGCGATCCGGTACGCCTCGAGCTTCAAAAGCACCGCAGCGAGCTTCTGCAACACTGCGAGCTCACGATCGTTGATATTCGCCCGTTCGTTCTTTTCGAATCCGAAGACGAAGAACCACCGACTTCCAAAATTGGTGCCAACTAAAACGCGCGCACCACCACTTTTGCCGCGGCCCTGAATCGCCACACGCTTTTTAAAGACGTGACCGCCGAGATCGGCGTCGATCAATCCAGCCGCTATCTCCGTCACTGAATTGCACAGGTCTGGTTCCGTTAGCCTGGTCTTGCGCAGCCACCGCTGAAACGCTTTCGTCAGAAAGACACGACGCTGTATTTTAACTGTATCACTTAGTGGTATAGATT
>Ga0207703_10002029_pt1 | contig 17885 bp, 16 predicted proteins | sample KBSSwiS12_FD_184304 | JGI IMG/M metagenome (GOLD analysis project Ga0207703, IMG submission 184304) | Switchgrass rhizosphere microbial communities from Kellogg Biological Station, Michigan, USA - KBS Switchgrass S1-2 (SPAdes) (version 2) | ecosystem: Host-associated > Plants > Roots >...
ACGACGCGACGATCTTCTACACCAGCGGCACCACCGGCAATCCGAAGGGGGCGCTCGGTACGCACCGCAATCTGATGACCAACATCATGACGAGCGGATACAGTGCGGCCCGCTCGCTGCTCCGGCGCGGCGAGGCGATGCCGGCGCCGATGCCGCGCACGACACTGACCGTCATCCCGCTCTTCCATGTGACCGCGTGCAGTGCGGGGATGATGGGTTCGATCGCGGCGGGCAGTTCGCTGATCTTCATGCGCAAATGGGACACGGTCCGCGCGATGGAGATCATCGAGCGCGAGAAGGTCCATATCACCGGCGGCGTGCCGACGATCGCGTGGCAGCTGCTCGAACACCCCGATCGCGGCAAATACGACCTCTCCTCGCTCGAGGCGATCGCCTATGGCGGCGCGCCGTCCGCGCCCGAGCTGGTGCGGCGCATCCATAGCGAGTTCGGCGCGCTCCCGGGCAATGGTTGGGGCATGACCGAGACGATGGCGACGGTGACGGCCCATTCGAGCGAGGACTATCTCAACCGACCGACCAGCGCCGGCCCGCCGGTCGCGGTGGCCGATCTGAAGATCATGGACGAGGCCGGCGAGACGGAGCTGCCGACAGGCGAAGTCGGCGAGCTCTGGGCGCGTGGGCCGATGATCGTGAAGGGATACTGGAACAAGCCCGAGGCGACGGCGGCGACCTTTGTCGACGGCTGGGTGCGGACGGGCGATCTCGCACGGCTGGACGAGGAGGGTTTCCTCTATGTGGTCGACCGCGCCAAGGACATGATCATCCGGGGCGGCGAGAACATCTATTCGAGCGAGGTCGAGAACGTCCTCTACGCGCATCCGGCGGTGACCGATTGCGCGCTGATCGGCATCCCGCACCGGACCCTGGGCGAGGAGCCGGCGGCGGTCGTCCATCTCGCGCCGGGCATGAGCGCGAGCGAGGCGGAACTCCAGGCCTGGGTCCGCGAACGGCTGGCGGCCTTCAAGACGCCGGTGGCGATCCGCTTCGTGCCGGAGACGCTTCCGCGCAACGCCAATGGTAAGATCCTGAAAAAGGATTTGAAGGTCCTGTTCGAGGATCGGATCGTACGGGCAGCGTAATCGACCGCGCTTCTCCTTCCTTTGCCGACCGCCTGACGTCCTGGTGGAGTCTCGTGAGGTACCGGGAGAATGAAGCGCCTTTGATATGCGCTTGACGCATCAATGTGAATCAGGCGGCCTTGATCACGCTCTCGACCGCCTTCTTCCAGCCGGTGAGGCGCGCGTCGCGGATGCCGGCGGCGATGGCGGGTTCGAACGTCTCGACCGCGCCGCGCATCACCGCAGCATCTGCGAGGCCCTTGAACAAACCGCACCCGACTCCCGCCAGCATCGCCGCGCCGAGCGCCGTGGTCTCCGCGAATTTCGGGCGCTCGACGCTGACCGCGAGCATGTCGGCCAGGTCCTGCGCCATCCAGTCGTTGGCGACCATGCCGCCATCGATGCGCAGGCATTTCCAGTCGATGCCGTCGGCGGCGAAGGCGGTCTTCAGGTCATGCGCCTGGTGCGCCATCGCCTCGAGCGCCGCGCGGACGATATGCGCCCGCCCGGTCGAGAAGCTGAGGCCCGAGATCGCGCCGCGCGCATCCGCTTCCCACCATGGTGCGCCGAGCCCGGAAAGCGCGGGCACGCAATAGACGCCGCCATTGTCGGGCACGCTGCGGGCCAGCTTTTCGGTTTCCTGCGCGGTGCCGATCAGCGCCAGCGCGTCGCGCAGCCATTTGATCAGGCTGCCTGCCACGAACACGGAGCCCTCGAGCGCATAGGCACGCCGTCCGCCGATCTGCCACACGACCGTGGAGAGGAGGCGGTTGCGCGAGGTCGGCGGGGTCGCGCCGGCCTGGGTGAGGACGAAGGCGCCGGTGCCGAAGGTCGCCTTGGTGTCGCCGGGCGCGAGGCAGGATTGGCCGATTGTTGCCGCCTGCTGATCCCCGGCGATACCGCAGATCGGGATCGGCGCGCCGAACAGGGTCGTCTCACCGAAACTGCCCGCACAGTCGACGATCTCGGGCAGGGCGGCGCGCGGGGCGCCGAACAGCTCGATCAGGCCATCGTCCCAATGGCCGCTGCCGATCGCCATCAGCGCGGTGCGGCTTGCGTTGGTCGCGTCCGTGATGTGGACGCCGCCCGTGAGTTTCCAGATCAGCCAACTCTCGATCGTGCCGACCGCGAGGCGGGTGCCCGCCTCCTTCAGCTGCGGCCAGTTGGCCATCGCCCAGCCGATCTTGCTGCCCGAAAAATAGGGATCGAGCAGCAGCCCGGTCCTGGCCTGGACCATTGGCTCATGGCCGGCGTCCTTCAGGTCGCGGCAGATCGCGGCGGTGCGCCTGTCCTGCCAGACGATGGCTGGGCCGAGCGGCTCTCCCGTCTCGCGATCCCAGAAGACGATCGTCTCGCGCTGGTTGGTGATGCCGATCGCGGCGATCTTCTCCGCGCCGCCCTCCCGCGCGATGACGGTGCGCGAGACGGCGAGCGTCTTCTCCCAGATTTCCGCCGCGTCATGCTCGACTCGGCCGGCCTCGGGATAATGCTGGGTGAGTTCAGCGGCTTCGGTCGCGAGGCACTTGCCGTCGGGCGCGAACAGCATCGCGCGCGTGGAGGTGGTGCCTTCGTCGATGACAAGGATCAGATCGGACATGAGCCGGAAGCTAGCCGGGATTACAAGCGAGGGGAATGCCGCTAGGATAGGGCACATTTGGTTGTAACGAGGGACAAAGACTTGGCGGACGATCCCGGCCCAGGCGAGGGGCCGACCCCCGGCGCAGGCGCGTTCGGCCTGCCGATTTCGCACGGCGAGGCGGCGGAGGAATCGACCGTCACCATGCGCCGCGACCGGCTGCTCGCGGCGCTGACGCTGATCGCCGGGATCGGGCTGATGCTCGGCCTGCCTTTCGCGCTGAAGGAAGGCGCCGAGTTCTTCCTGCCGACGACCGCCGCGCTCGTCATCGCGATCGCGCTGGTGCCGGTGCTCGAATGGCTCGAGCGGCACCGTGTCCCCTCGGCCCTTGCGGCGCTGACCTGCGTGATGCTGTTCCTGGTCGCGGCGAACATCGCGCTCGCGGCGATCGTGGTGCCCGCCACTGAATTCTTCCGCAACCTGCCGCAGCGCATCGACCGGGTGCAGATGAACCTGGCGCCGCTGCTCGAACTCTATTCCAGCCTCGAAAAATATGTGAACCGCACGGTGCGCCACCTCGCGTCGCCGGGCCCGGTGCATCCCGCGCAGACCACCGCCGTCGCGCCGCCCAACTCGATCCTCGAGCTGCTGGCGACCTCGGCACCGACCGCGATCATCCAGGTGTTCTTCGGCATCCTCGTCGTCTATTTCTTCCTCTCGGGCTGGACCCGGCTGCGCAAGCGGACGATCACCAGCCGATCGAGCTTCGGCGGCGCGATGGCGACGGCGCGCGTGATCCAGGACGTGGTCGACGATACCTCGGCCTATCTCGGCACGATCACCATCATCAACCTGACGCTCGGGCTGGTGATCGCCTTCCTGCTGTGGCTGATCGGCATGCCCTATCCGCTGATGTGGGGCGGCATTGTCGCGCTGTTCAACTATGTCCCCTATTTCGGGCCGATCGCGGCCGCGGCCCTGCTCGCGCTGGCGGGGCTGATGACCTTCCAGGACATCTGGGTGGCGCTGCTGCCGGCGGCGATCATGATCGGATGCCATCTGCTCGAGGCGAATGCGGTGACGCCGTTCATCGTCGGCCACAGGCTGACGATCAACCCGATCATGATCCTCATTTCGCTGAGCTTCTGGGGATGGGTGTGGGGCACGCCGGGCGCACTGCTCGCGGTGCCGCTGCTGATCATCATCCAGACGATCATCGGCGCGGCGGGCAAGCCGGATATCGCCGGGTTCCTGTTCGAGCATGGCACGCTGACCCAGCAGCAGCGCGGGCGAGGGCGTGGGCGGGGTGGTGCCGAGGGCGGGTGACCGGGGCGGGTGACGGTTTCTGGGTCGGTGGAGGGGTGTTCGAGAGCGCAGAGGCGCGGTCCTAGTCCGGCTCGTAGGGCACCTGACGATCGCCGACCCGGGCCATGACCTTGCGCAGCCGCTCGACAACGCCGTCATCGTCCTCGGGCTTACTGAGGCGGGGCCTAGGTTTTCGGATCGCGGCGCGCAGCCGTTGCGGCGCCGCTCGGGGATCGGCACGCACTTCGTGGCCGTCACTCTAGACTCATTCACGAGCTCGCCGCGATCCTTGACCTAGGTTTCCATATTCATTATCGTCACTGCGTACAGTGAGGATAATGATGATTCGCTATTCGATTTTCAAAATTGCGGCGAGCAAGGCGACCTTAGCGGGAAGCGCAATGGGGCGTCAGATGCTCGCCAGCCTGATCGGAGAGAGCAAGCCCGTTGGTGGGCCGACCGTCGCCTATCTCGATTTTACGGGCATCGACATCGCAACGGGCTCGTTCCTGCGCGAGGCGGTAATGGGTTTCCGCGATTTCAGCCGTAACGCCATGGGCATACTCTATCCCGTGGTGGCCAACGCTAACCCGACCATTGAAGAAGAGCTTTCCGTTTACCTGCAGGATCGCAACGACGCGATTTGGGCGTGCGTGTTGGACGACGCCGGCGGGGTCTCGCAACCGCATATTCTAGGCGTGCTCGACGCAGCGCATCAAACCACGCTGCAGCTCATCCTCGAGCATCGTCGCATCTCCGCACCGGAGTTGGCGAAGCTGCGACCAGATGAAGGGATTGGCGTGACCGCTTGGAGCAATCGCCTGGCGACGCTCACCGCAAAGGGCATCCTTATGGAGTTCAAGAGCGGCAAGACCAAATCGTTCTCACCGGTGATGGAGGCAGTTTGATGGGGGTGGATTTCATTCGAGAGCAATCGGGTAAATCTTGGCGCAAGCGCTGGAACAACGGCCTCGACCGTATGAAAATGCCTGGCTTGTTTGATGTACAGTTTTCCGAGCAGCATCGCACCGTTTCGGCCGATCTGGACGCCAGCGCTGCATTGAAGGCCGGCGATCAAGTGGTGGTGCAGTGCAGTGGTCAACACGTCATTATCTGTAACGGACAGCGACGCATTGGATCGATTCCCGGCATCCCCGCTTCGATGCGCTCCGCGATAGCTGGCAGCGGCGGAGTGGCTTTGGGTATCGTTGAGCGCGTCGGAATGTTCGGCAACAACGCGGAGCTGAGCATCAGATGAAATCCCGTGTCCCCAAGCCCACGCCACGCGTCTTCCGGAACCCGCAGATGCTTTGGGACGATCCTCAGACGGCTCCCGCGTCACTCGGCTGCTGGACTTGCATGGATCGCGAAGCCTGCGGCGGTGCCCACAAAGGCGCCAGCTTTTTCGATTGCAGCGATTATTGCCTGTGCGCAGACAAATCGACTTGTGATCTGGTGTGCCGGGGCAACCCAGCTGGATTCGTTGAGCGGGTGCGGGAGGTTGGTGGCCTAGACCTCATGAATGCGCCGCGTGCGCCATACAATCCGATCGATCCGTTGCCGAGTATGGTGCCGCTCATTGAGCATAGGTCGGCACGGATCGGGAAACTCAATTTTCCAATTGTGGCACTGCCACTGTACGCGCTGATCGACCTCAGCGGTGGAACGCTCAAGGTTCGAGACCGGGAATCCCTCGCGACCCTGTTTGGGATCGATCCGACTGCCCGGCTCGTGGTTTCGGGGGTTGCGCGTGATCGCAAGATCGAGAGGTACTGGGAACTGTCCGATCGAGCTACGTTGCTCAACGAACTTCGTTCGCTGGATGTGTCGCTGATCACACCTCCGAACTTCAGCGTGCTGACGGATGTACCGCGCTCTGACAATCTGCACGCTATGAAGCGCATCTTGCTTGCCTGCATGGAAATGGCCAATGCCGGATTGCCAACGGCGCTTCACCTGAATGCGCGAACCGAAACGGACTATCGCCGCTGGACCGAACTTTTGGCGCACCGGCCCGAGATTGAGTGCCTCGCTTTTGAGTTTGCGACAGGGGCCGGACGCGGCAGTCGAATCGACTGGCATGTGGCACAACTCAGCCGGCTAGCGGACAATGTTGGTCGACCATTGCGATTGATCGCGCGCGGTGGGGTAAGGGTACTCGAAACGCTCCGCCATTCATTCGATGGTGTCACCGTCATCGATACCGACGCATTCAATCGAACCCGCTGCCGTAAGCAGGCGTATTTTACCGAGGCTGGCAAGTTGCTGTGGCGCAGCCATCCAACCGCGGTCGGGGAGCCGCTCGATGCTTTGCTCGATCAAAACGTCGCGACCGTGCACAGCCACCACACCTACTTGGAACGCTTGCATTCTGATCAGCGGTTAGGCCTGTCCGGTCAACGAATTGCCGTTGCAAAAAACGGAGATCGAAAAGCCGCTCAACGAAGCCACCTGAGCCAAAATCGTCGCGCCACTAGTGATGTCGCTTCCGGGGTGCAGGGTCAGGGCGTGGTCATCGCTGCGGAAACGCAGTTCAGCATTATGTCCAACGAGCGCTCGAAATAGCTGATGAAATCCCTGGCCCCGTCCGCTCTCGGCCGGGAATCGCGAAACGCCATCGGTGATGGCCAATTCCAGCGCCAAACCCGCGTCACTCACCTCCGCGAATTTCGGGTTTTGCTTCAGGCTGCTGAGAACGCCGATACCCTGATCGGCGACAACAAATTCAAATGAGGTTGGCGTAACCGCATAGGCCACCAGACCCGTGTCCGGGGCGTTGCTGTGCTCATACACGTTATCTTGCAGCTCGACGAGCGCGCCCAACAGGGCGGCGATTAGATGACGGTTTAGGCCTTGCGCAGTCGCAATATTTTCGGCGTGTTTGGTCCACAAATCCCAATCCAGGGTATCGTCGGCAGTTACCGGATTGATTAAGCCTAACGGAAAAACGCCCGCTCTGTCCTGATATCCGCTTCCAAAGGGGAGACGCTTTTGAAGGGCTTCGGTTAGGCCCGTGGCGAATTGGCTGTTCACCACCACCGAACGATATTGCGCCGGGTGTTGGAGCGCGGCGAGTGCGATCTCAACAAGCGGCCCAATTCTGCCCGACTTTTCCAAAGCAACGGGATGATGATTGGCCAACCGTCCTCGGTTAGCTTCCTGCAAAAGATCATTGGCAACAGAAAAATCTGCATAAATAGCTGACATCAGCTGCTCGACAGTTTCGGGTGAAGCATCGGTGTTTGTAGGCTGCGCTTAAGATAACTCAAATGTCAAACGGGGCAGATCATCGTGTTGGCGGCGAGCCGAGCCATACAAGGAAATTTAAGAGGCCACGGGCCAGTTTACCAAATGCACTAGTTGCGTGGTTTGGGGCCGCGCCTCCAGCCCCAGATATCGCAGGCGTCAGGCCTCATCCTCCTTCCCAACGTCCCGGATCACCACCGATCCCGATCGCTGGTCAATGATGATATCCTCCGCATAGGGATCATACTCATCCTCCGTCCCAAGCCGCTCCCGCCGCTTAGCCGCCCGTTCCTGCTCATCGCGCTCGATCACATTGAAGATCGCCAGCTGCGCCCGCTTCTGCTCGTACTCAGCCGCCTGAACCATCGCCGCCCAGCGCTCCTGCGCACGCTGGTTGCCGCTCAGCGCCGCGATGCCGATCGCGCGGAACACCGCCTGGTTCATCGACAGGGTGAGGACAGAGTCGCCCTCGCGGACCTCAACCATCCGATAAGCTTCGTCGAGGATCGTCTGCCGGGTCGGCTCGTCGGCGCCGCGCAGCCGGTCGCCCGGCGCGCCGGAGCGGCGCGGTCGGCCCGCCGGGTTGCCTGATCGTCCTTTCGGGAACTGGTGTTCGACGGGCGGCTTGCCTTTGCCAATCGTCCAGTCGCCGTGCGCGACCGCACCCATCATGCTATTTGTTTCGTCGCTCGATTCAACTTTATGTTCGGCCATGTCAGCGTCCTCCTCATGAAGAATCGCATCATAAAAGCCGATTTCGGGTTGCTGTTGAATCAAGCTTCCCTGTTATCCGGAGGGCCTTTCCCTGTTACCGCAGCAGCGTTTCCCTGTTCCGCGTTTTCGCTTCCCTGTTATCGAATAACAGCGAAAGCGGCGGATAAAGCACTCATTATGAATGATAATATATCCAACAAACCGGCCGAAAAAGGGGTCGAAAAAAATTTCTTCCCTGTTCTTTCCCTGTTACAGCTCGATAACAGGGAATGGACCCCTTTGCCGGCAGCGCTGGAATCCTTCGATAGATGCGGGGACGATAAGGGTGGCAGTGCGCGGGCGGAAAGTGACTAAAGTGCACTGTTACTGTAATACACGGTACCCCTGCTTGGGCCAAGGCAGCGGGCGTGTCTGCCGGAGGGCGAGCGCTTCCCCATGAGAGACGGCCTAGGCTTTGTGAATATAGAAGGCACCGCACTTGGTATCGGCAATGACAATTCTCTTTCGAGGATTGAGTTTGAAAACGGTGTTTGTGTGTGCAGTAAAACTGCAATCAAATCCGGTTTTTTCGACTGCCTCATTTTATTCGACAATAAATCTGACAAATATTTGGTGAATGGATATGAGATCGTAAATAAAGGCGTTTCTTTGGCTGATTCCATTACTGGAAGGAGACGCGTGCGCCTAATCGGTAGTACCATAGGTAAAGCTGAAATAAATAGTGTAATAGAAATCGTTTCATGTAATATTAAAAAACAGAAAGATTTCTGGGAATCCTACGACGACATTGAAAATATCATCGCTAGGGTGGAGCGCAGCAAAACGATCTCCGATATAATGAATTCTATTGGTATTTGAGAATGGCGGCGACAACTTTGAAGGGCGACAAGCGAATCGTGGCCCCCGATTGATGTTATGATAGGGTGATAGGCCACCTCTCTTGTGTGAGATAGAATAAGGAGTGCGGTTCGCTGCGAAAGAAAGTGCCCGACGCGATGCCAAGGCCTGCCAGAGCGCTCGGGTGCGCAAGGCCGCAAAAACCGCCGCACCCCCGGTTGACAGCCCCCGGCGCCTCGCCTAGTTGCGCCGCCTCACGCTTTCCAAGCGGGTGTAGCTCAGTTGGTTAGAGCGCCGGCCTGTCACGCCGGAGGTCGCGGGTTCGAGCCCCGTCACTCGCGCCATTCCCCGAATTCCCAAGTCGGAATCAGCGCCAGCGGCCGGTCTCCATCCAGGCCAGCATGCGGCGCATCGGGAATAGCCAGAGCGGCGCGATTCCCGCCACCACATAGAAGATCAGCTGGAGCAGCCAGTGCCATCGCCCGACCCAGGGCGACAGGCTCGCGACCAGTATGACCCAGACGGTGAACAGGGCGAGGATGGCGAGCGCGCCGACGGGTTTGCGCCAGCTTGGGGTGGTGTTCATGCTCGGTACTTTCTGGTCGGGCTCGTGAGAAGAAGCGGAAGTAAGGTCCTCACCCAGCCTCTCCCCGAAGCGGGCTACTGGATTCACACATTGCGGGTGCCCTTCTTCCCCTCTCCTTTTAGGAGAGGGGCAAGCTGCGCAGCAGCGCGGGGTGAGGTTGAGGGCGAGACGCTCATGCCAGTCACCCTCACCCTTCCGCCGCTTTCAGCGGCTCCCTCCCTCTCCCGCTGGGAGAGGGAAAAGCAGCCTCCCTTAGAGATTTGAGCATCCGGTGGCCAAAGCGGGAGAGAAGCTGTGTCATGACGGAGTGATCCATCCCCGCTCGGTGACGACTGCGTGGAGCGGCACGTCCCATGGATCGGCGGGCAGGCTTTCCACCTGTTGCATGCTCCAGGCAACCCCGATCCGCCATGCGTCCGGGAATTGCGCGAAGGCGCGGTCGTAATAGCCGGCGCCCTGGCCGAGGCGGTTGAGGTGCGAATCGAAGGCGATGAGCGGGGTGAGGATGATGTCCGGCGCCAGCACGGGCGATTCGTGATGCGGTTGCTGGAGGCCGTAGGGGCCGGGGATCAGATCCGCCTCGCTGTCCCAGGCGAGGAAGCGCATCGGCTCGCTGCGGCGTGCGACATGGGGGAGGACGATGGCGCAGCCGCGCTCGACCGCGGCGCGGGCGAGGGGGGATGGGTCAGCCTCGCTCGGCATCGGGACGTAGGAGGCGATGGTGAGGCCGTGGGCGAGGCGGGCGAGGAATTGGGGTGGGGGGGTGATTGCGGGCGGATGGGCGGCGACGAACTGGTCGCGCTCGGCGCGGATGCGGGCGCGGAGAGCTGGTTTGTCGAGGGCGCTGGTCATCTAACCTCTTCCCCTGCGAAGGCAGGGGCCCAGTTGGGAAGGCTCCAGTGATGAAGGGCCGCGCTTAGTCTCGGATGTCCCCCAACTGGGCCCCTGCCTTCGCAGGGGAAGGGGTAGGAAGATCGGCGCACTCCCGGAAAAGCGGTGGCGGGACCGCCATGGCCGTTTGCCTGAATATCCTCTGACGCCGTTAGCATCAGGTGGGGATCATGTACGACAGGCCAGGGCCTGCGCAGGGACAACCCCCTAGGAAGAATAATCGCCTCAGGGATAATCGGTAAGGCTCGTACCGGGCAGTGCCCGCCACTGACGGATATAGCGCCTGAGAGGTTAATTCTCAAGGCTATCGGCAAGCCTTTCGAGTCGATCGGCGACCTTTTCCAGCAGCGCGGCGCCCTGGCCCTCGGGCGGGCGGCGATCCGCCTCTTCGAGCTGGTCGGCGAGCATCAGCGCGACGAACAACATGGTGCGCTCGCCATTGAGCCCGCCCGAGGCGCGCGCGGCGGTGGACCAGTGTTTGTCGAGCATCTCGCCGAGCTTGCGCAGCTGCGGCTCCTCGCCGTCGCGGCAGGCGACCGTGTGGCGGCGATCGCCGATGGTGAGGGTGACGTCGGCCATCAGGCGCCGCCGCCCTTGCCGATGAGATCGTCGAGCGCGGCGACGGCTTCCTCCATGCGGGCGCGGAGCGCGGCATGGCGGCGGATCATGTCTTTGCTCGCACGGGTGCGCGCGGCCAGCGCTGCGTCGATCCTGGCGAGGGCGCGGTCGATGCGATCGAGCGCGGGGGGTGGCGTTCCGTCTGCCATCGCTCCCGGATAGCATGGCTTCACCGGGGGGCAAGTTTGATTTGAGCCGGGACGGTTGACGACCGCGCCCGCCGACCGCAAAGACCGCGCGCACATCGAAGACTCGCCGGTTGGCTTTTCGCGCGTTTCGCGCCGCGCCGGCATTTGCGACAGGAGGTTCCTACGATGACGGTGAAGGTAGCGATCAACGGTTTCGGACGGATCGGCCGTCTTGTCGCACGCGCCATGCTCGAGCGCAGCGATACCGGCATGGAACTCGTCGCCATCAACGATCTCGCCGACGCCAAGTCCAACGCATGGCTGTTCAGCCGTGACAGCGTGCACGGCAAATATCCGGGCAAGGTCTCGGCCGAGGGCAATGACCTGGTCGTCGACGGCAAGCGTATCCGCGTCACCGCCGAGCGCGACCCCGCCAAGCTGCCGCATGCCGAGCTCGGCATCGACATCGTGCTCGAATGCACCGGCTTCTTCACGGATCGCGAGAGCGCGCAGAAGCATATCGATGCGGGCGCGAAGAAGGTGCTGATCTCGGCGCCCGCCAAGGGTGTCGACCTGACGGTGGTGTTCGGCGTCAACAACGACAAGCTCGACACCCTTGGCGGGCGCCGAGATAACGCCTCGTGCACGACCAACTGCCTGGCGCCGGTCGCCAAGGTGCTGAACGACAGTGTCGGCATCGAGCGCGGGCTGATGACGACTGTCCATGCCTATACCAACGACCAGAAGATCCTCGACCAGATCCACCCCGATCTGCGCCGGGCGCGGGCGGCCGCGATGTCGATGATCCCGACCACCACCGGCGCGGCGCGCGCGGTGGGCGAGGTGCTGCCTGAGCTCAAGGGCAAGCTCGACGGTTCGGCGATCCGCGTGCCGGTCCCGGACGTGTCGTTGATCGACCTGACCTTCACGCCGAAGCGCGACACCACCAAGGACGAGATCAACGCGATCCTGAAGGCGGCGTCGGAGAGTGGGCCCTTGAAGGGCATTCTCGATTATACCGATGAGCCTTTGGTTTCGATCGACCTGATGCACACATCGGCGAGCTCGACCGTGGACAGCCTGGAGACGGCGGTGCTCGACGGCAAGCTGGTGCGGGTGGTGAGCTGGTACGACAATGAATGGGGCTTTTCGAGCCGCATGGTCGATACCGCCGGCGCGATGGCGGCGTTCATCTGATGGCGACGGGCGTGTTGGCCGGTATTGCCCGACACGCCTTTCCGCGCGCCCCGATGGAAGTGATCGAGCATGTCCATGTCTTGGTCGAATCGGGGCTCGCGGGCGATTTTCGCGGTGCGGTGAAGCCCGGTCGCGAGCCGAAGCGGCAGGTCTCGCTGATCGAGCGTGCCGACTGGGATGCGGCGATGGCCGAGCTTGGCGTCGATCATCACTGGTCGGTACGGCGGGCGAACCTCCTGGTCGAGGGGATCGATCTGCCGCAGCGGGAGGGCGCCATCATACGGATCGGTGCCGAGGTCGTGCTCGAAATCAGGGTCGAATGCGATCCGTGCAGCCGGATGGAAGAGATAGAGCCGGGGCTCAAAGCGGCGCTGACGCCGGACTGGCGCGGCGGCGCGCTGGCGCGGGTGATCAGCGGCGGCGATATTCGAATCGGTGACGAAATCAGGGTGGAAGAATGACCAAGGCCTTCAAGACGCTCGACGATATCGGCGATGTCGCCGGCAAGCGCGTGCTGGTGCGCGAGGACCTCAATGTGCCGATGGCCGACGGTACGGTGACGGACGACACCCGGTTCCGCGCGACTTTGCCCACCGTCACTGAACTCGCCGACAAGGGCGCGATCGTGCTGATCCTCGCCCATTTCGGCCGCCCCAAGGGCAAGCGCGACCCGGAGATGTCGCTCGCACTGGTGACGAAGCCCTATGAGCAGGTGCTTGGCCGGTCGGTCCGCTTCGTAGGCGACTGCGTCGGCGACGAGGCGGCCGAAGCGATCGCCACGCTCAAGGCCGGCGATGTCGCCATCCTCGAGAACACCCGCTTCCATGCCGGCGAAGAGAAGAACGACTCCGATCTCGCTGCTGCGATGGCGAAGCTCGGCGATTTCTACGTCAACGACGCCTTTTCAGCCGCGCACCGTGCACATGCTTCAACCGAGGGGCTGGCGCATCTGCTGCCCGCCTTTGCCGGCCGGGCGATGGAGGCTGAGCTGACCGCACTCGACAAGGCGCTCGGCACGCCTGAGCATCCGGTCGCGGCGGTGGTCGGCGGGGCGAAGGTCTCGACCAAGCTCGATGTGCTGAAGCATCTCGTCGCCAAGGTCGATCACCTGATCATCGGCGGCGGCATGGCCAATACCTTCCTTGCCGCGCGGGGCGTGGATGTCGGCAAGTCGCTCTGCGAGCATGAGCTGACCGGCACCGCCGACGCAATTTTCGAGGCTGCGGAGCGGGCGAACTGCACGATCCATCTGCCCTATGATGTGGTGGTCGCGAAGGAATTCCGCGCCAATCCGCCGGTGCGTACGGTCAATGTCCATGAGGTCGCGGGCGACGAGATGATCCTCGATGTGGGGCCGGCAGCCGTCGAGGCGCTGGCCGATGTGTTGAAGAATTGCCGCACCCTGGTGTGGAACGGGCCGCTCGGCGCGTTCGAGACGCCGCCCTTCGACGCCGCGACGGTCGCGCTCGCCCGGACGGCGGCAGCGCTGACTCGCGATGGCTCGCTGGTATCGGTCGCGGGCGGCGGCGATACGGTGGCTGCGCTCAACCAGGCTGGGGTCGGTGACGATTTCACCTTCGTCTCGACAGCGGGCGGCGCGTTTCTCGAATGGATGGAGGGCAAGGAATTGCCCGGGGTGGCCGCGCTGACGCGCTAGATCAGCTCGCTGGCGTCGCGGGCGTTTCGGGCGGCGCCGGCTCCTTCAGCAGCGGAATCAGCGTTGCGTTGAGCGCGTCAAGATCGAAGGCGCCCGCCTTGGCGTAACGGACATGGCCCGAGCGATCGATGATATAGTTGGTCGGCACGCCGGTCAGGGTGTCATAGGGCCCCTTGATCCTGCGCACCGCCGGGATGTGCATGACCGCGAACAGCTTCTTCAACTCGTAGAGCGGCACTGAATCCTCGGTGGTGACGGCGAAGACGCGCAAGCCCGCCTTTTGCTGAGCCTGATAATAGGCGTCGAGCGTCGGCAGCTCCTGGCGGCACGGCACGCACCAGGTCGCCCAGAAGTTCAGCACCACGACCTTGCCGCGCAGATCCGCCATCGAAACCTTGGTGCCGTCGACCAGTGTCAGCTGGAAATCGGGCGCCATGTCGCCGACCTTCGGCGCCTTCGCGCCGACCAGCATCAGCGCCGCGGTGCCGATGCCCAATGCCTTGAACAATCGTGAGAATCCGTGCGTCATTCTGTGCCCCCCGTTCCGCGAGAGTGTCGCCCGGATTGGGTGTCGTCAAGCGCCACTGTTCGCTGCCCGCTCGACATCGCGGATCTCGCCGCCTATAGGCGCGCCCGGTTTTGTCATTTCGTTGGGGCTCGTGAGACCCCGCGGGCGCGGTCGGCTCTGCCGGTGCCGTGTTCCATGACAGGATCGCGCCCGTGGTGGGCACTTGCATGCGAGCAAGTTGGCGGTTCGATTCCGTCTTTTTTGGATAGCTCATCGGTAGAGCAACAGACTGGTAATCTGTGTGTAGCGGGTTCGAATCCCGCTCCAAGCCATGCCCTGAACAGGCATTCCATGTGGGAAGGCCGGAGGGGTGTTCAGGTCGAAGAGAGACGCGCGGAGGCCCCAACCGACGCGCTGATCCCGAGACCACCCGGTGTCCGGCTTTGTGCCGGCGAGGATACCGGCGGGCCGCGCGGCGAGGCGGCATTTCTTCCAGGTCCGGGCCATGGCCCGGATGCTGCGGGAATGCTCAACCGCCAACCGCCTGCCTCAATCGCTGGACCGCCGCGACCATCGGGGAACATCCCCCGGCCGACCTTTCCCCCGGCCGGGGCTTTATCGGCCAACCTTTTTAGGCCGGCCCAACCTCTTCAAGATATGCACATTTCCTTATATGTTGCGATGCAGCATTTAGCGCTTGCGCCCGTAACGATCCACGCCTAGGGGCCCCCTCCCGCTCCGGCAATCAGGCCGGCGGATGAAGAGGAGGACGGCGATGATCCGCAAGGAATTCATTGTTGCCGAGAACCAGCGCGGCCTCCTCGTAAAGGATGGCCGCCTACTTCGCATGCTTGATCCCGGACGCCATGTGCTCTGGGATTGGGACAACCGGCTGCGTGCCGAGATCGTGACCGCGCAAGGTAATTTCACCTCGCCCTGGACCGCGATTATCGAGAAGCTGCACCCGGAGATGGCGACCGAATATTTCGAGATCGTCCGCCCGGCCGAAGGCCAGGTGGCGGTTGTCTGGCTCGACGGGCGCGCGTCGCTGATCGTCCGGCCGGGGCAGGTCGTGCATATCTGGAAGGTGCTGAACGACGTTCGCGTCGAGACCTTCGATGTGCTCGAGCGGCCGCGGCTCGACAAGGCGCAGCTCGTCGCGTTCGAAAAGGCTGATGTCGTGTCGGCGGGCGCCAGTGCGGCGATCGCGGTGGTTGCCGTGGCTGAGGCCGAGGCGGGGCTCGTCTTCTTCGATGGCGAGCTGGTCGAGACGCTGAAGCCGGGCCGCTATGGCTATTGGCAGATCGGCCGCAAGGTCTCCGCCAAGACGCTCGATACGCGGCCGATCCCGGTCGAGGTGACGGCGCAGGAGATCCTGACGCGTGACCGTATCTCGATCCGCGTGACGCTCACCAGCTTCGTGCAGGTGACGGACGTGGAGAAGGCTGCGCTCGCGACGCCGGATTACCAGGCGCATGTCTACAAGCTCGTTCAGTTCGCGGTCCGCGAGGCCGTGGGCGGGCGGACGCTCGACGAGATGCTCAACGACCGCGAGACGGTCGACGACCAGATCGTCGCGCATGTCCGGGGCGAGCTCGGCGATATCGGCGTGCGCGTGACCGAGCTCGGCATCAAGGACGTGATCCTGCCGGGCGAGATGCGCGAGCTGATCAACAAGGTGGTCGAGGCGGAGAAGCTCGCGCAGGCGAACCTGATCCGCCGGCGCGAGGAGACCGCGGCGACGCGGTCGCTGCTCAACACGGCGAAGCTGATGGAGGACAACCCAACGCTGCTTCGCCTGAAGGAGCTCGAGACGCTCGAGCGGATCACCGAGAAGATCGGCCGGATCGATGTGCATGCGAGTTCGGGCGAGGGGCTCAACGCAGTCCTCGACCGGCTCGTTCACCTCAAGCCGCGTGACTGACGGGAAGGGCCGGCGTGCGAGCGCCGGCCCTTTTTGCACCGCAACGCCGCCTTCAATAATCCTTCGAATAGCGAAGATTGAGCGCCGTGCCGTTCGAGCCGCCGGTCTGACTGAGGATGCTCAGCGCCTTCGACAGCGCGATTTCGAGCTGGGTCGCGGTGAAGCCACGCGTGTCGGTGACGATCTCCACATAGATATTGTTCGAGATATATTTGCCGGCGGCGACCGCCGTACCGCGTCCGGTCGCTTCGTCGGCGCCGAGTATCTCGAGGCGGTCGACTCCGGTAGCTGAGCGCAGCTTGCCGAGCGGGTTCAGCCCGCCGCCGCCCGATCCCCGCAGCGTGTTGAGCGCCGCCGCCAACTGGATCGCCTGGGTCGGGGTGAGCGAGGTGATCGAATTGCCGAACAGGATCCGCGAGAGAAGCTCGTCCTGCGGCAGGCTGGGTGACGAGGTGAGGGTGATCTGGGGGTTCTGCGCGCGCCCGGCGATGTTGATGGTGATCGCGGTGCCGGACAAGGTGGCAGTCGCCGTCATCGACAGTATCGGGTTGGATACCTGGCCGCCGTCGAAGCGGATGACGCTGGTCGGGTCGAGCTCGAAGCGCTTGCCGGCGAAATTATAGGTGCCGCGCACCAGATTGACGGCGCCGATGACCTCCGGCGCCGCCGAAGTCCCGCGCACGCGGAGATTGGCGCTCCACTCGCTCTCGAGCCCCATGCCGCTGACGAAGAGGCGGTTGTCGGCGCGAATGCGCAGGTCGAGCTTGAAGCGCCCGGGTGGCGACGCCGCGGCGGCTTGCTTTGCGGCCTCTGCGCGGGTCGTGCCCTTGCGCCGGACACCCTGAAGCTCGCGGATCTCGGCGGCGCCTTGACGGACGACGGCGTAGCGGATTTCGGGCAGCCGCAAGTCCCCTGAAATCGATGCGCCGTTCGCCTTGTTGTTGGTGATGGCGAGCGTGCCGGAGACCGTTGCGCCAAGCGCGTCGCTGCGCGCGAGCTGTGCTCGGTCGAGCGTTGCGCTCAGGTCGATGGGGAAGCCGGAATCGGCCCCGAAACCGACACTGCCATGCGCCGAGACCGTGCCGCTTCCGGCGCGGCCGCTGAACTCGGAAATCTCCAGTCGGTCATTGGTGAAGCGGCCGGTCAGGCGGATCGCGGTGATCCGCGTGCCATAGGTTTCATTGTCATAGGCAAGCGCGTTGGCGCGGATCACGCCGGTCAGCTGCGGGCTCGACAGGCGGCCGGAGAAATCGGCGGCAACGCCGATCGGCCCCGAGAGCTGCTGGTCGGCGATGCCGGCCAGACTCCACAACACGTCCGCCGGGCCATTGTAGCGGATGCCGCCGCCGAGCGGTGCGTTGGCGAGCGCGGTGGTCCAGGCGCCGCCACCGACAGGCTGCAGCCGAATCTGGGCACGCCCGATCACCGCGCCGCCACGGCGGATCAGCGCGCCGAGCGTGCCGCCCTCGGGGCGTAAAGTGCCTAGCGCTGCGATGTCGACGGGTGTCGATACGATCGCGGCGCCGGAGCGGGTAAAGCCGCGGACATCGAGCCGCAGATCGGCCCGCGGAAAGCCGTGCCCCGCCTGGACGAAATCGAGGCTGCCGGTCGCGCGTCCA